>Ga0207657_10003079_pt1 | contig 17838 bp, 16 predicted proteins | sample KBSC33metaG_FD_184316 | JGI IMG/M metagenome (GOLD analysis project Ga0207657, IMG submission 184316) | Corn rhizosphere microbial communities from Kellogg Biological Station, Michigan, USA - KBS C3-3 metaG (SPAdes) (version 2) | ecosystem: Host-associated > Plants > Roots > Rhizosphere > Soil ... | reverse complement strand
CAAACGGTCGATATGGCCGCCCTCGTCGAAGCTCTCGTCGGCAAGGAATTTCAGCTTCGCCGCATATTTTGTCTGAACCCGGCTCGCGACCTCGCGCTGGAGATAGGCGGTGTTCTGGCGGAGCGCCTTGAGCACCGCCTCCTCGTCCTGGCCGAGCAAGGGCTTCACGAAAACGGTCGCGTGGCGCAGGTCGGGTGACATGCGCACTTCGGTGATGCTGACGAGGTGGCTCTGCAGCGTCTGATCGTGGACGTTGCCGCGCTGGAGCAGCTCGCTCAGGACGTGCCGCACCTGCTCGCCGACGCGCAGCAAGCGGACAGAGCGGCCTTCGGGGGTTTCGGTGCGTCTCAAATCACTTCATCACAAGGAATATTGTCACGCCGAGCGTCAGAAACAGAACCGGTGTGATGGTTGCGCATCCGAGGCAGCCAGGAGCGAGCCAATCATTGGCAAAACCGAGAAGGCCACGATCCTCTGGTTCCTTCGGCTTAGGCTCCATCGAGCAACCTTAAAGCGTCCTCGCCCGCTCCTCGACCTCGAACACCTCGAGATTGTCGCCTGCCTTGATGTCGTTGGTGTCGGCCAGCATCACGCCGCATTCGAGGCCGGCGCGCACTTCCGCGACGTCATCCTTGAACCGGCGAAGCGAAGCGATCGTCGTCTTCGAAACGATGACATCCTCGCGCGTGAGACGGGCGTTGAGGCCCTTGCGGATGACGCCCTCGAGCACCAGCAGGCCCGCGGCCTTGTCCTTCTTGCCGGCCGGGAACACTTCCTTGACCTCGGCGCGGCCGACGACCGTCTCGATGATCTCGGGCCCGAGCTCGCCTGCCATCGCACCCTTCACCCAGTCGGTCAGGTGATAGATGACGTCGTAATAGCGGAACTCGACCTTGTTGCGCTCGGCGACTTCGCGCGCCTTGGCGTTCGGGCGGACGTTGAAGCCGATGATGGGAGCGCCGCTGGCCGACGCCAGCGTCACGTCGCTTTCGGTGATCGCACCGACCCCCGAATGGAGCACCCGGACCTTGATCTCGTCGGTCGACAGGCGGTTCAGCGCATGGACGATCGCCTCGACCGAGCCATGCACGTCGGCCTTGATGACCAGCGGAAACTCGATGGTTGTCGACGCATGCGACGCAAACATGTTCTCGAGCGTGACCGGAGCGGCAGTGGTGCGCTTGGTGTCGAGCACGCCCCGTCGATAGTCGGCGACTTCGCGCGCCCGCGCCTCGTCTTCGACGACCGTGAACGGATCTCCGGCGGACGGGACCGCGGAAAGGCCGAGCACCTCGACCGGGACCGATGGGCCGGCTTCCTTCACCTGGCGGCCCTTGTCGTCGATCATCGCGCGGACCTTGCCGCTCGATGCGCCGGCGACGAAGACATCGCCGACCCGAAGCGTTCCGCGCTGGATGAGAACGGTCGCGAGCGGCCCGCGCCCCTTGTCGAGCTTGGATTCGATGATCGTGCCTTCCGCCGCGCGGTCGGGATTGGCCTTCAGCTCCAGGATTTCAGCCTGAACCTCGATCGCTTCGAGAAGCTTGTCGAGATTGGTCTTCTTCAGAGCCGAAACCTCGACGTCCTGGACGTCGCCGCCCATGTCCTCGACGATCACCTCATGCTGCAGGAGCTCCTCGCGGACCTTCTGCGGTTTGGCGTCCGGCTTGTCGATCTTGTTGATCGCAACGATCATCGGAACGCCAGCGGCCTTCGTGTGGTTGATCGCCTCGATCGTCTGGGGCTTGAGGCCGTCGTCGGCCGCAACGACCAGAACCACGATATCGGTCACATTCGCGCCGCGAGCGCGCATCTCGGTGAACGCCTCATGGCCGGGCGTATCGAGGAAGCTGACCTTCGATTTGTCGGGCAAGGTCACCTGGTAGGCGCCGATATGCTGCGTGATTCCGCCAGCCTCGCCCGAGACAACGTCCTCGCCGCGGATCGCGTCCAGCAGCGACGTCTTGCCGTGGTCGACGTGGCCCATGATCGTGACGACCGGCGGGCGCGGCTGCAGGGTCTCGGCCGAATCGACGTCGGTCGAGGTGTCGATATCGATATCGGATTCGCTGACTCGCTTGATGGTGTGCCCGAACTCGGTGACGAGAAGCTCGGCCGTGTCCTGGTCGATTGTCTGCGTCAGGGTGACCGGCATGCCCATTTTGAACAGCGCCTTCACCAGGTCGGCGCCGCGCTCGGCCATTCGGTTGGCGAGCTCCTGGACGGTGATCGCTTCCGGAACGACGACGTCGCGCACCTGCTTCTGAGCCGGACCGGCTTCCTGATGGTGGCGCTTTTCCTTCTCGCGCGCACGGCGCAGGGCCGCCAGCGATCGGGCGCGGCTGTCGTCCTCGCCGGACAGGGCCCGGGTAACGGTCAGTTTGCCGCGATGACGATGCTCCTCGCGACCGCGGGACGGACGGGCGGGCTCGGGCCGCTTTGCCGCCGGCGCATGGCCGTGGCGGCGCGGGCCTCGGCCTTCTTCATCCTCGGCCTCGACTTGCGGAATGCTGGCCGGCTCGGCGGCCACGTCGGCCGTTGGCACTTGAGCGGCCTCTTCCTCGGCGCTCCGGCGTGCCTCCTCGGCGGCGGCTTCCTCCGCGCGGCGATTCTCTTCGGCGCGGCGGCGTTCCTCCTCGCTCTGTTCGACCTTGACACGCTCCTCGCGGCGCCGCGCCTCTTCGAGCGTTGAAAGGCGGTCTTCCTCGGCTTCGCGAAGCAGGCGATCCTGGGTTTCCCTGCGGCGCGTGATGTCGTCGACCGGCGACGTACGCGCAGGTTTTGCCGGAGCGGCCGGCTTCGGAGCGGCCTTCGGCTTTGGAGCCTCGGCGACTGGCTCGGGCTCAGGGGTCTTCGGCGGTTCGGGCGTTTCGCCGGGTTTGCCCAGGATCCGCCGCTTCTTCACCTCGACCACGACCGTGTTCGAACGGCCATGGCTGAAGCTCTGCTTCACCTTGCCGGTTTCAACCGTGCGCTTGATGCCCAGCGGGGGCCGGGTGCCAAGCTTCGGCTTTTCGGTCTGGTCGCTCATTCTGTTCCTTCAACTTCTTCAGCCGAGCCGATTCCCGGGGCGGGATCGCCGCCTTCGTAGCCGGCATCGGGGTCAATGAATGCTCGCCACCGTGAAAGCGCGTGCCTGACGCGCACCGCGGCAGCGGGTTCGATCAGGGCGACATGTACCACATTTTCGCGCCCCAAGGCCAATGACAAGATAGTTCGCCCCTCGGGAAATATCATCCCCCGGCCGCCGCTTGTCTCAAGCGCGGTCGAGGGGCCGCCGCTGCGCCAAGCCTGGTCGAGCTTCCTCCGGCCGTCCTCCCCTGCGTCGGCGGCGTGAACGAGCAGGTGAACCTTGCCGGCGCGGGCGGCCGCCTCGACACGGTCGGAGCCGTTGACGAGGTTTCCAGCGCGAGCTTCCATCCCGAGGCGGTCGAGCGCCGCCTGCCGAAGCGCCTGCTCCGCAAGGGAAGCGAGATCGGCAGGGACAGTCACTGCCGCGGTCTTGAAAGCACGCTGCAGAGCCGACTTGATCTTGCCGTTGGCGACGGCTTCGGCGAGCGCATCGTGTCCGACGGAAACCCACGCCCCGCGCCCGGGTGCGCGGGCACGAACGTCCGGTGCGACGGTCCCGTCGGGGCCGAGCGCAAGCCGGACCAGCAGATCCCGACCGCCCTTGCGCCGGGTGAGGACGCAGGTGCGTTCGGGCGTGTGCTCTAGGCTTTCGGCCGGATCATTGCTCGTCTTCCGCAACAGCGTCCTCCTGCTGCGGTGCCTTGTCCTCGTCCTCGAACCAGTGGGCGCGGGCGGCCATGATGATCTCGTTGCCCTGCTCGTCGGTCAGGCCGTAGTCGGCGAGAATCCCGCCCTTGTCCTCGGTGCGGACAGGCGCGTCAGAGCGGCGGCGCGGCTCGACGCGGCGCTTCTGCACCAGTTCGTCGGTGGCCAGGTCGGCAAGATCGTCGAGCGTGCGGATCCCGGCCTTGCCGAGCGTGACCAGCATCTGCTCGGTGAGGTGCGGCATTCCGGCGAGCGCGTCTTCCACTCCAAGCTTGCGCCGGTCTTCGCGGGAAGCGGCCTCGCGGCGCTCGAGCGCCTCGGCGGCGCGGCTCTGGAGCTCGGTCGCGATATCCTCGTCGAGGCCTTCGATGTTGCTGATCTCTTCGGGCTGGACGTACGCGACTTCCTCCAGGGTGGTGAAGCCCTCGGCGACGAGAAGCTGCGCGAGCGTCTCATCGACATCGAGCTCGGTCTGGAACATCTCCGAGCGCTCGACGAACTCGCGCTGGCGCTTCTCGCTCGCGTCCGCTTCGGTAAGGATGTCGATCTGCGAGCTGGTCAGCTGGCTGGCGAGGCGGACGTTCTGGCCGCGCCGGCCGATGGCGAGGCTGAGCTGATCGTCGGGAACCACGACTTCGATGCGACTCTCTTCCTCGTCGATGAGGACTCGACTGACGGTCGCGGGCTGAAGGCCGTTGACGACGAAGGTCGCAAGGTCCTCCGACCAGGGGATGATGTCGATCTTCTCGCCCTGCAGCTCCTGGACGACCGCCTGGACTCGACTGCCCTTCATTCCGACGCAGGCGCCGACCGGGTCGATCGAGCTGTCGTGGCTGATGACTCCGATCTTCGCCCGGCTTCCGGGATCGCGCGCGGCGGCCTTGATTTCGATGATCCCGTCGTAAATCTCCGGCACTTCCTGGGCGAACAGCTTCTTCATGAAGTCCGGGTGGGCACGCGACAGGAAGATCTGCGGGCCGCGCGCTTCGCGGCTGACGCGCAGGATCAGCGATCGGATGCGATCGCCGACACGGACCATCTCGCGCGGGATCTGCTGGTCACGGCGAATGACTCCTTCGGCGCGGCCGAGGTCGACGACGACGTGGCCGAACTCGACCCGCTTGACGACGCCGGTGATGATCTCGTTGGCGCGATCCTTGAATTCCTCATACTGGCGCTCGCGCTCGGCATCGCGGACCTTCTGGAAGATCACCTGCTTGGCGGCCTGGGCGGCGATCCGGCCGAACTCGATAGGCGGCAGCGGATCGACGATGAAATCGCCCAGCTTGGCGCCTTTCTGAAGCTTTTGCGCGCCCTTGATGTCGACCTGCTTGAAATGGTCTTCGGGTTCCTCGACCACTTCAAGAACCCTCCACAGGCGAAGCTCGCCGGTGACCTGATCGAGCTTGGCGCGGATGTCGTTCTCCGCACCGTAGCGGGCGCGGGCGGCGCGCTGGATCGCATCCTCCATCGCCTCGATGACGATTGCCTTGTCGATCAGCTTCTCGCGCGCGACCGCGTCCGCGATCGCCAGCAGTTCGGCCTTGTTCGCAGTCGGTGCCGCTGGTGCTGCGGTTGCCATTGTCGTCTAACCTTCCGTCTTGATGAGATCCGCCCCTTCGGTGCTGAGCGGATTGGTTGCCTTGATGAGTTCGTCGGTGAGCAGCAGCTTCGCCGAGGAAATGGAATCGAACGGGATCACATAATCCTTCCCGTCCCTGCCGAGCATATGGACGACGCCGCCAACGCCGGTGCCGCGAATAGTGCCCGAGAATTGCTTGCGGCCGCCTTGCGGCTCGGCGAGCGTGATCCGCGCCTCGTGGCCGGACCAGTCGTCATAGTCCTTGAGGCGGGTCAGCGGCCGGTCGATCCCGGGCGAGCTGACCTCGAGCCGGTAGGCGCCCTCGATCGGGTCGGCTGCATCCAGGACGTCCGACAGCCGCCGCGAGATGGTCTCGCAGTCGGAAAGGTGGAGCTGGCGAGTGTCCGGCCGCTCGGCCATGACCTGCAGGGTGGGATCCGACGTGCCGCCGATCATTGCGACGCGCACGAGATCGTAACCGAGCGCTTTCAGCTCGGGCTCGATCAATCCTGTCACCGCCGCAATGTCGGCCACGCGCAATCCTGCTCTCAAGTTCAAACACCTCTCGGACCGGGGTCCGGTGGGACCCCAGCCTCAGCATCAATTACGATGTCGAGGAGAGAGCGGCGATATAGGCTTGTCGAAGGCGGCGTGCAAGCGCGCCGACGGCAGTTCAGTCACTGACGACGGCGCCGACGGTCTCCCGAATGACATAGAGGGGCCGCTGCTTCGTCTCGGTAAGGATCCGGCCGACATATTCGCCGAGGATTCCGAGCGAAATGAGCTGCACGCCGCCCATGAACAGCACCGACACCATGATGGATGCATAGCCCGGGACCGGGTTACCGAACATCATCGTCTCCACCGCCAGGAATCCCGCATAGCAAAGAGCGATGAATGCAATCGACGCGCCGACATAGCTCCACATCCTGAGCGGCGCGGTCGAGGCGGAGGTGATCCCGTCGAGCGCAAGGGTCCAAAGCTTCCAATAGCCGAACTTGGTCGAGCCGACCTCGCGCTCGGCCCGGTCATATTCGACCGAGGCCTGCTTGAACCCTGCCCAGGCGAACAGGCCCTTCATGAAGCGATTGCGCTCCGGAAGCGCGCGGATGACCTCGACAACCTTGCGATCGAGCAGCCGGAAATCGCCGGCATTGGCCGGGATCTTGTCTTGCGAGACGAGATTGTGCGCGCGGTAATAAAGGCCGGCGGTCAGCCGCTTGGCGGGCGAATCCTCTCTTCGACAGCGGCGCACCCCGAACACCATCTCATAGCCGTCGCGCCATTTCGAAATCATCTCGGGCAGCACCTCCGGCGGGTCCTGCATGTCGACATCCATCGGGATGACCGCTCGCCCGCGGGCATGGTCGAGCCCGGCGCTCAGCGCGGCCTCCTTGCCGAAATTGCGAGACAGCGACAGGCCGCGCACGCGCTGGTCGCGAATGTTGGCGGCGATGATGACGGCAAGGGTCGAATCGGTGCTTCCGTCGTCGACGAACAGGATTTCCCAGCCTTCGCCGGCAGCCGCGGCTTCGAGAATCGCCGACACTCGCTCGACGAACGGGACGATCGCCTGCTCCTCGTTCTTGACCGGGACGACGACCGACAGCAGCGGCGAAATCAACCCGCGCTTGACCAGCTCGGGACCAAGGTCGCCGAGCGGGAAGCGCTGTGCGCTGTGCTGAGTCCGGCGCGGATGACTGGTCACGGTTGCTCCCTCGTTCGGCGCGAAAGCTAAATGCGAATGGTTTACGAGACCTTTACTTCTGGACGGCCAAAGATGCGCTTCGAAGGGGAGGGGCGCATGGAGCGAGTGGTCTTCGACCGGATGGCCGAGCTGGACCAGATTCATTGGTGGTTTCTCGCGCGCCGGCGAATCCTCAAGGCGGTGATCGGCCGCGTCGCCCGCCCGCCCGAGGGCGCGCGGATTCTCGAGGTCGGTTGCGGCACCGGCCATAATTTGCCGATGTTGTCGCGTTTCGGCCGGGTCGATGCCTGCGAGCTCGATGATTGCGCCCGGGCGCTCGCGACGACAAGGTTCGGACGGAGGATCGAGGCGGCGAAGCTCCCGGACCTCTCGATCTTCGAACAGGACACCTACGATCTCGTCGCCCTGCTCGATGTGCTCGAGCATGTGCGGGACGACGTCGCCTCGCTTCGGGCAATCCACCGGCGACTCAAGCCGGGCGGAGCGCTTCTGCTGACCGTTCCGGCGAACCGCTGGATGTGGAGTGCGCACGATGTCGCTCACCACCATCACCGCCGATATTCAAAGCGTCAGCTCACCCGAGTCATCGACAGTGCCGGCCTCGAGGTCCAGGTATTGAGCTATTTCAACGCTTTGCTGTTTCCTCTGATCGCTGCGGCGCGGATCGCCGGCAAGGTTGTCGGACGGGAATCGGCCGACGACCGGCTGCCGGTCGCGCCAGTGAACGCTGTGCTCAACGGGATTTTCGGGCTTGAGGCGGGGCTGGTCGGGCGCATCCCAATGCCGTTCGGAGTCAGCCTCGTCGCGGTCGTTCGCAGGCCGAAGCCCTAGCGGCCGCTCCGGCCGAGCGCCCGGTTCTCCTCGCGGATTCGCACGGCCAGAACGGCCGCATTCAGGATGGTGAAAACCAGCGCCACCCACGGCAGGTCGAAGACCAGCGGGAGCACCGCAATCTCGCCCGCCACCACCCAATAGTTGGGGTGATTGACGAACCGGTAGGGACCTTCCTTCACGAGGTCCTCGCCGGGAAGGACGATGATCCGCGTCGTCCAGCGCGGACCGAGCGTCGCCAGCACCCAGATCCGGGCCGCCTGCAGAAGGACGTACATGGCGAGCCAGAACGGGTCGACGCCGCGCGCCGGCGCCAGCGCCCACAAGGTCACAAGCCACAGAGCGTGAACAGCGACGATGATCGGATAATGGCCGGCCCCATGCTCGCGTGCACCTTTCGCACGCAATCGGCGCGTGTTGCGGCCAGCGAGGAGCAGCTCTGTCAGTCGCTCCAGCGTGACATAAGCGAGGATTGCGACAACGGCCCAGCTCATGCCGCCTCCAGCATCAGTCCCGCACAGGTGAATCCGGGGCCGAAGGCCGTCATCATCACATTCCTGGGCAAGCCGCGCTCGATCAGCCGTTCGAGCACGAACATGACTGTCGGAGCGCTCATGTTGCCGTAGTCGTGGAGCACTTCGCGCTCGAGATTGAGCTCGCCCTGCGGAAGCTGGAGCGCGCTTTCGATCGCGTCGATCACCTTCACCCCGCCGGGGTGGCAGCAGAAGCGGTCGATGTCGCCGCGGCTTCGGGCTAGCTTCGCAAGCATCTCGTCGACCGCGGGCGCGAGGTTGTCGTCGATGAACGGCGGAATGGCGCGGTCGAAGACGACCGCCAGGCCCGGGTCTTCGACGTCCCAGCCCATGATTCGCTGCGTGCCGGGCCACAGCTTCTCGGCGGCTCCCGTAATCCGCGCGATGCAGTGGGAGCCGCTCCGTACGACGGCGGCCGCGGCGCCGTCGCCGAACAAAGCGGTGGCGACGATCGCGGCCGGGTCGTCGCTATCGAGGCGGATCGAGATCGAGCAGGTCTCGACGGTCACGAACAACCAGTTGCTGCCAGGCTCGGCGCTGGCGAGGCGCGAGGCGGTCGCAAGCCCGCCGATCCCGCCGGCACATCCGAGGCCGAACAGCGGCACTCGCCGGACATCGGGGCGAAGGCCGAGCTTCGGCCCGACGCGCGCCTCCAGGCTCGGTGTTGCAATCCCGGTGGTGGAGACTGAGACCACTCCGTCGATCTCGTCCGGCCGAAGTTCCGCCTTCTCGATGGCCGAAGCCGCGACCCGCTCGAACAGGTCCTGCGCCGCCTCGAGGTAGACCGCGTTGCGGTCACGCCAGCCGTGCGGCTGTTCATACCAATCGGCGGGGGTGACGAGGTGACGGGTAGCTATGCCCGCATTGTCGAACACGCCCGACAGCCGGTCGAACAATGCTGGCTTGCCGCCCCATGCCCGCCGAGCCGCTTCCTTTGCGTAGGATTGTTCAACGACATGCGGCGGGACCGCAGTGGCGAGGGAAAGAAGGCTGCACGGCTGCATTATGCATCCTTAGACAGAGTGGCAGCCCCAGAGGTTCCCTTACGGGAGTGAAACAGTTGGTATGAGAGTGCAGCTAATACAAGCCTGTCTTTTGTTGGCGGTCGCGAGTTGCGGTGCGTCCGGCTCGACATCGGCCCAATCCGGCAACGCCGTGCGGCCGCCCGTGACCGATGGAGACCGTCCGTTCACCGCAACTCCCGTCACGACGTTCGACAGCCCGTGGGCAATGGCCTTCGTGCCCGGCAGCCCAAGCCAGGCGCTGGTTACGGAAAAGCCCGGCAAGCTTTGGCTCGTGGACGTCTCCACCGGCCGCAAAACGCCGGTCGCGGGCGCACCTGGCGTCGTCACGGCGGGGACCGCGGATCAGGGCGGACTGCTTGACGCGGTATTCTCGCCGCATTTCGCGACGGACCGCCTGGTTTACCTGACTTATTCGGAATCGTCGCCGAATGGCGGGAGCGGACTCGCGCTTGCTAGAGCGCGTTTCGCCGATAATCGCCTCGACGGCCTGCAGGTGATCTGGCGCGATCCGGCTGGAGGACGCGGCGGCCAGTTCGGTGCGCGTATCGTGTTCTCCCCGGACGGCAATTCGCTGTTCCTGAGTTCGGGCGAGCGGCAGCGGTTCACCCCGGCGCAGGACCCGAGCCAGCCGCTCGGAAAGATCCTGCACCTGACTCTCGACGGCAAGCCCGCGCCGGGCAACCCCTCCGCGGGACGAGAGGGGGCAAGCAGCGTGCTCGTCACCGACCCGCCCAAGGATACGGAGCTCGCGAAAGGCGCGGCCGGCCGCCGTGTGGTCTGGCCGGGGCCAAACCTGACGCCGGCCGAGACCTGGACAACAGGGCACCGCAACCCGCTCGGCCTCGCATTCGCTCCGGACGGAAGGCTGTGGGAAACGGAAATGGGTCCGCGCGGCGGCGACGAGGTAAACCTGATCGAACCTGGCAGGAATTACGGCTGGCCCAGCGTGTCGAACGGCAGCAATTATGACGGCGTCCCGATCCCGGACCATCGTCCGGGCGACGGGTTCGAGCCGCCGAAGCTGTGGTGGAACCCGTCGGTCTCGCCCTCCGGGCTGCTGATCTATACCGGCGACAAATTCCCCGAATGGAAGGGAGATGCCTTGATCCCGACTCTGTCGGGCCGGGCGCTGATCCTCGTCCGGATCCGCGGCGATCGAGCCGAAAAGGCGGACCAGTGGGACATGGGCGCTCGGATCCGCGAGGCCGAACAAGGCCCGGACGGGACCGTCTATCTGCTCGAAGACGGCCCCGGCGCGAGGTTGTTGAGGCTTACGCCAGCCTAATCTGCCGGCTGCGGGATCGTCCTCAGATATGGCTTTACCGTCTTGAAGCTGCCGAACTTCTCCTTCGCGGCATCGTCGGCGAGCGACGGCGCCACGATCACTTCCTCGCCGTCGTTCCAGTTCACCGGCGTCGCGACCGGATGCCGCGCGGTCAGCTGGATCGAATCCAGCAGCCGCAGGATCTCGGCGAAGTTCCGGCCCGAGCTCATCGGATAGATCAGCATCGCCTTGATCTTCTTGTCCGGTCCGATGATGTAAACGGTGCGAACCGTGGCGTTGGCCGCCGCGGTCCGGCCTTCGGTGTCGGTCTCGTCGGCCGGAAGCATGTTGTAGAGCTTCGAGACCTTCAGGTCATAATCGCCGATCATCGGGAAATTGACCTCGTGGCCGCTCACGTCCTTGATGTCCTTCGACCATCCCTCGTGGTCGCCGACCTTGTCGACACTGAGCCCGATGACCTTGGTCTTGCGCTTGTCGAACTCCGGCTTGAGGCGGGCGACTTCGCCGAGCTCGGTCGTGCAAACCGGCGTGTAATCCTTGGGGTGCGAGAAGAGGATCGCGTAACTGTCGCCGATCCAGTCGTGGAAGTTGATCGTTCCCTGGGTCGTCTCGGCGGTGAAATCGGGCGCCGTGCTGCCGATGGCGAGTTGGGTCATTTCAAATCTGCTCCTTCTCAAGCTGGGGTTTAGTCTGTTTCGATGAAATCGGGCTGGATATCGCTCTTCGATTCCAGCCAGGGCGCGACGGGAAGCCCTTTCGATCGCAGGAATTCGGGATTGCACAGCCGCGACTGGTAGCGGGTGGCCGGATCGCACAGCATCGTCACGATCGTCTTTCCCGGGCCCAGTTCGCGCGCCAGCCGGATCGCTCCGGCGACGTTCACGCCCGATGAGGTGCCGAGCGCGAGGCCCTCGTCCTCGATCAGCGAATAGAGGGTTTCCAGCGTCTCGTCGTCGGGAATGAGGAAAGCCTGGTCGACGGTCAGGCCCTCCAGGTTGGCCGTGATCCGGCCCTGGCCGATGCCTTCGGTAATCGAGCTTCCCTCGGAGCGGAGCTCGCCGCTCGTGTAATAATTGAACAGCGCGGCTCCGGGCACGTCGGCAAGCGCGATGGTGACATCCGGGTTTCGTTCACGAAGCGCCATCGCAACGCCGGCCAGAGTCCCGCCGGTTCCGACGGCGCTGACGAACGCGTCGACCTTGCCTTCGGTCTGTTCCCAGATTTCGGGTCCGGTGGTGCGCACATGCGCGTCGCGGTTCGCGACATTGTCGAACTGGTTCGCGAAGATGGCGCCGTCCGGGTCCTCGTTGTTGAGGCGGTCGGCGAGGCGGGCAGCGACCTTGATGTAATTGTTCGGATTTCGGTACGGGACCGCGGGCACCTGGATCAGGGTCGCGCCGAGAAGGCGAAGAGCATCCTTCTTTTCTTCGGTCTGGGTCTCGGGAATGACGATGACGGTACGCATTCCAAGCGCGTTGCCGACGACGGTGAGGCCGATGCCCGTATTGCCGGCGGTCCCGTCGACGATGATCCCGCCCGGGCGCAACCGTCCGTCGCCGATCGCGTCGCACACGATCCCGAGCGCCGCCCGGTCCTTCACCGAGCCGCCCGGGTTCATGAATTCGGCCTTGCCCAGGATCGTGCAGCCGGTCTCCTCGGACGCCCTGCGCAGCTTGATCAGCGGCGTGTTGCCGATCGCGTCGAGAACGGTTTCGCGGACCTGCATAAGCGGGCCATGTAGGAGCGGAACGGCGGCCGCGAAAGGTCAGTCACAACGCTGATACCGCAAATAATAAGCCCGGCGGCCCTCGCGCTCGGCCTTCGCGGCATAGCGCGTCTCCGGCCAGCCGCCCGGCCGCTCGAGGAAATCCGACGGCTTGTCGGCCAGCCAGTCGAACTGGCCGATGTGCCGCTGCATGATCATCAAGGTCCATTCCAGATAGACCGGATGATCGGTCGCGACGCGGAGCTCGCCACCCGGCTTCAGCTTCGCCGCGATGAGGTCGATCGGTCCGTCGTTCACCATTCGGCGCTTCGAATGGCGCGCCTTCGGCCACGGGTCCGGATGGAGCAGGTAGACGAAGCTCAGGGCGCCGTCCGGGATCCGCCTCAGTACGTCCAGCGCATCGCCGCGCCAGAGGCGAACGTTGGCGAGGTGGCGGTCGCGGATGTGGCCGAGCGCCGTGGCGACTCCGTTGAGGAAGGGCTCGCAGCCGATGAAGCCATGGTCGGGCAGCAGGTCGGCGCGGTAGGCGAGATGCTCGCCGCCGCCGAACCCGATCTCCAGGTGAAGCGGACGGTCATCGCCGAACAGGATTTGTGACCCGATCTCCCTGTCTTCGGGAACCGCGAGTGCCGGGAGAAGCTCGTCGACGAGCCGTTGCTGGCTGGCGCGCAGCTTGTGCCCGCTCGCCCGGCCGTAGAGCCGGTTCAATGTTGTTGGATCGCCCTGCTTGTGCGCGGTCATTGCGCCCGGCGCTTAGCGATCCGGCGGCGCGACGGGAACCATCCGGGCCGTTCCGGAGTCAGACCGCCACGCGCGACGTGCAGAATCGCGCTCAATCAGGAGGAGAGGGGAGATGACAGACAGCGACCGCTCACATTCACACCCACGCAGCACCGCCCGGATCGGCGATCACCCGATCCACCCGATGTTGATTCCGTTCCCGATCGTCTGCTTCGTGCTGACCTTCGTAAGCGACGTCCTCTACACACGTACTCATGACGCGACCTGGGCAACCGCGTCGATGTGGCTGTTGGTTGTCGGCCTGGTCATGGCCGCCCTTGCCGCCGTCGCGGGATTGACCGATTTCCTCGGCGACGATCGGGTTCGCGGATCGGCCGATGCGGTCAAGCATATGCTCGCCAACGTGACCGCAGTCGTTCTTGAGCTGGTGAACCTCGTTCTTCGGTTGAGGAACGATGCATTCATCGATTCGACCGGCGTGTACATCTCCGGAATCGTGGTCCTCATCCTGCTCTACAGCGGATGGAAGGGCGGCGACCTCGTCTTCCGCCACGGCATCGGCGTGCGCGACGGGTCGTAGGAATATCGAACTTTGCTGAGGGTCGTCGCGTTTCGAAAGGCGGTCCTCGCCGGAGCCGCGGGCGCAATCGCCTGGGAGGCAGCGCTGCGCATCGCGATCAGCGCCGGTTTGCCGTTCTTCGATATAGTGCGGGAGCTGGGTACCCTCGTTTTCCCCTCGTCGGGACCGCTGTTCTGGTGGCCGGTCGGGCTTGCCGCCCATGCGTCGGTCGGTTTCCTGTGGATCGTCTTCTACGGCTATTTCTTCTGGGGACGGTTCAAGCTTCCGCCTGTCCTGCAGGGCCTGCTGTTCGCGGTCCTGCCGCTTACGTTGGCGACCCTCCTCGCCGTGCCTCAGGTACGGCTGATGCATCTTCATGCCAGGATCGTCCATCTCGACGCGCAACGCCTGTTCGAGCCACTTTCGTGGTGGACGCTCGCGGGGCTGTTGATAGGCCATGCGATCTTTGGGGCGACTGCGGGCTCGATCTATTCGCGCCCGGTCGGCTATCGTTCCGGGCATGAGCCTCCGCCGGCCGGCCGGACCGCGAGAAGACCGCACCGCGGAGTCACTCGCAAGCCGCACGACGGCCGCAGCTTCATGTTCACGACCGGGATCGAATGCAGCTATCCGACCATCGAGAACGGTCGGTGGCGCCGCGACCAGATGGCGGCGACCCGGCACTACAGCCGCTGGCGCGACGACTTCGAGCGTGCCCGCGAAATCGGCGTCAGCCACATTCGCTACGGTCCGCCACTCCATCTCGTCTTCACGGCGCCCGGACGATACAGCTGGGACATCATCGACGAGCCGATGCGTGAGCTGTGCGAAATCGGTCCCGAGCCGATCGTCGACCTCTGCCATTTCGGTCTTCCGGAATGGCTCGGCAATTTCCAGAACGCGGAGCTGGTTTCGGCGCTGAGCGAATATGCTTCGGCGTTTGCCGCCCGCTACCCGCAGGTCCGGCTCTACACGCCGATCAACGAAATGTACGTTTGCGCGAAGAACAGCGCGCTGCACGGTCTCTGGAACGAGCAGCTTCGGAACGAGGGCGCCTTCCTCACCGCCGCGCTGAATTTGGCCAACGCGAGCATCGCCATGTCGGATTCCATTCTGAAGGCCCGGCCGGACGCGCTGTTCATCAACAGCGAGAGCAGCGAATTCTGCCAGCCTTGCTGCCCCGACCCGAAGATCCAGGAGATCGCCGACCTGGAAAACGATCGGCGCTTCCTGCCGCTCGACCTGATCTACGCACATCCTGTCAGCGACAGGATTCGCAAGCGCCTGCGCGACCACGGGCTGAGCGATGGAGACTATGATCGATTCATGAATCGCAAGGTACCGCGCCGGTCGGTCCTTGGAGTCGATTATTACGAATGGAACGAGAAGCTGATCGACAGCCGCGGCAATCCCCAGGCGCTCGGCGAGCTGTTCGGCTGGTACGTGATCGCGACCCAATATTGGCAACGCTACAATCGCGTCATGATGCACACCGAGACCAACCGGATGGACGCCGCGGATGCTCCGCGATGGCTCTGGCGGCAATGGCACAATGTCCAGCTCCTGCGCTCTGCGGGCGTGCCGATCATCGGCTTCACCTGGTACAGCCTGACCGACCAGGTCGACTGGGACATCGGGATTTCCAAGGCGCTCGGAGTGATCTTCCCGGTCGGGCTGTTCGATCTCAACCGCGACCCTCGCGCGGTCGGGCTATCCTATAAATATCTGATAGATACGTTCGGCAGCCAGCCAGAATACAAGCGCTGCGGGCCGCTCGAGGAGATGCTGGGCTGATGGCCGGATTCCTGAGTGCGCATGGATTCGATCCCGGGCCGACGCAGCGCCCCTGGCTTGCCGGAGCGATCAGCGGCCTGCTCGCGACTCTTCCCGCGATCGCGCTTCTCTGGGCGTTCGGATCGCTTCGGGTCGAGGCGCAAATCCTGGGGATTTCGCAGCTTCAGACGATCGGCGCGGGATTGCCGCTGATGGCCGCCGGAGGCGGCGTCTACAGCCGCCTGTTCGGAAGGGCCGCCAATGATATTCGCGGCGGCTGGATGTTCGGGATGGCCTTCGGTTTCGCCTTATGGGCGGGAGGAGCGGTGATGGTGCTGCCGCTCGCGAGCGGCGGGCTCGCCCCGGCCGGCAAACCGGCTGTCGGGGTGTTCTGCGCGGTAGTCCTGTGGGGCGCTGCACTCGGGGCGCTCATTCCGTTCGTTCACAGGCCTCTGCACGAGGACATCGAAACCGGAGCGAAGCATCGCTCGGTCGGGCCGAGCGCCGCGGTCGCGGGGTCGGCCCCGAACAGTCCTCAGGCAGCTACTGCCTTGAGATCCTCGACCAGGTCCAACCGCTCCCAGGGAAAGAATTCGGCGTCCGCCGGCCGCCCGAAATGACCATAAGCCGCAGTCGGCTCGTAGATCGGCCGGTTGAGCTTCAGGAGGGTCCGGATTCCGCGCGGCGACAGGCCGCCGAGCTTGCCGATCCGGCCGATCGCCTGCTCCAGCGCGCCATCGTCGATGCTGCCCGTGCCGTGCGTATTGACGTAGAGCGACAGCGGCTCCGAAACCCCGATCGCATAAGCGAGCTGGATCGTGCAGCGACGCGCAAGGCCGGCGGCGACGATGTTCTTGGCGAGGTAGCGCGCGGCATAGGCCGCCGAGCGGTCGACCTTGGTCGGGTCCTTGCCGGAAAAGGCGCCCCCGCCATGCGGTGCGGCGCCGCCGTAGGTGTCGACGATGATCTTCCGGCCGGTAAGGCCGGCGTCGCCGTCGGGACCGCCGATCTCGAACGCTCCGGTCGGGTTGATATGATAGACGGTCCGCTCGGTCAGAAGCTCGGCGGGCAGGACGCGCGCGATGACCGACTTCACATAGTCGTGAAGCTCCGTCTCCTTGGCGCCCTGGTCGTAGCCCGGCTTGTGCTGGGTCGAGACGACGATCGCGGTCGCTTCCGCCGGCTGGCCATTCTCGAAGCGCAGAGTCACCTGGCTCTTGGCATCGGGCTCGAGGAACGGGGCCGCGCCCGAGTGGCGATCGGCGGCCATCTGCAGCAGGATCTTGTGACTGTAGTCGAGCGTCGCGGGCATCAGGTCGGGAGTCTCGTCGCAGGCGAATCCGAACATGATGCCCTGGTCGCCGGCACCTTCGTCCTTGTTGCCCGCCGCGTCGACGCCTTGCGCGATATGCGCGGACTGGCCGTGGAGATGATTCGAAAATTCGAAGTTCGCCCAGTGGAAGCCGCCCTGCTCATAGCCAATCCGCTTCACCGTCCCGCGAACAACCTCCTCGATCTCGTCCCGGGCGCCTGGCGCCCAGCCGCCATGTTCGGGCCAGCGCTCTTCGTCGAACATCGGCTTGCAGCGGATTTCGCCGGCCAGGACAACGCGGTTGGTGGTCGTCATCGTCTCGCACGCGACCCGCGCCTCGGGGTCCTTCGACAGGAGAAGATCGACGATCGCGTCGCTGATCTGGTCGGCGACCTTGTCAGGATGGCCTTCGGACACCGATTCCGAAGTGAAGAGATAGTTGCTGCGCATAAGCGAGAAAGTGTCCTTCCGGCGTTGCCGCTGGGGGTCGGCGAATGGTGATATAAAGGATTCGTTATATGCGCCGATAGCGCCAGCCCCCGGCGAGGGCAATGGCGCCGATGATGAGCAGTGCGGCAAGTAGCAGGGGGATCGCATTTCCGAACCTGGCGAAGACCGTCGGCTGTGGAGCGGCCGAGGGCAGATAGCCGTCGATGACTCCCGCCGTCCGCCAATCGAGTTGCTTCACGATTCGGCCGCGCCCGTCGATCAGCGCACTGATACCTGTCGGGGTGGAGCGGATGATCGGCAGGCCTTCCTCGGCGGCGCGAAGCCGCGCCTGGGCCAGGTGCTGCGGCGGTCCCCAGCGGCCGAACCAGGCATCGTTGGAGGGATTGAAGATGAAATCGGGCCGATTGTGCTCGTCGACGACATGGCCGGAAAAGATGATCTCGTAGCAAAGCTGCAGGCCGACATCGCCCCAGCCCGGGATTTCAATCGTGGTCGGGCCCGGTCCGGAGTCGAAATCGAAATCGCCGGGGGCGAGT
>Ga0207657_10003078_pt1 | contig 17842 bp, 20 predicted proteins | sample KBSC33metaG_FD_184316 | JGI IMG/M metagenome (GOLD analysis project Ga0207657, IMG submission 184316) | Corn rhizosphere microbial communities from Kellogg Biological Station, Michigan, USA - KBS C3-3 metaG (SPAdes) (version 2) | ecosystem: Host-associated > Plants > Roots > Rhizosphere > Soil ... | reverse complement strand
CCGAGCTCGAAGTCGCTGACGGGCCGCTTCTTCGGGTTGTGCATGTCGTACATTTCGGCGCCGTCGATCCACACCCGCTCGGGCCGCGAATAGTCGCTGAAGGGATCGCCGTCCCAAAGGACGACGTCGGCCATCTTGCCCGGCGTGAGGGTGCCGGTCCTGTCGAGAATTCCGAGCGCTTTCGCCGGGTTGCGGCTGAGCCATTCCCACGCAACCGCTTCGGACAGGTTCGGAATCCCGGCGCGGACGCCGTCGGCGAGGGCCTTTGCCGCCTCCTGGTTCAGTCGCTGGATGTAATTGGGGTCGTCGGAGTGGACGATCGCGCAAGCCCCGGCGTTGTGGACGAGCGGGATATTCTCCTTGATCGCGTCATAGGCTTCCATCTTGAAGCCGTACCAGTCGGCCCACATTACCGCGCAAATGCCGTTGTCGCGAAGCAGATCGGCGATTTTGTAGGCCTCGACCGCGTGGTGGAACGCGGTGATGTGATAGCCGAACTCCTTCGACATATCGATCATGTTGGCCATTTCGTCGGCGCGGTAGCAGTGGTTCTGGACGAGGATCTTGCCCTCGAGAACGCCCTTGAGCGTCTCCATCGCGAGGTCGCGCTCGGGCATGTCGCCGCCCTTGGCGTAATATGCGTCCCACTTGCGCTTATATTCTCGCGCCTTGATCCATGTCTCGCGGGCGAGCGCGATATTCCCCATCCGCGTCTGCGGCATGTTGCCCTTCGAGCCATAGACCCGCTTGGGATTCTCGCCGCAGGCCATCTTGAGCCCGTAGGGAGCGCCCGGGAACTTCATCTCCTGTGCGGTGCGGCCGGGCACGTTCTTCAGCACCACAGAGCGTCCGCCGAAGAGGTTCGCCGAGCCGGGCAGGATCTGCAGCGTCGTCACGCCGCCGTTGACCAGAGCACGGCTGAAGCCGGGGTCCTGCGGCCAGACGCTATGCTCCGCCCAGACCTCCGGCCGCACCGGATCCGTCGCTTCGTTGCCATCGGAATTGGCATCGACGCCGGGCGAGGGATAGTCGCCGAGGTGGCTGTGGACGTCGATGATCCCGGGCGTGAGGAACTTGCCGGTGCCGTCGATCTCGACCGCCCCGGCCGGTGAGGCGAGTTCCGCACCTCCGACCGCCTGGATGACGCCGTCGCCGAAGACCACGGTGCCATTGTCGATGCGCTGGCCTTCGCCGGTGAATACCGTCGCGTGGCGAACGACGGTCAGGGCGCCCGGATAGCGGACGTAGGTGGAGGGATAGGGGTCCTCGTTGATTCGGACCGCGGGCTCGGCGGGCTTTTCGGAGATCGAGGCGCAGGCGGAAAGCGCAAGCGAACCCAATAGCGCCGCGAGCGCCGTCTTACTTAACACCATGCATCCACTTCTGGAGCGGCCAGGAGAGGAGGAACAGCACCACGCCCGCGCCGATCGCGATCCAGGCAATGGTCGTGAAGGTGTGGGTGTAGGTGTCGAGGCTGACCTTGAGGTTGGTTACCTGCCCGCCGACCGTTTCGACGCTGGCGAACTGAGCGACGACGCCGGCCACATATTGGGCGACCGAGATCGAAAGGAACCACACGCCCATCATCAGCCCCACGACCCGGGCGATGGACAGCTTGGTGATCATGCTGAGGCCCACCGGCGAGATGCAAAGCTCGGCGATCGAATGGATCAGGTACAGCCCGGCGAGCCACCAGAGACCGACCTGGAAGTTGTTGCCCGCCCCCGCGAATGTCGTGCCGAAGACGAGGAGCAGGAAGCCCGCTCCCACGCCCATCAGCGCGATCGCGAATTTGATCGGGATGGACGGCTCGAGGTTCCGCTTGGCGAGCCCGATCCACAACGCGCTCATCACCGGCGCAAGAAGCACGATGAAGATCGGATTGAAGTTCTGGGTCTGCGGCGCCGAAAGCGTGAACCAGCCGAACACGCTCCGATCGGTGTTTCGGTCGGCGAACAGCGTCAGCGACGATCCCGCCTGCTCGAACAGCGTCCAGAAGAAGACGTTGAACACGATCAGGATGATTGCTGCGGTCATCATCTGTGCTTCGACTCGCGTGCCCTTCGCGAAGGACCAGATGAGGATTGCCGGGACGGCGATGATGAACGTTCCGAACAGCAGCTTGCCCATCAGCGACAGCGAGGCGAGATAGCCGAGGAAGCCGGAGCCTTCCGCCGCCGGCTGGCTGTTCATCAGATTCTGGAACAGGAAAATGAGGACCGGCACGGCCACGAGCGCACCGATGTAGATGAGGATGTCGCGGTTGGGCGCCTTCTCGGGCCGCTCACCGTAGCCGTCGAGGCGGCCACCGTCGAACTGGATCAGCGCATAGCTGATCAGCATTCCGAAGCCGGCAAGGCTGAGGCCGGCCCACCAGCCGAAATAATCGGCAAGCAGCGGGCAGAAGAGCTGCCCTCCGATCGAGCCCAGGTTGATGCCCATGTAGAAGACCGTGAAGCCGGCATCGCGGCGTCGATCCCCCTGGTCGTACAGCGTTCCGACGATCGTCGAGATGTTCGGCTTGAAGAATCCGTTCCCGACCGAGATCAGCGACAGCGCAAGAAGCATGATCGTGATGGTCAGCGAATTGCGATCGGCCCCTGACTCGAACCTGCCCTTGTCGAGGTGCTGGGCTTCCTGGCCGTTGTCGAGCAGCGAGATCGAGCCATCCACATTGCCGCGGATCTGCAGCTTCTTGCCGTCCGCAACGACGTAGCGGGCTTCGTTGGGATCGCTCGACGGCCGGTCGACAAAATTGTCGACGACAACCTCGTAACGCTGGCCGTCGATCATCGCATAGGGTTTGGCGGGAGAGCCGCCAAAGGCGAGCGTGAAATAACCGATCGCCATGATGATCGCGCCGAACTTCACGGAGCGCTTGGAGCCGAGATACTGGTCGGCAAGCAGCCCGCCGACGAGCGGAGTCAAATAAACCAGCGCCGTATAGCCACCGTAAAGGCCGGTCGCCTGGCTGTCGGAGAAGAGGAAGTGCTTCGTCAGGTAGAGCGTCAGCAGCGCCCGCATGCCGTAATAGCCGAACCGCTCCCACATCTCGGTGGTGAACAGCCGCGCGAGCTGCCGCGGATGACCGAACCAAGTTCCCTTGTCGGCTGGATTGACCTTGCCCGATGCGGGCGTGAACGGTTCTTCGACCGCCGGCGTGTCGACCATCACTTCCTCTCCCCAGAGTGGCCCGCGACCCTAACGGCCAAAATCCGCTTGTGAAGCCGATTGTTGGTGAGTGCCGCGCTCTCTATCTGCGGTTCCAACATGCTCAATGACGCCTCATCCGCTCTGTCGCTCCTCGAAACCCGCCGCTCGGCCAAGCCGCGAGAACTTGTCGGCGCTGGCCCGAGCGCGGAGGAGCTCGAACGCATCCTCACCATCGCCGCGCGCGTGCCCGACCACGGCAAGCTCACACCGTGGCGCTTCGTGACCGTCGCCGAGGACCAGCGCGACGCGTTCGGCGCGCTGCTTCGCGAGGCATTGGCCGAGCACGACCCCTGCGCGACGATCGCCCATCATCAGAAGGAGGACGACTTCGCCCATTATGCGGGCAAGCTCATCGTGCTCGTCTCGGCGCCGACGCCGAACCACAAGATTCCTGTCTGGGAACAGGAACTCTCCTGCGGCGCGGCGGGAATGAACCTTCTGCTCGCAGCTCATGCGCTCGGCTATGTCGCGGGATGGGTCACCGGCTGGCGCACCTATTCCGAGCGGGTCCGGAGTGCCTTCTGCGGTCCCGGCGAGCGGCTCGCGGGCTTCATCTTCATCGGCCACGGCTCGCGCGAGCTCGAGGATCGTCCGAGGCCGCAACTGTCGGAAGTCAATCGGGAATGGGTGCCTCCGCCGGCTTGAACTTCCCGCGCGACGGTGTATTATGACAGCATGACGCTTCGCACCCAGCACGAGAAGCCCGTTTACGTCCGCCTGCGCGAGACGATCGCCGACGCGATCCTCGCCGGGAAATATGGCGACGGCGATGCCCTCCCCTCGGTCCGGGCGCTCGCCGCCGAGGAGCAGGCCAACCCGCTGACCGTCGCCAAGGCCTATCAGGGTTTCCAGGACGAAGGGTTGATCGTCGTGAAGCGCGGCGTCGGAATGTTCGTCGCGCCCGGCGCCCGAGCCCGCTTGAGCGAAAGCGAGCGTAGCCGCTTCCTCAAGGAGGAATGGCCGCAAATCCGCGCGCGAATGGATAGGCTCGGCGTCGACCCGGCGGAGCTCCTCGAGCGCGAGCGGGCCTGAACTTTCCATCCGTCATCCTGAGTTCAGTTTGTCGCCTGTCCCTCGGACAGCCGTCACCCTGAACTTGTTTCAGGGTCCATTTTCGTGAAGGGCTGAGACAAGTTCAGCATGGATGCTGAAACGAGTTCAGCATGACGAGAATCCTTCCCTTCAACGAGGACACCATCGCCGAAGCCGCGCGGCTGATCCTCGCCGGCGAGCCGGTCGCGGTGGCGACCGAGACCGTCTACGGCCTCGCCGCGGACGCGACTAACGCGGAGGCCGTCGCCCGCATCTACGCGGCCAAGGGCCGTCCGAGCTTCAACCCGCTCATCGTGCACGTTCCCGACATCGACGCAGCGCAGCGCATCGGCGATTTCAGCGATGAAGCGCTCGAGTTGGCCCGCGCGCACTGGCCAGGACCGCTTACCCTCGTTGTTCCGTTGCGCGAAGGAACCGGAATTGCCTCGCTGGTCACGGCGGGGCTCGCGACCGTCGGGATCCGCGTCCCCGACCATCCCGCAATGCAGGCGCTGCTCCGGGCCACTGGCCGGCCACTCGCTGCCCCGTCCGCAAACGCCAGCGGGTCGATCAGCCCGACGCGCGCCGCGCACGTCCTGAAAAGTCTCGGTGGGCGGCTTGCGCTGATCGTCGACGGTGGAGCGACCGAGCGCGGTATCGAATCCACCATCGTCGCCGCGACCGGCGGCCCTCTCCGGCTTCTGCGCCGAGGGCCGATTGAACTCAATGCGGAGGAGGCGTCGGGCAGGTCGATCGAATCCCCCGGCCAGCTTGCGAGCCACTACGCGCCTTCGAAACCGCTGCGGCTGAACGCGACGGCCGCGGAAGACGGCGAATATCTGATTGGCTTCGGCGAGATCGAAGGAGACTCGAGCCTCAGCGCGTCCGGCGATTCAGTCGAAGCCGCCGCCCGCTTGTTCGACCTGCTCCATCAGGCCGACGAGTCCGCGAAAGCACGGATCGCCGTCGCGCCCGTGCCCGACCAGGGCCTTGGCGCCGCCATCAACGACCGCCTCCGCCGAGCCGCAGCCGACCGCTAGAAAAGAAAAAGGGGCGGACCGAGCGCCGCCCCTTCCCCCTGTTGCATCATGGATTGCACGCATTCGCGGCGCTGGGAAGTAATAAATGCGCCATTGCGACGCGATCGGACACACGTGGCCGTTTTGGCGACGCTCTTAGTTCGAGGACAATGCGCCCTGCGTAGTCGCGGGGAGCGTCACGTCGGTTCGAACCCGGCCGTAAAGCGGCGATCCGGCCGGGACGACCGCGCTCTTGCCTGTGATGATCAGGCCGAAACCGCCGATCAGCGCCGTCGTGACGGCCGCCGCCGCAGTTCCATCATGCCCCTTATCGGCCGTTGCGCCGGAGAGGTTCACGCGCGCTCCGCCGATGTCGATGAACAACGGACGCAGGACGAGGCTTCCCGCCTTGCCGAACATGCCCTTCCCGGAAACCGCTTCGACCTCGCCGACGGCCGCCGTTCCCTTGGGAATGACGACCTGGGAGGCCAGCGTGACATCCTCGCCGACCCGCAACGGAAATCGCTGGCCCTGCTTGACCGAGCGCGAGCTGATCGGTGCGATGGTGACGAAGCTCATCGGCGTTCCGGCGGGAACGGCAACCGAATCGCCGCCCGCCGCCGCAACCAGCATCGCCACGCCCGCGAGCATCATTGGGCTGACCCGGGGACGTCGAATTCGGCGTCGCTCAGCGTATATCCATTGAGAATCTCGCCGGCTTTGAGGGAAGCGTTGTTGCCCTTCATCAGCAGACCGAAGACTCCGAATGCCACGACTCCGCCGACGACTTGTCCCGTGCCGCCGCTTCCGGCGGAATGGCGGTCCCCGTCGAGCTCGATATGGCGGCCGTTGAGGTCCAGATAGAGCAGCCGTGCATTGAGCTTGCCGGACTTGCCGACCGCGCCGCTGCCTTCGGAATCGACGACTTCGCCGTAACCCTTGGTGCCGATCGGAACGATCGTGACACCGCCGACCCTAACCTCCTCGTCGACTCGTAGCGCAAAGCGGTCGCCTGCGTGGTTGTCGCGGGAGTTGACCTCCTTCGTGACCATCAGGCGGACCATCGTGCCCTTGGGCAGGATGAGCTTCGCGGGCGCGACCGGCGCCGGCGATTCGACCGCCGCGGCGGTCTCAGCAGGCGGCGCCGACTGCGCGCCGAGGCTCGCAGCGGCAAGCGCCGCTGCGAGCATCAAGCAGGACGTCATCGTTTACTGGGCTGCCGAAGTGGCCGCCGCCGGCGCAGCCGTGGCCGCGGCCGGGCCGGTGAAGCGGACTGCGGTCCCGGTCGCATTGGCCTTGCCCCAGCTGAACGCCGTCATGTGGGCATCGCCGTAATTGGCGTTGATGACCGCGTCGGCGCCGAGCTTCTCGGCCCGCTCCCAAAGCTCACGATATATCTTCGCCTGGCTCGGCGACTTGCTGAAGACGGTCGCCTTGCGGACCCCGGCCTTGACCTCGCCGAGGACCTCGTACGGGCGGTCCTTGATGTCGTACGGGAAGACGGGAACGCCGACATCCTCGTTGACCATCACGAACTCTTTCTTGTGGCCGGCAAGTGCCTGCGACGAGGTCAGCGCGAAAGGAACGGCGAGAGCGCACGCCGCGAGAACGATCTTCTTCATGTGGAAATTCTACCCCTTTGAACAAACGGCAGCCCCCCGGCTGCCGTTGCCGCTGGCTTGCACGAAGTCCCTAGGCCGCCAAGGAATTTCTTGGCGCTCGCACCAATTTACGCCTGCGCTGTTGCCGATTTGGCACGCGCCTGGAAGCTCTTGCGGAGCTTCTGGAGCTTGGGCGGGATGTGCGCGATGCAATAGGGGTTTCGCTGCCCTTCGCCGGCCCAGTAATCCTGGTGATAATCCTCGGCCGGCCACCACTCGCCCTTGCGCTCGATCGTGGTCACGATGCTCTCGTGGTGAGTGACGTTGGCGCGCGCGATCCCCTCCCGCGCCTTGCGCTCCTGGCTCTCGTTCTGGGGGAAGATCGCCGACCGGTACTGGGTGCCGATGTCGTTGCCCTGGCGGTTGAGCTGCGTCGGATCGTGCGTCGCGAAGAAGATGTCGAGCAAATCGTCGTAGGAGATTTCGTCGGGATCGAAGGTGATCCGGATCGCCTCGGCATGGCCGGTATCGCCGCCGCACACCTGCTTGTAGGTCGGATTGGCCACGTGACCACCGGTGTAGCCGCTTTCGACCTTCTTCACGCCGACGACGTCGAGGAACACCGCCTCGGTGCACCAGAAGCACCCGCCCGCCAGCACCGCCACTTCTTCGGCCATGTCACCGCTCCTACAGGATGGAGCGGAGATAGGATGGGTCAGTTGGCTTTGTAAGACGCCTTGAGGCTGGCAAGCTCGAGCCTTTTGCCGACCCATTCGGAAAGCTCGTCGAACTCGAGCGGCTTGTCGAAAACTATGCCGGCCCGGCGGTCCGAGTACCAGCGGACCTCGCCCTTCACCGGCCGGAGGCTCTCGATGACCACGACGACCTTCTTGCCGACGCAATATTCCTCGATCGGCTCGACCTTCATTCCGCCGAGGGAGATGTCGTGCACGTCGACCGTGTAATAGATTTTGCCGAGCCGGACCGAAGCCTTGCACGGGATTTCGAGACGGGGCGGCCGCGCACGGAAGCCGAGCCGCGGCTTGCGCCCGGCGAGAAGCTCGCCGAGGTCGACATCCTGGTCGAACTTGAAGCCGACCATGTCGTCGCGCGTCCACACGACGGTTGCCGGAATCTTCTCGGAGGAAAGTTCGATTTTCACCGACTCACCAACAGAGGGGATGTGGGTGACGATCGCCATGATTCCGCCGGCGGACATATTCTTGATGCGGAGGAGCTGCTGTTGGCCGGACTGGTCGACCAGCTTGCCGTGGCGAAGCATCGCCGAGATCCGCTCTTCCTCGCGCCGCTCGGCCGGGCGCGGCACCGCGGTGGACAGCGAAACAGTCGTCGATTCGAATGCGGCGTCGGTCTCGGCCTGCGAGGCGCCTGCGGATTTCCTGCGGATCAGCGATTCAAACATGCTTTGGAGCGCCTCTTCGGGCGCGCAATTCGCGCCAAAATGGGACTTTATGGACAGTGTGGTTAAAAGAGCGTTTCTTGTCCGTTGAAATGAAGCGTTGTTGCGGCCTAGTCCCGCCCGCGGGGAGAAGCTGATGACGCAGCCGCGTCTGCTGTTGATCGACGACGAGCCGACGCTCGCGGAATTCCTCGCGGACGCCGCGCGGGAGAGCGGCTTCGACCCCGTCATCACCGGCGAGGACGAGGATTTCCGCGCCGCATTTCGCGACCAGCGCCCGGAGATGGTCGCGCTCGACCTCGGAATGCCGGGCATGGACGGCGTCGAGCTGATCCGCTTCCTCGCCGACGAGAAGTTCGAAGCGCCGGTGCTGATCGTAAGCGGATTCGACCGCAGGGTGCTCGAAACCGCGTTCCGGCTCGGCGAGGCACTCGGGCTGACGATGGTCGGGCCCGTCGAGAAGCCGGTCCGGTTCGAGGTGCTCGAGGAGACGCTCAGCCGCCTCAAGGCGACGCTCTGAAGGTGCCGAAGCGCGACGACGACCTGCTCGTGCGGGCGCTCGGCCGCGCCCTCGAGAAGCAGCAGCTCAACATGTTCTACCAGCCGAAGGTGAAGCTTCGCGATGGCGGGCTTGTGAGCGTCGAAGCGCTGGTTCGCTGGACCGACGCCGAGTTGGGGCCGGTTGAGCCCTCGCGCTTCGTCCCGCTCGCCGAAGAGCACGGGCTCATCGACGACCTTACGCAGTGGGGCCTGCGCACGATTCTCAGGCAATGGCTCGACTGGTGCGAGGAAGGCATCGACACCGCGATCGCCTTCAACATCTCGGCGCTGAGCCTCCAGCACCTCGACTTCCCCGATCTCGTCGAGCGCATGTGCCGCGGGCTGGAGGTGCCGACGGACCGGATCGTCCTCGAGCTGACCGAGGGCGCGACCCAGCCGCTGATCAAGCTGATGGACACGCTGACTCGCTTCCGGATCAAGGGGATCGGCCTTGCCATCGACGATTTCGGCACGGGCTATTCCTCGCTGATGCAGCTGAGGCAGCTGCCGTTCACCGAGGTGAAGATCGACCGCCTCTTCGTCAGCGACGTCGATCGCTCGCGCGACAGCCGGCTGATCGTCCAGGCGATCATCGACCTGGCGCACGGTCTCGGCCTCAGCGCCACGGCCGAGGGCATTGAAACTGTTCACCAGCTGCGCGCGCTGCAGGACCTCGGCTGCGACGTCGCGCAGGGCTATTTGATCTCGCAGCCGATCGAACCCGGGGCGCTCAAGGGCTGGAAGCAGTCATTCCGCCGGCAGTGGCCGCATTTGCTCACCGAAGAGCCGCTCGAGCTATGGGGCGATGTCGAAGCGAACGCCCTGGGCGAGCGGTAGCTCGCTGCCGTAATTCACGGTGTTGGTCTGTCGCCGCATGTAGGCGCGCCACGAGTCCGATCCGCTCTCGCGGCCGCCGCCGGTCTCCTTCTCGCCTCCGAATGCGCCGCCGATCTCGGCTCCCGATGGGCCGATGTTGACGTTGGCGATCCCACAGTCGGACCCAGACGCAGCCATGAACCGCTCGGCTTCGCGCACGTCGGTGGTGAAGATCGACGAAGACAGGCCCTGCGTGACACCGTTGTTGAGCGCGATCGCCTCATCGAGCTCGCGGTAGCGGAGCACGTAAAGGATCGGCGCGAAGGTTTCCTGAAGCACCGGCCCGTCCTGCCGCTTCATCTCGACGATTGCGGGTCGCACGTAATGGCCGCCGGGAACCGCCTCGACCTCTTCGCCGCCCCAGACAAAACCCTTGCGCTTCTTTGCCGTGGTCAGTGCGGTCCGCATCGCGTTCATCGCGGCCCCGTCGATCAGCGGACCGACGAGCACGCCGCTGCCGCGCGGGTCGCCGATCTCCACCGCCCCGAACAGCCGTTTCAGCCGCTCGACCAGCTCCTCAGCAACACTTTCGTGCGCGATGAGCCGCCGAAGCGTCGTGCACCGCTGCCCCGCGGTCCCCACCGCCGAAAAAAGGATCGCCCGCTCCGTGAGATCGAGGTCCGCAGACGGGCAGACAATCGCGGCGTTGTTTCCGCCGAGCTCGAGCAGCGAGCGTCCGAACCGCTTGGCCACGACCGGCGCGACCATCCGCCCCATCTTCGTCGACCCGGTCGCCGAGACCAGCGCGATGCGCGGATCTCGCACCATCTCCGCGCCCACGTGCCGGTCGCCCTGGACCACTTGCGCGACGCATTCCGGCGCGTCGCCGAAACGGCGGATCGCGCGGCGCATCAGCTGCATCACGAGCTCCGCACAAAGCGGAGTCTTCTCGCTCGGCTTCCAGATCACCGGATTGCCGCACACGAGCGCCAGCGCCGCGTTCCACGCCCACACCGCCACCGGGAAATTGAACGCGCTGATCACGAGCACCGGGCCCAATGGATGCCATTGCTCCATCATCCGGTGCTCGGGCCGCTCGCTGGCAATCGCGAGGCCGTGCAGCTGGCGCGACAGCCCGACCGCAAAGTCGCAGATGTCGATCATCTCCTGCACCTCGCCGAGGCTCTCGGCCATGATCTTCCCGGCTTCCAGCGTCACCATCTTCGCGAGCAGCGGCTTTGCCTGCCTCAATTCCTCGCCGAGCAGCCTGACGAGCTCGCCGCGCTTCGGCGCCGGAATCCTTCGCCAGGCGTCGAACGCTCGTGCCGCGCGCTCGCAAGCAGCGTCAGGATCCCCGTTCGTCACCCTGCCGATGACGGCGCCGTCGATGGGCGAGTGGCTGGCCATCCGCCCGGCATGAGCGATCCCGAACAGCTCGAGCAGCTGCGCGGCATCGTCCGCGGGCTTCACGCGAGCAGCTCCCGCGCCTTCGCCATTGCCGCCACGCCCGCCTCGATCGTCTCGTCCTTCTTGCCGAAGCACAGCCGTACGAGATGCCGCGACGGGTCCTCCTCGGCAAAGGCCGAGATCGGCACCACCGCGACGCCCGCTTGTTCGACCGCCGTCGCGGCGAAGGCCTCGTCATCGACGTCGATCCCCGACGCTTTCAGGTCGACGCAGAGGAAATAGGTCGCTGCCGCGTCGAGCACGGTGAAACCCGCGCCCCGCAGGCCCGCGGTCATCAGGTCGCGTGAGCGCTGGAAGCGGTCGCGCATCGGCTGGAGCCAAGCATCGCCCTCGTCGAGCCCGAACGCGACCGCCGCCTGCAGGTTGGGCGCGGTCGAGAAGGTCAAAAACTGATGGGCGCGCGCAACGACCGCGGCGAGCTCGGGCGCGGCGACGATCCAGCCGACCTTCCACCCCGTGAGCGAGAAGATCTTGCCCGCGGAGCCGACCTTGATCGTCCGCTCGGCCATGCCGGGCAAGGTCGCGATCGGCGTGAAGCGGCGGCCGTCGAGCACGATATGCTCCCAAACCTCGTCGGCGATGACGATCAGGTCACGGTCGCGGGCGACGGAAGCGACGGCTTCCAGCTCTTCGGCATCGAACAAGCAGCCCGTGGGATTCTGCGGATTGTTGAACAGGATAGCGCGAGTCTTCGCCGTGAGCGCCCGCTCGATCGCCTCGCGTTCGACGCGCCACTCGGGCGGACGAAGCGCAATCTCGACCGGCTTTGCCCCTGCCCTCCGGATCATCGGCGCATAGCTGTCGTAGGCCGGCGTGAAGATGATCACCTCATCGCCCGGCTGCACCGTCGCCAGGATCGCCGACCCCAGCGCCTCGGTCGCGCCGCTGGTCACGCAGACGTCCGCGGCGTTGAGCTCTTGCCCGAAGTGGCGGTAATAATGGGCGGCGATCGCCTCGCGCAGCGGCATCGCCCCTCGCGACGGCGCATATTGGTTCGAGCCGTCGACCACGGCTTTCGCTGCGGCCTCGAGGATTTCGGGCGGCCATCCGAAATCGGGGAATCCCTGGCCGAGGTTCACTGCGCCATGCTGCGCGGCAAGGCCGGACATGCGTTCGAAGACGCTGGTCTTCATCTGTTCGTAAAGCGGGTTCATGGCCGCTGCGCATAGCGCGGACCTCGGCTCGCCGCGAGTGAGGCAACCAATCGCTGGCACGAGGCATTGAGGCTGTCCCCGCCAGATCAAGCGAGTTCCCAATGTCCGTGCGTAGCGCAACCCTCTATCGAATGAAGCTTCCCGACCACGAATGTCCCTACGGCCTGCTCGCAAGGCGCATGCTCGACGATGCGGGGTTCGAGGTCGACGAGCGGCTGCTTACAAGCCGCGATGAGGTCGAGGCGTTCAAGGAGGAGCAGCAGGTTTCGACCACGCCGATCATCTTCATCGATGACGAACGGATCGACGGCAGCGAGCAACTCGCCGACTATCTGCAGACCGCCGGAGCCTAGGGCGCGAGGGCGATCGCGACCATCGCCAGCGGACGGGCGAACGCCTGTTCGATCATGGCGAGACCCGCGCCCGCGAGCGACGCGCCCACGATCACGATGCTCGCAAACTCGAACGCGCGGCCGCGCAGGCGGCTGGCGTCCCCGGGCCGAGCCAGTCTCCGCCGCTCTCCATTTCGGGCCGTCAGCTGGTAGGCCGGCGTCTGGCCGAGCACGACAATCGCTTCCATCGGCACGCGTTCTTCGGCCTTGAGGCCGGCCCGCGCCCCGTCTCGCCACACGACCCGCGCGATGATGATGTGGTCGCCGCGGCGGAGCTCGACCATCGCACCCTGCGCCAGAGGGCGCCCGCTGTGAATCATCAGCCCGCGCGAGGAGATGTTGAGGATGCACGCGTCGCTCCACGACGGGCCGTGCCGAAGCCGCGCGGGCACGACCACGCGCCGGCGAAGCTCGCGCGGCTTCTGTTTCGACGATGAATTTCCCGCGCTCATTGGGCTGGGCTAGAGCCAGCCGGCTATCCGCGGTCTAAATCATTGGTTCAAAACGGATTAGTATTGCCGGCCGAGACTTGAACGGCCCTTCCGGATTGGTCCGCTTCGGTGACTAAAGGCTCCAGTAGCGGATGTCGGGCCGGAGCGTCGAAGCATCGAGCCGTGATCCCACGTCGGCGATCACGCCGCCCTCGCCGACCATGTCGCTGATCCGCGCGTGGAGCGGACGGTAGTCGTCGTGCCCGACCGCGAAGATGATTGCGTCCATGTCCGTGAAGTCTTCGAGGGGCGACAGCTCGACTCGATATTCGTGGCGCACCGCGTCCGCCTCCGCGCGCGCGTCGTGGACGATAGGCTCGATCCCGAACTCCCGCAGCTCGCGATAGGTGTCGATCACCTTCGAATTGCGGATGTCCGGCACATTCTCCTTGAAGGTGAAGCCCAGGATTCCGACCCGCGCGCCGGCGATCGGCCGTCCGCTCGCCGCGAGCATCTTCACCACCCGCTGCGCGAGATAGGCGCCCATCCCGTCGTTCACCCGGCGACCCGACAGGATCACCTCGGGCTGGTAGCCGAGCTGCTCCGCCTTGGCGGTCAGATAATAAGGATCGACGCCAATACAGTGCCCGCCGACGAGGCCCGGGTGGAACTTCAGGAAGTTCCACTTGGTCCCCGCCGCGGCGAGCACGTCGCGGGTGCGGATATCGAGCAAATGGCAGATTTTCGCGATCTCGTTCATCAGCGCGATGTTGAGGTCGCGCTGCGTGTTCTCGATCACCTTCGCGGCTTCGGCGACCTTGATCGAGGGCGCCTTGTGGATCCCCGCCTCGATGATCGACCCGTAGAGGTCGGCGAGCGTCGCCAGCGTCTGCGCGTCCTGCCCCGCGACCACCTTGGTGATCTTCTCGATCGGATGCTCCTTGTCGCCGGGATTGATCCGCTCCGGGCTGTAGCCCAGCTTGAAATCGACGCCCGCCTTCAGCCCCGACGCTTTCTCCAGCGCCGGCGCGCAGATTTCCTCCGTCACGCCCGGATAGACCGTGCTTTCGAACACGACGATCGACCCCTTCGACAGCGCGGGACCAACCAGCTCACAGGCGCTTAGCATCGCGGTGAAGTCGGGCCGGTTCGCCTCGTCGATCGGGGTCGGCACGGTGACGATGAAGATGTCGCGCCCGCTAAGGTCCGCCGGGTCGTCGGTCAGCTTGAGGTCGACCGCGGCAAGTTCCTCAGCGCTGATCTCGTTGGTCGCATCGACGCCCTGCCGCAACGCGGCAACCCGCCTCGGGCTGATGTCGAAACCGACGACATCGTGCTTGCGCGCAAGCGCCACCGCGAGCGGGAGACCGACATAACCAAGACCGACGACTGCGACGTTCACGAGAGCGAGCCCCTTCCTTGCCGCGCTCGTAAAGGCGACCAGCGACGCCTGCAAATGTGTCGAGACCCTTTGTGCCTGCGTGGGACGGCAAGCGAAGGCTGGCTGGGGCGGCAGGATTCGAACCTGCGAATGCCGGTACCAAAAACCGGTGCCTTACCACTTGGCGACGCCCCAGCAGCGTCTCCGCATCTGCGGGAGAGCGGCGCTTATACCGGCGACGCGGCGCGTTGGAAGGGGAGATGGGGCCGCGGCCACTTTCGCGCTATGATCGGCGCATGACCGAGCCCCGCATCCGCGATTTCCACGCCCACATCTATTACGACCCGGAAGAGGTCGAGCGCGCGAAGGCGCTCGCGGCGGCGGCGCAGGCTCGCTTCCCCCTCCAGGTCGGGCATTTCCATCTGCGCCCGGTCGGTCCACACCCGCGCGGAAGCGTCCAGCTTACGGTGCCGAGCGAATTGTTCGGCGATGTCTCGCAGTTCCTCGCGCTCAACCGCGCCGGTCTCACCATCTTCGCGCATGCCGAAACGGGCGACGACCTCGCCGACCACAGCGAGCATGTGATCTGGTTCGGCCCCAGCGAGGAGCTGAACCTCTCGCTCTTCACGGATCAGTCGACTAGCTCGATCCAGCCGTAAGGGTCGGGCGCCGCGCCGCGCTGGATGTCGACCAGCGCCGAGCGCATCCGAAGCGTCAGCGGCCCGGTCGACTGGCCGCCGATCGTGAACTCGCCGTCCCTGCCCTTGACGCGCCCGATCGGCGTGACCACCGCCGCGGTGCCACAGGCAAAGGCTTCGGTCAGCCGCCCGCTTTCCGCATCGGCTCTCCATTGCTCGATCGAATAATCCTCCTCGCGGACGGTGAGGCCCATGTCGCGGGCGAGCCGGATCAGCGAATCCCTCGTCACGCCGTGCAGGATCGTGCCGTCGAGCGGCGGGGTCTGGATCGATCCGTCGTCGAACAGGAAGAAGATGTTCATCCCGCCGAGCTCTTCGACCCAGCGGCGCTCGATCGCGTCGAGGAAGACGACCTGGTCGCATCCATTCCGGACGGCTTCGGCCTGGGCGATCAGGCTGCCCGCATAATTCCCGCCGCATTTCGCTTCCCCGGTCCCGCCCGGCGCCGCGCGGACATAGTCGCGGGTGACCCACAGCGAAATGCTCGGCGAATCCGTCTTGAAGTAGGATGCGACCGACGAGGCGATCACGGCATAGATGAACTGCGTCGACGGCCGCATTCCGAGGAAGGAGCCGTTGGCGATCATGAAGGGCCGAAGGTAGAGCGACCCTTCTTCGGTGTCGGGGATCCATTCGCGGTCGGCCCGCACCAGCGCACGCACGCTTTCGAGGAACACCTCTTCGGGAAGCGGCGGCATCGCCATCCGGATCGCCGATTTGGCGAAGCGCCGCGCATTGGCTTCCGGGCGGAACAGCGCCGCGCCGCCGCCCGGCCGGCGATAGGCCTTCAGGCCCTCGAAAATCTCCTGCGCATAGTGAAGCACCGGCGACGCCGGGTCCATCTTGAACGGATGGCGCGCGGTGGTCCGAGCGTTGTGCCAGCCATTGTCCTCGTCATATTCGATAAGGACCATGTGATCGGTGAAGACTCGCCCGAAGCCGGGGTCGGCGAGCAGCCGGGCGCGCTCTTCCACCGGCACCGGTTTCGAGCTGGGCTCGAACGCGATTGCCGATTTTTCCTTTTCGATCACGTCGCCGATCATCCCAGCCCTTTCCGGGCTTCAGCGACTAGTGCAGCCGCTCGGACTCGGCAAGCGAAGGGGCTTTGGCTTCCTGCGCGAGCTCGGCGCCGCGCCGCGCCGCGGCATCGATGGTCAGCGCGACGAGCTGGTCGAGAACCTCATCGTGATCGAGCACGGCAAGACCCGCCTCGGTGGTGCCGTTCGGGCTGGCGACGCGCCTTGCGACCGATTCCATGCTCTCGCGATCGGTCGACGCCATCCACGCCGTGCCGAGCACTGTCTCGAGCGCGAGGGTCGATGCGATCTCATGCGTGAGGCCCCGCTTCACGCCCGCCTTGGCCAGCGCCGCGACGAAGCGCGCGACATAGGCCGGCCCTGCGCCCGCGACCGCGCCTAGTGCGCCAAGCTTCTGCTCGTCGGTCATCCACATCGCGTAGCCGAGCGCGGTGAAGAGGTTGTTGATCCCCTCCTTGATGCGCCCGTCGGCAGCCGCGGTGTAAAGACCCGTGACTCCACGCCGCACCGCCACAGGCAAGTTCGGCGTGGCCCGAACAATCGCCTCAATTCCGGGAAAACGCTGGCGCAGACTGTCGGTCTCCACTCCCGCGAGCAGCGACACGAGAACGGTCTGGCGGCTGAGGTGCGGGTGCAGCGCGGGCGCGATCTCGTCGAGCTTCTGCGGCTTGAACGCGAGGACGACGAGCACCGGCGGCGGCCCGGCTTCGGCAACCGAGGTCACGACCCGGGCACCCTCGACGGGCTTGCCGCTGGGACGGATGACCGTGACCGGCGATAGATCGAGCCCGCCCATGCGCCACCCGTCGAGGATCGCGCCGCCCATATTGCCGCACCCGACGAACCAGGTCGGATCGGGAAGCTTGAGCGTGCCCGTCATGCTTCGCCGTGCGTGTCGATCAGCGCGGCGGAAATGGCCTCGCCCGGCGACTTCCCGCCCCACAGCACGAACTGGAACACCGGATAGAAGCGCTCGCATTCCTCGACCGCGGCTTCGGCGATCGCCTCGGCCTGCTCGAGGCTCAATCCCTCGTCGGTGCGCGTATCGAGGATCGTCGAGTGACGAAACACCACCAGTCCGGACCCCGACCACATCTCGAAATGGCCGAGCCACAGCTGCTCGTTGATGAGGCTCAGCGCTTCGTGGATCGCAGCCTTCTTCTCCGGCGCGACCTTGATGTCAGGGAAGGCCAGGAACTGAAGGACCTGGTCCTCGGGCCGCCACACGCCGCGAAGCTCGTACTGCGCCCAGCTGCCGGTCGCCGAGGCGATGATCTCGCCCTCGCCGGTGCGTTCGGACGCCCAGCCGCGCGCCTCGAAATATTGCTCGAGGACCTCGATCGGCGCGCCGTCGTCGCGCTCGTCCTGGATTTGCTCTTCGCTCAGGTTCACGCTCCCGGCTTCGCTTTCGGCGAGCGCTTGGCCGTGCTCGCGGCCGGTCCGCCGACCTTGGCTTCGAGCGCCGCGATGCGGGCTTTCAGGATCTCATTCTCGTCGCGCGCCGCCGCGGCCATCGCCTTCACCGCCTCGAACTCGTCGCGGCCGACGAAGTCCGCGCCGCCCATCCATTCCTTGAACTTCTCGCGAGCGCCGGATTCCGCCTCGCGGCCCATGCCCGCGAAGGTCCCGGCAAAGCCGTTC
>Ga0207657_10003076_pt1 | contig 17847 bp, 20 predicted proteins | sample KBSC33metaG_FD_184316 | JGI IMG/M metagenome (GOLD analysis project Ga0207657, IMG submission 184316) | Corn rhizosphere microbial communities from Kellogg Biological Station, Michigan, USA - KBS C3-3 metaG (SPAdes) (version 2) | ecosystem: Host-associated > Plants > Roots > Rhizosphere > Soil ... | reverse complement strand
GCCACCGTGACGGCTCATTCACACAAGTGCCAACGATAACGAGGCGCTCGCTCTTGCCGCGTAACTGACGTCCTAACGGACTGAAGTTACAAAGCTAAAGCGCGGTCGGACCCCACCGGGCAACAGAAGGGGATTCCAGCGGTTCGGGGAGCACCGGGCAACAGAAGCTCCCCACTTCACCTTCTTTTCAGCTCGTCCCTGATCTCGGTCAGCAGCTCGACCTCGGTCGGGCCCGCGGCTGCCTCCGGCTCGTCGCGCCGTCTCATCAGCCTGGTTGCCCAGCGCACCATCAGGAAGATGATGAAGGCGAGGATGAGGAAGCTTACGACCTCGGTCAGGAATGCGCCCCAGCCGAGGACCGGGGCGCCGGCTTTCTTCAGCGCGGCATAATCGGTCATCGAACCGTGATAATCGGCGGGGACAGGGCCCATCAGAATGAAGTGGCTGGAGAAGTCGAGGCCACCGAAGATCTTCCCGACGATCGGCATGATGATGTCGTCGGTGAGGCTGGTGACGATCTTCGCGAACGCGGCGCCGATGATCACCGCGACTGCGAGGTCGAGCACGTTGCCTTTCGCGATGAATGCACGGAAATCCTTCAACATCGGCGCCCCCTTTTTATGTCGGCCGCGCGACATTAGCGCAGTCGCGCCCGTTTGGCAGCAGCAGTGCTGCTGTGTTGCTGGATTAAGACAGCATTGAAACGGAACGGCCGTGGGGCTACGTATCCACGCACGTGACGCGATCCAAGGGGACCATATGATGACCGCGCTTGCCCGTTCCGCTCCCGGCTCGATGCTCAAGCGAGCTTTCATCATCATGCTGGCCGCGCTTGGTCTCGCAAGCTGCGGGATCAACAGCGTCCCCACCTCCGATGAAAAGGTCAACGCCGCCTGGGCCAACCTCCAGGCCGACTACCAGCGCCGCGCCGACCTCATCCCGAACCTGGTCGCGACGGTGAAGGGCTATGCCCAGCAGGAAAAATCGGTGCTGATCGGAGTGACTCAGGCACGCGCCGATGCGACCGCCGTTCACTTGAGCACTGCCGACCTCAGCGATCCCGCGAAGGTCAAGGCATTCAACGACGCGCAGAGCAGGCTCACGCAGGCGATCATTCCTCTCCAGCGGCTGCAGGAAGCCTATCCGGACCTCAAGTCGAACCAGAATTTCATGGCGCTCCAGGACCAGCTCGAAGGGACGGAGAACCGGATCGAGATTTCGCGGCGCGACTATAACGAGGCGGTGCGGCAGTATAATACGCTGATCCGCACCTTCCCGACGGCGATCGGCGCGAAGGTGTTCTACGGCGCGAAGCCGAAGGTGCCCTTCGAGGCGGCAGCCGCGGCGCAGACAGCGCCGAGTGTCAATTTCAACGCGAGCTGATGTGAGGCACTTCGCGGCTGCGTTGCTGCTGGCGTTCTTCGCGCTCGTAGCACCCGCTTCGGCGCAGACCTTCCCGCCGCTGACCGGCCGCGTCGTCGACCAGGCGCATTTGCTCACGCCAGAACAGGTCCAGGACCTCACCAGCAAATCGGCCGCGCTCGAGGCGTCCAAGGGCGCGCAGCTGGTCGTCGCCACCGTGCCGAGCCTGCAGGGCTATCCGATTGAAGATTTCGGCTATCGCCTCGGTCGCGCTTGGGGGATCGGCCAGAAGGGCAAGGACAATGGCGTGATTCTTCTGGTCGCTCCCAACGAGCACAAGGTTCGTATCGAGGTCGGCTACGGTGCCACGCCCTACCTGACGGATGCAATGTCCGGCCTCATCATCCGCGAGGCGATTCTCCCGCACTTCAAGCAGAATCCGCCCGATTATGGCGGCGGAATCGAGGCTGGAGCCGATGCGATCATCAAGCAGATGTCGCTGTCGCCTGACGACGCGGCCAAAAACGTCGCAGCCGCACAGCAAGCGCAGCAGCAGCGGCAGCATTCGGGCGGGAATCCGCTCCCGTTCTTCTTCTGGCTGATGGTGATCGGCTTCGTGGTCCTGTCGCACTTCCGCCGCGGGGCCGGTCGTCGCTATCGCGGCCGCCACGGCGGCATCAGCCCCTGGGTGGTGCTCTGGGGACTCGACGCGCTCGACCGCGGCTCGCGCCGGGGCGGCTGGGGCGGCGGCTCGTGGGGCGGAGGCGGTGGATTCGGCGGCGGCGGAGGCGGGTTCGGCGGCTTCTCGGGCGGCGGCGGCTCGTTCGGTGGCGGCGGGGCCTCGGGCGGATGGTGATTCAGCTTTCCGACGCCGATCGTGACAAGGTCTCGGCTGCAATCGCGGCCGCGGAATCGAACAGCAGCGGCGAGATCGTTGCCGTCGCAACGCCGATCAGCGACGCCTACCATGACGTCGCGCTGCACTGGGCGCTGATCCCGCTCTTCGCGGTGCTTGCCTGGGCGGCGTGGCGGCCGACGGCGCTGGTCTGGTGGTACGATTTCCTGTTCGGCGGCTGGTCGCCCGATCCGACCATGAGCCAGCTGCTGACGTTGCTCATGTTCTTCGCCGCGCTGAAATTCACCGTCGCGCTGCTGATCCTCAAATGGATGCCGCTGCGGCTCCTGCTCACGCCGGGCGCGACCAAGCACCGGCGTGTCCGCCGCCGCGCCATCTCGATCTTCAAGGCAGCCGCGGAAAAGCGCACCGCGGGCAAAACGGGCATCCTCATCTATCTGTCGATGGCCGAGCGGCGGGCGGAGATCGTCGCCGATGAAGCGATCGTCAAGGTCACCGACGAGCACACGTGGGGCGAGGCGATGAACGCCTTGATCACCGATGTGCGCGACGGAAGGCCCGGAGACGGGATCGTTGCCGCGATCGAGCGCGTTGGAACGGTCCTCGCCGAGCATTTCCCCCGCTCGGCGGCCGACTGCAACGAGATTCCGGACAAGCTGATCGAATTATGAACCTGGATGGCCTGCCTCCCGTCGAGGTGATGTGGGAGGGCAAGTTCGTAAGGGCGCTGAGGCGCGGCAAATGGGAATATGCGAGCCGCGCACGCGACATCGGCGCGGTCGTCATTCTCGCCGAGCACGATGGCAAGGTGATCCTCGTCGAGCAGCCGCGTGTCGCGCCCGACTGCCGCTGCATCGAGTTGCCCGCCGGACTCGTCGGTGACGAGGACCCGAACGCGACGGTCGAGTCCACCGCGTTAAAGGAGCTCGAGCAGGAGACGGGCTTTACTGCCGAGCGCATCGAAGCGCTTGGCCAATTCTATTCCTCGCCGGGCATGCTCTCGGAGGGCTTCACACTCGTGCGAGCGCACGGGGTGAGAAAGGTCGGCGAGGGCGGCGGCGACGAAAATGAGGACATAAAAGTTCATCTCGTGCCTCGCGCGGAGATCGCGAACTTCCTCGAACAAAAGCGCGCCGAAGGACTCGGCATGGACGCCAAGCTGCTGCTGCTGCTGAATTTTTGAAGCCCCTCTCCCCTCGCGGGAGAGGGTGCCGAGCGGAGCGAGGCGGGTGAGGGGGCGTGGAGACAGCGCGCCGCCCCCTCACCCTCCCACTGCTTCGCAGCGGGTCCCTCCCTCTCCCGCGGAGGGGAGAGGGAAATAGGCATCGCGCTACGCGTTCTTTGGCCATGGCTCGCCTCGTCCATCTCTCCGACCTGCACTTCGGCGCGCACGACGAGGAGCTGGTCGAAGCGGTCGAGGTGCAGGTCGACGAGCTGAAGCCGGACCTCGTCGTGATCAGCGGCGACTTCACGCAGCGCGCCCGCACCGAGCAGTTCCGCGAGGCATGTCACTTCCTCGAAAGCCTGCGCGAGAACGGCCACGAAGTGCTCGGCGTCCCCGGCAACCATGACGTCCCGCTGTACGACGTGCTCCGCCGCTTTCTGTCGCCGCTGGCGCGCTATCGCCGCTTCATCGACGAGACGCTGTGCCCATTCATCGAGCTCCCTGGAGTCGCGGTCCTGGGGATCAACACGGCGCGGTCGCTGACCTTCAAGGACGGCCGCATCAACAAGGACCAGGTGCAGTTCATCCGCGAGACCTTCGCACGGACGCCGAGCGAATCCGTCCGCATCCTCGTCACCCACCATCCGCTGCTCGCGCTCGAAGTCGGCGGCGAAGTAGGGCGCGCGATCGGGCGGCAGGAAATGGCGCTCGATGCGGTGGAGGAATCGGGCGTCGACATGCTGCTCGCCGGCCACAACCATCATGCATCCAGCCACGACGCGAGCGACCTCGTCACCCGCGCCGGCGGCGTGCTTGTGGTTCAGGCCGGCACTGCGACCTCGACTCGCGTGCGCGAGCAGGAGCAGAGTTTCAACACCATCGACATCGGCGACGGAAGCGCGACCATCACCGTCCACGCGTGGAACGGAAGCGCATTCAGGCCCACCGCACCGAGGCGCTACCGAATGCACGACGGCCGGTGGATATTGCAGAAGAGCGAGGAAGCGGCCCACTAAGCTTGTCGGCGGGCGCGGGGCTCGCCTAGACGCGCAACATGGCCCTTCCCGACAATTTCGACCTCGACGAATTCGTTCAGCGCGTGCTCGCCGAGGATCTCGGCCGCGGCGGTGACGTAACGTCGAAGGCGACCATCGCCGAACACGCTCGGTTGAATGCTGCAATGAACGCGCGCCAGGGACTGGTTGTCGCCGGGATCGAGATCGCGGCGGCTTTCTTCCGTGCGATGGATGCGAACGTCGAAATCGAAATTCTCGTCGCCGACGGGCAACGCGCCGAGCACGGGACCATGCTGACGCGCCTGTCCGGCAATGCGCGCGCGATGCTCGCCGCCGAGCGACCGGCGCTCAACACGCTGCAGCATCTCTCCGGCGTCGCGACGCTGACACGCGAATATGCCGACGCGATCGCCGGGACCGGGACCATCCTGATCGACACGCGCAAGACGGTTCCCGGCCTGCGTGTGCTGGAGAAATATGCGTCGCGCATGGGCGGCGCGCAGAACCACCGCATGCGCCTCGACGACGGCGTGCTGATCAAGGACAATCATGTCGCGGTGTGCGGCGGCGTCGCCGAAGCGGTGCGCCGGGCGAAGGCTGCGAACACCGGTCTTCCGGTGCAGGTCGAGGTCGACCGCATCGACCAGATCGAACCGGCACTTTCAGCTGGCGCCGACCGCTTGCTGCTCGACAATATGGACCCGGCGCAGCTGCGCGAGGCGGTGCGGGTCGTCGCCAAGCGGGTGCCGCTGGAAGCGTCGGGCGGAGTGACGCTCGAGACGATCCGCTTCCTTGCGGAAACCGGTGTCGACTTCATCTCGGTCGGGCGGATCACGCAGTCCGCCCCGGCGGTCGACATCGGTCTCGATTACACGTTCGAGCGCCCGTAGGAGCCGCTCGTGCCGATTGTAGGCAGGCTTATCGATTCCTGACCGGAACGTTCAGAACGCCGACAGGTCCCCGAGCGTATTACCATTCAGCATATGGCCGCGCGTCCCTCCAGCGGCCGTCATATTCGAGGAGTATTTCGATGCTGAAGAGAATCGCCCTGATCGCATCCGCAGCTGCGTTGGTCGCAGTTCCGGCTGCCGCCGACGCGCAATATTACGGCGGCTATTATCCGTCATATGGTTACGCTTATCCGTCTTACGGCTACAGCTATCCGAGCTACAGCTACGGATACTCCTACCCGGCCTATGGCTATAATTATGGCTACGGCAGCCCCTATCGGGGTTATGGTTACGGCTACAACGGGTACGGCTACAACAACAGCAACGTCGGTGCGGCCCTCGTCGGGGGTGTGATTGGCCTGGCGATCGGCAGTGCGATCGCAAGCAACCATCATCACCACCGCTACTATCGTCGCTACCGCTAAGCGACCGTCCAGTGAGAATGCGCGGGCCGGGAAGCAATTCCCGGCCCGTTTCGTGTTCGTCACCATCGCGCGCCACGGCGCGAAAATTAGTGAGCATTTGGAAAGTTAGCGACTATATAGCGACCCCAAATTCGGGAGAGTGAGTTTGTTCAAGGGGCTCAAGCCCATCCTCTATGCTGGACGCGAGGTCTGGCCGCTGATCGAAGGCGGCAAGGGCGTCAGCGCGACCAATCATGCGAGCTCCGGCGCCTGGGCCGCGGCCGGCGGCATCGGCACGGTCTCCGCCGTCAACGCCGACAGCTACGATCCCGAAGGTCGGATTATTCCGCAGATTTATGAGGGCCTCACCCGCCGCGAGCGGCACGAGGAGCTGATCAAATATGCGATCGACGGTGCGGTGGCGCAGGTCCAGCGCGCCTATGAGGTTGCCAGCGGCAAGGGCGCGATCAACATCAACGTCCTGTGGGAAATGGGCGGCGCTCAGCGCGTGCTGCATGGCGTGCTCGAACGGACCAAGGGCCTCGTCTCCGGCGTCACCTGCGGTGCCGGCATGCCCTACAAGCTCAGCGAAATCGCCGCGTCCTACGGCGTCAATTATCTGCCGATCATCAGCTCGGCCCGCGCCTTCAGCGCGCTGTGGAAGCGCGCCTATCACAAGGCCGCCGAGTGGCTCGCTGCCGTCGTTTACGAAGATCCGTGGCTCGCCGGCGGGCATAACGGCCTGTCCAACGCCGAAGACCCGCGCAAGCCGCAGGACCCTTATCCGCGCGTGAAGGCCCTGCGCGAGACGATGCGTGAGCAGGGTATCGCCGACAGCGTGCCGATCGTCATGGCCGGCGGCGTGTGGCGGCTCGACGAGTGGGACAATTGGATCGACAATCCCGAGCTTGGCCAGATCGTCTTCCAGTTCGGAACGCGGCCGCTGCTGACCCAGGAAAGCCCGATCCCGCCCGAGTGGAAGGCGAGGCTCCTGACGCTCGACGAAGGCGACGTGCTGCTGCACCGCTTTTCGCCGACCGGCTTTTATTCATCGGCGGTGCGCAATCCGTTCCTGCGCGAGCTTGAGGCGCGAAGCGAACGCCAGATCGCCTACACCAAGGAGCCGATCGGCGATCACCATTTCCAGCTCGACGTCGGCATCGGCACGAAGAAGAATTACTGGGTGACGAAGGGCGATTTGATCCATGCCCGCGAGTGGTTCGCCAAGGGCTATACAAACGCGATGAAGACGCCCGACGACACGTTGATCTTCGTCACGCCGGAAGACGAAAAGCACATCCGCAAGGACCAGGCGGAGTGCATGGGCTGCCTGTCGCAATGCGCATTCTCGTCCTGGGCGGACAATGAGAAGAACTCGACCGGGCGGCTCGCCGACCCGCGCAGCTTCTGCATCCAGAAGACGCTGCAGGACATCGCCCACGGCGGCCCCGTCGAGCATAATCTGATGTTCGCCGGCCACTCCGCCTATCGCTTCAAGAGCGACCCGTTTTATTCCAACGGCTTCATCCCGACGGTGAAGCAACTTGTCGATCGGATCCTGACGGGGGCTTGATGTTCCTTTCTCGTCATTCCCGCGAAAGCGGGAATCCAGAACAAATTGATTTCACACGAAGCCACGAAGGAAGAAAATTAAGGCACGAAGAGGCCGCGACCCGTCTTCGTGGCTTCCTTTCTTCTTCGGGCCTTCGTGTGAGATTTTTGGCCATCGTCGCTTCGCTAACGATGGCCACTCCCGCCCTCGGCCAAGAGAAGCAGCCGCCCTATTGGGCGTCGATCGCCAGCGGTCAGGCGATGACCCACACCGGTCCCGGGCGGAATTATCCCAACGTCTGGCTGTACCAGCGGCGCGACCTTCCGGTGCGCGTGGTCAAGAAATATGAGAATTGGCGACTGATCCAGGATCCGGACGGCGCCCAGGGCTGGATGCTGGTGACGATGCTCAGCGACCGCCGCACGGCGATCGTGAAGCCTGGTCCTCCGCGGCCGATCAGGGTCGGACGCTACGACGACGCCAAGGTGAGCGCGCTGGCGCAGCCGGGCGTCGTCGGACGCGTCAGCAAATGCGACGACGGCTGGTGCCGGATCGAGATCGGCAATCGCCGCGGCTATATCCGCATCGCCGACATCTGGGGCGTGGCTCCGAACGAGGTAGTCGACTAAAGCGAACAAAGGGGGCGCACATGAATGTCATCGCCGCAATCGCAACGGGAGTCCTGATGATGACCAGCACTGTCGATGCCGCGCCAGCCCGCCCAGCCGTCCAGCGCTATCCGATGCCGCCGATCAACGGCACGCCCGCGCCATTCTCCAAGGCGGTACGTGTCGGTGACATCCTCTATCTCTCCGGAGTCATCGGCCGGACAGCCGACGGCAAGGTGCCGGACGGGATCGAAGCGCAGACCAAAGCCGCGATGGACGACATCGGCGCGACTTTGAAAACTGCTGGCCTAAGCTACGGCGATCTCATCCACTGCACGGTTTTCCTCAGCGACATGAAGCAATGGCCGGCGTTCAACAAAGTCTATATCGGTTACTTCCCGGCGGGAGAGTTGCCGGCGCGGAGCGCGTTCGGCGTCAACGGCCTCGCGCTTCCGGGCGCGCTGATGGAGATCGAGTGCCAGGCGTACGCCGGCAAGAAGTAGCAGCTCTCGTCGTTACTTCGGCATCTCGAGCTTCGTGTAAGCGACGCGTGTCACCTTCAGCTTGCGACCCTTGTCATTGGTCGTAACCATTGAATGGCCGATTGCGACCGGGCGCGTCGTCCAGCACATCTCTCCGTCCTTGGTCATGGCGCTGGTGAAGCAGGCCTTGCCGTCCTTCACCACGGCCGTGCCGTGGTCGATGTGCTTACCGCTCACGGCATTCTCAATGTAATTGCCGTCGGCGTCGATCGATTCTCGGACTTTCTTGCCGTGGTCGACAAATGTCCAGGTCGTGTTGTTCAACTGGAAGGCGGTGTGCTTTGCGGTCTTCGCGACGAGCGACGTCGAACCAAAGCAAAGAACGGCGGCGGTAAGGCAGATGGTCAGGCGCATCGGCTTTCTCCCCTTGAGGAGCCGGCCATTACCACCGCAGGACTGCAGCAGCGAGTCCGGCTGTTAGATCAGCTCCACTGCCATCGCCGTTGCTTCGCCGCCGCCGATGCACAGGCTCGCGACGCCGCGCTTGAGGCCACGGTCCTGCAGCGCCGCGATCAGCGTCGTGACGATGCGCGCGCCACTGGCGCCGATCGGGTGACCGAGCGCGGTTGCGCCGCCGTTCACGTTGATCTTCTCATGCGGGATGCCGATGTCGCGCATGGCGATCATCGCGACGCAGGCGAAGGCTTCGTTGACCTCGAACAGGTCGACGTCGTCGACGCTCCAGCCGGCCTTCTTCAGCACCTTCTCGATCGCCGGCACCGGCGCGGAGGTGAACTTCTCGGGCGCCTGCGCGTGCGCCGCATGGGCGACGATGCGCGCGACCGGCGCCTTGCCGAGCTGCTCGGCGACGCTCGCACGCGTCAGCACCAGCGCCGCCGCGCCGTCGCTGATCGACGACGAGGTCGCCGCGGTGATCGTGCCGTCCTTGGCGAACGCGGCTTTCAGCTGCGGGATCTTCTCGGGATTGCCCTTGCCGGGCTGCTCGTCGCGATCGACGGTGACTTCGCCCTTGCGCGTGACGACGGTCACGGGCGTGATTTCCTTGTCGAACCGGCCGCTGGTGATCGCGTCATTGGCGCGGCGCAGGCTCTCGATCGCGAACTGGTCCTGCTGCTCGCGGGTGAACTGATATTCGCGCGCGGCGTCCTCGGCGAAGGTGCCCATTGCGCGGCCCGGCTCGTACGCATCCTCGAGCCCGTCGAGCATCATGTGGTCATAGACGGTGTCGTGTCCGATCCGCGCACCGGAGCGGTATTTCTTCGACAGGTACGGCGCGTTGGTCATGCTCTCCATGCCGCCGGCGACGATCAGGTCCGCCGATCCCGCATCGAGCATGTCGTGCGCGAAGATCGCCGCCTGCATGCCCGATCCGCAGACCTTGTTGACGGTCACCGCTTCGGCCGAGCGCGGAAGGCCCGCGCCGATCGCCGCCTGGCGGGCAGGGGCCTGCCCGAGGCCGGCCGAGAGCACATTGCCCATGAACACCTTGTCGACCTGCTCGCCGCTGATGCCGGCGCGATCGACCGCGGCTTTCACCGCCGTCGCGCCGAGCTCGGTGGCGCTCAATGGCGCGAGCGCTCCCTGGAAGCTGCCCATCGGCGTGCGGGCGTAGGAGAGGATGACGATTGGGTCGGATGGGGTCGTAGCCATGTGCTGCTCCGGAGTCGGATTGTTGCAGCGCACATAAGGACCCGCGGGCAGTTGTTCAAACTCGGGCCGCTCTGCTAGCGGCAGGCCGATCAGGAGACAGGACATGTCCGAGCCCGGACTGGATTTTCAGCTCGGCGAAATGGCCGACACGATCCGCGAGACGACCAGGCGGTTCGCCGACGATAAGATTGCGCCCATTGCCGCCGAGATCGACCGTACGGACGAATTTCCGCGCCACCTGTGGCCGCAGATGGGCGAGCTGGGCCTGCACGGAATCACCGTCGAGGAGGAATATGGGGGCCTGGGCCTGGGCTATCTCGAGCATGTCGTGGCGCAAGAGGAAGTCGCACGCGCGTCCGCGTCGGTGGGCCTCAGCTATGGCGCGCACTCGAACCTGTGCATCAACCAGATCCGCCGCTGGGCCAACGATGAACAGAAGAAGCAATTCCTGCCCAAGCTGATCAGCGGCGAGCACGTCGGTGCTTTGGCCATGAGCGAATCCGGCGCCGGCAGCGACGTCGTCGGCATGAAGCTCAAGGCCGAGAAAGTGGGCAACGGCTATCGCCTGAACGGCACGAAATTCTGGATCACCAACGGCTCCGTTGCGGACACGCTCGTGGTCTATGCGAAAACCGAGCCGGAGGCGGGCAGCCGCGGCATCACCGCGTTCCTCATTGAAAAGGAAATGACCGGCTTTTCGGTCGGGCAGAAGGTCGACAAGCTCGGCATCCGCGGTTCACCCACGGCCGAGCTGGTGTTCGACGACTGCTTCGTCCCGCCCGAGAACATCCTTGGCGAGGAGAACAAGGGCGTCGAGGTGCTGATGAGCGGCCTCGACTATGAACGCACCATCCTCGCCGGAATGCAGGTCGGGATCATGCAGGCCTGCCTCGACGTCGTCCTGCCCTATGTCCGCGACCGCAAGCAGTTCGGCAAGCCGATCGGTGCGTTTCAGCTGATGCAGGCCAAGGTCGCCGACATGTATGTCGCGCTCAATTCATCGCGCGCTTACGTGTACCAAGTCGCCAGGGCGTGCGACGAAGGCAAGACCACTCGCTACGACGCCGCGGGCGCGATCCTGCTCGCGAGCGAGAATGCGGTGAAGGTCGCCAACGAGGCTGTGCAGGCGCTCGGCGGCGCAGGCTACACCAAGGATTGGCCGGTCGAACGCTATTACCGCGACGCCAAGCTGCTCGACATCGGCGCGGGCACCAACGAGATCCGTCGAATGCTGATTGGGCGCGAGCTGATCGGGCTCTGATGTGCTAAGGACCTCCTTCGGGGGGCTGACAATGCGTGTAATGGCCATTCCGGCTCTGCTGCTCGCCGCCGCCTGCCATCAGCAGGTCGCGCAGCCGCAGGAAATTACGTTCGACGGCGCCCAGGTCAGCAACGCTGCGGACATGCGCGCCCACGGTGAGCGGCTAACGCATGTGCTCGGCTGCGCCGGCTGCCATGGCGATCACCTTCAGGGCGAGCAATTCGAGCCCGAGAAGACGCAGTATGGACCGCTCTACGCGTCCAATCTGACGGTCGAAGTTCCTGTATATAGCGATGCCGAGCTCGACGGCATTCTCCGCCGAGGCGTCCATCCCCGGCGTGCCACGGTCTGGGTGATGCCTTCGCAAATATTCCAGCATCTGAGCCGCGCCGACGAGAATGCGTTGATCGGTTACCTTCGTTCACTCCGGCCGGTCGGAGGGAAATTGCCGCCCCCGCAGTTCAATGCGCTGGATCGCAAGGAGATTGCGTCGGGCAGGTTCAAGTCGGCCGTCCAGCTGGTCAACGAAGAAAAGGCGCAGCTGCCAACGGACGTAGGCCCACAGTATGAGCTCGGCCGCTATATTACCGAAGTCACCTGCGCCGAATGCCATGGCCCAAAACTCGAGGGACGGCCCGGCCACACCCCCGATCTCGTCGCTGCCGGCGCTTATTCGCGCAGCGAGTTCGAGCGATTGATCACAAAGGGCGTTCCGACGGGTGGGCGAACGCTCAAACCGATCATGTCGGACGTTGCCAAGTATCGCTTCTCAGCGCTGACCCCGCACGAACGCGACGCCGTCTATGCGTATCTGAAGGCCCGCTCACAAAAGGTCGAGTAGCTCAACGCTCCGCCGCGGTGCATGTTTCGCCGGCGCATGGCGTGGCGGGCGGCTCTAAAGAATGCGCACCACTCCCCAGACGATCAACGCGAACCCCGCTGCCCGCCCGACAAGCTGTCCCCGCGGCGCGAGCTTCTCGATGGCAACGATGAGCGTCAGCCCGACAACCCACAGCAGGTTCATCACGCCGCCGACGAACAGCAGCGCCATCAGCAGCCAGCAGCAGCCGAGGCAGTAGAGCCCATGGCGCACGCCGAGCCGGATGGCGCCGTCGATTCCCCTGCGCCAGTGGCGGCTGATGAACTGCCCGGGGGAGCGGCACTCCGACACGCATGCCGATTTGAGCGGTGACAGCTGGTAGAGGCCGGCCGCGATCAGCAGCGCCGCCTGCGCGACGCTGCTGCCGAGTGCCATGGACGTGCCCGTGAGCGCTTGTGCAAATGCCGCGACGACCGAAAACGCGAGCCACAGCAAAAGATAGCCGGCCAGGAATACCCACGACTCCGCGATTGCAGAATCTCGACTGCGCATCGCGCGAACGCGCGCGTAGAGCAGGATGGCGGGCGCTGCGGACGGCAGCATCATGGCCGCCATCATCAACCACCACATGACAACGAGCGCGCCGAAGGGGGGAGTGCGCATCGCGCCCATTGCCGCCGGACTGCCTGCCGTCTGCGCCGCCACATACCACCAGCCGAGCGCCGTCAGCGCGACGAGCGTCGCGGCAACCAGCGCCCGCTCGTGGCGCAGAATGCGGCTGGTCAGGTCAGGTGGCGCGGACGACACCGTGGCTGGACAGGTGCAGGTTCGCAAACTGCGCGTATTTGCTGTCGATCTCGACATTCATCGGTCCGCCGATGGTGCGGCTCGATGCGCTGCCGATGTTCGCGACCTCATATTCGAAGCCGTCGGGAAGTACGATCTGCGCCCTGGATTCGGCGCCCGTGACCGGGTTGCGGATAGGCTGGCCGGTCATTTCCACATAACCGGGGATGGACAGGCGGCCCTGCCGTCCGGCCACGTCCACCTCGAATTCGATCGGCGCAAACACCGGCTCGTGGAACGTCGTGATCGTGCTCGCAAACACCGCGAAGACGGTGGCGAACGGGTCCGTGTCCTGGCCGCTCATGATCTTGAGAATCGCCTCGCGCTGGGCCGCGTCAGCGCGTTCATCGACAATCGGCAGGACTTCGCCGCTCCCCTCGTGGATCGGACCCGGCCACTTGAAAATCCCGACCATCGTCAGCCCATCGAGCTGCGTGTCGCCATGCCGTCCCTGGTCGATCTGGATCGCTGCGACGGCGTGGCAATGGCCCTTGTCGGGAAGCGCCATGAACTGGCAGTTGCAGCCATATTCGCAAGTGCAGTTGACGAGCTCGCGGCCGGTGAATTCCCAATATGTCATTGCAACGCTCCGTTTGCCACCCGGAGTCGCAATAGCATTGGTGGAACGTGCTGTGCAGTCGCCAGCCGCGCCTCAGCTCAGCGCGTCGATCTTATCCCACTGGGCCTTGGTGTGGCAGACATGGCGCGGCCCGTAAGACCCGGTCGTGCTCAGGTCGCGGCAGATCTTCCGTTCTTCCGGCGACGCCGCTTGCGCCGCCGGGTCGGCCGCCGCTTCGCTCGACGCGCTCTTCGGAGCTCCCGGCTCAGCCGTGCAGGCGGCGGTGCCGATAACCAACAAACCAATCAACGCAGGTCGCAGCATTCTATCTCCACATGCTTTGTTAATGAGGGTTGGTGAGGCCGGTAGCGCGCGCGACTGTTTTTGGCCAGCAGCGCGGCGTCCCATTCCCGAAATTAGGTCGACCGCCCGGCTCTAGCCCCAGATCTTCACGCGCTTGTCGGGCGCAAGGTAGAGCTTCTGCCCCGGCTTGACGTTGAAGGCGGGGTACCACGCGTCGATGTTGCGCACTGTCTGCGCGCGGAACTGCTCCGGGGCGTGGCCGTTCGTGAGCACGATCTGGCGCAAGATCTCCGGCCGCGATTTCACCGCCCATGATTGCGCGAAAGCGAGAAAGAAGCGCTGGTCGCCCGTCAGGCCGTTGATCACCGGCGCCGGCTTGCCGTTGAGCGATGCTTTATACGCTTCATAGGCGGCGCCGAGGCCGGCGACGTCGGCGATATTTTCGTTGAGCGTCAGCTTGCCGTTGACGTGCAATCCGGGCAGCGCCTCATATTGGTCGAACTGCCTGGCGAGCGCATCGGCCTGCGCCTGGAAGTTCTTGAAGTCGGCGGGAGTCCACCAGTTGCGCATCGCGCCCGCGGCGTCGAACAACGCGCCGCCGGTATCGAAGCTGTGGCTGATCTCGTGACCGATCGTCGCGCCGATCGCGCCATAGTTGAAGGCCGCGTCGGCGTTCGGGTCGAAGAAGGGTTTGACCAGGATCGCCGCCGGGAAGTTCAGCGCGTTCTGCACCGGCAGGTTGACCGCGTTGACGAGCTGCGGCGGCATCCACCATTCGCGCCGGTCCATCGGCTTGCCGATCTTGGCGATCTGGTGGCGGTACTCCCACAGGCCGACATTCTTCTGGTTGGCGTAGGCGTTGTCGGGCGTGATCGTCAGGCCCGAATAGTCGCGCCACGTGTCGGGGTAGCCGACGCCGACCACGATCCCCTGGACCTTCTTCAGCGCCTCCTGCTTGGTCGACGGGCTCATCCACCCGATCGCCTTCACGCGCCGCGCGAACGCGGCTTTGAGGTTTGTCACCATCTGCTGGATTTGGGCCTTGGACGAGGCAGGGAAATATTTGTCGACATAGGCTTTGCCGACCGCGTCCTGCAGTGCGTTACTGGTAGCGTTGAGCGCCAGCGCGTCGCGCGGCCGCTGCTGCGGCGTTCCCGACAGCACCGTGCCGTTGAACGCGAAGCTCGCGTCGCGGAACGGCTTGGGAAGCACGTTCGCCCGCTGGTTCAGCGTGTGGAAGGTGAGCCAGTCCTTCCAGTTCTGCAGCGGCTCCGACGCGACCAGCGCCGACAGCTTCGGGATGGCCGCGAAATGATAGGCGTCGAACTTCTGCACGCTGCCGAGTCCGGCGGCGCCGAGCAGCGCCGCCCAGTCGATCCCCGGCGCCTTCTGCTCGAGCTGCGCCCGCGTCCATACCTGCGCGCCGTTCTTGAAGTCCTCGCTCTGCTCGCGCGGCTCGTGCGCCTTGGCGATCTTGGTCTCGAGGTCGAGGATGCGGTTCGCGGCGCCGGCAGCGTCCGGGTAGCCGGCGTTCTGGAGGATCGTCTGGACGTAGGCTTTGTACTTGTTGCGCGTGTCCGCCATCTTCGGATCGGCCGACAGATAATATTGCGCGTCCGGCAGGCCGATTCCGCCCTGCATGATGTACGGCAGCTGCTCGCCCGGCGTCGCCAAGCCCTGCGTGACGAAGATTCCGAACAGGTTCTGCGTCTGGAAATTGGTCGCGTTGAGCGGGTCGGTGTCGGCGCGAAGAGTGCCGCCGATGGCGGCGCTCAGCTGGTGCTTGTCGGCGATGCGATTGATCGCATCCATGTCGGCTTTAGCAGGCGCCAGGCCGGCGCGGTCGATCGCGTCGGTGTTGACATAGGCGTTGTAGTAATTGGCGATCAGCGAGTCCGTGCCGCTGGTCGGCTTGGATTTCAGGATGCCGTCGAACAGCTCGCGCGTGTTCTTCTCGCGCTGCAGGTCGGCGATGTAGAAGCCGCCGATGCGCGACCGGTCAGCCGGGATCGGCGTGTTCTTGACCCAGGTGCCGTTGGCGTAGCTGAAGAAATCGTCGCCCGGCACGACGCTCTTGTCCATCCAGCTGAGGTCGATCCCGATGCCGGTGCCTTGCTTCTGCTCCTGCACGGCATTTTCGCTCGTGCTGGTGTGGCAGGCGCCGAGCGCGAGCGCGGACGCAAAGACCAGAAGCAGCGGCTTTTTCATCGGATGACCCTCTCCCAAGCGTAGCAGTCGTTGCTCAAGCGGCTGCTTTGCAAGGACGCAAGCAGCGGCTAGGCGAGCGGCACGGCTTTTCGACCAACGGACAGTAAGGCGGCATGAGCGCACCGCGCATCGAGAGCAAAATCGTTACGGAAAGCGAAGAGTTCCGCGCCCGTGCCGATCACAATCGCGCGCTCGCTGCGAAGCTGCGCGCCGATGTCGCCGAAGCGGCGAAGGGCGGACCCGAAAAGCACCGCCAGCGCCACGTCGGCCGCGGAAAGCTGCTGCCGCGCGAGCGCGTGGAAAGATTGCTCGATCCCGGTTCGCCCTTCCTCGAGATCGGCCAGCTCGCCGCCTGCGACATGTACGAAGGCGAGGTTCCCGCCGCCGGGCTGATCGCCGGCATTGGACGCGTCTCCGGGCGGCAGGTGATGATCGTCTGCAATGACGCGACGGTCAAAGGCGGCACTTACTATCCGCTCACCGTGAAGAAGCACCTGCGCGCGCAGGAAATCGCCGAGCAGAATCGGCTGCCCTGCGTCTATCTCGTCGACAGCGGCGGCGCGAACCTTCCGCATCAGGCCGACGTCTTCCCCGATCGGGACCATTTCGGCCGCATCTTCTTCAACCAGGCGCAGATGAGCGCGAAGGGCATCGCCCAGATCGCCTGCGTGATGGGCAGCTGCACCGCCGGCGGCGCTTACGTCCCGGCGATGAGCGACGAGAGCGTGATTGTCCGCAACCAGGGCACGATCTTCCTCGGCGGCCCGCCGCTGGTGAAGGCGGCGACCGGCGAGGAGATCAGCGCCGAGGACCTCGGCGGCGGCGACCTCCACGCGAAGAAGAGCGGCGTCGTCGACCATCTCGCCGAGAATGACGAGCATGCGCTGACCATCGTCCGCGACATCGTCTCGACTCTGCAGCCGGAGAGCGGGGCAGGGCTCGAGCTGCGCGAGCCGCGGCCGGCGCTATTCGACGCGGAGGAGCTGTACGGCATCATCCCCGAGGACGTGCGCGCGCCCTACGACGTGCACGAGGTGATCGCGCGCATCGTCGACGCATCCGAGTTCCACGAGTTCAAGCCGCTCTACGGCTCGACGCTCGTGTGCGGCTTCGCCCACATCTGGGGCATGCCCGTGGCGATCCTCGCGAATAACGGCGTGCTGTTCAGCGAAAGCGCGGTCAAGGGCGCGCATTTCATCGAACTCGCTTGCATGCGCCGCACGCCACTGCTGTTCCTGCAGAACATCTCGGGTTTCATGGTCGGCGGTAAGTATGAGGCGGAAGGGATCGCCAAGCACGGCGCGAAGCTGGTAACCGCCGTCGCCACCGCTCAGGTGCCCAAGATCACCGTCCTGATCGGCGGAAGCTTCGGTGCTGGCAATTACGGCATGTCGGGCCGCGCTTACTCGCCGCGCTTGCTGTTCACCTGGCCCAACAGCCGCATCAGCGTGATGGGCGGGGAGCAGGCGGCGAGCGTGCTCGCGACCGTGCACCGCGACGCTGATAAATGGACGCCCGAGCAGGCGGAAGCCTTCAAGCAGCCGATCCGCGAGGAATATGAGAAAGAGGGCAACCCCTGGCACGCGACCGCGCGGCTGTGGGACGACGGCATCATCGACCCCGCGCAAACGCGCGACGTGCTGGGATTGGCGTTCTCGGCTTGTCTCAACGCACCGATCCCGGACCGGCCCCAGTTCGGCGTGTTCAGGATGTGATGACGGCGGACGACCCATTGAATCCTCCCCGGGACGGGGAGGGGGACCATGTGAAGCATGGTGGAGGGG
>Ga0207657_10003074_pt1 | contig 17866 bp, 16 predicted proteins | sample KBSC33metaG_FD_184316 | JGI IMG/M metagenome (GOLD analysis project Ga0207657, IMG submission 184316) | Corn rhizosphere microbial communities from Kellogg Biological Station, Michigan, USA - KBS C3-3 metaG (SPAdes) (version 2) | ecosystem: Host-associated > Plants > Roots > Rhizosphere > Soil ... | reverse complement strand
CTGGATCAGGTCCTTGACGTCCTGGTCCAGGCTCAGCCGGACGTTGGCGTCCAGCTTGGCGTAGATGGTGATCGGGTCGACCTTGACGTGGACGGTCGGGGCGCAGCCGGCCGCGAGCGCCATCGCCGCGAGGACCGCCAGGGCGGCGGGCGCCAGGCCCGCGGGCCCCCGGCCGGCGGAGGCGGCGGCGGATTTCGGAGCGGCGCAGGCTGGCGCGGTCATCGGGGCGTCTCCGTGGGCTTGGTCCCGTCTTTGGGGCCAGCGGGCTGAACTGCAGGTGAACCGTGAAGCCGGCGGTAGTCGGCGTAGTCCGCCAAGAGGTCGTCCAGGTTGAGCGTCATGTCCAGCGTCAGGTCGACGCCGGTCCCCGAGGGCAGCGGCAGGGGCTTGCCCAGGAACTTGCGCCCGATCAGGTCGAAGATCGACAGGCGGATCTCCTGGTGCTGCGGCGGGTCGTTGCGTCCGGTGACGTGGGCCAGGATGCCGAGGCGGCCGTCGGGCCGGCTGGCGATGGCCGCGTTCAGGGTCTCGAAGGCGAGGTTCTCCATGGCCTGGTAGGCGAAGTCGGTGAAGGTGTCGGTGGGCGGCACGGCTGCGGCAGGGCCGCCGGGCGCGGCGACCGAGCCTGCGGCGGCGACCCCGGTGAGCGCCTGGCGGGATATGGACAGGCGCCCAGGCTGGATGGCGTGGACCTCGGCGTCCGCGATGCGGACCTTGCCGTCGGGGACCTGGAAGGGCACGCGCCCGCTTACCCTGGCGTCGAGCTCCACGCGATCCCCGAAGGGCGAGGCCTCGACCAGGTCGTGGAGTTGCACGCCGTCAAGCGTCAGGACCCCGGTCATGACGGAGTCGGGGGAGAGCGGCGCGTGCAGGCTTTCGATGCGGACCTGCCCGCCGCCCACGCTCCCCTGGCCGCCGGTGACGCTCAGCGCCTTGTCGTCCAGGCCGAAGACGGCGGTGAGGTCGGTGATCGGCACGACGGCGGCGACGGACTGCGCGCTGAGCTTCTGGCCGGGCGCGGCGTTCAGCGGCGCGAGGCTGTCGAAGGCGACGACGCCGCGAAGGCCGCTCACCCGCCCGGCGGCGCTCTGGAAATCCAGTCCGTCCACCGTCAGGGTCCCGCGGCTGGTCGCCCCGGCGGGCGTCCAGTCCAGGCTACCGGTGAACTGGACGCGCCCGTTCACCGGCGAGGCGAGCGCGCTGGCGAGCGGCGAGAGCCGCGCCGGCTGCAGCCCGCCCTCGGCGAACACGAGGTCGCCGGTGTCGAAGGCCAAGCCACCCCGGCCGTCGCCCATGTCGTGGCGCAGCGAGGCGCGGCCGAGCGCCTGGCCCGCGGGCGTGGCGGCGGTGAGCTCGGCCGTCCAGCGCTCGCCGGTGAGCCTGGCGGCGGCCGCCATCCGCACCGGCTCGAAGCGGGTCTTCGCCGCCGTGTCGGCCACGGTGGCGTGCGCCAGCGTCGCGGTGACGCCGAGCTTTCCGGCTTCCTGGCCCGCGACAACCTGGCCGTCGCCCTGCGCCAGGCGGGCCTGCAGGAACGGGACCTCGGCCGCGACGTCCGTCGCCTTGCCGCGCAGCCGCCAGTCGCCGGCCGCGAGGGTGAAGAGCGGCCCTCCCGCCGGGCAGAACCGGCCGCTCAGACGCTCGAGGTCGTTGGCGCCGAGCTCCAGCCGGGCGACGGAAACCGGCGCGCAGCGGTCGGCCTCGAATCGCACCGCCCCGCCATTGACGGCCAGGACGCCGGAGAGCTGGATCGCCGTGTTTTCCGCCGGGCCGAAGTCGCCGCTCGCCTTTGCCGAGCCCTGCGCCGTCACGCCGCCGTCGGCCAGGCCAAGCCGGCGGACCTCCGCGTCCAAGGATGGCAAGCCGCCGCCGCGCACGGTCAGCCGCAGGGCCCCGCCATCCGGGCCGACGAGGGGCGCTGCGCCGCGCCCCGCGATCGTCAGAAGACCGCCGCCGGCTGCGCGAACCCGTACGGGTTCCCGCAGAACGACCTTCGAGCGCCGCCCATCCAGGTCCACGCGCAGCGCCGGCGCGCTCAGGGTGAAGGCCTGGGCGGCGCGCTTGATAGCCGCGAGCGGCGGCGCGTCGGAGGCCCCTGCCGGACCGAGCCCTCGCCAGGCCCCCTCGCCCGCCAGCTCGCCGAGGAGCGAGCCGCGCAAGCCGTTCGCGCCAAAGGCGACGGGCCCCTTGGCCCGCGCGGCGAGGGACGCCACCCGCAGGTCGCCGGCGGCGAGCGCCCGGGCGTCCAGAGCCGCCTGCAGCGTGGCCGAAAGCGCCTCGCCGCCCTTGCGGGTCCAGCGCAGGTCGCCGGCCTGGGCGTTGGCGCGCCAGGCGCCCAGGCGGACGCCCGCGGCGAGGCCGCCCACGCCGCGGGCATCGGCGATGGCCCGGCCAGAGAGGGTCACGTCGTCGAGGGCGCCGGCCACCTGCCCTTCGAAGGTTGCGACCGCGCGGACGCCGTCCAGCCGATCGGGGCCGGCGGCGAGTTGCGCGCCCGACATCTGCATCCTCAGCGCCAGCGCGCCGTCCATGCGCCGCCGCGTCAGGTCGGGATAGGGCGCCGCCGCCATCACCTCCAGCCGCGCGCCCTGCGCGGCGAGGCCTCGCGCCTGCAGGCGGTCGATCGGGACATCAAGGGTCAGGGTCGTACGCCGTTCCCGCGTCGCCAGCCCGGCCGTCCCGCGGCCGAGCGTCAAGTCGAACGACGGTCCCCGCAGACGCGCAGCCGCCGTGCTCGCCTTCAGCGCCGTCAGGCGGCCCGCCTCCACCGTCGCGTCGGCCACGAGGCGCAGGGGACCGTAGTCGGTGGCCAGCAGTACGAGCCCCTGCTCGACCTGCACGCGCGGCTGGGCCTGGTCGGGACGCGGCGGGCGCTTGCGCAGGGCGTCGATCAGGCGGTCGAGGGAACCCAGGCTGAGCGTCGTCCCATGCAGGCGCGCCCGCACCACCGGCTGCTTCACGGTGATCTCGCCCACTTCGAAGTTCAGGCCGCGCAGGCGGTAGGCGACCGTGGCGTCGCCGATCACCAGGTCCGGCGCCTTGGGATCACCCACCCGAAGCCGGCCGGTCGCACCGCCGAGGCCGAGACCGGAAACCTCCACCTGGGCCGCCACGCCCTGGTCGCGCAGCCAGCCGGTGATGATCTCGCGGGCGATCACCCTGCGGGCCGCATAGGCCGCCAGCAGCGCCAGCAAGGCCACGGCCAGCACGGTGGCCACGACGACGGCCGCCTTGCGCCTGGGGCTGCGCCGCACGGATGCGCCGGGTTCGGTCAAGTGGGATCCGCCGAGCTCACGGCCACAGGTCATAGACCAATCCGCGCGAAACCAAGGCATCACCGCCCTGTCGCGCGGCGCGCCAGGCTGTAAACACTCCCGTCGGAGACCCACGACGCGCCGCCGCAGCTATCGGAGACCGGCATGACCGACGCCCCGCACATCCTCGTCACCGGATCCACCCGCGGGATCGGCGCCGCGGTCTTCGAAGCCCTGGCGGCGCGCGGCGCGCGGCTGGCGGGGCACGGACGCGCGAACCTCGACCGGGTGCTGGCCGAGGACTTGGCCGAGCCGGGCGCGGCGGACCGGCTGTGGGAGCGCGCGCTGGAGCGGCTCGACGGGCGGATAGACGTCCTGGTCAACAACGCCGGCGTGTTCGAGGCGGTGGCGGTGGACGCGCCGGCGACCGAGTGGCAGGCCGCGTGGGGCCGGACGCTGCAGATCAACCTGCAGGCCAGCGCCGACCTCTGCCGGCGCGCGGTGCTCCACTGGCGCGAGCGCAAGGCCTCGGGGCGGCTGGTCAATGTGGCGAGCCGGGCGGCTTACCGCGGTGATTCGCCCGCCCACTGGCATTACGCGGCCTCCAAGGCCGGAATGGTGGCGATGACCAAGTCGATCGCGCGCGGCTATGCGGCCGAGCAGATCCTGGCCTTCGCGGTCTGCCCCGGCTTCACCATGACCGGCATGGCGGAGGACTACCTGTCGAGCCGCGGCGGCGACAAGCTGCTGGCCGACATTCCGCTCGGCCGCGTCGCCGATCCCGCCGAGGTGGCCAACGCGGTGACCTACCTGGCGCTCGACGCCCCGCCCTCGATGACCGGCGCGGTGATCGACATCAACGGCGCGAGCTACGTGCGGTAGAGGGCGTTTCGATCCGCCAAGGGAGGATCGACCTGTGGCATTCGCGCCGCGGTCCGCGATTGACGCTCGTACATTTCAGAATCGACGCGGAGTGGCCAGAACCCGGCCACATTGCAGCGTTGCCTTGGTCCCACTGGCGGGGGCCGGATCCTACCCTTCCAATCGTGGAGGGACCCCCGGCCGGACCGCTGTCATGCCGTCGAAGCCTGCCCCTAGGGCCGGCTCACGCGGACAGAGGGAGACGAGGATCTCATGCTGCGTTCCAAGAGTGCCTTTGCCAAAGCGTCGTTGATGGGCGCCTCGGCGCTGGCCATGACCTGCGCCGCCGGCTCAGCCTGGGCCCAGGTTGCACAGACGCCTGGCCAGGGGGGGCCGCCCGCCTCGGCGGCGAACCAGGCCAACGCCGTCAGCGAACTGGTGGTCACCGCCCAGAAGCGCGAGCAGCGGCTGCAGGACGTGCCGGTCGTGGTCACCGTGCTTTCCGGCGCCAAGCTCGCCGCCAACAACGTCAACTCGGTGGCCGACCTGGTGACGCTGACGCCCGGCCTGACCTCGACGACCAACGGCACCGAGGGCACGACGATCGCGCGCATCCGCGGGGTCGGCAACGTGGCCGACAACCCCGGCCTGGAGGACGCGGTCGGCCTCTATATCGACGGCGTCTACCGGCCGCGCAACGGCGTCTCGTTCAACGACCTGGGCGAGCTCAACGACATCGAGATCCTCAAAGGCCCGCAAGGCACCCTGTTCGGCAAGAACACCATCGCCGGCGTCATCCAGATCACGACCAAAAGGCCGAGCTTCACCTTTGAGGCCCAGGGCGAAGCGACCGTCCAGAACTACAACGGCTATGGCGGCTCGGTTTCGGTTTCCGGCCCGATCGTCGCCGACAAGGTGGCGATTCGGCTCTACGTCGCCGACCGGCAGCGCGACGGCTTCGTGCCGGTGGTCCAGGCGCCCGACACCCGCATCCCCGACCAGAACGACGAGCACGTCTTCACCACCCGCGATCAGTTGCTGCTGCAGCTCTCCGACGACTTCGACGTCAACTTCATCGCCGACTACAGCCGCCGCCGCGACCACTGCTGCATCGCCGTCGACTTCCACAACGGCTTGCCCGCCACGGTTCAGAACCTGGTGTTCCCGGGCACCGTGCCGAACCCCGTCGATCCGGAGAACAACACCGCCTATCTGAACCGCAGCCTGCAGGACCTGATCACCGACCAGGGCATCTCGGCGGAGGCGCACTGGAAGACGCCCTGGTTCGGCGGAGCGACGCTGACCTCGATCACCGCCTACCGCGACTCCAAGGAAAACGTCGGCGGCGACACCGACACGACCCTGGCCGACATCCTCTACTCCGACCCGGACTTCAACTACACGCGCTTCCGGCAGTTCTCGCAGGAGTTCCAGTACCGCGGCTCGACCGAGCGGCTGAACTGGCAGGTGGGCTTCTTCTATTCCCACGAACTCCTGGACACCCAGACCTTCCTGCAGAACGGCCCGGCGCTCGGCCCCTACCTGAACGTGCTGAGCGCGGGCGTCCTGCCGGCCAACGGCTTCCCGCAGGGCGAGGGGGCGACCGACCTCTATCACCAGAAGGAGCACTCCGAGGCCATCTACACGCAGGAGGACTTCAAGCTCACCGACAAGCTCTCGCTGATCGGCGGCCTGCGCTACACCTGGGAGCACAAGGACCTGGCGTCGCTGCACGACAACAACGACACGGCCAACACCTGCGCCAACCTGCTGCAGGCCGCCACCGGCAGCCCGACGCCGATCCCGTTCTCCGCCTACGGCGCCTTCAGCAAGGCGACCTTCGGCACGGCCTGCCTGGTGAACCCGGCCTTCAAGGGCTTCAACACCCGCCAGTCGATCGACGAAGGCGCGCTGACCGGCACCGCCAAGCTCCAGTACAAGTTCAACGACGAGGCGATGACCTACCTGTCGTACTCGCGCGGCAACCTGGTCGGCGGCTTCAACCTGGCGCAGACAACCTTGCCCTTCGGGACCGGCGGGGCGCCGAACACGTCGCTGGCGCCGGCCACCGACACCTCATTCCCGGCCGAGAACGTCGACGCCTATGAGGCCGGCGCCAAGACCCAGTGGCTCGACCACCGCCTGTCGCTGAACACGGCGCTTTTCTACCAGGACTACAAGGACCACCAGCTCAACGCCTTCACCGGCACCCAGTTCGTGGAGTTCACCATCCCCGAGGCGCGGACCGCGGGCGCCGAGCTGGAAGGCTATTTCGCGGCCACGCCGGACCTGACGCTGAACGGCGGCGTCACCTACGCCGAGACCACCTATCCGTCGAACGGCAAGAACAAGGCAGTGTTGCAGGCGCCGGGCTCGAACCTGTTCCTGCTGCCCGGCACCCGGCTCTCCTACGCCCCGCTCTGGTCGGCGACGCTGGGCGCCAGCTACAAGCACCCGGTCACCGACGGATGGGACGGCTTCGTCAACGTCGACGCGAAGTACACCTCCAGCTATCAGGTCGGCTCCGACGAGGACCCCGTCAAAATGCAGCCGGGCTATGCGCTGGTGAACGCCTCCATCGGCGTCGTCAGCCGCGACAAGCACCTGGAGTTCAGCATCTGGGGCACCAACCTGTTCAACCAATTCTACAAACAGACCGCCTATGACGGTGTCCTGCAGACCTTCTCGAGCCCGCCCGCCGCGAACCCCGGCGAGAACAACTACTACTACTTCCCCGGCACGCCGCGGTTCTACGGAGCCACGCTGAAGGTGCGGTTCGAGTAGGGGCGTTCGGAGGCTTCCCCCTCCGTCGCGTCTCGCTTCGCGCTGGCAGGCGGAGGGGGCGACCTATCCGCCCGACCGCTTCAGCAAGTCCGCCAGGTCGGCTTTCCAGAACTCGGCCCAGGTGTGGGTGCCGTGGCCATGGGTGTTGGGGCCGAAGGGGATCAGCACGAACCGGCCGTTCCGGATCCGCTTGACCTCGCTCTGGGCCAGGCCCAGCTCCGGGGGGTTGATGAAGTCGTCGGCGGAGTTCACCCAGGTGACCTGCGCCTTGATCTTCGAAAGGTCCGGCGACGGATCGTAGGTGCGCGAGGCCTCGAGCTGGTAGATCAGGTCGTTGGCTTCGGCGGTCTTGAGCCGCGCGGCGATCTGGCCGGCGTACCAGGCGTCGACCTGCTCGCCGCGAGGCATGGCGATCTGCATCGGCCACGCGGACTGGCCGGCCAGGATCAGCATGTTCTCGGCGCCCCGCAGGCCGAGTTGCGGCTCGCTCTGGTAGTCCCCGCCCTGCCAGGCGGGATCGGCCTTGATCGAGGTGATCGCCATCTCGCGCCATAGCCGGTTGCGGCCGCCCAGCGCCACGGTCTGGCAGGCAAGCGGCATCGCCGCCTTGGCCCCGTCCGGATACATCTCCACGTACATGAAGCTGTGCATGCAGCCCATGGACGTGCCCATCACGAGGCGGAGCTGCCGGACGCCCAGGGCCTGGGCGACGATCGCGTGCTCGGCCTCGACCATGTCGAAGTAGTCGTAGCGTGGGAACTTCATCCGCAGGCCATCGGAAGGCTTCGAGGAGGCGCCGTGACCGATGTCGTCGGGCATGATCAGGAAGTATTTGGCGGGATCCAGGACGCCGCCGGGCGCGAACAGCACGTCGGCGAACTGCGGGGCGGCGAACTGGCGGCCCGACCCGCCGGTGCCGTGCAGGATCAGCACGGCGTTGGTGACCTGCCCCGCCGCGTCCGTCGTCGGCTGGCCCAGGGTGTAGTAGCGCAGCTTCAGCTGCGGCAAGGTCTCGCCGGAGCGGAACCTGAAGTCCTTCAGCACATAGTCGTGCGGCTGGAACGCGGGCGCGGCGGCCAGTGCGGCGCCCGCGGCCGCCAGCCCCGCCAGAAGCGCCCCGACAGCGCCGGCCAGCCCCCGAATCCCACGCATGCGATACCTCCCAAGACTGCGGGCGAGCCTAGTCGTCGAAGGCGACGCGCGGAACCTCTGCCGTCAGACTGACGTTTTCAGCACCTAGGCAGGGACGGACATCCGGACCCAGGAGCACCTTTATGCGTAAGCACTTTCTTCTCGCCGGCTTTGCGGCGGCGAGCCTTATTCCGTCTCTGGCCATGGCCCAGGTGACCTGCGAGCAGCGCAGCGCCAATCGGGCGGCCGGCACCGCCGTGGGCGCCGTGGCCGGCGCCCTGCTCGGCAGCGCCGTCGCCGGCCATGGCGACAAGGGCACGGGCGCGGTGATCGGCGGCGTCGGCGGCGCGGTGATCGGCAACCAGCTGTCCCGCGGTCCCCGCGACTGCGCCCACGCCTACGGCTACTACGACAACGACAACCGCTGGCACGACAACCACGTCGACCGCTCGGTGGCCTATGGCTACTACGACCGCCACGGCGTGTGGGTGGACGGCGCCCCGCCGAACGTCGGCGGCTACGGCGTCAACACCTCCTACGAGAGCCGGCAGAACACGCTGAGCGTCGATAGCCGGATCGCCCGCATCGACCAGCGCATCCAGCGTGGCCGCCGCGACGGCAGCCTGTCGCGCAGCGAAGCCCGCGAGGCGCGCGATCATCTGAACGACATCCGCGCCGAATACCGCGCCCGCCAGCGCGACGGGCGGCTGAGCGACCGTGACGAGACAAGGCTTCAGGCGCGCCTCGACCGCCTGGCGGCCGACGTCCACATCGACCGCCGCGACTACTAGAGCCGGTCCAGACGACATGCGAAAGGCCGCTGCGGGGGAACCGCGGCGGCCCTTTTCATCAGCGAAAGGCCGAACTCAGGCCGTGGCGACCTGCCGGCGGCGGGTGCGCAGCACCGCGCCAACGCCCAGGAAGCCGAGGATCATCATCGCCCAGGTGGCCGGCTCCGGAACCGCGCCGCCGCCGAGCACCACGGCGCCCAGGCGGTTGGGCCCATAGTCGCCGCCGCCGGCGACCGAATAGCCGAAGCTCTGCGACAGCCGCAGGGTGATGGTGTCGCCGTTCGCCGCGAACTGCTGACCCGCCGCATATTGCGACTCCAGGCCGCTCATCGGCCCCATGAAATAGGTGTCGGGGATCGAGAACTCGATCACGCCGCCGCTGGCGAAGAAGCCGATCGGCACGGGGGAATAGCCCGATCCGCCGGCCACGAAGCCGCGCGAGTTGGTGACCTCGAACCCGATGTCCGAGCCGTTGCCGTTGGCCGGGTCAAGGTCGAAATAGAGGTTTGCGAAATCGCCGACCTCGGCGCCCGCGCCGAAGGTCTTCAGGTAGCCGTAGACGTTGCTGGCGTCGGACGCGAGATAGATGTCGTAGCCGATGGCGTCGCTCTGCGACGTCGGCGCGCCGAAGTTGGTCTCCGGCGCGGCCGGGTTGTAGGTGACCGTCGCGGTGTGGGTGTAGGCGCCGTCGAGCGTCCCGTCGATGCCGATGGCCGCGTGCGCGGATGTGGCGACGGCCGCGGTTGCGACCGCAGCGATGAATAGGTTTTTCAAGTTAAAGCCCCCAGGAAACTTATAATGAATCCATAAGGGCACGACTCGTCGTCGGGCGGGGACATATTCCCCTCAAAGGCGAGCAAGCGACGTTCAGCCGGCGGCCAGCATCGCCTGGAACGCCGCGAACAGCTTCTGCATCGCGGGCTTCTTGTAGGGAAAGATCTCGACCGGATCGAGATCGTGGACGATCATCGCCACATCCACTTCGAAGACCAGCAACCGGCCGTCCGGCAACTCGGCGCAGTCGATGCCGAAGTAGTCGAGGCCGATGCGCCGGTTCAGGGCGTCGAAGGCGGCTGCGTGGCGGGCGGCGAAGCCCGCGTCGAAATCCGCCATCCAGGCCGCCTCTTCCGCGCGGCGCTCCGGCCGGTCGGTCATCTCGGCGCTGAGATAGTGCACCATCCAGTGCTTCGAGACGGCGTAGTGGCTGGGATAGGCCTTGCCGCCGATGAAGGCGATCCGCTGCTTGCGGAATAGGCCGTCCCGGCTCGAATAGTCGACGAACGGCGAGACGTAGAAGCGCTCCTCCGGCCGCTCGGCGAGGAAGGCGGTGACCTCCCGGGCGCAGTCGAGCTTTTCCATGCCCTGGCCGGCGTGGGTGCCGATGGGGCGCGCTATCAGGGGCCAGGCGAGACCGGGCTGCAGGTCTGCCGGCTGCAGGCCGCCGTCGGCCAATCTGGCGAGATCGCCTCGCGGGATCCGCAAGGCGACGGGCGCGCAGATCGAGGCTTCGCCGGCCAGCAGCGCCGCCGCTCCGTCGCGCGTGAGGCCGGCGATCCGCGCGGCGTTTCCATTCAGCACCCGGCGGCCGGCCAGCAGGCGCGCAAGATTGTCGAGCACGGGCCGGTTCTCGGCGGACTCGCCCACCGCCAGGAAGGCGACGTCGTGCGGCGGCGCGTGGCTGAGGTCGCTCGTCTCGGCATCCACGAAGCAGAGATTGAGCTCCATGTCCGATCCGGCCAGCAGGAAGTCGATAGGCGTGTTGGCCATGAAGTCGCCCAGCGTCACATAGGCGACCACCCGCAGCCCGTCGCCGCGCCCGTGCGGGCGGCGGTAGGCGCGCCCCACGTCGAGCGCCGCCTTTTGCAGCATCAGGCCGTCCTGTCGCTTGTTGGAAGCCTGGGAGATGACCGACATGTCCATCAGCGCCGCGCCGTCCAGCGGGTCGGACTGCACACGCGCCAGGAGGCTCGACCACAGGGGCTGCAGGTCCTCGCCCTCGTAGGCCATGCGCAGGATCGTCGCGAGGCCGAGGATGGTCTTGCGGTCGCCTGCAGGCAGCGTCGGCTCGAGAGAAGCGGCAAGGCTCATCGGGCGGCCTCCTCGGCCGGGACGCGCAGCATCGCCCGTCCTTGCGAAAGGACGGATTCCACGAGGGTTTCAATGTCTTGCAGGCAAGTCCGGTGATTCACGATCGCCGCCCGGATGGCGGTGCGCCCGCCGACCGTGGTCAGCGAAGGGGCCACCTCGCCCGCGATCTGCAGGTCCGCGACCAGCTCGGCGTTCTGGGCGTCGGACAGGAGCCGGTGATGGAAGCAGACCACGTTGAGCCCCACGGGCGCGAGCCGTTCCAGCTCCGGCGTGGCGTCCACGCGCGCGGCCAGCGCCTGGGCCAGGCCGCAGTTGGCCGCCATCGCCTGGCCAAGCGCCTCGCTGCCGTAGGTCTTGAGCGTGAACCAGGTCTTCAGCGCCCGGAAGCCGCGCGACAGGTCCGGCCCGTAGTCGCAGGGCCACCAGTCGCCCGCCGCCAGGCCGCGCTCTGCGCGGGCAAGATAGGCGGCCGGACTCGCGAAGGTCGCCCGGTGCAGGCCCGCGTCGCGGACCAGGATATAGCCGGCGTCGTAGGGCACGTGACCCCACTTGTGGAAGTCGAAGGCCAGGGAGTCGCAACGCTCGATCCCGGCGACCCTGGGCGCGAGCTCGGGCGAGAGCACCGCAAGGCCGCCCAGCGCGCCATCGACGTGGAAGGCGATCCGCTCGGCGGTGGCGATGTCCGCCAGGCCGCTCAGGTCATCGATGGCGCCGACGTCCACCGTGCCGGCCGTGCCCACGAGCAGGAACGGCGTGAAGCCGGCCCGGCGGTCCTGCGCGATGGCGGCCCTGAGCGCGCCCAGGTCCATGCGGTGGTCCGCGTCGGTTTCGATCAGGCGCAGGCTGCCCGCGCCGATTCCGGCCATGTCCAGCGCACGCGGCACGCAGCCGTGCACCCCCTTGGATGCATAGGCGGAAAGCCGCAGGCCGCTGCGCGCCAGGCCTTCGCCGCGGACCTCGGCGCCCACCGCGCGGGTGCGGGCGACGAGCACGGCGACGAAGTTGGCTTGTGAAGCTCCGGTGACGAAAAGGCCGCTGGCCGTGCCTGGAAAGCCGAACATCTGCCGCACCCAGGCCAGGACCTGGCGCTCGACCTCGATCGCCATGTGGTCGCGGCCGCCCAGGTTAGAATTCAGCCCGGCGGCCAGCATCTCGGCCAGCATGCCCACCGGCGTGCCGGCGCCCTGCGCCCAGCCCATGAAGCCGGGGTGGGCGTTGCCGCTGCCAAACGGCAGGACGTCGCGGCGGAAGATCGCGTAGCTTTCGGCAAGGTCGCCCGGCTCCGCGGGGAGAGGCTCCCGGAAACGCGCGCGCGCCGCGGCCGGCGGCGGGCGCCAGACCGGTTGGTCGCGCAGGCCCGCCATGTGGTCGAACATGTCGTCCAGCATCCGGTGCCCCTGGGCGCGCAGCTCGCGCCAATCGGCCGGGTCCAGGTTCTGGGCCTCTGGATCGGTTCGGCGAACAGGGGACGCGACTGGCACTGAAGCTCCAAGGTCCGGCGCGGCCGGGTCTCGACAAGGCCTCGGGCGTGGAGCTTCTTCACGGCGCCCGGTTCGCCCACAACCTCTGCGGGTGAACACGTTCAGAAAGGCGATGAAACTAGGTAACGGAGGGTTAAGGCGCCGCCGATTTGGCGGTCAGGAAGCGGCGGACAGCCTGGCCGCGGCGGGTCGGGCGTAGGCCTCGGCCACCCGGCCCTGGAACCAGGCGAGCGCCTGCTCGTGCTTGGGCGACAGGACGCCGCCGCGATAGACCCCGGCGTCGAGGTTGCGGCGCACCTCCTCGCAGATCTGCTTGTCCTGGGCCGTGACCCGGTCGGAGACCACGAACGTCTCCGCCAGCTCGGCCGTCCGGGCTGGATCGAAGAAGTAGAAATAGTCGAGCTGGGTCTCCTGCGGCCCCACGGGCGTCATCCGTTCGACCATGAAGCCGTGACGGTAGGTGTTGATCGCCAGGTTGGGCCACAGCCACGCCCAGCGGCCCGCGTTGACGCTCGCGTCCCGGGCCGGCGCGGCGTGGAAGACCACCGCGCCTTCGATCTCCACCCGATAGTCGGACACCACGATGTCCTCGTCGAATTCCGGATGGACCATCGGCAGGTGATAGCCCTCCAGGTAATTCTCGACGTAGGTCTTCCAGTTGCAGCCGATGCGGTGGACGCGCCGCTCGGTCAGCGGATGGTCCGGCAGCTCGGCGCCCCAGGCCGCGTCGATCGGGCCGGTCAGCGCCTCCAGCGGCGCGGCGGCAGGGTCAAGATTGACGAAGACCAGCCCTCGCCAGGTGTCCACACGCAGCGGAAACAGGCCGTACTGGCGCGGATCGAACCCCGGCAGGGCGCCGAAATCCGTGGCGCTGCGCAGTCGCCCGTCGAGCGCATAGCGCCAGCCATGGTAGCGGCAGGTGAAAGCCTCGCCGCAATTGCCCGCGCCGTCGGCGACCAGCGCGCCTGCGCGGTGGCGGCAGACGTTGTGGAAGCCCGCAAGCTCGCCGGAGGCCTGCCGCACGACGACCACCGGCGCCCCGCCGGCAAGGTCGGCCAGGTAGTCGCCGGCCGCCGACAGGGAGGCCTCATGGCCCACGAACTGCCAGCTCGGCCGCAGGATCTGCAGCCGGTCGGCGCGCAGGACATCCTCTCCGGAATAGCGGTCGACGGGGAGCATGACGTCTCCTGAAGGCCGCTCCAGGACTTCGGCGGCCGCCCAGGTTAGCGTCGGCGCAGCACGAGATACAGGCCCGCCGCGATTCCCACCGAGATCAGGCTGAGGGCGAGATCCTTCAGGCTGGCCGAGGCCATCAGCCCGCCGGCGCAGACGATCGCGACGACGGCTGTCGTGGCCGCGACCGCCTGCTGGCGCGGAGCCGGCAAGCCGCTGCGCAGCCGCAGCAGCGAAAACCCGGCCAACAGGTAGGTGAACAGCGAGAGCACGACCGTCACGCTGGCCAGCTCGGTGAACTGCGAGCCCAAGGTCGGGGTGGCGGTCAGCAGGGTCACCGCGCTCATCAGCACGCCGGTGGCGATCAGGTTGATCGCCGAGGCGCGCTCGCCGGGACGCGTACGAAAGAAGGTTGGGAAGGCGCCCTGGTCGGCGGCTTCGCGGCTGGTCTCGGAGGTCACCAGCACCCAGCCGGTGGTGCAGCCCGCCGTCCGCATGAAGGCGCAGACCGCGATCAGGCCAGCCCCGCCGACACCGACGATCGCGCGGGTGGCGTCCGCAAAGGGCGCCGAGGAACGGGCAAGCGCGGCGGCCGGCATCAGCCCCATCAGCACGGCGCAGGCGGCGACATAGAGCGCCGCGGCGATCGCCACCCCGGCCAGGGTGGCGCGCGGCACATTGCGGGCGGGATCGCGCACGGCTCCCGCCGCCGCCGCCGCGCACTCCAGGCCCAGGAAGGCCCAGAAGGCCGTGAGCGCCGAGGACCGGGTCGCGCCGAGAAGGTCGGCATGCGTCGGGTTCCAGGATCGTGCGAAGATCGCAGGATCGAACCAGAACCAGCCCATCACCGCGACCAGCAGCACGGGCGCTAGGCCCGCGACCAGGGTGAAGCCTTCCACCCGCCCCACCAGGCGCGGGCCCAGCCAGCAGACGGCCACGGCCGCCCAGATGACCGCCAACATGGTCCCCAGCCGCGGGCCCATGGGCGCCAACACTGGGATCAGGTAGCCGGCGTAGCCGGCTGCGGCCAAGGCCAGCGCCGCCACGCCCACCCAGCACGCGGCCCAGTAGGCCACCGTCGCCTGCACCCCGAAGAACCGGCCAAGGCCCGCCTGGACGTAGCCCGCGACCCCGCGCGCGTCCGGCGCGGCCGTGGCGAGCTGGGCGAACATGCCGGCCAGCACCAGCGCCACGGCGGTCGCCGCGCACCATCCCAGGATCGAGATCGAGCCCATGGCGCCGAGACTGGCCGGCAGCAGGTAGACGCCGGAGCCGATCATGCTGCCGGCCACCAGCGCCGCCGCGCCGAAGACGCTCATGGGCGCATGCCGCGCGACGACGCTCGGCGTGGCTGTCGCGGTTGTGGCTGTCATCTGAACTTCCCCCGATAACGACGGTAACCGAGCAAACCAGGACCGTCCAACCCCATCGTTCCAGCGGCGGCGGCCGCGCGTCGCTTGACTGACGCATAGCTGGTCAGTTATCGGTTATATGCATAGCCCCTGAGTTATAGGTTCCGATGCCAAACGGCCACGACCTGCTCTTCCGAACCCTCGCCGATCCGACGCGGCGGGCCATTTTCGAGCGGCTGTGCCGCGACGGAGAGCAGACGGTCGGCGCCCTGACGGCCCGCGCCGGCGTTTCCCAACCGGCCGTGTCAAAGCACCTGGGCGTGCTGAAGCGCGCCGGGCTGGTGCGCGACCGCCACGCCGGACGCCAGACCCACTACAGCGCCGAGCTCACCGCGCTCGCGCCCCTGAGCGAATGGACAAGCCGGATGACGGGCTTCTGGAAGAGCCGGATCGACGATCTCGAAGACCTGCTGAAAAGGATGGACCAATGAACGACGCATCGGCCGAAACGCTCTCCGTCGCAGTCGACCGCGAGGTCCCCTATCCGCCGGACAAGATCTGGCGTGCGCTCACCCAGCCGCACCTGATCGAGGAATGGCTTATGCAGAACGACTTCGAGCCTGTCGTGGGCCATAGGTTCGACTTCCGCGCGGACTGGGGGTCAGTCGATTGCCGGGTCCTCGTGGTCGAGCCGAACAGGACCCTGTCCTACACCTGGGACGCCATGGGCCTGGAAAGCGTCGTCACCTGGACGCTGACGCCGACCAGCACGGGGACGCACCTGCGCGTGGAGCAGTCCGGCTTCCGGGCGGATCAGCAGCAGGCCTACCAAGGCGCCAAGTTCGGATGGCAGAGGTTCTTCGGAGCCCTCGAGCAGGTCCTGGCGCGAGCGGATTGACGCCGCCGGCGTCCCGTCTCCAACTGCCGATGAGAGGAGCTTCCCGTGAACTGGAACAATTGGATCCGGCAGGTCCACCGATGGCTGTCGATCGCCTTCAGCCTGGCCGTCGTCGTCAACCTCGTCGCGCTGGCGCTGGCGAAGTCCGCCCTCTGGATCGGCCTTTTGGCGCTGTTCCCGCTGATCCTGCTCCTGCTGAGCGGCCTCTACATGTTCGCGCTGCCCTATATGGCCAGGCGGCGCGGCGCGCGAGCGGCCGGTTAGGCGCAAAACCAGGCGGCGAAGGAGAGAGCGAACCATGATGAAGACGGCCAAGACCGATCCGCAGAACGCCGGCGGGTCTCCATCCGAGCTGATCGACCAGCGGATCGAGGCGCTGGGCGACTGGCGGGGCGAGACCCTGGCCCGGCTGCGCGCCCTGATCCGTGAGGCCGACCCCGAAGTCGTCGAGGAGTGGAAGTGGCGAGGGGTTCCGGTGTGGTCGCACGCCGGCATCATCTGCACCGGCGAGACCTACAAGGAGGTCGTGAAGATGACCTTCGCCAAGGGGGCGTCGCTGAACGACCCGACGGGCCTCTTCAACTCCAGCCTCGAGGGGAACACCCGGCGCGCCATCGATGTCCGGGAGGGTGAGAAGATCGACGAGGCGGCGTTGAAGGCCCTGGTCCGCGACGCCGTGGCCCTTAACCTGTCGAAGGCGCGGCGCTGACTTAAGGGGTGGCCCCGCCGCGGGCTCCCCACTTGGGCGGCGGCGGGACGTAGGCGCGGAACGCCTCCAGCGCCGCGCCTGTGGTGTCGGCGTAGACCAGCATGTCGACGTACCGCTGGGCCAGGAAGCCCTTGTCCGCCATCTGCTGGATCGAGGCGCGCATCGGCTCGTAGTAGCCGCTCACGTTGACGAAGCCGCAGGGCTTGTCGTGGAAGCCGAGCAGCGCCCAGGTCCACTGCTCGAAGATCTCCTCGAAGGTGCCGGGCCCGCCCGGCAGGCAGAGGAAGCCGTCCGCAAGCTCGGCCATGGCCCATTTGCGCTCGTGCATCGAGTTGACGACCTTGAGCTCGGTCAGGCCCGTGTGGCCGATCTCCTGGCTCACCAGGTCGGCCGGCATGACGCCCGTCACCCTGCCGCCCGCCGCCAGCGCCGCGTCGGCGACGGCGCCCATCAGCCCCACCCGCCCGCCGCCATAGACCAACGTCAGCCCCTGCCTGGCGATCAGCGTGCCGGCCGCCACCGCCTCGTCCAAGAATGCGGGGTCGTTTCCGGGCGCGGAGCCGCAATAGACACAGATGCTTTTCAAGCGCGTTTCCCGCCTTGTGGGAGGCCATTTGGGGGCGCCCAAATATGCCGATTGCGCGCTTATGTCACGGCGCGGCTGGCCTCTTGGCTTTTCGCCCGCTACATAGTTTGCACGGACCGCCAAAATCGGCGGCCGGGCGCCTGCGTTTTTGCCGGCGCAAGACTCTATCTCGGTTAGGTCAGGCGAATGGCGAGCGGCACAGTCAAGTGGTTCAATACCGCTAAGGGCTTTGGATTCATTCAACCGGACGACGGCGGCAGTGACGTCTTCGTGCACATTTCAGCGGTTGAGCAGGCAGGCCTTCGCGGCCTGAACGAAGGCGATCTGGTCAATTTCGAACTCGAGCAGGACCGGCGGTCCGGCAAGCTTTCGGCGGGCCAGCTCGTGGTCACCGGCCAGGGCGCAGCGCCCTCGCGCGGCGGTGGCGGCGGGGGTGGCGGTTTCGACCGTCCGCGTGGCGGCGGGGGCGGCTTTGACCGCCCGCGCGCCGGCGGCTTCGGCGGCGGTGGCGGCGGTGGCCGGCCCGCGGGCGATCCGGCCGGCGCCGGCGCAGGCACCGTGAAGTGGTTCAACCCGACGAAGGGCTTCGGCTTCATCCAGCCCGACGACGGCGGCCAGGACGTGTTCGTGCACATCTCGGCGGTCGAGCAGGCCGGCTTGCGCGGCCTGAACGAGGGCCAGCAGGTCGCCTACGACCTCGAGGCCGACCGCCGCAGCGGCAAAACCTCGGCCACGAACCTGCGCGTCAACGACTAGGC
>Ga0207657_10003072_pt1 | contig 17870 bp, 16 predicted proteins | sample KBSC33metaG_FD_184316 | JGI IMG/M metagenome (GOLD analysis project Ga0207657, IMG submission 184316) | Corn rhizosphere microbial communities from Kellogg Biological Station, Michigan, USA - KBS C3-3 metaG (SPAdes) (version 2) | ecosystem: Host-associated > Plants > Roots > Rhizosphere > Soil ... | reverse complement strand
AGACCGTCATGCGCTGGCCGTAGACGGGGTTGAACGCGCAGGCCGCGTCGCCGAGCATGAGGAATGAATTGTTCGCGGATGCGTTCTCTACGCCCAGCTTGACGTTCAGCGCTCCACGATCCCCGCTGTCACGCATATCGACTATTCTGCCAGAATTCAGACGGTGGACCGGCTTCCGCAGGCGCGGCCACGATCTGCTTGCGCAATTCGGCACTGCCCATTTGCTGCAAGGCTTCCGGCTCGCCTGCTTTTGCGGCCGCATCAGATTGCTGGACTGATCCGCCGAGTTCCTGGAGCTCCTCTTCCGCTGGTTCGGCGCCGGCCGCCTGTGGCTTGCCGGTGGTCTGCACGCGCTCCACCGTGACAGCCGATGGCGCGTCCGGCTGCTGATGAATCACGACGTACCACCACGCCCCCCACAGCGTGACCAGTGTCAGCACCAGGGGCACCAGCGCAAAGCCGAGGTTCCTGACCAACGTCCCATAACTCGGGCGCACGTCGTCGATCGTGATATTCAGCGCCCTTGCCGGGGCGACGACAGCCGCCACAAGCGCGGGCAACATCTTGCGTGAATAAGCCTGCTGCAGCTGCCTCACCCACGGCCTCACCGGGACACGGGTCTCGTTCTCCGGAAGCTTCGGCGCGATCTTCGGATTGAGAAGCGCCCAGCCGATGATGTAGACGAGATACAGGAACGCCAGGAAGAGGCCCGGAAACATCGCGGCGGCGTAGAGCTTGACGACCGACTGCCCGGCGACCGCCGCGTAGACGATGATCATCACCGATGGCGGAATCAGAATGCCCAGCGTGCCGCCGGCCGTAATGACGCCGGAGGCGAGCTTCACGTCATAGCCCGCCTTCAACATCGGATTGAATGCGATCACGCCCATCAATACTACGACGGCGCCGACCAGACCGCTGGCGATGCCCCAGAAGGTGCACACGATGAGCGTCGCGACCGCCAGCGATGCCGGCACGCGCCGGAATGCGAGCTGGATGCTGTAGAACATCTTGTCCACCAGCGCGCCGCGCTCCATCACGTATCCCATAAGCACAAATAGCGGAATGGAGATCAGAACGTCGTTGGTCATCGCGCCGTAGGTGCGCTGAACCATGAGATCGAAGATGTGATTGTCAGCCCACGCCTGACCAGGCCTGTGGTAGGCAAAGAACCCGAAAAACATCCCGAGGCCCATCAGCGTGAAGGCGGTCGGGAAGCCCATCATGATGACGGCTACGATGAGCCCAAGCATCAACAGACCAAGGGCCGGATCGCTCATCGATTCAAATCTCCGCCCATGCCGCGTTGACGCGCGCTCTCGTCGATCGCCTGCGCGCGCTCAATTGCCAGCTTGCGCGCTGCTTCATCGACATACTCGCTGTGTGCGAGCTGCTCCTCGACGACGTCGATCTCGCTGACGTCCTTCAACCGGGCCGGCCATGCGCCCGTCTTGAGACAGACGATGCAGCGCGCGATCTCCGCAGCGCCCTGCAGCATCACCAACGCGCCTGCCAGCGGGATCATGGCCTTGAAGTGGTAAACCGGGGGGCCTTCCGCAGTGACGTTCGAATGCTCTCTGATGTGCCAGGAGTCGGCGGCGTAGTCATAGCCCGCGTAAATCAGCGCCGCGATTCCGGGGATGAAAAACATCACGTAGAGGGCGAGGTCGAGGCTCGCCTGCATCCGCGGCCGCATCGAACTGTAAAGAAAGTCGCCGCGGACGTGGCCGTTCTGCGCCAGCGTGTAAGCCCCGCAGATCATGAACAACGTGCCATAGAACATGTTCGAGGCATCGAAGATCCACGCCGTCGGCATATTCATGATGTAGCGCTTGAAGACCTCGACGCAGACAAGAGTCATCAGCGCGACAATCAGCCACGCTGCGGCCTTGCCGGTCCACGTGCTGATGCCGTCGATCATATACAGGAAACGCTGGGCGTTCATGTGTGGCCGCTCGGTGCAAGGATGGTCCGGTCACTTTGCGAGACAATATTTTGCGAGACAACCAGAGCATCATCCGGGATTGTTCCGGACGATGCCTTGCCTTACTCACGCGTCGTCAAATCTTCTTCGCGTTCGGCCCGAAGTAGTGATTATACACCATGCGGCGGCTCACGACCGTGTCCTGCTCCCACTGCGTGGCCCGCTTGGCGAAGGCCAACTGGGATTCGACGATTTCCTTGAACAGCGGATTTTCCGCAGACTTCTTCGCCACGACGTCGTCGTAGACCTCGAGTTGCTTCTGCAGTATCGAATCCGGTGTTTTGTAGAACCTGACCTTATCCTTGGTCTGCATCTCGATATAGTCTTTCGAGTAGCGGTCGATCGCTTTCCAGGACATGTCCGCGCTTGCGGCGTCGACTGCATTGGCGATGATCGCCTTCATCTTTTCCGGCAGCGCGTCATACTTCGTCTTGTTGAACATGATCTCGAACTGCTCTGCATTCTGGTGATAGCTCTGCAGCATGCAGATCTTGGAGACATCCGGGAAGCCCAGGACGCGGTCCGACGTGGCATTGTTGAACTCCGCCGCATCCAGCAGGCCGCGGTCCATCGCCGAGACGATCTCGCCGCCGGGCAGCGCGTTGACTGCGGCGCCAAGGCCACTGAACACGTCAATGGAAATGCCGACGGTCCGGAACTTGACGCCCTTGAGGTCGTCGGCTTTGGTGACCGGATTCTTGAACCAGCCGAGCGGCTGCGTCGGCATTGGCCCATACGGAAACGAGACAACGTTCGCACCGATCGATGCGTACAGCTTGGCGAGGAGCTCTTTTCCGCCGCCGTACCTGTGCCATGCGAGCAACATGTTGGCGTCCATCGCATAGCCCGGCCCCGAACCCCACAATGCCAGGGCGGTCTGCTTGCCGTAGTGATAGACCAGCACGCCATGTCCGCCATCGAGCGTACCTTTCGATACCGCATCGAGCAGGCCGAAGGCCGGAACCACCGCGCCCGCGGGAAGAACCTCGATCTTGAGGTCGCCTCCGGTCATGTCGTTGACCTTCTTTGCGTAATCGAGCGCGTATTCGTGGAAAATGTCCTTCGCCGGCCAGGTGCTTTGAAAGCGCATGCTGACGGGGCCTTGCGCATTGACGATGCTCGGCACGGCGACCGTGGCGGCGGACCCTGCCGCAGCCACTTTCAAAAAGTGGCGACGAGTCGAGGCCTCGTTTTTGGTTGGTGTGGTCATGGAACTCCTCCTCGCTGCGAACTGCTCCTCCCTGCTGAGCCGATCCTTGGGTGGACCGGTCTTTACTGATTAGCTGTCAGCCAAAGGCTTGCGGGAGAGTTTGGCAAGGTTGGACGTGATGATGCGACGCTACGACGCGCCAACCGCACGTCTGCAGCGGGCCCTTGCGATGAAAATTTGACGGTGAACGGGAGACGGTGAACGGGATTTGGCGACGTGCACAAACGGCGGTTAGGCTCACCCGTCACCCTGCGTCGCAAAGCCGCAATGACAAGCACAGATCGATTGCTGCGGTCGCGCGTTGAGAGTGACGGGCGAGCAAAGAGTCAGCAGGTAGCGACGATCATGCTTGCGCCCGGGCTTCGCTTTACAGCATTTCTTCTCGGCGTTTCGGTGGTCGCGGCGAGCGTGGGCGCGTCTGCCCAGCAGCTGCAACGGCACGGACCGCCTGCGGCCGCGGCCCGACCCGCGGCACCGCCGCCGGCCATGGCTCGTCCTGCACCGCCGCCCGCCATGGCTCGTCCCGCGCCGCCTCCCGCCATGGCCCGTCCTCCCGCCATGGCCCGCCCCGCACCGCCGCCGGCAATGGCGCGGCCCGCCGCACCGGCGTTCCGTCCGGCTCCGCCGCCACAGCGTCCGGCCATGGCGCCGCGTCCAATGCCGCACATCGCCGCACCGCCGCGCCCGGCCACGCCGAGAATCGCCGCGCCGTCGCGCCCGAGCGCACCGCCCTCTCCGGGCGCGCGCCCACCGCAACAGGAGCGGACCGGCCAGCGCGAGCAGCGCATCCAGCAGCAGCAAACCACGCAGGAGCGCCCGCGCGACATGCCTTCGCGCCAGAGCGTGCAGCGCCAGGAACGCATCGATCGGTTGCAACAGCGCGTTCAGCAGCTGAAGTCGCAACAGCCGGAAGGTCCGCGGGCGCTACGCGCGCAGCAACGGTTGCTGCAGACAGAACAGCGGCAGCTCCAGCGTGAGCAACGCGTCCAGCAACTTCAGCAAACCGCGCAGGAACGGCAGCGCGACGCGCTTTCGCGCCAGAGCGTGCAGCGCCAGGACCGCATCGATCGGTTGCAGCGGCGCGTGCAGCAGCTGCAGTCGCAACGGCCGGAAGGCCTGCGGGAGCAGCGCGCACAGCAGCGCTTGCTACAGACACAACAGCGCCTGCTCCGGCAGGAGGAAGGCCTGCAACAGCGTAATCTGGCGCGCCAGCAGCAGCTCGGAATACAGCCTTCGGCTGGACGCCCCGCCGCTGCTGCCGCGATGCAAGCTGCCGCACGGGGGCGATTTGCAGCACGCTTCGCCAGTGCCGACCCACAGGCCGAGACAGCACGGGCGGCTCGGCACCACGGCTGGGCTCCCCGCCACGCCTGGCGGCGCGGCCTGCACGCGACGTTTGTGCCGTGGGCCGGCCACGTGTTCTGGCCCTATGCCTATTCCGACATTTTCGAATATACGTTCTGGCCGTATGCCTATGACCCCGGCTATTGGGCTTACGCTTACGATGACTTCGTCGATACCGTGTTCTGGGGCGCAGAAAGTCCGTATTCTGCCTATGCCAGACTCGGCCCGACTGAATATCCGGAGAGCAACGGCGCCACCACCGGCTCTCGACCGCGCGAACGCTCAGGCGTGAGCCAACAGGATCTCAGGCAACTGTGCGGCGATCCGGATAAGGGCATCACCGCCTGGCCGATTGCTTCAATCGAGCAGGCGGTACAGCCGACGCCCGAGCAGCGGGCATTGCTCGACGAGTTGAAGAGCGCGGCCGCAAAGGCTGCCGATGCGTTCAAGCAGTCTTGCGGCGGGTCGTATGCGATGACTCCGCCCGGCCGCCTGCGGGCGATGACGAACCGCATCAGCGCCACGCTGGAGGCAGTGCGGATCGTGCGGCCCGCGCTGGAGAGGTTCTATAGCTCGCTCAGCGACGAGCAACAGGCACGCTTCAATGCGCTCGGCCCCAATATCGGCGAGCGTTCGCAACGGCAGCCGCAGCAGGAAGCGAGCGCGCAGTCTGATACCTGCGGCGAGCCGAAGTCCAGCCTGACCCAACTGCCGATCGAGCGGATTGAGACCGTGATACGCCCGGCGGGCACACAAAAGGAAGTGCTCGACCGCCTACGCGAGGCGACGGAGAAGGCCGTTCAAGGGCTGCAAGCTGCCTGCCCGGACAACGTGCCGCTCACGCCGGTCGGACGGCTGGAGGCGATGGAGAAGCGGCTCGAGGCCATGATGCAGGCAGCCAACCTGGTGCAGCCGGCATTGGATGAGTTCTATGCCACGCTGAGCAGCGAGCAGAAGGCGCGCTTCAATACGCTGGGACAGTTCGCGGGCCCCTGATCGCAACATGCATGTCCCGGCAGAGTGTTGGCGTTCATCCCGGTCCGGGTCATCTGGGGGATGTCGGTCAACAAAGACGCAAGGCGCGCAGACGCGCGACAACACATCGGGAGGAATGCCATGAATCGTGTCTCTCTGGTAACTGGGCTGTTCTTGATAGGCCTGCTGCCTCTCCCTGCGACAGCGGCCGACGAACATGTCGTCGTTTCCCAGGATAATTTGAAATGGAGTGCTGCCCCGCCGGCCTTCCCGAAAGGCGCACAAATTGCCGTTCTGAGCGGCGATCCGTCAAAGGAAGGACCCTATGTCGTTCGCCTGAAGGTGCCTGCTGGATACAAAGTTCCGGCGCATGTTCATCCCAATGATGAACATGTCACCGTCATCTCCGGGACATTCAACATCGGAATGGGCGACAAGCTCGATGAGAAAAAGGGAAATGCTCTCAAGGCCGGAGAGTTTGCTCGCACGCCGAGAGATATGCAGCATTATGCGTGGTTCACTGAGGACACCATCGTCCAGCTGCATGGGATGGGGCCGCAGGGGATTACCTACGTTAATCCGGCCGATGATCCGCGCAAAAGCAATTAGACCCTGAATAAAGGACCCGGCGCGATGCCGTCCGAAAAGATCGCGGACAGCGTCGGCATGTTGCCGGTGGAAACTCGCGCGACTTCGAACGGTCGCCGGATGGCCTCTTAATTGTCCGCGACGATCCGACGCTGTTCGGGCGTATCGAGGGCACTACTTACAGGGAGAGAGAGGGGAGGTGAGCATTATGCGCATCCGACATTGGCAAGACGTCGCCAGCCTGTTGGTGGGCGTGTGGCTGGTCGTGTCGCCGTTCGCCCTGGGCTTCACCGGGGCGGCCACCTGGATAACCCTTGTGCTTGGATTGTCCGTCATTGTGTTTGCCCTTGAGGGATTCGTCATTCCGTCCTATCTGGAGGAATGGGCAGAGATTCTCATCGGTCTGGCTCTGCTGGTGGTACCTTGGACCGTCGGCTACGAGCCTGAATCGGCCGCGGTAAGCAGTATGGTGTCGGGCATCCTGGTGATCGTGTTCGCAATCTGGGAACTGATGACCGATCGCGAGTTCATCACCTGGTGGCATGATCGCTGGCATCACCCGGCCAGCTGAGAAAGGGTAATTGCGTGAACGCTTAGCCCGACCGCTGTCTGCTGGCGGTCGGAGGAGAGGATTGTCTCGGCGGCGTGGAGGCCGCGAGCAAAGGTTTGGCCTCTCCCGGCTGTGAAGCGTGAGAAAAATGTGCAGGGCACGGCGGCCCCGCACATCGGTGATGTTGTTACGATGCGGTTCTAGGCTCTATCGGTTCCCAGATGCTGATTTTACGGGTCTCCGGCATCAGGAAAAGCGCGAGCACGAAGCACACCGCCGGAACCGCGATCGGGTAGATCAGCGCGTAGCCGACGCTGCCGGTGGCCGCGAAAGCTGCCGAAGTGATGAACGGCACCAATCCGCCACCCCAGCCGTTGCCGATGTGATACGGCACCGACACAGACGTGTACCGAATTCTGCCGGGGAAGAATTCCGCCAGAAACGCCCCGACCGGCCCATACACCATCCCGACATAGCAAACGAGGATGAAAATGATGAAGATCGCGATCGGATAGTTGATGTTGCCAGGCTGCGTGACCGTTCCCAACCACAAATACAGCGGATAGTAGGTGATCGCGGCGAGCAACATGCCTCCCAAGATCACCGGCTTGCGGCCGATCTGGTCTGACAGCCAGCCAAAAAAGATCAAGCTCGGCGTTGCAATGAGCAACGCAGCTCCCACGATGTAGGCCGAGGTCAGCGGGTCCACCTTGGAAACCTGCTGCAGAAAGTACAACGCCCAGAACTGACCGCTGTACCAGACCACTCCCTGCCCGATCAGCACGACGGTGGCGATCAGTATGTATTTGATGTTCGAGCTCAGGAAGGCCTCCTTCCAGGGGTTCCTGGTCATCTGCCCCATGGCCTTGATCGCCTGGAAGATCGGCGTCTCCTGGAGCTGGAGCCGGATGTAGATTGCGATGGCCACCAGCAGGAACGAAACCAGGAACGGAACGCGCCACGCCCATTCGTCGAATGCTTGATTGCCGAAATACGTCCGTGTCGCAATGATGACGGCCAGCGACACCACGATCCCGAGAGTCGGAGAGGTCTGCAGCCAACCGGTATAGTAGCCCCGGCTGTCGTCCGGCACATGCTCGGCAACGTAGGTAATGGCGCCGCCATACTCGCCGCCCAGGCACAGGCCCTGGATCATCCGCAAGCCGAAGAGAACAAATGCGGCGGTCAGACCGATCGACTCGTAGGTCGGGATCAACCCGATCGCCCCCGTGCCCAGCCCCATTCCGCTGAGCGTAACAAGGAACGTATACTTGCGGCCGACCCGGTCGCCCATCCATCCGAACAGGAACGCCCCCAGTGGACGGATCAGGAATCCTGCGGTGAACAGCGCAATCGTGCTCAGCAGAGCTGCGACCGGGTGGGATTGTTCAAAGAACTTGACCGACAGAACTGCGGCCAAGCTGCCGAAGATATAGAAGTCATACCATTCGATCACGTTTCCCACCGACGCTGCGACAATCACGCGGCGGAAATCTCTCGGGATTTGAATTGCCATGTGTGTCTCCTATTGCTTCAAGGCATTTCCTCCATTTTTCAGCGCTTTGTTTTCCCGCGGAGCAAGGTTCGTGCGCGACGTTTACGGGCGCGAGTTGTAAGTGCATCCTCAACGCCTGGCCTCAGGGGAACTTTGAACCACCCGAGGAGAGCTCCAACGGCCATCGGCGCCGCGAGCCACCGCCGCCTGCTTCCCGTCTGTCCGGGAGCGAAAGCGCGGAAAGCAGTGTAATCCCTAACAGGACTGTCGCCTTATGAGACTTTTGGCTCAATCGAACCGATGATGATGGCGCAAGGGACCATCGCTGAAGTCAGCAGATTGGCTGGTCGCGATTCGATGATGGCGCGGGCCAACTCAGGTCGTAATAGCCTTGTTGATTCCAGCTCGCGCTCTCCGCCAAAATGTACGGGTTCCATTCGAGCGGCTGGAGCGACCTCGCGCCGCGACGCGGCCGATCTCTCTCATGGTGAGGAGCAGACACTTCCGATGCTTCTGTGTCTGACAACAGACACACGACGATCCGGCTGCTGGCGCTTTCTTGGAAAGCTGACGCTGACCTGTCTTCAGAAATTGACGGCCATCGCCGGAGCGGAAGCCCTGAGTCACGCACTTGAAGCATTCACTGCCATTGATCGCGAGGGCAGCCCGAGTTGGCCACGAAGCAGGTCTTCATAGGCAAGAATGTTCTGCGCGATGGACACGCGTCCTTAATCGGGTGAAGGAACCAAATGCCGCTGCGCGGCGCTGGTCGACAGACGTCAGTAACTGCAAAACAGCTGCACGACTTATCGAGTCCATTTTAAGTGCTGATTGCACCTCGCTTTTCCCGCTCAGTCGGTCCCATCCATCATGGCCGCCACGGAGAAGCGATAGTCTTGAGATTTCAATCTGTTATCCTAAAATATTGATATGCCAAGCGATGTTCTTCAGTTTCTGGAAGAGAGATAGCGCATCCCAACGCGATTGCACGCACGAAGATCGAGATTGATACGGTTACAGCGCGGATTTTACTGCAGTTTAACATCCGCTGCCTTGATCACCTCACTCCACCGTTCAACTTCTTCTCGCATGTATTTTGCCGCCTTCTCCGCGGAGCCGCCAAAGATCTCCGCTGACAGTTTCCTGAGACGGTCCTGCAACTCCGGTTGGCGCAGCGCTTCATTCACATCGGCATTGATCTTCTCAGTGATGCTCTTCGGCGTGCCCGGCGGCGCCACGATCGCATACCACGCAACCGCCTCGAATCCCGGCAGCGTCTCTGCGATGACAGGCACATCGGGAAGCGACGGCAGGCGCTGGGCTGAGGCGACGGCGAGCAGCTTGAGATTACCGGCCTCGGCGAGGGGTAAGGAAACACCGAGATTGTCGAACATCAGATCGACGTCGCCGGCGAGCAGGCCCTGAAGCGCCGGTGCCGACCCCCGATAGGGGACGAATCGCAGCTTCACTTTTGCCATCACCTGGAACAGCTCGGCGGTCAGGTGGGAGGTCGTCCCGTTGCCTTGCGTGGCGGCGGTAACCTTCTCAGGGTTTTGCCGCAGGTATTCGACGAGTTCGGACACGCTCGATGCCTTGAGATTTCCGGGATTGACGAGCAGCGCGTTTGGCACGTGGGCCATCACGATCACCGGCTCGAATCTGGCCGGGTCAAATCCGAGCTTCGGATAGAGATTTTGGTTGATCACCAGCGGCGGCGGCGGCGACGAAAGCAACGTGTAACCATCGGGTGCGGAATGATAGGCCGCTTCCGCGCCGATGTTGCCGCCGGCGCCGGTGCGGTTCTCGATGACGACCGGCTGGCCCCATTTGCGCGAGAGCCAGTCTCCGACCAATCGCGGAACGGCGTCGGCGGTGCCGCCGGCAGCAAACGGCACGATGATTTTTACCGGACGATCCGGATAGTCTTGCGCACCTGCCGAACTGGCGGGAAGCACTAACAGGACAAACAGCAGCGCCAGCGTAGCGACGTGCCGGTAAAAAGCCAAAAGCTGGATGCGCATGCGATGCCTCCCCAACGTCCCCGGCGGCCTTAGCCGTGCTTGATGGCAAAATGCCTCGGTCTGTGTGAGGATACAACGCCGCCCGCCAATTCATTCACCCGTTCAGCGCAAGGAGTCGATCATGGTGCAGCCCCGCCCCCATGTCGCCATCGTCGGAGGCGGGATCGGCGGCCTGTTCGCGGCCAATGCGCTGGTCGCGCAGGGTGTCCCGGTGTCGGTCTACGAGCAGGCGCCAGTGATCGGCGAGATCGGGGCCGGCGTATTCCTGACCCCCAACAGCGTGCGGCACCTGCAGAGAATCGGATTGGGACCGGCGGTGGAGAAGTGGGGAGCGCGTGTCGGCGGCGAATCCCGCTACTTCCGGCACGACGGGGCCCCCATCGCGCCGGTCCAGGTGACGGACTCCTCGGGCTGGAATGCGACGTTCGGGATGCATCGTGCCGATCTCGTCGAGATATTGGCCAATGCCCTGCCCGCCGGTACGGTTCATACCGGGCATCGCTGCACCGCTTTCGAGCAGAACGGCAACAGGGGCCTGATTTCGTTCGCTAATGGCGCTTCCGCTGAAGCCGAAATTGTCATTGCTGCGGACGGCATCCACTCGGAGCTTCGGCCCTATGTCTTTGCTTCGTCACGGCCGGTGTTTTCTGGATCGGTCGCTTACCGGGGCCTGGTGCCGCATGAGCGGGTTCCGGATTGGCCGACCGACCGCTGGCAAATGTGGCTCGGCAAGGGAAGGCACTTCCTCGCCTTTCCCGTACGCGCCGGGAAGCTGATCAACTACGTCGGATTCGTGCCGACTGACGAGGAGATGAAGGAATCCTGGTCGGCCCCCGGCGACCCCGAAATTCTCAGGCAGGCCTTTGCGGGCTGGGATCCGCGCATCCAACAATTGCTCGGGGAAGTTCAGGTGACGTTCCGATGGGCGCTCTATGATCGCGAGCCGCTGCCGGTCTGGACCAGGCAAAGGCTGAGCCTGCTCGGCGACGCCGCCCATCCAATGCTTCCGCATCTCGGACAAGGCGCCAATCAATCGATCGAAGACGGCATCGCGCTTGCGACCATCCTGGCGCGCGCCGACCGGACCACGGCGCCTCGCGCCCTGCTCGCTTACGAACGGCTCCGCCGTGAGCGCGTGGCGCAGGTCCAGCGCGGCGCGCGCGAGAACGGGCTGCGGTATGACTCCGCCTATTCCGATCTGGGGGTCAGGGACGCCGAGATCACCGCGCATGCCGCGTTCCGCAAGCGGCTCTATGATCACGATGTGGTCCCGGACGCGCAAGCCGCGGCGGCAACGCTGACGTAGTTACTCGAACGGGATTGGAGGCTTGCTTAAACGCCGGCGGCCGGGAGGCTGGCGGCCGCAATGGCGACGATCTGGGCCAACCGGCGCCCGATCCGGGATGGCGCGGCGCGCAGAAATGAAGTTACCTGTCGCATATCGCAAATTCCTTCCGCGCCGGCGGAACAATCGTTCCGCGAACAAAAGCGCAGAACAAGAAGATGCTATCGCGCGAGAGGCGTGTCGAGGATGCGGCTAAAAAAGCAACGCGTCCATCGTCCGGTCGATGATCGGCAGTGGGTTTATTGCCGCGTTTCAGTCAGCCACGATTGAAATCTTCTCCGCGAAAATTCAGGCCGCAACGCGCGATACGCCTTCCCGACCGCTACGCCGGCACAAACCCAAAAGTCCGCTCGAAACGTCTGGCGTAATTGCCCCAGACTTCCGGGTTGATGATGCGCGGCGGCCGTTTGCCGTCGAGCGCATCGAGAATCTGCTCGGCGGCAATCCTGGCCATGTTTTCGCGCGCTTCTTTGGTCACGCCCGCCGTGTGCGGGCTCGCCAGCACATTGTCGAACTGCAGCAGCGGATGCTCCGGCGGCGGCGGTTCCTTGGACCAGACGTCGAGGCCCGCCCCCGCGATCCGTTTGTTGCGCAGCGCCTCGACCAGCGCGGCCTCATCGTGGATAAAGCCTCTCGCGGTCGTGATGAAATACGCATGCGGCCGCATCAGCGCGAATTCGCGCGCGCCGATCATGCCGCGGCTTTCCTTCGTCAGCGGACAAGAAATCGACACGTAGTCCGAGCGGCGCAGCAGGTCGTCCAGTTCGACCTTCTCGCCGCCGCGCGCGGCCATTTCCGCAGCCGTGAGATAGGGATCGTAGGCCACGACCTTCATCCCGAGCAGGCCGCTGCAGAGTTCGGCGATGCGGCGGCCGACATTGCCGAGCCCGACGATGCCGATGGTCTTGCCCTGCGCCTCGGTGCCCATCAAGGCGTTGCGACTGACATTGGCCTCGCGCCGCAGCGCGCGGTCGGCCTCGAGGATTCGTTTCGACAAGGTAAGCAGCATGCCCAGGGCGTGTTCGGCCACCGAATGGGCATTGCCGCCGGATTGATTGACGACCAGCACGCCCGCTGCCGTGCAGGCCTCGACATCGACGGGGTCGTAGCCCGCGCCGTTGCTCGAAACGATCAGCAGGTTCGGCGTCCGCCGCAGCAAGTCCTGATCGACATGGAAATGGCGCGCGAGTTCATCGCGCGCCGCGCCGATCTGATAGGCGTGAGCCGCGGCCAGGATGGGCGCCGAGACGCTATCTGCGCTTTCGTTCTCGAGCCGGTCGAGGCGCACATCGGGCCGCGCCCGCAGGATGTCGACATAGACCTCATGCGGCAGATATTTGACGTAGAACACGCGCTTGTTATTGACGGACATCGTTGATGAGACTTTCAGTTTGGGAAACCATAGAGTTTTGCGGGATTGGTCACGAGGATGCGCTGCTGTGTCGCGCGGTCCGGCGTCCACATCTGAAACAGTTCGAACAGGTGTCCGGCATCGGGCATTTCGCCCTCGACGCGCGGATGCGGCCAGTCGCCGCCCCACACCAGCCGTTCCGGGTTAGCCCGCACCAGCGCTTCATGAAATGGCCGTGCGTCGGGATAATCGGGCGCGTCGCGGCTGATGCGATGGGCACCCGACAGCTTGGCCCAGCACCAGCCGTCGCCGACCGCGCGCAACAGACTCAGGCAACCTTCGGTCGAAGTGCCCGCGCTGGCATCGGTGCGGCCCATGTGATCGATCACCACCGGCAAGCCCAGCGATTTCAGCACCGGTATCGTTTCGGGCAGATCCTTGACGTCGATCCAGAGTTGAAGATGCCATCCGAGTTCGGCCATCAGGGGTGCAAGCCTCTCGGCCGCGGCCAGCGGCACGCCGCCGCGATAATGCAACTGTCCGTCGCGAAAAAAATGATTGAAGCGCAATCCTCTGATACCGAGATGATCCCACGCCCGCAAATCAGCCGGCGAGATATCACTGTCCGCCACCGCGACACCGCGCAAGCGATCGGGCCGCCGCGCCAACGCATCGAGCATGGCGGAATTGTCGCGGCCGTGCGCGCTGCCCTGCACCAGAACGCCGCGCGCAAACCCAATGGTGTCGAGCATGCCAAGATATTTTTCAAGCGGCGCGTCCGGCGGCGTATAGCTGCGATCCCCGGAGTAGGGAAACCGCTGCGCCGGTCCAAACACATGGGCATGCGTATCGCAGGCATCAGGCGGCGGCGGCACTTTCGGCCGGCTGACGTCGCGCGGCGGCAGGCAGGCCGGAATCATTGGCGCATCCGATGCATCACTCGGCCTTCATGCCGGCGGCCTCGATGATCGGCCCCCATTTCCGGTAGTCGGCACGAATCTTGGCATCGAATGCTGAAGGCGAACTGCCGATCGGCAAGGCACCGAGCCTGCTCAGGCGCTCTTTTACGGCCTCGGTGTTCAACGCCGCGACGAAATCATGCGAGAGTTTCTCAACGAGGTCGCGGGGCATGCCGGCCGGTCCGAGCAGTCCCCACCACACCTCGGTGTCGTAGCCCGGCACGGTCTCGGCCATGCTGGGCACGTCGGGCAAAAACGGCGCTCGCGCAGCGGTCGTGACCGCGAGCGCACGGACGGTCCCGGCCTGAAGCTGTCCCACCGATTCCGGACCGTTATTGAACGACATCGGGATTTGCCCACCGAGGAGATCGTTGATGGCGGGCGCGCCGCCCTTGTAGGGAATGGCGTTGAGATCGATCTTGGCGAGGTTTTTCAGAAGCTCACCGGCGAGATGCGTCGATGTTCCCGTGCCCGCGTGAGCGAAGGACAGGCTTCCCGGGTTTGCGCGCGCCTGCGCGATCATATCAGCGACCGTTTTGAACGGAGAATCGGCGCGCACCAGCAAGATATTGGGAGACGAGGCCAACAGCGAAATCGGCGCAAAATCCTTGAAGGTGTCGTAGGGGATCTTGGGGTACAGGAACGGATTGGTGGCGTGACCGCTCGCGACGACAATAAGGGTGTATCCGTCAGGCGGTGCCGCCACCAGCGCCTGCGACGCCACCACGCCGCCCGCGCCCGGCCGGTTTTCAACGACAACCGTCTGGCCCCAATGCCGGGAGACCACCTCCCCCAGCGTGCGGGCGAGGATGTCCACTCCGCCGCCGGCCGCATACGGCACGAAAATATGCACTGGCTTGGACGGAAATTCCGACTGAGCAGACGCCACACTACCCGCTGCAAACGTCGCCACCGCTGCGGCAGCCATCCGCAACCACCTGCCCATGGCAGCTCTCCCGATTATTATTGTTACGTCTGTTATCGCACCTCAGCATGACCATGACATCGCCGTGAGGCGCAGGCCAAGGTAATTGCCAGGGCATGTTGACAATCCCGCGGATCGCGTCAAGTTTCGGCGCCTCGACAGGACGGCCGCGATCATGCTGCAAACGAAGACCGTCGCGAAATAAGGGAGAATTCGATGGCGGCTGCCGAGCAACAAACCTCGCCCAAGGCCCTGGATGAGAAGGCCTCTCCCGAGAAGGCATCTCCTGAGAAGACTTCTCTTGAGAAGACTTCTCTTGAGAAGACTTCTCCTGAGAAGACTTCTCCTGAGAAGATTTCTCTTGAGAAGACCTGGCACGAGGTGGTGCTGCAAGCGCTCAAGCGCAACGACATCAGGCTCGTGCCGTACGTTCCCGACCGCGTGCTGACGACGCTGATCAGGAATATTCACGCCGATCCGTTCTTCACCACATTCCCCACCGCGCGCGAGGAAGAAGCGGTCGGCATCGTCTCCGGTGCGTGGATGGGCGGCATGCGCGGCGCGGTGCTGATGCAGACTTCCGGCTTCGCCACGCTGGCAAACGTGCTGGCTTCGCTGGCGATACCCTATCAGATTCCACTGATCATGTTCGTGTCGGAACGCGGAACGCTGGGCGAATTCAATTATGGGCAGTCGCTTGTCTGCCGCACCATGCGGCCGGTGCTCGACTCGCTGGCGATGGAGCATCACACCGCGACCCGGCTCGACGAGTTCGAGTTCATCGTCGATCGATCGATCAAACAGGCCATCACGACGCAGGCGCCGGTGGCGCTGATCCTGTCGCCGCTGTTGACCGGCGGCAAAGTCTTCGACAAGTGAGCGATCGCATGAGCACGGAAACAAACGCGGCTTCCCGCAATACCAAGGTGATGAACCGGTTCGACCTCACCTCGCGGCTGCTCGCGAAGCTGAAGAACGAGGAGGCCGTGGTCGGCGGCATCGGCAATACAAATTTCGATCTGTGGGCAGCCGGCCATCGTCCGCAGAATTTCTACATGCTGGGCAGTATGGGCCTCGCCTTCCCGATCGCGCTCGGCGTCGCGCTGGCCCAGCCCGAGCGCCGCATTTTCGCGCTTGAGGGAGATGGCTCGCTATTGATGCAAATGGGCTGCCTGTCCACCATCGCGACGCTTAAGCCGAAAAATCTCTGCATGATCGTGATGGACAACGGCATTTACCAGATCACCGGCGCGCAACCGACCCCCGCCGCCGCGGTGTCGGATATCGTTGCCATCGCAAGTGGCTGCGGCCTCGCCAACAGCGCCTGGGCGGCCGATGAAGAGGACTTCGAGCGTCTTGTAGATCAGTCCTTGTCGGCTTCCGGGCCGACGCTGATCGGGGTGCGCATCGACGACAAGCCGGGGGTCGGGACAACCCGCAGGGATCCCGTGCAGATCAGGGAGCGCTTCATGCTCGGGCTCGGCGTGCGCCAAGCGTTATGAGTTCCATCGGCTCCGTTAGCCACACCGGGATCGCAAGCTATCGCGTCCGATCGATAAGTCGTGATATCCCGTCCCGATGACAATTATCCTCAGATTATTCGCCTGGCTATTGGCCGCCGCCGTGACATTCGCGACATTGGGTCCTGCCCGCTTTCGGCCACACTTCTACCTCGGTCAGGACGGCGAGCACGCGCTCGCGTTCGTTCTCGTCGGGCTGGCATTTGGTCTGGCCTATTCCCGACATCGGCTGCTCACCTCCGCGATTTCGGTCGTGATGATCGGCGTCATCGAAATCCTGCAGATCTCGGCTCCGGGAAGGCATGCGCGGTTTGAAGACTTCGCGGTCGATGCACTCGCGGCCCTTGTCGGCATCACCGCCGCGGCCGCGCTGGAATGGGCTATCCAGCGATCGCGGCGATCCAATGTCAGCGCGTCCTGACACAAGAAATCCTCGCGGGACCGGATCCCGCGAGGATTGGCTCATGGCTTATTGCGCTTTAGTCGATGATCTTGATGATCTTGCGCGTCCTCGGCTCGACGATCACGCGCCGGTCATTGACGACCGCATAGCGATATTCGCTGTAGCGCGGCACCGGCCGCAGTTGGACGGTTGGCGGCAGCGGTTCGCCAACGACGACGCGCTCCCGCACGGTCACGGACGGCGCGCGCTCGCTCTGGATCGACGTGATCACGGCGTTCGGGATTTCCAGGCCCAAGCCGACAGCCGCACCAACCGTGCCGCCGACGACCTCGCCGACCGGGCCGGCCACTTCGCCACCCGCTCGGGCGCCGTTGGCCGCGCCGGTCGCCGTGGTGGATTGAGCAAACGCCGCGCTTGACGCAAGCAGCGATGCCGCAACGAGCGAAACGGTAAGACGATTGGTCATCATGTCCTCCGGTGAAATTGACGACAAACTTCAACCATTGCACGGGAAGGATGTTCCGGGTTCCATTGTGGACGGTGCCCTCACCGGCGAGGGCAAGGTTCCAAAAACTGGAACAGCGCAGCAAAAAAAACGCTAGCGGTTAGTTCCAATTCGGTTCGATTGGTCGCCTGGACCGGCAGAAGCTTGCCTCGCGCTACCGCATCCGGAATCACGGGAGCGTCGTCGACGGGCAAATCGAGGGTCTCTTCGAACTCGACGATATTGTCGATCTCGGTACCCATCGCGATGTTGGTGGCTCGTTCGAGGATGAACTCGACGACTACCGGCAGGCTATGCTGCGTCATCAGCTCGCGCGCAGCCTTGAACGCCGCCTGTGCGTTCTTCGGATCGGTGACGCGGATCGCCTTGCAGCCGAGGCCTTGGGCGACCGCGACGTGATCGACCCCATAGACTCCAAGTTCGGGCGCGTTGATGTTCTCGAACGACAGCTGCACGTGATAGTCCATCTCGAAACCGCGCTGCGCCTGGCGGATCAACCCGAGATACGAGTTGTTCACGACCACGTGGATATAGGGCAACTTGAACTGCGCCCCCACCGCGAGTTCTTCGATCAGGAATTGAAAATCGTAATCGCCGAGCGCAACGATTTCCCGATCGGGATCGGCGGCGCGCACGCCCAGCGCCGCGGGAAGCGTCCAGCCCAACGGGCCGGCCTGTCCGGCGTTGATCCAGTT
>Ga0207657_10003067_pt1 | contig 17874 bp, 13 predicted proteins | sample KBSC33metaG_FD_184316 | JGI IMG/M metagenome (GOLD analysis project Ga0207657, IMG submission 184316) | Corn rhizosphere microbial communities from Kellogg Biological Station, Michigan, USA - KBS C3-3 metaG (SPAdes) (version 2) | ecosystem: Host-associated > Plants > Roots > Rhizosphere > Soil ... | reverse complement strand
GGCGCAGCGCCTCGGTCTCGATCCGGGATTCCTGTGCGCGCGCGAGAAGCTCGAGACGATCGCGCGAAAGCGCCCGCAGACGCTCGAGGAGCTGGCGGAGGTGCCGGACCTCAGGCGGTGGCAGATCGAGGTGCTGGGGCCCGCGTTTCTGAAGGCGCTGGCGAAGTAGGAGCAAACGCATGACCGCGGCGCTCTCACCGGCGAATGCACCACCGCAGAACGCGAGAGTATCTCCGGCGGAATCCTCGATCCCTTTCGCCTTTGCTGTTTCCGTCTGCTGGGAGCTCAGCTCCGTCACGTTTACACGCTGTCTTAGCTCGCTATAGCCGTTGAATCCACTGGTCGAGACAGACCTTAACGAGACATGAATGGTCCCGTGGTGATCGCGCGCATCGTCATCGCGATTGCGGCGCTCGGAGTTGCCGCGGTCTGCGCGTTCGCATTCATGCGGGTGTTCGCGCGCATTGCGGCGGAGGCGACGCACGCGAAGAGTGCACGAGTGCCGGTGCGCTCGGCGGGGTGGCACCTTCTGCACACGCCGACGCGCGTGCTGCTGCGCGAGTATCACCTCGCCCGGCCGGACGGCACGCTCGGCCGCTATCTCTCGCTCTTCTACATCATGGGCGGCGCGGCGGTGATCGTCTTCGTTGCGGATGTGTGGAGCTTCTTCAGGCGCTGAGCGCCTACGCCACCATGGCGCGCCTGAATGCCGCCGGCGTCCAGCCGGTCGCATCGCGAAAGACGCGCGTCAGCCAGTAGCGGCGCTCAGAACCCCATGTAGGCGCGAATCCTCGGCTCGATGCGCTCCGGGCTCCACATCGGATCCCACACGAGATTGACCGCCACATCCTCGACGCCGTCCAGCGTGCGCACCTGCTGCTCGGCGGCCGTCATGATCTCGGGCCCGGACGGGCAGCCCGGCGAGGTGAGGCTCATGTTGATCGTCACCCGCGAGCCTTCGACGGCGATGCCGTAGACGAGGCCCAGGTCGACGATGTTGAGATTGAGCTCGGGATCCTTCACCCGGCGCAGCGCGGCGCGGACGACATCCTCGTCGACGGCTGGAGCGTTGGGTGTGGGGGCTTCGGTGGCGGGAAGATCACTCATCGGGACTCCTTGTTCCGTCCCGAAAGCTCACCCGGCGCGGCGCGCCGGACAAGCGCGGCAGCTACGACGCTTTCTTCCTGTGCGAGGACGACTTCGTGGCGGCCGCGTGCGAGCTGCTCTTCGCCTTCGGTCGGGCAGCGGAGTGCTTGCTGCCCGCAGACGCCTTCGACTTGCTCGCCGAGGCCTTCGTGTGCGCGCTCGCACGGCCGTGGTGCGCGTTTCGGCGCGCCTTGCCGTGACGCTCGCGGCGGTTCCAGCCCTTTGCGGCATCCGAGCGGAAGGAGGCGGGCATGGCGATCGTCTGCGACGGATCGTCGGTGACCGCGATCGCGGCGGCGTCCGTGAGATCGGCGCGCACGTCCGCGATCACCTTGGCCGGCTGGCGCGCCCGCGCCGCGTGAACGCGGTTCGTGAGCAGGACCACGAACATCTCGCGATCGGGATCGATCCACAGCGACGTGCCGGTATAGCCGACGTGGCCGAAGGAGCCCTCGCTCATGAACCGGCCCGATCCCCACTGTCCATCCGCCATCGCCCAGCCGAGCGCCCGGCTGCCCGCCGCGCGCGTGGTGAAGAGCTTGATGGTGGAGTCGCTCACGATGCGGACGCCCTTGTACTCGCCGCCCTCGAGAATCATCTGGGCGAAGATCGAGAGATCCGACGCGGTGCTGAAGAGTCCCGCGTGGCCGGCGACGCCGCCCAGCGCATACGCGTTCTCGTCGTGTACCTCGCCTTGTAGCGGATAGCCCCGCGGCGGTGAGACCTCGGTTGGAGCGACGCGCGACTTGAGCGAGTCCGCCGGCTTGAAGAACGTGTTGACCATGCCGAGCGGCGCGAAGACGCGCTCGTGCAGGAAGACGTCGAGCCCCTGACCGGTGACGCGCTCGACCATCATGCCGAGGGTGATGGCGCCGAGGTCGGAGTAGATGTAGCACTGGCCGGGCTTGCACTCGAGCGGCGCGTCGAGCACCACCTGCCGCGCTTCGGCGGGGGAGTGTGCGATGCGCCAGAGGTCGCGGTCCGCCGGCAGTCCCGAGCGATGCTCGAGGAGCTGGCGAACGGTGACCGAATCCTTGTAGCCGCCGGTGAACTCGGGAAGGTACGTGCTCACGGGTGCATCGAGCTTGATGCGCCCTTCGTCGAACAGGATCATGACGGCGGTGGTGGTGCCGATGACCTTCGTGAGCGAGGCGAGATCGTAGATCGTTTCGGTGGCCGAGACGCGACTGCTCGAGGTTGCCCAGTCGATGCGGCCGAAGCCCTTCTCCCAGACCGCCGAACCCTTGCGGCCGACGACCACAGCGGCGCCGGGAAACCCACCGGCCTTGATGCCGCGGTTCACGACGCGATCGATGGTCTCCAGACGCTTGGCCGACATACCGACGGTGGCGGGTGCCGCTACGGGCAGTCCTCCATCGGCGGTGGCGACCATGGCGACCACGGCGATCAACGCAGTGAGCATGTATCCGACCTCAGGCAAAAACGAAGATGTGCCGGCTGCTCGAGACGAGCGGCAGGACCTCTATATGGAACGTACTTACGATCGTGGCGGGATGTTCCAGCGTACCATCGCGGACCGGCACATAATAGTCCAATCCCCTCTATTGGCAAGACGAGGACCCGCTGCGACCGTCACTCTAGGACGCTGTAATGTTTTGCGTCGCTGGCGTGATACGGAATTCCGGTGCCAGAAGCGAGTGATGGATCGCGATGGCCGCCTTCGCGCCGCCGGCGGCGGCAGCCAGCGCTATCTGCGTTCCAGGCACCAGATCGCCCGCGGCGTAGACGTTTCGTACGCTCGTATGGAAGTGCTCGTCGATCACGACACACCCTTCATCGTTGCGCTCGCACCCCAATCGTTGCGCCAGGTCGTCGGCGGGGAAGCGGCCGATCGCGAAGAAGAGCCGTTCGCAGTCGAGGACGATCCCGTCCTCGAGCTCGAGTGCCTTGAGCGTGCGATCCTGGTGCACCGCCCGCTGCACGCGCGTGACGAGCACAGGAATGTTGAGCGCATCGAGCTGCGCGAGAAGCGGCGCGGTGAGCTCCGGATCGTGGCCGTTCGTGCAGATCACGAGATCACGCGTCCAGGTCGCGAGCGCGAGGGCGAGCCCCACGGCTTTACGGCCGACGCCGACGACGACGGTTTTCCTCCCGCGTGTTTCGTGGCCGTCGCAGTCGGGGCAGTGATACGCCGTGGCTCCGTAGATGTGCTCGAGCCCCGGAATGTCGGGCCAGATGTCCTTCACACCGAATGCGAGCAGCACCCGGCGCGACTCGAGCGCGGCGCCGTTCTCGAGCTCGAGCCGGAAGTGCTCGTCGCCGTTCGCCGTCACGGTGGACACGCAGCCGTCGATCAGCTCCGCGCCCCAGCGGCGCGCTTCATCGCGGCCCGCACCGCGCAGTGCGGCGGGTGTGACGTCGGGGAGACCGAGGTAGCCGTTCACGCCGCGCGTCTGCCAGTTGCGCGGATCGCCCGAGTCGACGAGAACGACGGAGCGCAGGTAGCGGGCGAGCCACATGGCGGCGGTGAGCCCGGCGGGGCCGCCGCCGACGATCGCCACGTCGTACATGGGGAGCGACATGGCGGAACTTTACTATGTATGCGTGGTGGTGCGGAACGCTCGTGCGGGCGAGCGTTCGAGCTACTTCACGGAGCCGGGCGGAAGCGAATAGAGGAGCTTCATCGTCGCGCGATCGGCTTCGCTCAGGTCGCGCACGCGCACCCGCGCCGTCATGATGTTGGTGGTGTCGGCGGTGTGGTCGAGCCCGAGCAGATGGCCGACCTCGTGGAGCGCGATCGCGTGGATCGCCTTGGAATCGAGCAGCTCGCCGGCGTTGTGGTGCAGCGCGAGCGTGATGTTCGCGGAGACGATCCACCATCTCGAGTCGCGCGCCCAGACGGTCTTGCCGCTGATCGGCGAGTCGAAGTGATCGATCCAGCTGACGTGCACATCGGCGTCCGTCGAGTCGCGAACGAAGGTGAACTTGACGGGGATGCCGAGGTCCGCCCACTGGTCGAAGGCGTCGCGAACGCGGTCGGGGTAGCTGTCGTCCCAGCCTTCGATGGCCGGGTTGCTGCCGACCCACACGCGCACCGGCTGCGTGAGGCGCTCGGGCCAGCGCGCGAGAGCGGAGTCGCGCTCGCCGAGGATCTCGCCGATGTAGGTGCCGTTCGCGCCGAGCTCGATGCGGCGGCGAATGTCCAGAATGTCGGCCTTCTTCGTGTCGACGTCTGCCGCTGCGCCCGCGTCCATTTCACCTGCCGCCGCCGCTTCCGTGGTTCCGGAGTTGCGAGTGGCCAGCCGGTGCGCGTGCACGCGAGCGGCCGGCGCCAGCGAGGCTGCCTGGGAAGTGGCGGTGATCGAACGGGTGCGCATGGCCTGCACGGCGACGAAGCCGAGCACAGGCAACAGCAGCAGAGCGGGGACGAGATCGGAGCGCTTCATCGCGTGACGATCCTGCGAAGGGACGACGACATGCGTGTGGGGTGTTGCAGAAAAGACGAGCGAATAAGCGCGAGGGAACTGCTGTATTATCCCGTTACACCGGAGACGGTGCCGAGGGGGTGGGGCGGCGGTTTTTCGAGGGACACTCTGTTCGGATTGCCTGTCTGACGACGGGTCTCACACGACGTTTCACAACGAGGTGGTGCGATGGCGGATGGTCGGAATGGGGCGGTGGATGTGGCGGTGCTGGTGGGGAGCCTCAGGAAGGAGTCGCTGACTCGGAAGATCGCGCTGGCCATGAAAGGGATGGCGCCGTCGCCGCTGGCGCTGGACATCGTGGAGATACGGGGACTCGAGATGTACGATCAGGATCTCGAGACGGAGACGCCGCCGCGGGAATGGGTCGTGTTTCGCGATCGGATCCGTCGGGCGGACGCGCTACTGTTCGCAACGCCCGAGTACAACAGGTCGATTCCGGGGTGCCTCAAGAACGCGGTGGACGTGGGATCGCGGCCGCCGGGAAAGAACGTGTTCAACGGAAAGCCCGGCGCCATCGTGAGTGTCACACCGTATGGCCTCGGCGGGTTCGGTGCGAACCATCATCTGCGCCAGGCGCTGGTGTACGTGAACGTGCTGACGATGGCGCAGCCGGAGGCGTACATCTCGCAGGCGGGCGAGCTGGTGGACGGAAATTTCAGGATCACGAACGACGCGAGCCGGGAGTTCTTCACGAAATTCCTGACCGCGTTCGCGGCGTGGATCGAGCTGACGCGAAAGAAATAGGCGAGGGTGCGTGCAAGGCGGGCTCACTGGAACTTCCTGTCGATGGCGGCACGGATCTCGTCGAGCGACTTGCCAGACTTGCCGAGACGACTGGCGAGCCGGCCTTCCGCCTGGCACGTGCGGCACTCCCGCGCCATGGCATCGGCGCCTTCGTAGCAGGAGAGCAGGGAGCGGTAGCCGGGAATGTCGGCGCAGCCGCAGCGGCAGCGGATGCCGTCCGCGATCTCGGGGATGGCGCGCACGGCGTCGAAGAGCGGGATGAGCGCGGGTGCAGCCGCGAGCTGGCGCGCGGATGCGACGTTGGCGCCTGTGATCCCGGGGCGCGGATCGGGATGCGGCCTGGATTGCGGTGTGCTCGAGCGCTCGCCTCGCATGGCTGCGGGCGCATGCGCACGCGCGACCGCAGCCGACGCCACGAGCGTGGCGAACGCACCAAGGCCCGTGGCGATGAAGGCGCGACGGGAGAGTTGTGACATGTGAAGCGGTGAGAGCGGGCGATGATATCCGAAGTGGTCCCGGATTTCCGCCAAGGTATCGATCCGTCTGCTACGCGCAATAGTGAATTTGCGCGCAATGCATTAGCGCTACTTCACGCTGCGAGTACACAGCGACATGATTCATCAACCTCGACCGTGATCCTCCATGCTCTCCGTGCCCACTCCGACAATGCGGCTGGCCGCTTCCTGCTCGATCCTCGGCTGCACGATTCTCGTGCTCGCCTGCTCGCACACCGCCGTCAGGACTCCCCCCGAGTCGCCCGTCAAACCCGCGACCACCTCGTTGTCGCGGACGATCGGACACGATTCGGCGAGCCCCGACATCGAGGCGCTCGTCTCGCGGCTCGATCTCGAGAAGTACAAGGCGACCGTGAAAGGGCTCACGCAGTTCGGGGATCGCAGACAGGGCACCGAGCGCAATCGCGCGGCGGTCGACTGGATCCAGGCGCAGCTCGAGAGCTACGGCTGTCCCACGGGCCGCATCGTCTACGACTTCCAGCCGCCACCGCCGAGGCCACCTCGCCCGCCCATGGATTCCGCCGCGCGTGCGCGCGCCGAGATGTGGAACGTGGGCGGCGCGCGCAGTCGCGGCGTGCGCGCGCCGACCGGCGTCAACACCGATTCGATGCGGCAGCCGGATCCGAGGCTCCGTGCGCTCGACACGCCGCAGAGCGTCCCCGGCGAGCGGCAGGAGGTGTACTGCACGAAGGTGGGCACCACGCATCCGGACGAGATGTACATCGTGGGCGGGCACATGGACGGCATCGGCTGGGGCGAGGCCGCGAACGATGACGGATCGGGCACGGCGCTGGTGATGGAGCTCGCGCGCGTCTTCAGCTCACCGGACGTGCACACCGATCGCACGATCCGCTTCGCGCTCTGGAACAACGAGGAAACGGGGCTCGATGGTGCGAAGGCGTACGTCGCCCAGCGGCAGGCGCTCCAGGGCATCGAATCGCCGAAGGGCTCCGGAAAATATCCCGAGCCCAGATGGCTGGGCATGATCCAGCACGACATGATGATGTTCGATCACGGCATGCCGCATCCCGACGGAACGGTGAGCAGGGAGCAGCGTCCCGAGGCCGACGTGAACGTCGAGTTCCAGTCGCAGTCGAAGTTCGCCGCGGATGCGGAGAAGCTCGCGTGGGTGTTCGAGAACGCGAACGAGCTCTATGCCACGGATTATCCGGCGCAGGTCGGGCGGCACATGACGAACACGGATTCGTCGCCGTTCATGGACATCGTGCCGGCGCTCAGCCTTCGCGAGAACGAGCGCGGCGCGCAGATCGGAAACGGATGGGATCCGCAGTGGCACCAGCCCACCGATCTCTACACGACCTACAGCGACAAGGACTTCCGCCTCGGCCTGAACGCCGCGCAAACGACGCTCGGCGCGATAGCGACGCTCACGGGCGCGAAGGTGACAGGGACGGCGCACTAGGGGGAAAGACCAGCGGAGCGCGATGTCTCTGACAAGAGCTCCTGGCTGTTTGTGTCCGTCTGTGTCCGTTCGTGTCGTCTTTTGACAGTTGGGTTTACCATCCCCTACGCGACTGCTGCCCGAGAATCGAGGTCCAAGCGAGTCGGGAAAAACAATCTGGATGAGACGACACAGACGGACACAGACGGACAGAGACGGCTAAAGCAATAATTGAAAGGTGATCGGTAGCCCCACTCATTGACGCCGGAGTCGCGCGCGCTCGCGAAGGAATCTTCGCGGAGGAGCTCGCCGGACGTTGCGTCGGAAACACGTGCTCACGTCAACGCGCGTGCGCCTCCGGGCGTAATGGATGTGTCGGGCCTGGATCATGCGAATCCGGGCCCATCCAACCTGTGGGGCTTCGCCGAAATGGGGGATTCGTTCACGGAGCGTCGCGCCGCCGATCGCCGCGCGCGCGCGCTGCCGTTGCACCGTAACGATCGACCTTCGCCGGCGCGCGTGCTGTGTGCACTCGCGCTCTTTCTCGCTGGGTGCACCAGCTCCGTTCCCTCGATCGGTGGGAAGTCCGCCGTGGCTCCCGCGCCGGGCACTCCGTACGCGCCGCCGCGGGGTGTCGTGCCGCCCGAACCGGATTCGAGCAAGGCGCGACCGACTCTTCCGCCGGATCTCGCCCCGCACGACACGAGCCTCGCGCTGTCCGAGGTGGTCGACCTCGCGCTGCGCAACAATCCGCAGACCGCGCTCTCGTGGTCGCAGGCGCGCACCGCCGCCTTCCAGTACGGCGCCGCGCGCGGAACGTACTTTCCCGCGATCGACGCGAGCGCGAGCCTCGGACGCTCCCAGACGACGACGACCACCGGCTTCATCGAGCGCACCGCGTTCACGCCGCAGCTGTCGCTCTCGTACCTGCTCCTCGACTTCGGCGGCCGCTCGGGCACGATCGGCGCCGCGCGCGAGAACACGATCGCCGTGGACCTCGACTACAACGCGACGCTGCAGAACGTCGTGCTGCAGTCCGAGACCGCCTACTTCGCGTACATCTCCTCGCGCGCGCTCGTCCGTGCGCAGCTGCAGACCGTCGCCGAGGCGGATACCAACCTGATCGCCGCGCAGGTGCGTCACAACAGCGGCGTCGCGACGATCGCGGACGTGCTCCAGGCGCAGACGGTGCTCTCCCAGGCGCAGCTCGATCTCGAGACCGATTCGGGAACGGTGCGCACGAACCACGGCAATCTCGCCACGGCCATGGGACTGCGGGCCGACGCACAGTTCGAGGTCGAGATGCCCTCGGACACGATGTCGATCGGCTCCGCATCCGCGAGCGCCGATTCGCTGATCGTGAGCGCGCTCGACAGGCGTCCCGATCTGGCCGCGGCTCGCGTGAACATTCTGCAGGCGCAGCAGCAGGTGCGCGTCGCCCGCTCGAACGAGCTTCCGGCGATCACGGCCGGCGCCAGCGTCGGACGCAACTACTCGAATCTCTCGAACTTCACCGGCAACAACTACGCGCTCACGCTCGGCCTCTCGGTGCCGATCTTCAACGGCTTCGGGCTCCAGTACGATCTCGCGGCCGCCAAATCGCGCGTGGACGAGCAGCGCGCGAGCACGAACCTGCTGCGCAACCAGGTGTCCAATCAGGTCGTGACATCGTACGTGTCGCTGCAGACCGCGGCCGCCCGTGTCCGCACCGCCGACGTGCTGCTCGCGAGCGCGCGGCAGTCGGAAGACGTCGCGCGCGGGCGATACAGGGCGGGCGTCGGCACGATACTGGATCTCCTCACGGCGCAGGCTGCGCTCGCGAGCGCCCGCGCGCAGCAGGCGCAGACCCGATGGACGTGGGCGACGGCGCTCGCCCAGCTCGCGCACGACGTGGGTGTGCTCGGCGTGCACGGCGAGGCGCCGATCCCGCTCACGCACGATTCTACCTCTGGTCCCAAATGAAGACCGACTTCGCGTCGACCGCACGCCTCCTTCGCACTCCGCTGCTCGGGCTCGCCATCGCCGTCGCGGCGGTCGCGTGCTCGAAGAAGGCGGCGAGGCCGCCCGTCCAGCCCGTGCCGGTGACCGTCGCATCCGCGTCGCGAGCCGATGTGCCGTTCGACATTCAGGCGAACGGCGTGGTGTCGCCGCTCAGCACATCGGCGATCACCGCGCAGGTAGATGGCATCATCACGCACGTCTACTTCCGCGAGGGACAGGACGTCGAGAAGGGAGCGCTCCTCTTCCAGATCGAGCCGCGGCCCTACGAGGCGGCCTACCAGCAGGCGCTGGCCAATCTCGCCCGGGACAGGGAGACGAACGCGAACGCGCAGAAGGAGGTCGCGCGCTACGAGTCGCTGGTCAAGCAGGACTACGTTACGCAGGAGCAGGCGGACCAGCAACGGGCCACCGCTGGTGCATCCGCGGCCACGGTGCAGGCGGACGAAGCGGCCGTGGAGAATGCGAAGTTCAATCTCGGGAACACCAGGATCCGGGCGCCGATCTCGGGGCGCACGGGCGGACTGCTCGTGCGCGAGGGAAACGTGGTGCACGCCGGCGGGTCGACGCCGCTCGTGGTGATCAACCAGATCAGCCCGATCACGGTGCGCTTCCCCGTGCCGGCCACGGATCTTCCTCTCATCCAGAAGTACAGCGGGTCGGCGCAGCTGCCGGTCACCGCGGTGCCGGGCGGCGCGCGGCAGAGCGCGCAGGACACGGCGGGCGGTCCTCCCGGCGAGACCGGCGGCGACACGCCGCAGGAGCAGACCTCGGGGGTGGATCCATCGGCGGTGAATCTGCTCGCGCGGCTTCCGCCTGCACGCGGCACGCTCTACTTCGTCGACAACTCGGTCGACACACTCACCGGAACGGTGATGCTCAAGGCGACCTTTCCGAATACGGAGAAGTCGTTGTGGGCGGGGCAGTTCGTCTCGACCACGCTGCACCTGTTCAACGAGCAGCACGCGCTCGTGGTGCCGAGTGAGGCGGTGGTCACGGGCCAGCAGGGGACGTACGTGTACGTGGTGGACAGCGCGAACACGGTTGAGCAGCGGAGAGTGAGCGTCGAGCGCACGCAGGGCAGCGTGTCGGTGATCACGGCGGGGCTGCGCGACGGCGAGCGCGTGGTGCGAAGCGGGCAGTCGCGGCTCAACGCGGGCGCGAAGGTGCGGGTCGCGAGCGCGGCGGACTCCGCGGGCGCGGCGCCGGGCGCCGGAGTGCCCGGCGGCGACAGCTCCGCGCGCCGAGGGCGCGGCGTGCGCTCGGGTGCCGGCGCACGCGGCAAGCCCGCGGCGAGCAAGTAATACATAGTAGAGCGAAGCGAGGCAGCGAGTGAACATTCCGAGCCTCTTCATCCGGCGCCCCGTCATGACCACGCTGGTCATGGTGGCGATCTTCGTGTTCGGGCTCGTCGCCTATCGCACGCTGCCCGTGAGCGATCTGCCCACGGTCGACTACCCGACGATCACCGTCTTCGCGAGCCTGCCGGGCGCGAGCCCCGAGACGATGGCGGCGACGGTCGCGACGCCGCTCGAGAAGTCGTTCTCCGCCATCGCCGGCATCGACAACATCACGTCGACGAGCGGGCTCGGGTCGACGCAGATCACGATGCAGTTCGCGCTCGACCGCGATGTCGACGCGGCCGCGCAGGACGTGAACGCCGCGATCTCGAGCACGCTCGCGCAGCTCCCGCCCTCGATCATTCCGCCATCATATCGCAAGCAGAACCCCTCGGCGGCCCCGATTCTCTTTCTCGCGCTCACCGCGCCCAACATGCGGCTGTCAGACCTCGACGAGGTGGCCGAGACGACGATCGCGCAGCGGCTGTCGATGGTGGAGGGGGTGGCGCAGGTGTCGGTGTTCGGCTCGCAGAAGTACGCGGTGCGCATCGAGCTCGATCCTGCGCAGCTCACGGCGCGAAATCTCAGCGTGAGCCAGGTGGCGCAGGCGGTGCGCACGAACAACGTCACGCTCCCCACCGGCGTGCTGTACGGCAACAACCGCACGCTCACGGTGCAGGCCACCGGCCAGCTCTACGATGCCGACCAGTTCCGCAAGATGGTGGTCGCCGAGTACAACAACGCACCGGTGCACCTGGGCGATCTCGGGCGCGTGTACGACGACGTGCAGAACGACAAGAACGCGAGCTGGTACAACGGCCAGCGCGCGATCGTGCTCGCAGTGACCCGGCAGCCCGGCACCAACACCGTGCAGGTGTCGGATGCAGCGAAGGCGGCGCTGGCCGAGATCGCGCCGTCCATCCCCAAGGAAGTGCAGCTGACGATTCGCTACGATCGCTCGGTGGGGATCAGGCAGGCGGTGGGCGACGTGAAGTTCTCGCTCGCGCTGGCACTCGCGCTGGTGGTGATGGTGATCTTCCTCTTCCTGCGCAACCTCACCGCGACCGTGATCCCGAGCCTCACGCTGCCCATGGCCATCGTGGGGACGTTTTCCGTGATGTATCTGCTCGGCTTCAGCATCGACAATCTCTCGCTCATGGCGCTCACGCTCGCGGTGGGCTTCGTGATCGATGATGCGATCGTGATGCTCGAGAACATCGTGCGCCACCTCGAGATGGGAAAGACGGCCATGCAGGCGGCGTTCGACGGCGCGGCCGAGGTCGGGTTCACGATTCTCTCGATGACGCTGTCGCTCGCGGCGGTGTTCATTCCGCTCGTGTTCATGGCCGGGATCATCGGCCGGCTGTTCCGCGAGTTCGCCGTCACGATCATGATCTCGATTCTCGTGTCGGGGTTCGTGTCGCTCACGCTGACGCCGATGCTGTGCGCGCGCTTCCTCAAGCCGCAGCGCGAGCAGAAGCACGGCCGCATGTACATGGCGATGGAGCGTGTGTTCGACAGGGCACTGCACGGCTACGAGCGCAGCCTCGCGTGGGTCATGGGCCATCGCCCGCTCTCGCTGCTCTTCTCCGCGCTCATTCTGGTGGCGACGGGCGTGCTCTTCGTGATCATCCCGAAGGGGCTGTTCCCGGCCGATGATACGGGATTTCTCTCGGCCACCACCGAGGCGGCGCAGGGAACATCGTACACGGAGATGGTGCGTCTGCAGACGCTCGCGATGCGCGCGCTCCAGCGCGACACCAACATCGCCGGCTACATGTCGAACGTCGGCAGCTCGAATCAGGGGAATCTGAACATCATTCTCAAGCCGGCAGGGCAGCGTCCGCCCGCGGACATGATGGTGCACGAGCTCACGCGACGGCTGTCGGGGATACCGGGGCTTCAGGTGTTCATCCAGAACCCGCCGAGCATCCGCATCGGGGGACGCAGCTCGAAGAGCCTCTACCAGTTCACGCTGCAGGGGCACGACCTCACGCGCCTCTATGCGAGCGCACAGGCGCTGGCGGCCAGGCTGCGCCAGACGCCGCCGCTCACCGATGTCACGACCGACTTGCAGAACAACAATCCGCAGGTGACGGTACGCATCGATCGCGACCGCGCATCGGTGCTCGGCGTGACGCCCCTGGCGATCGAGCGCGCGCTCGCGAACGCGTACAGCGAGCAGCAGACGTCCACGATCTACACGAGCACGAACGAGTACTGGGTGCTGATGCAGCTCGTGCCGAGCGCGCAGCTGGATGAGAATGCGCTGACCAAGCTGTACGTCACCAGCTCCAAGGGCGCTCTCGTGCCGCTGTCGGATGTGGCGGAGTTCGAGCGGAGCGTGGGGCCGAGCAGCGTGGCGCACTCGGGGCAGCTCGCGAGCGTGACGGTCTCGTTCAATCTGCAGCCGGGTGGCAGCCTTGGCGGCGCGGTGGCGGCAGTGAACAGGGTGGCGCGCTCGATGCTGCCGGCGACCATCACCGCGAACTTCTCCGGAACCGCGCAGGTGTTCCAGGCATCGCAGCAGGGGCTGGGCGTGCTGCTGCTGATCACCGTCTTCATCATCTACGTCGTGCTGGGGATTCTGTACGAGAGCTACGTGCACCCGATCACGATCCTCACCGGGCTGCCGTTCGCCGCGTTCGGTGCGCTGCTCGCGCTGTTCGTGACGGGGCAGGAGCTGGATGTGTACGGCTACGTGGGCGTGATCATGCTCATCGGGATCGTGAAGAAGAACGCGATCATGATGATCGACTTCGCGATCGAGCGCGAGCGACACGAGAACTGCACGCCGGCGCAGGCGATCAGCGAGGCGGCGAGCGTGCGCTTCCGGCCGATCATGATGACGACGGTGGCGGCCATCGTGGGCACGCTGCCGATCGCGATCGGCGTGGGTGCGAGCGCGGCGTCGCGGCGGCCGCTCGGCATCGCGGTGGTGGGCGGACTCGCCTTCTCGCAGGTCGTGACGCTGTATGTGACGCCGGTGTTCTACACGTATCTGGACGACCTGCAGGGGTGGCTGGCGCGGCACATGAAGCGCAGGCCGCGCGCGGGACGCGCAACGCTCGATCATGGATTGGCGCATGGCGACTGAGGACCGGGAGAAGAGCGTGGAGGTGGGCGACACGCCGCCGCGCCACGGCGGGATCACGACGTTGTTCATCAGGCGCCCGATCATGACATCGCTGGTCATGATCGCGATCCTCTTCTTCGGCATCGTGGCGTACCGGCAGCTCCCGGTGAGCGATCTGCCGAACGTCGATTTCCCCACGATCACGGTCACCGCGATTCTCCCGGGCGCGAGCCCTGCGACGATGGCGGCGACCGTGGCGACGCCGCTCGAGAAGCAGTTCTCGACGATCGCCGGCATCGACAACATGACGTCGACGTCGAGCCTGGGGCAGACGCAGATCGTCGTGCAGTTCTCGCTCGACCGGAACATCGATGCGGCCGCGCAGGATGTGCAGGCGGCGATCACGCAGACGCAGCGCCAGCTGCCGCAGGGGATTCTGCCGCCGAGCTACCAGAAGACGAATCCGGCGGACGCGCCGATCCTGACGCTCGCGCTCACGAGCACGGAGGTGCCGATCTCGCAGCTCGACGAGTACGGCGAGACCACGATCGCGCAGCGGCTCTCGATGGTGGGCGGCGTGGCGCAGGTGCTCGTGTACGGCGCGCAGAAGTACGCGGTGCGCATCCAGCTCGATCCGCGCCAGATGGCGTCGCGCAACCTGGCGCTCGAGGACATCACGACGGCCGTGTCGAGCCAGAACGTGAATCTGCCCACGGGCGTGCTGTGGGGGCCCAAGGTCGCGCTGACGGTGCAGGCGACCGGGCAGCTCGAGAACGCGGATGCGTTCCGGAACATGGTGGTCGCCTATCGCAACGGCGCGCCCGTGCACCTGTCGGATGTGGGGCGCGTGAGCGATGACGTGCAGAACAACAAGACCGCGAGCTGGTACAACGGGCAGCGCGCGATCGTGCTCGCGATCCAGCGACAGCCGGGCACGAACACGGTGAAGGTGTCGAATGCGGCGAAGGCGGCGCTCGAGCGCGTGAAGCTCGAGATCCCGCCCTCGGTGCACGTGGCGGTGCTCTACGACCGCGCGACGACGATCGAGGAGTCCGTGCACGACGTCACGTTCACGCTCGAGCTCACGCTCGTGCTCGTGGTGCTCGTGATCTTCCTCTTTCTGCGCAACCTCTCGGCGACGGTCATCCCGAGCCTCGCGCTGCCGATGTCGATCATCGGCACGTTCTCCGTGATGTATCTGCTCGGTTACAGCCTCGACAATCTCTCGCTCATGGCGCTCACGCTCGCCGTGGGCTTCGTGGTGGACGACGCGATCGTGATGCTCGAGAACATCGTGCGCCACATGGAGATGGGAAAACCGCCGCTGCAGGCGGCGATCGAGGGCAGCACGGAGGTGGCGTTCACGATCGTCTCGATGACGCTCTCGCTCGCGGCCGTGTTCATCCCGATCCTGTTCATGGGCGGGATCATCGGAAAGCTCTTCCACGAGTTCGCGGTGACGATCGGCGTGGCGATCCTGGTCTCGGGCTTCGTCTCGCTCACGCTGACGCCGATGCTCTCGAGCCGGTTCCTGCGCGCCACGCACGAGGCGACGCGAGGCCGATTCTACCGCGCCACCGAGCGCATCTACGACCGTGTGCTGAACAAGTACGAGCGAAGCCTCGACTGGGTGATGGCGCGCCGCGGGATGACGCTGGTGTTCTCGGGCGTGATTCTCGCGGCGACGCTCATCCTCTTCGTCGTCATGCCCAAGGGGCTCTTCCCGAGCGACGATCAGGGCCAGCTGCTCGGCATCACGGAGGCGGCGCAAGGGGCATCGTACAGCTCGCTCATCAACGCGCAGGCGGCGGTGGCCGACATCGTCAGGAAGAATCCCGACGTGCAGTCGGTGACGTATTCCGTGGGCACGAGCGCCGCCGCGAATCAGGGGCAGCTCACGATCGGGCTCAAGCCGCTCGGCCAGCGCTCCCACAGCGCGGATGAGGTGGCGCGGCAGCTCACGCACGATGTCACCGGCGTGCCGGACATCTCGGTGTACTTCCAGAATCCGCCGGCGATCTCGATCGGCGGGCTCACATCGAAGAGCCTCTACCAGTTCACGCTGCAGAGCGGCGACATCGTCGCGCTCGACAGCGCTGCCGCGCATCTGGAGGCGCGGCTCCGGCAGGAGAAGCAGCTCGAGAACGTCACGAGCGACCTGCTGATCGACAACCCGCAGGTGACCGTCGACATCGACCGCGCGCAGGCGGGGCAGCTCGGGGTTTCCGCGACGGAGATCGAGAACACGCTCTACGACTCCTTCGGACAGCGGCAGGTGTCGACGATCTACACGTCGACGAACGAGTACTGGGTGGTCATGGAGCTCCTGCCCGAGTTCCAGCAGGACATTCCGTCGCTCGGCTCACTTTGGGTGCGCTCGACCAGCGGCACCGTCGTGCCGCTCAGTGCCGTCGCGAAGTTCACGCTGGGGAACGGTCCGGTCACGGTGAATCACGAGGGGCAGCTGCCGGCGGTGACGATCTCGTTCGATCTCGCGCCCGGGGTCTCGCTCGGCAGCGCGGTGACCACCGTGAAGAACGACGCGAAGGCGATTCTTCCGCCCACGGTCGCGTCGAACTTCTCGGGGCTCGCCCAGGCGTTCATGGGAACGCAGCAGGGGCTCACGCTGCTGCTCGCCCTGGCCGTCTTCGTCATCTACATCATTCTCGGCGTGCTGTACGAGAGCTACGTTCATCCGATCACGATTCTCTCCGGACTTCCGTTCGCGGTGTTCGGGGCGATCGTGACCCTGTTGATCTTCGGTCTGGATCTGGATGTGTACAGCCTCGTCGGGATGATCATGCTGATCGGCATCGTGAAGAAGAACGCGATCATGATGATCGACTTCGCCATCGAGGCGGAGCGCACGGATCACAGCACGCCGGAGCAGGCGATCGTCAAGGCGGCGAGCGTGCGCTTCCGGCCGATCATGATGACCACGATGGCCGCGCTCATGGGCGCGCTGCCGATCGCCATCGGGTGGGGCGCGGGCGCCTCCACGCGGCGGCCGCTCGGCGTGGCGGTGGTGGGCGGCCTCGCGTTCTCGCAGCTCGTGACGCTGTACGTGACGCCCGTGTTCTATACGTACCTGGACGAGCTGCAGACGTGGATCCGCGGACGCGGCCGGAAGCGGCGCGACGCGGGAATGACGGTGACGCCGCCACCGGAGGCCGCCGGCGCGTGATGCGATCATTCATGGTCGGGCTCGCGCTCGCCGCCGTTGCGTGCGGGCGCGGCGAGACCGCGCGCGGCCCGCGTGTGGTGTGCGTGTCGAAGCAGATCAACGAGTTTCTCTACGACATCCACGCGGAGTCGGTGCTGGTCGCGCGAGACCTCACATCGATCTATCCGCCGGCGATCACGCGGCTGCCTTCGGTGGGCTATCATCGCGCGCTGAGCGCGGAGGGGATCGTCTCGATGCGCCCGACGATGCTCCTCACGGACGGCAATCTCGGTCCGGAGACGGTGGTCGAGCAGGTGCGGAAGGTGGGGATCCCGGTGGTCGTGCTCACGCCCGGGTCCACGCCCGACAGCGCACAGCTCCTCATGCAGCGGCTCGGGACGGAATTTCATCACGAGGCCCAGGCTGATTCCGTGGTCGCCACGTGGAAGCAACAGATGTCCGACGTGCTGCGCGACAGCACGAAGTGGGCGGCGGGGCGCCGGCCGCGCGTGCTCGTGATGCACTTCGGGCAGATGGTGAACGACTACCTCGGCCTGAAGCGCGGATCCACCGCCGACCAGATCATCCAGTGGGCGGGCGGCGTCAACGCCATCGACTCGACCGGCGGGATGCTCCGTCTCACTCCCGAGCTCATCGCGAAGGCCGCGCCCGACATCATCATCGCGACGGATGTCGGCTTTGACCGGCTCGGGAGCTCGGCGAAATTCGCGTCGCTGCCGGGTGTGGCGCTCACGCCGGCGGGGAAGTCGGGGCACGTGTATCGGGTGGACGAGACGGAAGTGATGTATTTCTCGCCGCGCACTCCGGGCGTGTTGCGGAAGATCGCCGAGTGGCTGCATCAGGGAGCTTCGTCGCCCGCCCGGTCCTGATGGGCGACGAAGCTCCGGGACGCATGCCGGTCGCGCGGCGATCGGACGCGTTCGTCCATCTCGGGCTCGCGCTCGTGCTCCTCGCATCGCTCGTGGCATCGGCGTGTCTCGGCGCGTTCACGTTCACCCCGGCGCGCATCGCGAGCTACGTCGC
>Ga0207657_10003065_pt1 | contig 17880 bp, 14 predicted proteins | sample KBSC33metaG_FD_184316 | JGI IMG/M metagenome (GOLD analysis project Ga0207657, IMG submission 184316) | Corn rhizosphere microbial communities from Kellogg Biological Station, Michigan, USA - KBS C3-3 metaG (SPAdes) (version 2) | ecosystem: Host-associated > Plants > Roots > Rhizosphere > Soil ... | reverse complement strand
ATTGGCAGGCCTACAGGCGGTATCCAGGACTTAACTGTCCAAGGTCAGCATGCAGCCTCCCCGCTGCCGAGCAGGTGTGCGGAACCGCGCCGGTCACACTCGCTTGTTCCAGGCCATGCATCCGCACGTCCAATGGACATGCGGTCGCTGGCGCATACCCACCCCACACCCGTCATGCTGAACTTGTTTCAGCATCCATCGAGAGGTTGCGGCCAAGCCGCCGAATGGGCCCTGAACCAAGTTCAGGGTGACGAGAAGGACAAAGACCCGTCCTCGAAAGAGTCAGCCGAAACGCGACTTCAGCTCGAGCATGGCGATCGCCCTCTTCCCGCTATCAGCGCGCGATTCCCGCCCCGGCCAGCACCGCCAGCGTCAGCAGTTCGGACGCGGTCGCGGACATCGTCGCGATCTGAACCGGCTTCTCCATGCCGACCAGCATCGGCCCGATCACCGCATCGCCATCCACCTCGCGCAGCAATTTGGCCGAGATATTGGCCGATTGCAGCCCCGGCAGGACGAGCACGTTGGCCGGCCCCGAGAGGCGGCTGAACGGATATTTCTGGCGGATATTGGGATTGAGCGCGACGTCGGGCGCCATCTCGCCTTCGAATTCGAAGCCGGGATTCCGCTTTTCCATCAGCGCGACCGCTTCGCGGACATTGTCGATCCACTCGCCCGACGGATTGCCGAAGGTCGAATAAGACAGGAAAGCGACGCGCGGCTCATGCCCCATCCGGCGCGCGACCGCGGCAGTATGCTCGGCGATCGCGACCAGTTCCTTGGGCTCAGGCCGCTCGGTCACCATCGTGTCGGCCATGAAGACGGTGTGCTTCTTGCCGATCACGACATGGATGCCGCACGGGCGCCGTCCCTCGATCGGATCGATCACGCGCCGTACCTGGCGCAAGGTCTTGCCATAGGTGCGCGTGGTGCCGGTGATCATCGCGTCGGCATGGCCGAGCTGGAGCAGCAACGCGCCGAAGATGTTGCGGTCCTGGTTGACCATGCCCTCAACCTCGCGGCGGAGGTAACCGCGCCGCTGGAGCCGTTCGTAGAGATAGTCGACCATCTGCGGCACGAGCGGCGAGTGGCGGCTATTGTGCAGTTCGAAGCTCTCGGGGTCGTCGATACCGAGCGCACGGAGTTTTTCGGGCACTTCGTCGCGGCCGACCAGCACCGGCGTGCCGTAGCCGCCGTCGCGAAACGCGATCGCGGCGCGCAGCACCACCTCTTCCTCCGCCTCGGCGAAGATCACGCGCTTGGGATTGGCACGCGCATTGGCGTGCGCGAGCGTCAGCACCGAGGTCGCGGGACTGAGGCGTGCGCGCAGTTCCATGCGGTATGCGGCCAGATCCTCGATCTGCTTGCGCGCGACGCCGGTCCGCATCGCGGCCTCGGCCACCGCCGCCGGGATGATCTCCATCAGGCGCGGGTCGAACGGCGCGGGGATGATATAATCGGGGCCGAAGCGCGGCGCGTGACCGCCATAGGCCGCGGCAACCTCCTCCGGCACCTGCTGGCGCGCGAGGCTCGCGAGCGCTTCCGCCGCGGCGATCTTCATCTCTTCGTTGATCGCGGTCGCGCGCACGTCGAGCGCGCCGCGAAAGATGAAGGGGAAGCCCAGCACGTTGTTGACCTGGTTCGGATAGTCCGACCGGCCGGTCGCCACGATCGCATCGGGACGCACCGCCTTGGCCTCGGGCGGCGTGATTTCGGGATCGGGATTGGCCATGGCGAAGATGATCGGATTCTTCGCCATCGTCTTGACCATCTCGGCCGGCAGCGCCTTCGCCGCGGACAAACCGAGGAACACGTCCGCGCCGACCAATGCTTCGGCGAGCGTGCGCCGGTCGGTCTTGACCGCATGGCCCGACTTCCATTGGTCCATATGCTCGGTACGGCCCTCGTAGATCACGCCGGAGCGGTCGCACATGATGACCTTGTCGGCGGACACGCCCATCGCCTTGATCAGCTCGGTACAGGCGATCGCCGCCGCGCCCGCGCCGTTCACGACGACGTTGATGTCCTTGAGCTCGCGATTCGTGAGGTAGCAGGCATTGATCAGCCCGGCGGCGGTAATGATCGCGGTGCCATGCTGGTCGTCATGCATCACCGGGATGTTCATGCGCTCGCGCAGCGTCTGCTCGATCACGAAACATTCGGGCGCCTTGATATCCTCAAGGTTGATTCCGCCAAAGCTGGGTTCGAGCAAGGCGACCGCGTTGCAGAAGGCGTCGACGTCCTCCGTATCCAGCTCGAGATCGATCGCGTCGACGTCGGCGAAGCGCTTGAACAGCACCGCCTTGCCTTCCATCACCGGCTTGGAAGCGAGAGCGCCGAGGTTGCCCAGGCCGAGGATCGCGGTGCCGTTGGAGATGACCGCGACCAGATTGCCCTTGGCGGTGTAATCATAGGCTTTGCCCGGATCCGCGGCGATGGCGAGCACCGGCACCGCCACGCCCGGCGAATAAGCCAGGCTGAGGTCGCGCTGCGTCGCCATCGGCTTGGACGCGATGATCTCGATCTTGCCCGGGCGACCGGACGAGTGGAATTCGAGCGCCTCCCGCTCGGAAAATTGTACGTTGCTGCCCTCGCCCACTTTTCTGGCTCCAAATTCTTCTCGTGCGCACCCCTATCCGCCGTTTTGGCTCACGTCACCCCATTGCGGATAACCGGCTTAACGGGCTAGTCGCCTCGGCTCACCAGAATCAGGGAAAGACACATGTCGGACACGATCGCAGCGGATCAGCTGCGCCTCTTCATCGAGCGTATCGAACGGCTGGAAGAGGAAAAGAAGGGCATGGCGGACGATATCCGCGACGTTTACGCCGAGGCCAAGGGCCAAGGCTATGACTCCAAGACGATGCGCGCGATCATCCGCCTGCGGAAGATGGAAAAGGATGCCCGCGACGAGGCGGAATATCTGCTCGACACCTACAAGGCGGCGCTCGGCCTGGCCTGATGTTGAAGGATTCGGTGCCGCGCGCTAGACGGGCGGCACCATTCCCCTCCCCCTTCCTAGAAAAGAACCTTGGGCGCCCATGGCCGGCCATTCCAAATTCAAGAACATCATGCACCGCAAGGGCGCGCAGGATAAGAAGCGCTCCGCCCTCTTCTCGAAGCTTGCGCGCGAGATCACGGTCGCGGCACGCGCGGGACTGCCCGATCCGAACATGAATGCGCGCCTGCGCGCCGCGGTCATCACCGCGCGCAAGGAAGGCATGCCCAAGGACAATATCGAACGCTCGATCAACAAGGCGGCGGGCAGCGATGCCGACAATTACGAGGAAATCCGCTACGAGGGCTTCGGCCCCGGCGGCGTATCCTTGATCGTCGAGACGCTGACCGACAACCGCAACCGCACCGCGACCAATGTCCGGCTCGGCTTCTCCAAGAATGGCGGCAATCTGGGCGCGCCCAATTCGGTCAGCCACGCCTTCGACCGGCTCGGTCTGATCAGCTACCCGGCGTCCGCCGGCAGCGACGAGAAAGTGTTCGAAGCCGCGCTCGAGGCGGGCGCGGAAGACGTTGAGAGCGGCGAGGACGGCCATTCCATCTGGACCGCGCTCGACAATCTGCACGAGGTCGCCAAGGCGCTCGAGCCGGTGCTGGGCGAGGCCGAAGGCGTCAAGCTCGCCTGGCGCCCGCAAACTTTGGTCGCCGTCGACGAGGCGCAAGCAGGCACCCTGCTCAAGCTGATCGACGCGCTCGACGACGATGACGACGTCCAGACCGTCTGGGGCAATTACGACATCTCCGACGAGATTATGGAGAAGTTGGGATAAACGATAAGCCCCTCCCCTTCAGGGGAGGGGTTGGGGTGGGGCCTCACGGATGAGCAATGAGTTCGAACTTGGGAGGCGCGCTCGCATGATGCGTCGCGACCCAACCGAGCCTGAGAAGCGGCTGTGGCGAAGTCTATCCAATTCCCAGCTCGGCGGCTTCAAATTCCGTCGCCAAGCCGTGATCACTCCCTTCATCGTCGATTTTCTTTGCCCATCGAAAGCGCTTATCATCGAGATCGATGGAGACACGCATAACGGTGAAAGTGACCGGCGGCGAGATGCGCAAGGCTATTGCACGCTTCGGTTCACTAACTCGGATGTGATGCGCAATTTGGACGGCATCTTGATCTCTATTTTGAGTACTACGAACGCTACACCGGATCGCTGGCCGGGGGGTCCCCACCCCAACCCCTCCCCTGAAGGGGAGGGGCTTGACGGCGGCCCTAACGGCCAGTGATCCTGATCGGCCTCGATCCTGGCCTGGGCACGACCGGCTGGGGCGTGATCGCGGCGGAGGGCAATCGTCTCTCCCATATCGCCAACGGGCATATTCGCACGGACAGCGCCGCCCCACTGCCGGCGCGGCTTGCCATTCTGCACGAGGCCCTCGCTGCACTCTTCGCCACGCACCATCCGCGCGCGGCCGCGGTCGAGGAGGTGTTCGTCAATATGAACCCCCAATCCACGCTCAAGCTGGGTCAGGCGCGCGGCGTGGTGCTGCTGTCGGCCGCGCTGCACGGGCTGGAAGTCGGCGAATATGCGCCGACACTGGTCAAGAAAGCGGTGGTCGGCACCGGCGGCGCGGAAAAGGCGCAGGTTCATGCGATGGTGGCGCGGCTGCTGCCGGGCGTGAAGATCGCCGGCGCGGATGCCGCCGATGCGCTCGCGGTGGCGATCACCCACGCGCACCATCTGGCGAGCGCGCGGCGGCTCGGTTAGGGTCGGCTTATGATCGCCCGCCTCTCCGGAATTCTCGCCGAAACCGCCGCCGATCATCTCGTGATCGACGTGAACGGCGTCGGCTATCTCGCTTATGCCTCGGCGCGGACCCTGTCCGCGATCGGGCCGATCGGCGGCAGCGTGCTTTTGCTCACCGAGATGCAGGTCCGCGAGGATGCGATCACATTGTTCGGATTCGGATCGGCCAGCGAGCGCGACTGGTTCCGGCTGTTGACCGGAGTCCAGGGCGTCGGCGGCCGCGTCGCGCTTGCTATCCTGTCCGTGCTGGATGCGAACGAGCTGTCGCGTGCCATCGCCGGCGGCGACAAGGCGATGATCGCGCGCGCTAACGGTGTCGGGCCCAAATTGGCGCAGCGGATCGCGATGGAGTTGCGCGACAAGGTCGGCGGCGTGGCGCTCGGGCCGGGCGCGGCACGCGCGCCAGTGGGATCGGCCAGCTCGGATGCCCTTTCAGCGCTCGCCAATCTCGGCTTCCGCCCGGCCGAAGCGTCGGCGGCGGTGGCAGCGGCAAGCGACGAGCTTGGGCCTGACGCTGGCCTCGACGCCCTCGTCCGGCTCGCGCTCCGCAAGGCGGCGCGCTGATCAGATCGGCGTAAGCAATGGCTCGCCGGCGAAGAAGGCGGCCAGATTGGCCAGCCCGAGGTCGGCCATAGCCTGACGCGTCTCGCGCGTCGCGCTGCCCTGGTGCGGCAACAGCACGACATTATCGAGGCCCAGCAGCGCCGTGGGCACATTCGGCTCGTGCCCGAACACGTCGAGCCCCGCAAAGCCAAGCCGTCCCTCCTGAAGCGCGGCCACCAATTCCGGCTCGTCCACGACCGAACCGCGCGAAACGTTGATCAGCGTGCCATCCGGTCCGAGCGCGTCGATCGCCCGCCGGTCGACGAGACCGGCAGTGGCCGGTCCACCCGAGACGGCCACGATCAGAACGTCTGCCCACGCGGCCAGGGCGACGGGGCGGTCGAAATAAAGATACTCAGCCCCCTCCCCTTTGGGGTACCGAGAATGATAGCCGATTTGAGACGCGAATGGCGCGGCGCGCGCCGCGATCGCCTGACCGATCCGGCCGAGCCCCAGCACGCCAACCCGGCGCCCGCTGGCCCGGCGCGCGAGCGGTGGCAGACCTTCGGCAGCCCAGCGGCCCTGCCGAACATAAAGGTCGTAAGCAGGCAGCCGCCGCGCCACGGCGAGCATCAGACCGATCGCGAGATCGGCAACGTCATCGGTCAAAACGTCGGGCGTATTCGTGACCGCGATTCCGCGTGTGCGGGCATGATCAACGTCGATCCGATCGTACCCCACGCCGACGAGTGAAATCATTTTCAGGTCAGGCGCCGCATCCATGGTTGCGGAATCCATTCCGCTGCCGGCGCAAAGAGCGGCGCGGATGCCCGGGCCGGGCTCTCGACGCAGATCGTACACATCGCCGGCGTGATCGAGGCACCTCACCGCGGGTTCCTTGACCAGCATCAGCAAAGGCGGCTTGGATGGCATGGAATATCCTTTGCAGGGGGCATCGACGCTCTAGCATGGCGGCGTTATGTCGGAAGCCATGATCGAAGGTGATCGCCTGCTTTCCGCCGACCGCACGACCGAGGACGTGGATGCGGCCTTGCGCCCGCGCTCGCTCGACGAGTTCGTCGGACAGAAAGCGGCGCGCGACAATCTGCGTGTCTTCATCCAGGCGGCGAAGGCGCGTGGCGAGGCGCTCGATCATGTACTGTTCTTCGGTCCGCCCGGGCTCGGCAAGACCACGCTCGCGCAGATCATTTCACGCGAGCTGGGCGTGGGGTTCCGCGCGACGTCGGGACCGGTCATCGCCAAGTCCGGCGATCTTGCCGCCTTGCTCACTAATCTTGAGGAAGGCGACGTCCTTTTCATCGACGAGATCCACAGGTTGGCGCCCGCGGTCGAGGAGATCCTCTACCCCGCGATGGAGGATCGCGCGCTCGACATCATGATCGGCGAAGGGCCTTCGGCACGGAGTGTTCGGATCGATCTGCCGCGCTTCACGCTCGTGGGCGCCACCACGCGCCAGGGCCTGCTGACCACGCCACTGCGCGATCGGTTCGGCATTCCCGTCCGGCTCAATTTCTATTCGGTCGACGAACTGGAGCTGGTGGTGCGGCGCGCCGCGCGCCTGCTCGGCTTCGCTATCTCCGACGATGGCGCCGCGGAAATCGCACGGCGCGCGCGCGGTACCCCGCGCATCGCTGGCCGCCTGCTGCGGCGCGTGCGCGATTTCGCGCATGCCGCGGGGCACGTCGTGGTCGAAGCGAAGGATGCCGATGCGGCGCTCAACCGGCTGGAAGTCGATGCATTGGGACTCGACGCGATGGATCGGCGCTATCTCAACATGATCGCCGATTTCTACGGCGGCGGTCCGGTCGGCGTGGAGACGCTTGCGGCAGGGCTTGGCGAGCCGCGCGACACGATCGAGGAAGTGATCGAACCGTATCTGATCCAGCTCGGCCTGGTGGCCCGCACCGCGCGCGGCCGCTGCCTCAATGGCCGCGCCTGGACGCATCTTGGAATCGAGCCGCCGCCCGCGGCAGGGCAGTCCGGTCTATTCGATTAGCTATTGTCGCCAAGATCGAGCGGGCGTGCGCGGATCCAGCGCGACGCCAACATCTTTTCGCCTGCGATCAATTTGCGACCGGCATGGCGCAGCGCGTTGTTCGGCTTGCCATCGGGCGTGACGTTCCTGAAAATAAGAGCGTCACCGGGAGCGCCTTTCCAACGCAAATCTAATTCGAGAAAGTCGGTTTCACCCCCATCATATCCCTCGTTCAAAGCGATGAGCGCCGTGCAGATGCGCTGATTGGCTTCGAATGGGAGCGTATCGACGTGGGGCTTGAACTCCTGGCCCCGACGGTATCGTAAGACCTGCAGCGGCTCGCCCTGACGGACGTCGGTGCCCGAAGCGACCGCCAGCCGACGGTTGATCTGGTGAATGACCGGATCTTCCAGCGCGAGCGGGAAACCCGCTACATCCGAGGTCCGAACCGGGTCCTCCCTGGCGACGCCAGTCCGTGGGTCGATGATAACCGACGGCTCCAATAATGGCGTCGCCGCTTCCATGAGATAATGACATTCCGCCGCGGAGAGCATGCCTCGAAAAAGGCTGAGGCCGTCTACGGACGATATTTGTTCCCCTGCCGGGATTCCACGCGGTGTGCCGTCGCTGGTGAGATCCATCCGGCGAATTAGGTCCAGTTGCTTCGCGGCAACCGGGTCCGATGTGGCGGCGATCCCGAGCAAACGCACGGCTTCACGCCAATCCGGCGGACCTCCCGTACCGTTAGCGAGGAAGGCAATGTGGATGGCACGGGCTTGGGCATGCCCTGCTGCCGCGGCCCGCCCGAAAGCTTGGCGGGAGACCGCCAGCTTGCGAACGAGATACTGACCGGAAAGCAGCCAGATTCCGAGCAGAAAATCGGCATCCGGATCGCCCGCCCGGCTGGCATCGCTGAGGATGCGAACCGCCTCCGCCACCTGGCCGGCGGCCGCAAGCGATGAGGCTCGGTCGGAGATCAACGACATGCGGGCAAAAGAAAAAGGGGGCCGAAGCGTGCTTCGACCCCCGTTTTTTCGTCAGAACTTCGCAACGACGCCCGTGTAGAGGAAGCGTCCCCGGTTGTCGTAGACGCCACCGCCATCATTGACGCCGGACAGGCCGAACGGAGGCAGGCGATTGGTGATGTTGTCAGCGCCCAGATAGATGCTGAAGCGATTGCTGACATCGTAATTGACCCGGACCATATGGTAAAGCACGGCCTTGTAGCGCGCGACGTCCGCATAATCGGCATTCTGCGGCGGATCGCCGTTGACCGACTCGTAATTCTCGGCAGCGGAACCGCTGAGATACATTGGGCCGATATAGCGCAGTTCGTAAGTGAGCGTGACCTTCCCGATCCGAGCGTCGGTCGTCCAGTTGAAATTGTCCTTCGGATCGCCAAGCTCGCCGCGGATCCGATCTTCGAAATTCGGATCGGTGGGATTGAGGTAGTCGCTGCGCTGCAACACGTGCGTCCAGACGCCATGGCTCGACAGGTCAACGTTGCCGAACCGATGATGGTAGGCGAGATCGACATCGATACCACGCGCCTTCAGCTTGGCGAAGTTCAGCGTCGATGCGAGCAGGCTTCCGTCGAGTATCTGGTGCTCGACTTCGCCCTTCGGTCCGCCACCCGCGCCGGCCCGCTTGAACAAGGCGCAATAGGGATTGTTCAGCGAGGGTGAGTCATAGCACTGGTCGGCGATCGTCTGCGCGTCGACCGCGGCGATCACGTTGTTCACCGTGATCTTGTAATAATCGACCGAGAACGTCAGGCCGGGCACCCAATGCGGGGTCAACACGCCACCTAGCGTGTAGGAATCCGACGTCTCCGCCTTCAAATTGGGATTACCGCCGCTCAGGGTCTCCAGCGACTGCGTATAAACGAAGTCATACGACGTCGGAATGCCGGCTGCGGCGCAGTTCGCGGCGCGATGACTCGAACCGGTTCCGATATTGCGCGCCGAACAGGGGTCGACAAAGCCTGGCGCAAAATTCTGGCTCTGCGCCGAATACAGCTCGGTCAAGTTCGGTGCACGGACCGAGCGCGCATATCCGCCACGGATCAGCAGGTCATTGACGGGCCGCCACTCGACCTTGCCATCATAGGCGTAGACCGTGCCGGCCGAGCCCTTGTAACGGGACACGCGGCCCGAACCCAACACGGTCAGTTCGCGGATCAGCGGAATATTCTTGAGCAGCGGCACGCGAAGTTCGCCGAAAGCTTCCTTCACTTCAAACGCCGGCGGCCTGAAGCTCGGCAGCGCATTGTAGAACGTGTAACCATCCTGAACCAGCGGATCGGCCGTGAATTTGTTGGTCTCACGACGATATTCGCCGCCGATGCCAATCCCGATCGGCCCGCCGGGCAGTTCGAACCACTTGCTCGAGTCGCCCGACAGCGTCGCGGTTACGTCCGTCTGCGTAATCTTGCCGTGCGAGACAGTGTCCTGGAGCACATATTGCTTGGCGGCCTGGCTGACGTTGCCGGAACCGAAGGGATTGAGCGGAACGCAGGCGGAAATGTCGGTCGGCAGGCGATTGTCGATGTCGCCGAAGGCCGTGGCGGCCTGGGCCGCGTCGCCAGCCGTGGGATCGACCTGCGAACGGCAAACGATCTGGCCGGCTGCATTACGGGTCGAATCCATCGCAAGTAGGAAGCGCTGGACATTGAGGTTGCCCTCGATCTTCGTGCTTTCCTTGAACTGGCCGTAATTGCCGGAAATATCATAATGCCAGCCGCTGCCGAAATCACCCTTCAGGCCGACGACGATCCGGAACGTGTCGCGCTTCGATGCTTCGTTGCGGACCCCCAGATCGAGCAGGTTTTCCTGCAGCTTGAACTGCGTGGAATCCGTGATCGAGCTAGGCGCGGTCCCAGAAGCGATCATTTGCGAGGTGATAAGCGCGCGCGCCTGGGCGCTCAGGAAAGGGTTGTCGAGACGGGGGCGCTCAAGGTTGGCATCGAGCGTCGATCCCTGGAAGAAAGCCGGTCCGCTCGTCGAGCCGGTCGTCACGACGTGCGCAAAGGTGCTCTCGATATAGGGGACGAACGCCGACGAGATTTCGTAATGCGCGACGATGTTGCCGGTATAGCGATCCTGCCGCGGCTGCAGCACGAGCTGGTGGCCCTCGCGCAAATTGGTTCCGTTACCGCCCAGGAAGCTTCCGTTCGGCCCGATGCCGACGCGCGTCCCGGTCTGCGGCACGAGCGAGCCATCCGGCTGGAACAGGAACGTACAATTGAAGTTGGCGCCAAGATTATTGTCGTGGCCGCAAGCGCCGGTCGGGCTTTTAAAGGTTACCAGGCCGCCATTGGCGATCGTGGTGCTGCGAACATCGTGCATGAAGATACGGTCGGGCACGCCATCGCTGCCGGACGGATCGGTATCGACCACCACGAAGCTGTTGGTATTGCGCAGATTCGAACGTTCGGAACCGTAAAAATCGGTCTGGTGCGCGAATTCGAGATTGGCGGCGATGTTGCCGCGGCCACCGGCGAAGTTCTTGCCGGCGAGAATGCTGGCATAATAGGATCCGGCGTCACCCTGCGAACTCGTGCCGCTCTGGGCGCGCGCCTGGACGCCGTCATAATGATCCTTGAGGACGAAATTGACCACGCCCGCGATCGCGTCCGAACCATAGACGCCGGACTGACCGCCGCTGATGATGTCGATACGGTCGATCAGATCGGTCGGGATGGTATTGATGTCGGTCGACACGGCATTGTTGAGAATATCACCACCGACGTGGCGCCGGCCGTTCACGAGAACCAGCGTGCGCTGCGTACCGAGGCCGCGCAAATCGAGCAGGTTAAGACCGGCAGTGCCGAGAAACCTGGTCGAATTCTGCGTGCTGAAGGTCGAGCGGATCGACGGCAATTCGTTCAGCTGGTCGCCGACCGAAATCTGCCCCGTCTGGAAAAAGGTTTCGCCGCTGATGGAGGTGATCGGAACAGCCGATTCCTGGTTGGGAGACCGGAGACGCGTTCCGGTAACGACGACTTCATTGCCCTCGCCTTCCTGCTGCGCGGCTGGCGGCGTGACAGCACCCGCGGCAGCCTTTTGCTGCGCCTCCGACTGGCCCGCCGGAACAGTAGCCTGGCCGAGCGCCGGGGCGGCAAACGCAAGCGCGGCGGCGACGGCAACGGATGCGCCGCTCGCGTGGAGCACGGCACGTTGAAGAGCTTTGCTATTCATCAATCGATTCCCCTTAGGACGCACGCTTGGCGGACCGCCGCGTTGTCTCGTCGTGGATTTGCGGGCCTATGAGCCTTCGCAGCCATGACACTGATCGTGCCGAATGCAGTACAGCCTTGTAAAGCCTTGGTTCATTTGGAATTCAGCTTCTGCCTAGCTGTCGCTAAAATGCCACAGGACGCACGCGCGCTGTGTCCGTGGCGCACGTTAAATTTTGTTAACATGAAAACAACCGATCGCCGGGAGGCGTGCGCGATTGAAATGTCGCTGCAATGCGGCGTCGGCAACGGCGATCACATCCCCATTCCAGCGCTGGGGCTACACCACCGAAGGCCCTTCAGAATGGATGGTTTGACATCCAGAACCTCTCGCGCCTGGGCAAAGACGCGAGCGATTACATGCAATTATACGGATCTGGACGTCGATCGTTTCCGGTGGAAGCGTTTGGCGCTTCCACCGGAAAACTAGACTCCAATATTAGAACTTCACGGTCACGCCTGCATAAAGCACGCGCCCTTCCAGGTCATAAGTATCTGCAACGGTATTCGTGCCGGGCCACTGGCTATTGCCGCCCGCGATAAAGGGTGGCTTCTTGTCCAGCAGGTTATTGGCGCCGACATAGATATCGAACCTCTTCGCGACATCAACTTTGGCTTGAATGTCGTGATACGTATAAGTCGGGATCGAATAGGAGCCGCTGCTCGCGGTTACCGGACCGAGATACTTCAGACGATAATGCAGCGAAACCGGGCCGACGAGGTAATTGAGGTTGAAGGTGAACTGATCCTTGAACCCTGTACCCAGTTGCTGGCTGGCATAGGTATCGGCGGTACCGAGTTCGTTCGAGACCGCACCGCCGACAAACGGCGTCTGCTGCTGTTTGAACTTATGGTTGTAGTAAAAGTCGACGTCGACCCTCTGCTCTCCGCCCCCGAAGTGGGTCTTGAAATTATAGAGCGCCTGAACGTCAATGCCTGAGACCAGATAGGACGCGGCGTTGATGTTGACCTGATCGACCTCGGTGATGAAGCCGTTGCTATTACGATGGACGAGGTTGCAGAAGTCCGGCGAGCCAGTCTGGAAACACTGGGTGACGGAGATTTGCGGATCGATCGACGAGACCGCGTTCTTCACCTTGATCGTGTAATAGTCGGCGGTCAGCACAAAGTTGCGGAGGAACCGGGGCGTAAGGCTTGCGCCCGCGGTAAATGTGTCCGTCGCTTCCGACTGAAGATTGGGATTGCCGCCGGTAAAGCCGAAAATGGTCTGCACCTGCGCGAGCGAATACGCAAAATAAGGGTGTGTTTTCAGATAGTCGGCAACACCCGGGATGGCAGAGCAGCCGGACGGGAGCGCCTGCTGCGGCGTTGTAACGGTTTCGCCCAAGCCGTTATTCTGATCGCAAGGATCGACGACCTGCTGCGCGGTGTTGGCCTGCGGCGAATACAATTCGTTGAGGTTCGGCGCGCGAACGGCACGGGCATAGATCGCCCTGAAGCGAATATCGGGCGTCGGCGCATATGTACCGCCATATTTATAGCTCCATATGCTGCCCACGGTGGAATAGTGGGCGAAGCGCGCCGCGCCTTCCAGCGAGAATTCGTGGATCAACGGATGACCACCGAAGATCGGCGCATTGAGCTCGATAAAGGCTTCCTTGGAATTGTACTTACCGAATTCATTGCCGTTAAGCTGCTGCGAGCTCAAACCGGAGCGCGTGAAGGGATCGAAGACTTCCGAAACCTTTTCGCGGTGATATTCGCCGCCAACCGCTACGCCGAGCGGCCCGTTAGGCAGCCGGAAGAGCGAGCCGGTGAACACCAGCGAGGCAACGTCCTGATAATTCTTCTGCAGGAAGTCGGCATCCACCTGCTGTCCCGGGGTAGCGTCGGCAATGAGGGCGCCTTTTCCGGTATAGGTGCTCAGCCACTTCAGCTGCGCAGGCGTGTAGGATTGGCGTCCAAAGGGATTGATCGGCACGCAACCCGCCGCGCGCGCATCAGGATCGGCGCAGACGATCTGTCCGCCAATCGTGGTCGCCTGCAGCGCGGCGCCGTAATTGGTCATCAGGATCGCTTCGTTGGTCGTATCGTCGCGAACCTGGCTATGCTCATAGGAAAGGTCGTATTTCCAGCTTGCGCCGATATCCCCCTTCACACCGATGACGCCGCGATAATAATCGCGGCTGTCGCGCGGGCTGCGATCGAAAATTCCGTTCGAGCGCTTGCGGAAGCTGAGGAAGGAATCGGGGCCAGCGGCGGCGGCGATGGCGGCAGGCACATAGGGGTTGTTGGTGGATATGCCGGGGAACGTTGGCGATCCGTCGAAATTGTAAGCCGACTGACCTTGCGTACCCGAATCGTCGACTGCTAACGGCTCGATATGCCCGCGGGCTTTGGTCTTGTTATACAGAAATTCGCCATAGACCTGGGCCGCCGGGCTGAAGTCGTAGCTCGCCAGCAACCCGCCCGTAAAACGCTCGACCGGCGTCATCAACAAACGTTCGGAAGCGCGATTGTAACGCTGTGACGCAGCCCCCGTATAGGGAATGACGTTGTTGTTGCTGTCGAAGGTGAACGTATCCCCGTCCGCGTCGATGAACGCGCCCTGCGGAGTATAAGCGCTCCCGGTCGGCGAGTCATTCCGCGAAAAGCTGCGGGCGCTCGAAGCGATGGCGGCAGACTTCGTATAAGTGACGTTCGCGACGACATGCCCCGCGCCGCCGGCAAATTCCTTCCCTGCCGTCGCCGAAAGCAGTGGCGTTGCACCGTCGCCATGACTGGAGATCATGTTTTGGGCGTGGACGCTGAAGCCGGTAAACTTGTTCTTGAGGATGATATTGACGACGCCGGCGACGGCGTCCGAGCCGTAGACCGCCGAAGCACCACCGGTCACGACTTCGACGTGATCGATAAGATCGACCGGGATATTATTGAGATCGACGGCCGAGCTGCCCGGGATGCCGACGCTGCGGCGCCCGTTGATCAGCACCAGCGTACGCGCGGGGCCGAGGTTGCGGAGGTTGACCGTCGCCTCGCCATTACCGGAGTTCGAGAAATTCGAGGCCGAGCGATCCGCGGACTGGCCGGCAATCGGCAGATCACGCAGCGCGTCGAGCACGTTGGTTTGGCCGGCGTCCTGGATCGATTGCGCGGAGATCACCGCGACGGGGACCGAGGCCTGGGCCTGCGGACGCGCGATGCGCGATCCGGTGACGACGATTTCCTGCTCGGGCGGGGCCGTATCGGCCGTCGCCGAGGGCGCCTGCGCAAATGTCGGAGCGGCCATTGCCAGCGCCATGCCCAGCGCGAGCGGGGCGGCGCCTGCACGCAGCGATGCGCGGGTGAAGATCTTGTGAGTCATCATATCGTTCCAGTCCCTTTCAGGAAGCAGTCTGACCCGAGGGTCCCGCTCGACCGATAACATGCGCGCACATGCCCAACAGTCATGGGCCGCACGTATCGGCATGGCGGACTGATGCCTGATGCCTCGTTGCCATGTAAAGCTGGCGCCCATGCCGCCTGAAGGTTCTCTTTCCGTGTCGCACAAATGCAACAGAAGCAATCGCGCCTCGAAAACGGGGCATTGTCGGATTCTAACACTGAACAGATCGGCAGGGCGAACGCGTTTCGCACCCGTAACGTTTCACAATTTGGAAACGTTGCTGCGCAAGAAGAGAAGCTTGTGTACGATTGTTACCGATTTCAGGGGATACGGGAAAAATTTAACCCGAGTTACCCTAGGGAGTCCTGCTTCGGTTGGGGCTCAGGGGTTGGGCATCGGCCCCACCAACAGGATCGGATCGATCCGCACCTCGTTCCAGGTCATACCCCAATGCAGATGCGGCCCGGTCGCCCTGCCGGTACGGCCGATCAGCCCGATTGGCTGGTCACGCGCGACGTGATCGCCGACCTTCACGTCAATCCGCTGGAGATGCATCAAGGCGCTCACCAGGCCGAAACCGTGGTCGATCATCACCAGATTGCCCTCCAGACTGAAGGGATGGTCGGTCGCCAGCACCACTATTCCGTCGGCGGGCGCGCGGGCCGGTGTGCCCTCCAGCACGGGCCCACCGGCCGCGCGGGCAATGTCGAGTCCGCCATGCGGAGCCCCCGCCACCCCACCCGCATAGATACGCTGCGATCCGAACGTCGTGCTGATCCGCCCGGCGGCAGGCCAGTGGAAAGCCTGGCGCCAGCCGTCGCTTTCCGCATGGACGGCGCGCGCAGCCTCGATCTGCGCGAATTCGGCGGCGCGGATCTTCCGGTAGGCTTCGCTCGGGCTGGTGCCCTGATAGAGCGTGGGTAAGGACGAAATATCCCAATGACGCGGCGCCACCGGAATCGGCAGGCGCAGCAGGCGCCCATCCTGCATCCGCGCCTCCAGAATTGCCGACGGCCCCTGATCGCGCCCGAAACCGATGATGAAACGCCCGTCGCTGGCGAACCGAACCGGCTTGCCGTCGAGCAGCAACAGCGCGGTGCCCGCAGGGGCAACCCCGTTCAGCAAGGCTCCCTGTTGTGCGGGAGTGTTCAACCCGAAAATCTGAGCATCGACGATGCGCGGCGGTGGCGGCATGACCGGCTGACCGACGGGCGGCGGCGGAGTAACGGGACCTGGCGCGATCGGGCGTTCGGCACAACCGCTTGTAAGCAGCAGCAACGCCAGAGGCGCGGCGGCTGTCCGCCCGCGCGAAGACGTCAAGCGCTCCGCTCCGCCTCCGTCGCGATCTGGGGCGTCGCGTAAGCTTCCTGGCGCGCGACGCTCCAATAGCGCAGATCCTCGAGCGCGATCCGCTCCCCCGATTTGGCGCAAACGACGTGATCGCCCGGAACCAGGACGCGAAAGCCGTTGGCCATATAATGGAGCTTGGCGGGTTTTCCTTGGCTCATCAGCATGTCGGTCGTGCCCTTGCGTATCAGAGCAGGGTCGGCTGCTCCGGCTTGGGACGTTCCATAGCAGGCCGCGCGCTGCCCTCAACCCGGGCACCCACCCGTCCATCGGCAAAAACGAGCGTCACGGCGCCTGCCGCCTTGGCGGCCTTGCTGGTGGCGACCACCTTGCCGTCGCGCGCCTCGACCCGCGCATAGCCGCGCGCGAGCGGACGATCGGGATGCAATTGCTCGGCCAATCGCCACAAGCGATCGAGCCGCTCGCGCGCTTCGGCTACGCGTCCTGTCACCAGGGCAGGCCGCAGCCGTGCCGCCGCCAGCCGTTCGCGGCCGCGCGCGATCTTTGTCGCAAGCAAGCCGGGTCGGAGCGCGCCCGCCGCCTCAGCCAATTCGCGCCGGGCATGGGCGAGCCTGGCAGAAAGGCCACGTGGCAAGCGGTCGCCCAGATCATCGAGCTTCTGCCGTTGCGGCGCGAGCAGCCGGTCGAGCGTGGGCAGGAGCCGCGCGATCGACGCGAGCCTCTCACCCGCATGCTGGTGATAGCGCCGCGCGCACCGGCCCGCGCGCAGGCCAAGCTCGCGGACGGTGGACAGCAATTCGGCGCGCACCGGTACCGCCATTTCCGCCGCCGCGGTCGGGGTCGGCGCACGCATGTCGGCGGCAAAGTCGCACAAAGTGACGTCGGTTTCATGCCCGACCGCGGAGATCAGGGGAATCGGCGACTCCGCAACCGCGCGGACGACGATTTCCTCGTTGAACGCCCACAGATCCTCGATCGAGCCGCCACCGCGCGCGACGATCAACAGATCGGGCGGATCGGGCATTGCCGCGAAACCGCGCACCGCCGCCGCGACCTGCGCCGCAGCGCCCTCGCCCTGCACCGCGACCGGCCAGACGATGACGTGCGTCGGGCAACGATCCTCGAGGCGGTGGAGAATATCCCGGATCACCGCACCCGTCGGCGAGGTCACCACGCCGATCTTGCGCGGCAGGAAAGGCAAAGGCCGTTTGCGTTCGGTATCGAACAGCCCCTCGGCGGCGAGAGCGCGGCGGCGCTGGTCGAGCAAGGCCATCAGTGCGCCCTGCCCCGCCAGCTCGAGTCGCTCGATCACGATCTGATAACGCGAGCGGCCGGGATAGGTGGTGAGCCGCCCGGTCGCGATCACCTCGATCCCATCCTCGGGCCGGAAGGCGACCGGCGTGCCCTTCCAGATCACGCCGTCGAGGCAGGCGCGGTCATCCTTGAGCGTAAGGTAGGAGTGGCCCGAGGCGACGCGCTTGAACCCCGAAATCTCGCCGCGCACGCGGACGTGGCCGAACGCATCCTCGACCGATCGCTTGAGCGCGCCGGATAATTCCGAAACCGAAAGCGCAGGCGAATTGTCGCCCGGCGACTCCTCGGCTAACAGCGCGGCAGTTTCCGGAGGAAGTGAAGACGCCATGAAAGTCCTGCTCATCGGTTCGGGCGGGCGCGAACATGCGCTTGC
>Ga0207657_10003063_pt1 | contig 17892 bp, 19 predicted proteins | sample KBSC33metaG_FD_184316 | JGI IMG/M metagenome (GOLD analysis project Ga0207657, IMG submission 184316) | Corn rhizosphere microbial communities from Kellogg Biological Station, Michigan, USA - KBS C3-3 metaG (SPAdes) (version 2) | ecosystem: Host-associated > Plants > Roots > Rhizosphere > Soil ... | reverse complement strand
CGCCTTGGGTTCAGCGTATCTTTTCCAACATGACACCCAATGCGATACTCGAACCGCAAGAGGCTCTCATCATGACAGCAAAAGATCAGGAACTGTGGCAGGCTGTGCTGGCGCGGGACACGAGTCGCGACGGAGAGTTTGTATTCGCTGTTTCCTCGACTGGCATTTATTGCCGGCCGTCTTGTTCCGCCAAGCGTCCTCGACGTGAGAATGTCACGTTTTTCCGCACTCCCGACGAGGCGGAGAAGGCGAAATACCGCGCCTGCTTACGATGCCGCCCTAAAGCAGCGAGCGGCAATAGCCAAGCTGACCGCGTGAAGAGTATTTGCCGGTATATCGAACAAAACCTGGATGAGCCAGTGACTTTGTCAAAGCTCAGCAACGTCTTCCAGCAAAGTCCTTTTCACCTGCAAAGGAGCTTCAAGTCCGTACTCGGCATAACACCTAAGGCGTACGCTGATTCTTGTCGCATGAATCGGCTCAAGCAAAACTTGCGCGCCGGACACTCCGTCACGCGTTCCATGTACGACGCCGGTTATGGATCCAGCAGCCGGTTATACGAGCGCACTGCTTCTCAGTTAGGGATGACACCGGACAAATATCGACGTGGAGCTGTTTCGGCGCCCATACGATATACGTTCGCGCAGTCTCCTCTAGGGCGCATGCTGGTGGCCGCAACCGACAAAGGCATCTGCGCCATTCAATTTGCTCATTCGGAAGACGAACTCGAGCAGGGACTGAAACACGAATTTCCTTTCGCGCTGCGCAAGCGGGATGATCGTACCTTGCGAAACTGGACCGACACGCTATTGCAACGAATGAAAGGACAGAAGCTGAATGCAGCTCTGCCGTTAGATATTCAGGCCACTGCATTTCAGCGTCGTGTCTGGGAATACCTGCAAGCCATCCCTTACGGATCCACGCGCTCGTACAGCCAGGTTGCGCGTGACATAGGCGAGCCGAAGGCCACCAGAGCGGTGGCACGGGCTTGTGCGACGAATCCAGTGGCACTGGCCATTCCCTGTCATCGCGTCGTTCGCGAGAATGGTGATTTGGGTGGATATCGTTGGGGCGTGGGGAGAAAAGAAGCCCTCCTGCAACTTGAACGCGAAAGCGCAAGTGAGCACGCTGCGGGTGCCCAATAGCTCATTCGCGGCGACCTGGGAGCCGGTTGAGCAGGTGCCGCGGGTCACGGTAGAGTAGAGCTTTGAAAGCTCTCTATGGCCAGCTGCTTAAGCTGCGGAAAACCTCTTCCGGCCTTTTCTTTTGGACAACAAAGCGACTATTGCCCTGACTGTCGAAGGGCCGAAATCGCCGTTCCGGCACCCACGCCTGCAAGTGACCCACGCCTGGTTCCAGCGGTGCGCCCCTCCCCGATCCAACTGGCGCGATTGTTTCCTGTTACGGCTGGGCTGGTGGCTGTGAACATCGCTGTCTTCCTCGTGATGGCGTCATCTGGAGTATCTCCTTCAGCTCCCAGCAGCGAACAACTCCTCAAATGGGGAGCAAATTCTGGTCTGTTGACGCTGACAGGTCAGCCATGGCGGCTACTCACTTCGACCTTTATCCACATCGGTATCTTCCATATTGCGTTCAACATGTGGTGCCTTTGGGATTTGGGTCAACTTGCCGAGCGCATTTTTCAGCGCTGGAGCTACGTTGGCATTTACCTGCTCAGCGGTGTAGCCGGAAGCATTGCCAGCGTATGGCGACACCCGCTCGGAGCTTCGGCAGGTGCTTCTGGAGCGATCTTTGGCATTGCCGGAGCGCTCATCAGCGCGCTTTATCTAGGGAAACTTCCTGTGCCAAAGGTCGCGCTCACCAGTACTCTGAAAAGCCTCCTCTTTTTCGCTGGATTCAACCTTCTGATAGGGCAAAGCATCCGCGGGATCGACAACTCAGCACACCTAGGTGGAATCATAACTGGCCTCGCACTTGGGGCTGTTTTGGCAGTCGCCTTGACGGGCCCGCAAGAAAGGCGCCGGCGGGTACGACTGGCTACGTTCGCCGCAGCCGCTCTCATAGTCACGGGAGCGTGCGCGCTTGTCCTTCGAGCAAACGCATACGTCGTGGACGTCGCTCGGGGATCGGAAGCTCTCGACACTGGCAACCTCAAAGTTGCTATCGAGAAACTTAGCGCGGCAACGAAGCAGAATCCAGAGTTCGCTCCTGGGTTCGCAATGCTCGGCAACGCCTACTTGCGTCAGAAGAACACTGCCGCTGCGGAGGCCGCTCTGCAGCGAGCGCTGCAACTAGATGCTCAATCGTCGTATGCGAAATATAACCTCGGCCTCGTATACATGCGCACCGGGCGCCTGGATAAAGCGAAGGCGCTCTTTTCCGAACTCGTGAGCTCTAACCCGAAAGATACGCGCTCTCTCCTTCTGCTCGGTGCAACTCTGGATGCGATGGAGAATCACGAGGAAGCGATCTCTACGCTCCAGCGCGCCGCAAACCTTGACCCGAAAGACCCCGAGATTTACGGCTATCTCGGCTCAGCTCAACTTTCAGCCAGCCAGTATGATGAGGCTATCAAGTCCTTTCAGGAGGCACTCCGACTGAAGGAGGACTATAAGGGCGCAGAATTAGGGTTGGCGGCTGCCTACAAAGCCAAGGGATTAGATTCTAAGGCCGCGGCAGCACGGGAGAAGGCGGCTACTATGCCGGAATCACCCGAAGATCCTTAAGCGAGTTTCACTACTCCTCTTCCGCATTGTCGTCTACCGTGTCTAGAACCCGGGTGTGCACGGCGAAGACAAGTTTGTCGGTTCCCGGCAAATCGAAGGTCACCCGAGCGGGGGCTCGTTCCCAACGTGGCGCTGAACAAGCGGCTATATTTTCCGACCCCGAAACGCCGATATACTTGCGCAAAAGAAGCTTGCGACGCCCGAGTTGCGCCACGATAGCGTACAGCTTTTTGCCGTCTTCGGAAACTCCGCAGTATGCGACGTAGTCCCGGTACCAACTCGCGTCATGAGCGGCTGTATCCATTAGCGGGAGTGCAAGCAGGGTTAGCCGGCCACTTGATCGATCCACGCTAAGCCATCCTCCCTGCTCCCAGCGCCATTGCGCGGGGCTAGAAGCTTCGCCAGGGAGCGCGTCGTTTATGCGAAAGGCGCGGCGCACGACAAAGACGCGCTCTGTCACATCGTGCGGTTGGCCGATCGTGTACTCCTTAATGCGTCCATCAAGGAATAGGGGCCGTACCTTGAGCTCAATTTTCTCTTGGTTATCAGGGCTTGCGTTCCACGTTATCGATTGCCACTTGCCGAAGCTGATCGTGTGACCCTTGGTTGCTGCTTGCAAACTCGTTAATAGCAAGCACCCACAGACGCAAATCATTGCACTTTTTCGCATGCCGTTACGCTATGCGGACGCCCTAAGTGGTACAAGGTCAATCGACACGCTCCGTCGCAAAGAGCTTCCCAATTTCGGAAGCAGTTCGGTCCTACTTACGATGAAACTTCCTTTTGTTAGGCCGTGTCCTAAATCCGCAATTCCGTTACAATGACCTAAATTCCCAGGCGCGTGACGATGTCATTCCAGGATGGAACTTCCGACCGTAAAGATGAATCCTGTCTAGATATGCGGAAAATTCTGCCAGCGCGGCGGCGCTCCCCACGCATCCTCGTCGTAGACGACAATCCCGACGTCGTCTTGCTGATGCAAGAATTGCTCGCAAGCCGGGGCTACGACGCCGTCGCACTGTCAAATACCTTTGAGGCTGAGGCAGAAATTCATCGTCACCCACCTGATCTGATCCTGCTGGACGTAGTTATGCCGGGTAAGTCTGGGTACGAGATTTGCAGGGAGATCAAAGAAAACCCTGCGACGCGATTGATACCCGTGGTCTTGATCACGGGCCTGAGCGATCGCGAAGACAAGCTTCGCGGCATTGAAGCGGGTGCCGACGATTTCCTGAACAAGCCCATATTCGCTGAAGAGCTGTTCGCACGGGTCAAGTCACTGCTCAAGCTTAAGGAGTTTACTGACGAACTCGAGTCGGCCGAGACTGTACTGTGTACATTAGGGCTAAGCGTCGAGGCTCGGGACCCCTACACCGAAGGACATTGCGACCGGCTGGCGCGCTACGCCTCGGATCTCGGAGGGCATCTCGGGCTAGACAATGAGTCACTGGTTGCGTTGCGCCGTGGCGGTTACCTGCACGACCTCGGCAAGATTGCGGTGCCCGATGAGATCCTGAAAAAAGGCAGTAACCTGACCGCCGCTGAATGGGAAATCATGAAGAAGCACCCTGTAACGGGCGAGACTATTTGTAAGCCGCTCAGGTCATTAAGGCTGGTGTTGCCCATAATTCGTTCGCATCATGAACATCCGAATGGCAGCGGCTACCCCGATGGCCTGCGCCGGGGCGAAATTCCACTGCTCGCGCGTGTTCTACAGGTGGTCGATGCCTATGACGCTCTACGAACTGCGCGGCCCTACAAACCTGCGCTCTCTCATGAGCAATCTGTCATAACGATGCACGACGAAGCTCATGCCGGACTGTGGGACCAGGAACTTGTGAGTGAGTTCTTTGACATGTTAACCCGCCAGCGACAAGTTGCTTAGAACACCTGTTAAGATGCACTTCTATTTTTAGCTGCATTTAACGTCCGCGTAATTATCTCGGATCAAGCCATAAGGTGGCAGGTTGCGAATCTGACTAGGCGGAATTACGCTTAGGTGTTAAAGACTTCTCAAAGGAAGCTTTTGCGCTACAGCATCGTCATCCCCGCCTATAACGAGTCGCAACGGATTGTCCCAACCTTGAATCGCGTTTTGAGTTACATCGCCGAGCAGGGATGGGATGCTGAACTCATCATCGTAAACGATGGATCGCGAGACGATACCGCCAGCATTGTTCAGGGATATGTCGCGCACAACTCTATCGTGCGGCTCATTGAAAATCCTGGCAACCGGGGCAAGGGCTATAGTGTCCGCAATGGCATGCTGAATGCCCAAGGCGAGGTATTGTTGTTCAGTGACGCCGATCTTTCGTCTCCGATCGAAGAAGCTCCCAAGCTATTCGCCGCTCTCGAAGGGGGAGCCGACGTGGCGATTGGTTCGCGCTGGCTGCGCTCCGAACTGCAAAGCCAACGTCAACCGATCCACCGTCAGTTATTCGGCAGGATTTTCAATTTGGCTCTGCGAATCTTCCTGGGGCTCTCGTATAAGGACACGCAGTGCGGGTTTAAGGCGTTTACTCACCAGGCTGCCCAGGCCATCTTTCCCTTGCAACGAATCGAGCGATGGGGCTTCGATCCGGAAATCATTTTCTTAGCGAAAAAGCAGGGCTTTCACGTCGTCGAAGTCGCGGTGAAATGGGCGCATGACAATCAGGGGCAAATCAACCCAGTTCGCGACGGTCTCCGCATGTTTGGCGAGGTTTTGAAGATTCGCTGGAACTCGATCACCGGAAGATATTCGATGACACGCCCGACCGCTGCGGCACGACCTTTATGAAGCAGCTTTGAAGTGTCTCAAAGGAATGGTTCTTACGCCCCTGCCTGGTTCCAACACTACTTGAAGCTTTCGCGAACAAGCCTCACACAACCAGAAATATTCATGGCGTAAGGGCGTGGTGAAGCTCGCTTTGCCGTTGCCGGCATTTCCGGGTTCGGACTCGACTGGAACTTCCAGACGAAACAGCTTTCCGCCACGTAAATAGAGAAAAGTCTTAGAACATTTCGGATTGGCACATTTGGAGAGCATCTTACGCCTCCTGCCATCCGCGAAGCGGGAAGAACTACCTGCGCGTATTTTCCATTTTACTCCGGGAACGGAGATGCGGTAGACAATCGTGTGAGAAATCAGACCTTCTACCTTGCAGCGGACTGTACGGGGTGACTTACGTCCTCAATTGCCTGCAGGACCTTATCTCCCATCTGTACCGTGCTCAGGCTAGACTGACCAGGTTTGACCAAATCTCTTGTGCCGTGGCCGGCTGCAAGAACGTTCGAAACTGCAGCTTCGAGGCAGTCCGCCTCAGCGTCAAGCTTAAACGAATGCCTCAGCAACATGGCGACGGAGAGAATTGCGCCTAGAGGATTCGCAACACTCCTGCCCGCAATGTCCGGGGCGGAGCCGTGCACCGGCTCGTAAAGACCGACCTTCCCGCCGATGCTGGCGGAGGGCAGCAATCCCAAGGACCCGACCAGACCTCCAGCTAAGTCGGACAGGATGTCGCCAAACATGTTCTCCATCAGCATGACATCGAAGCTGGCTGGTTGCAGAACGATCGCCATGGCAGCTGAGTCTACGTAATGATGAGAAAGAGTAACGTCCGAATACTCTTTCCCGATCCTTGACACTACTTCGCGCCACAAACGCGAACACTCAAGAACGTTCGACTTATCCACGGAAACCAGCTTGCCCCTGCGGTTCCGAGCCAGCTCAAAAGCAACGCGGGCGATGCGCACGATCTCCTGTTCCGAATAGCGCATCGTGTTGACAGCCACCCGCTGCGGTTCGTTGCCCTGTATCGATCGGGGCTCGCCAAAATAAAGTCCGCCGAGCAATTCGCGCACGATCAAAATGTCCGTTCCATGCACAACTTCGGGCCGAAGCGTTGAATGGCCTTCGAGTGCAGGAAAGCAAATCGCTGGGCGCAAGTTAGCATAGGCGCCTAACTCTTTGCGCAGCCGCAGCAGTCCGCTTTCAGGTCGTAAATGTCTCGGATAGGAATCAAATGCAGGTCCACCCACGGCGCCGAGCAGGACCGCTCCAGCGGAAAGACAAGCTTCAAGAGTGTCGGCTGGCAATGGATCGTTGCTCGATAGAAGCGCAGCTCCGCCGATTTTCTTCTCTGTGACTTTCAGCGTGTGACCGAAGCGATTAGCGATAGACTCGAGGACTCGGACCGCCTGGGCAGTAACATCCGGCCCGATGCCGTCGCCGGGGAGGGTGGTGATGTGCAGGAGCATGTGAACACTTTGGGTTAGCCGAGCGTCGCGATTTTACACGCCCCAAAGATAATCTTCCTCGTGGTGATGCTCGCCCGCCGGATGCAGTGGTAGCTCGCTCGGCTTTCGCTCGTTCGAGTGTGCGTGCAAACCCGTTTTTCCAATCGCCGGGCGCTGGGCGATTCCGTGACCACCGACAGAAGCCGCGACGGCCAGCGAAACAGCTTCGACGTGACCAGGCCCGATTCGCACACCCTTGGTGTCGCGGATTAGCTGCATGAGATGGTGGTCTTCAACATTCTTAATCTGATCGGCTAACACGATAAAGCGTCGATAGAGATCGTCCAGATCTCGGCGATCGAACTCGTAACCTAGCTCAGCGCACTTCAAGCCAAGAGCATGCCGCCCGGAATGTTTCCCCAGCACAAGCCGGCTATCCGGAACACCAACCGACTGCGGAGTCATAATTTCGTAAGTCAACGGATTCTTCAGCACTCCGTCTTGGTGGATGCCCGCTTCATGCGCAAAGGCATTGCGCCCAATGACCGCCTTGTTGGGCTGAACAGCAACCTCTGTCACATCGGTCAGCAACTGGCTCACCGCATAAAGTTGCTCTGTACGGACGCCGGTTTCGTACGGATACCGATCGGGGCGAACCCGCATCGTCATGACGATTTCTTCCAACGACGCGTTGCCCGCGCGCTCTCCAATGCCATTGATCGTGCACTCCACCTGCCGTGCGCCAGCGGCGATGGCGGCAAGGGAATTCGCAACGGCCAAGCCGAGATCGTTGTGGCAGTGGGCGGAAAGCGTCACAGCCTCCAAGCCGCGAACTCGTTCGCGGATCGTGCGAATCAGACTGCCAAACTCTTCAGGAGTACTGTACCCAACTGTGTCCGGAATGTTGATGGTGGTCGCGCCTGCATCCACCGCCTCCTGCACTACCTGGGACAAGAAAACGGGATCGGTCCGGGTAGCATCCTCGGGCGAAAATTCCACGTCTGGACACAGTGATTTGGCTAAGGAGATCGCCTCTTTCGTTTGGGCCAAACACTCTTCGCGCGAGATCTTCAGCTTGTAACGCAGATGAATGTCCGAAGTGGCCAGGAACACATGGATACGCGGACGAGCGGCATGCCGGAGAGCCTGCCACGCGCTCTGGATGTCCTCTTTGCGAGCCCGTGCCAACCCGGCGACTATGGGCCGTCGAACTGACGCGGCGATAGCCTGCACAGCTTCAAAATCGCCCTCCGAAGCAATGGGGAAACCGGCTTCGATAACGTCCACTCCGAGACGGTCAAGCTGCCGTGCCATACGCAGCTTTTCCTGTACGTTCATGCTGCAACCCGGCGACTGCTCACCATCGCGCAGCGTGGTATCGAATACCGTGATCCGTGCTCGTTCCATTTCCAAAAGCCTCCAAGGGATGAGCTTTCATGCTACGTGGACACGGCAATAAAGCAAGCTTATAATTCCGATACTTATCATTAGTTTTTCTAACACCATCAGCGAAGCTTATAGACCCAGTAGCGCTGCTACAGGACAGGAATGGACCTTTCACAGTTAGAAGTCTTTTTAGCAGTAGCGCGCGAAGGGCGTTTCTCGCGGGCGGCGGAAAAGCTTCACCGCACCCAGTCCGCGGTAAGCCAAACCATCCGCAAATTGGAGGATCAGATTGGCGAGCCTCTTTTTGACCGCTCATCGCGCGAAGGAGTGTTGACCGATGCGGGCGGTGTGCTGAAGGAATACGCTGAGAAGTTGTTGAACCTGCGTAACGACGCGCAAGAAGCTCTCGTCGAGCTTCGCGAACTGCACAAAGGTAAGCTGGTGATTGCTGCCAATGAGCTCACCTCCCTTTACCTGTTACCGGTTCTAGTGGAATTTCGGCGCTTGCATCCCATGATCAAAATCACGGTTCAGCGGTCGCTGGGAAGTCAGATTCCTGGAGACGTGCTGCGGCACAATGTCGAGCTTGGCCTGCTTACTTATGATCCACAGGAATCGCAGCTGCATTCGGTAGTGGTATACCTGGACGAGTTAGCATTCGTGGTTCCACCGCGTCATCCACTAGCCTCGATTCGTGAGGTCAGCATTCGCCAGCTGGGTGCAGAGTCGTTCGTCGCGCACATGGTTCCTTCTCCCTATCGCGACAAAGTGATTCAGACCTTCCGCCGTCACAAGACGCCGCTGCATATGGACGTGGAATTGCCAACACTCCAAGCCATCAAGCGTTTCGTAGTTATGGGAAATGGCGTAGCCTTGCTGCCCGAAATTAGCGTGGAAGGAGAACTAGCCCGCGGAGAACTGGTGAGAATCCATGTTCGCGAGTTGCAAATACATCGAAAGCTTCGGCTCGTGTATAGGAAAGAAGCTAGTCTGTCACATGCGGCCCGAGCTTTACTTACGGTGGCCGAAGCTATGGCCGATGCACGCCAGGGCCGCTATCAATTCCAACGCGAACATTAAGCCACGACGGTGAGCGCTTCCTCTTCCGTCGCATAGATCTCAAACACCGAAGTCAAATTAGTCAATTCCAGAAGATGCCGAATGCGGCTACTCAGGCCCGTCATCTTCAACGCATGGCCATGACCTCGAGCCCACATGTGCAATGCGACCATCTCCCCGAGTCCCGCGCTGTCAATCGCCGAGACTCCCTTTAAGTCAAGAATTACGACATCCGAAGTCTCAATTGACTCACCAACCACCTGCGAAAGCTTGACTACCTCCTCGCGAAACACGATGCGACCTTTGCAGTGTAGAACTATCGCATCCCCCAACGCGCAACTTTCCAAAGTTAATGCCAAACTATTCTCCTTCGTAAGCAAAAAGCTGGAACGGAAGCTGGATTCAACACGGGTGGGTTCTATACGCATAGCTCAATGCTAGCAACGCCAGGTTGCACAAACATGTCGCTAACATGAAAATCTCGTGAATTCGATTTCCAGTCCCTTCTCGCGATGCAAAGCATTGACGGTGATCCCATCTTAGATGTTTGGTGCCTGTGGAAGGCGTGGCGGCAATGTGAAAAACGGTTGCCGAACTAGAGTCTCGTGCACCATCCCGCAAGATCAAATTCAGCGCAGCCGTATGTACCGGGGCAATCGTTCTACTCTGATTTGCATCCAAAAAAAGAAATGGCAAATTCAGCGAGAGGATGGGGACACGTCCACATGCGCAAATGCATAGGCCTGCTGATTCTTCTTTTATCGGTCACCGGAGTGTCCGCGGCCGAACTGCCGGGTGGAAACGTGTATCTGGGATACACGTATCTGACTTCTGGCTCGCTTTCATCGGGACCACTCTCCACCAGGCACGATCTTTCGAATCTGAACGGCTTTCTCGTTTCCGGCGAACTCAAGTTGCTGCCTTGGATCAGCGGCGTGGCTGAATACGGTGCAAACTTCGGAACCGAGAGGGTCAGTCCATTTTGCGAGGCGATCACACCCTGCCCAGTCCCTTTCAGCGGCGATACTCGTATCCAGACTTTCCTGTTTGGACCCCGTGCGTCGCTGTCTATTGGTCCCTTTCGACCCTTTGCGCATTTATTGCTGGGAGGAGCACACCTCAGCCAATCGGGGTCTGTGCCAGTCTCAGGCGCGAACTTGTCCGGCTCTGAAACCGGATTTGCCACCGCTTTCGGCGGAGGCCTCGATTACAAGCTGATTAAGGGTGTCGCTTGGAGAGTTCAGGCTGACGACCTGCGGAGCGACTTCTTCAACAGTTCTCACCACAATCTGCGCTTCAGCACCGGAATCCTGTTTCGGTTCTGAATGGCTAGAGAACACGCACGAACTGCTCCTAAGCTCACTCCCGAGAAGAGCCGTCTAGGGGCACAGATCAGCGGGAAATCTGTTTGGGAGTTCGGGCACTACTTTCAAAGGACTAGTGTGAGGGAGGCACATACTCCTTAGGCACTGCGGAACCCTCGCCAAAGAAATACTGCTCGAGTTGATTGACAATGACCTGCTGATCTTCTTTCCGCGCCGGATTGAGGCGGTATTCATTCAGCAGCATCTTGCAATGTTCCGTCCACATGTTCCAGGCTTCTTTGGACACGTTTTCGTAAATCTTCTTGCCCAACTCGGTATCAAAGGGAGGCTCATCGAGCCCGGGCAGCTCCTTCTGCAGCTTCACGCAAAAAACTTTGTGAGCTTCACTCATAAGAATTCCTTACCCATGGTGTTACTCGATTATGCCATAGGAGGCGACGAGGGAATGTTCTGCGCGGCTTCAAAAACAGACGAAGACAGGCGTAGTTGAAACGAATTATTGGTGGGCCCGCAAGGATTTGAACCTTGGACCAATGGATTATGAGTCCACTGCTCTAACCGCTGAGCTACGGGCCCGAACCCTGCTTCCGCCACAATCGACATAATGACGAAGCCTCTCGGGGAACACTTTATACAGTACTACAGAAGAAGGCTGCTGGATCAATGGTCGCATTACGGTTGGGAATGCCGCGAGAAAGGAGTGCAGCAGGGTCACTGATCGGATCTACTGATCAGAAGTAAGAATTCATCGAGTGTTTTTTTCGCCGACTTCCCAGCAGCGTTTGCCATTGTGCAAGTATGTGTTCATGAAAACCGGGCCTTGAATATCAAGGTAGACCATACAGCGCCCCTCATATTCGGGGAGGGCTTGATCGGTCGTCCAGTCACGCACCACATTGCCGGAGCGGTCCCAATACGCTCCTGGACGGCCCAACTTTCCAGCGGGAGAAGGCATAACATAAACCTCGAGAGCGGCCATAAACGGTTTATTAAATCGTATGAATAATGGTTGAACCTGCATTCGCCTGTCAAGGAAGAAAATTTAGGTCAGCTGTGGAAGTGTTTCCCGTCACTGAACCGAGGCTTGCATCGCGGATATAATTCCGCGATTATCACGCATGGATTTTGACCAGCTCATCACGTTCCTCGAAGTTGCAAAACAAGGCAGTTTCTCGCGCGCCGGCGAAAAAGTCTTTCGCTCCCAGTCGGCAGTCAGTGCGCAGATCCGGCAGCTCGAACAGGAATACGGCGACCGCCTGCTCGATCGTTCAGGAAAAAGCGTCAAGCTCACACCGGCTGGGAAAGTGCTGTTCGAGTACGCGGAACGGCTCAAGAATTTGCGTGACGAGTCGCTGATGGCAGTAGCCGATCACGGCCGAATGCCGCGTGGCACATTGCTGGTGGGCGCGAATGAAGCTACCTGCTTGTATGTTCTGCCTGAAGTTTTTGCGGAGTATTGCCGGCTCTATCCCGGTGTTCAAATCAGCATTTATCGAAACTTCAGCTATAAGATCATCGAGAAACTGGAGAACGGTTCCATTGATGTTGGAATCATCACTTTGCCGGCAAAATCAGCGAGTCTTAAGACGCTTCCGATTTTTCGAGACAAGCTGATGGTGATGGTCAGCCCGAAAAATCCTTTGTCTAAGTACAAAGTCGTGCCCGTTGCCGAGCTGGTAAAGTATCCGCTCTTGTTTCCTAAAACAGGTCACACGCGACGTTTGCTCGATCGCCTGTTCCGAATGCACATCTCCGAGCTACAGGTCCGAATGGAATTACCCAGCATCGGTATGATTAAGAGTTTCGTAGCGGCAGATCTCGGCGTGTCGCTAGTCAGTGCGACGTTCGCGCGGGATGAAGCGGAGTCCGGCCGCGTCAAGCTTATCGATCTGGAAGATGCGGAACTGTGGCGCGAGCTAGGGCTCGCCTACAGGCGTGACCGAACTCTTCCCCGGGCGACCACTGCTTTCATTTCGGTTTTGAAGGAAATGGCCGCTAAGAACAAAAAAACGGTCTAGGTAGCGTCTCAAGATTTGGATCGGTTGCGGAGTGCCTCCAACTTTCGAATAGAAGCCATTAAAATTTCTGATTTCCTTTCCCGGCGAAAAATCGCTACTTTAAAGAGTACGACGAACCTTGCCGATCTATCAGGGGAGTCTGCGATGAATGAATTAGAGAGCGGATTGAATAAAGTGTTGGAAGAGCATCAGCATGAGAGCGGCTTGCACATTATTGGCGGCCGTAACCGTTTGATCGCTCGTCTGGCTGAGTTCTTTGAACAGATAGTAACGCACGAGAACCACGAAGGTACCACCCGCGTTGGGGGGACCAGCCACTAACTTTAAATATCATGCCTGCCCTGCTCCAGAACGTGATTCGAATTACAACAACAGGCACCACAATGTCGACACGAATTACGTGTCTTCTGGAGGAGGGAGCGGGATAGGCTAGACAGAATTTGAGTTCACCGAAACCCACCGCCAGAAGAGATGGCGGTGGGTTTTTCTTTGCTCGCAAGATCGACGAAGAGGAGAAGTCATGAACGATTCATCTGGATCAAGTAGCGATTGGGCAGAACAGCCGGGCCTTGTGGTCATGAAGTTTGGCGGCACTTCGGTAGAGGACGCCTATGCGATTCGGCGACTCGTGCGAATTGTGCGTAGCCGATTGAATTTCCGTGTCGTGGTCGTGGTTAGCGCGTTAGCTAAGGTTACGGACGAACTTCTACGACTGGGACACGCGGCGGAAACGCGCGAGGGTTTTGAGACGGCTGTCACGGAATTGCAGCAGAGACATGAGCGGGTTGCTTCCGATCTCGTACCTTGTGGGGAAGGCGCTCTCTTGCGGTTTGAAATAGCGTCGGAGTTCGCGCAGTTGCGGTCATTGCTTGCAGAGATTACCAGCGCTGGTCATTTGAGTGCACAAATGCAGGACCGGCTACTAGGATTGGGCGAGTGTCTCTCCAGCAGGTTGGTCACGGCTGCCCTGCGGCATCAGGGCGTTGGCGCCGATCTGATCGATTCTCGTTCTTGTTTTGTGACCGACGATCGACATACGCAAGCTTCTCCGCTCTGGTCTGAAACCAACCATCGGCTGCGCCAAGCGCTTCACCCTGTTTTGAACCAAAGGCGGGTGCCCGTACTAGGAGGCTTTTTAGGAGCAACCAAAGTCGGGGTGCCTACGACTCTCGGTCGTGGCGGTTCCGATTTGAGCGCAACCATCGTCGGTGCAGCTCTTCGGGCTTGTCGCGTGGAAATCTGGACGGATGTGGACGGAGTCATGAGTGCAGATCCAAACCTGTGTCCCGACGCTAGGCTCATACCAAGAATGAGCTTTGACGAAGCGGGTGAGATGGCACATTTCGGCGCCAAAGTGCTACATCCGGCAACGCTGGTACCCGCGGCGAAAGAGAACATACCGGTCTATGTTCTGAATTCCCGGAATCCAGATATCGAAGGTACGGAGATCGTTGCGAACTGTAATGGTGGAACTTCAGTGCGAGCGGTCACGGCGAAACGATCCATTGCGGCGGTCGAAATTGCTTCAGCATCGAACAACGATTCCGATTTCCTGGAGGACATCTGCACCGCACTCGACCGGCACCATTGTCGCGTCGAACTGATGTCGTGCTCGCATGGCAAGGTATCGCTTCTGGTCAGTTCCACTGACACACTCGCGGGGGTCGCGGCTGAACTGCAAAACAGGGCCAGTGTTCGATGGGAGAATCATAAGGCGCTAATCTGTCTCATCGGAGAAAACATCCGCCGTAAGCCGGAAATTGCAAGTCGGGTGTTCGCTGCAGTCTCAGATATCGACGTTCGCGTGGTTTGCCAGAGCGCGTCAGACCGCACGATCAGCTTTCTCGTCGATGAATCGCGGGCTGTGGAAGCCGTCCAGCGTCTGCATGGACTCTTCTTTCCGAGCCGCAAGCAGCCCGTGTCAGTCCCAACTTCGCATTCTCTGTGCCAGGCGGGTGAAGCATGGCTATAAGCGCACTCGGTCCTCAACGCGCGGGACCTGGCAAGCGGCCACCAGTAGCCTCGAAACGTTCGTCATTCAGCCCAAGCTCGAAGATCGCGATCTTAGGCTTTGGCACAGTGGGCAAGGCTGTCGCAGAGGTGCTGTGCAGCAGGCCAAACTTGCCGTTCCGGCTTACACACGTCTTCAATCGCGATGTCGATCGCAAGCGGGTGTCGTGGGTTCCCAACGGTGTCGAATGGACTGACGACATTCGTCATGTTTTGGCTAGCGACGTCGACGTGGTGGTTGAGGTCGCAGGCGGACTCGAACCGGCAAAGCAATGGGTGCAGCAGGCATTACTGGCCGGAAAATCGGTGGTCACGGCGAACAAGCACCTAATAGCAGTGTACGGGGTTGAATTGTCGGAGCTGGCACATCAAACCGGGCAGCAGATCTTATATGGCGCATCCGTGGCAGGAGGCGTTCCGGTTTTGAGCGCGCTCGAGCACGGATTGGCAGGAGATAAGTTGGTGAAATTTGTGAGCGTCCTGAACGGTACCTGCAACTACATCCTAAGCAATATGGAAGCGTACGGGACATCACTGGCTGCCGCGGTGGCCGAGGTTCAGAAACTCGGGTTCGCCGAGGCCGATCCATCTGACGACTTAAACGGCACCGATGCAAGCTGTAAGCTCGCCATCCTGGCGCGAGTCGCCCTGCAAGTCGACATCCGGCCAGAATGCGTTTACAAGAGAAGTATCGAATCCATCGAGCCTTCCGATTTCGAGTACGCTCGTGAACTCGGCTGCACCATCCGCCAGTTATCAATGGCCGAGATTAGAGAAAACACACTACTTGCGACCGTGCAGCCCATGCTGGTGCCGCTCTCCTCCCCTTTGTCTCGGACCAAAGACAATCAGAATGCGCTCGTCGTAACCGGAGAACACGGAGGCGAAACCGTTTTGTCAGGCCGAGGCGCAGGCGGCGGACCGACGGCTGTCGCCATCATTTCTGACCTTCTCGCTCTACGACGAAATGTAACTGCAACCGCAAACAACCTTCATCTCCGTGCCTGTCGAGTGAGTGCTGATTTCTCTTCGTCGTACTTGCTACGTTCAAGGGGGCGAGCAGAAACCAGTGCGATCCCAGCGATCGCGCAGGCATTATCAACTCGGGGAGTTCAGGTCGACTGGGTTCGGAGAGTGAAGAGATCAGGCCGACACTCCGAGTTCGTTATGCTTGTGAAACCGTGCTCTACGGCCGCAGTCGAGGGTGCACTAGGAGAGATACGCGACCGCTGGGGAACTCGATGCACGCCAGTGTACTTGCCGATTTTTGCCGAGTAGGCCGGGTTGCCCAGGGCAGATGCCCGGATTCCTCAGTCACAAGCTCCCGAAGCACTGGTTTTTGGGTCGGGTACCGGCGGCGCGGGTTCGATGAGATGGAGTCCGCACTCGTTCTTGCTGAAGCCCGACCAGCGGCCAGCTCGCGGGTCCTCGCCGGGACCGATAGCGCGCGTGCAGTGGGTGCAACCAATGCTAGGGTAGCCCTGATCGTGCAGAGGGTTATAAGGCACGTTGTGCTTATGGATGTAGCGCCACACCTTCTTCGAATCCCAGTCCACGATTGGATTGATTTTCACCAGGCCAAACTTGGAATCCCACTCGATCTTGTGAGCGGAAGCGCGGTTCAGTGTCTGGTCCCGGCGAATGCCTGAAATCCAGGCTTGCAGTTCGCCAAGCTTTCGTCTGAGCGGCTCGACCTTCCGCAGGTTGCAGCACATGTCGGGATTGCGCGCCCAGAGAGCCGAACCGTACTGCTGCTCCTGTTCTTCGGGAGAGAGCAGCGAATACACCTTCTCAATTTTGACTTGATATCGTGCCTCAATCTCGTCGATGAGATTGTAGGTTTCGGGGAAAAGAAAATCGGTATCGATGGAAAAAAGGCGAAAACCCGGATTCACACGGGAGGCGATGTCGATCACCGCCATGCCTTCGACGCCGAAGGCGGATGAGATGGCAACGTTGTTTCCGAACCGGTCAAATGCCCACTGGAGGACTTCTTCGGCGTTCCAGTTTTCAGCAATGCCTTGGACCTTGGCAATCGCATCTTGAACATGCTCTTTCATGGCCTGGGTTCCTCGTCTTGCGTCAAGAGCTCAGCCGAACCGAGAAGCCCTGGAAGATCCAGGGTTGAGAATGGAAGCGCCGCAAGTGATTGATGTACTGAGTCCCCAGCCGAGCGGACAACGTCGCCCACAATGACCAGCGTTGGGGCAGGAAGTCGCTCCGCGGCACCCAATGCACCGACAGTCGTCAGCAACGATTGCTGTTCGGGAGTGCTTGCGCGCGATACGATGGCACACGGCGTCTTCGAGGAAACACCAGCGGCTTCCAGCCGCGACGCGATCTCGCGATACTGGTGCCCTGGCATGTAAATGACCAACGTGGAGCCGCTTGCAACATAGTTGCGCCAGTCATCTTCTTCGTTCTGTGAAGCACGTTGACCGGTCAGCAGGACCAGCGCGGGTGAGGCATGGCGATGGGTCAGCGGAATTCCCAACGATGCTGCTGCGCCGAACGCGGCAGTAACTCCGGGAACGATTTCGAACTCAATCCCAGCTCTGCGAAGCGCTTCCAACTCTTCGCCGAGACGGCCGAAGATGAGGGGATCGCCACTCTTTAGCCTCACCACGCATCGGCCCGATTCGGCCAGGGCAATCATCAGGAAATTGATTTCCGCCTGCGTGATCTTCTTCTTCCCACAACGCTTGCCAACATTTCGCAGCTGAGCACTGGGAGACACCAGCTTGAGAATCTCGGGCGAGACCAGATCGTCAAAAAGGACAACGTCAGCGATCCCTAGCAGACGGTGCGCTTTGATGGTGAGCAGCTCAGGATCGCCAGGCCCAGAGCCGACGAGATAAACTTTGCCCTTCATTCTGCGTCTCCTTCTTCGTTGTGCCCGGAATTGGCGGCAAGCATCTCCTCGAACGCAGGACGCGCCGCCAGGGACATTAGCAATTCGTGCTTCTGCTCGCGAGTCAGATTGCTCTTCAAGATGTCCCGCCGAGTGGCTCCCAGTTCAGCGACCCAATCGGCATAGCTGGGAGCAAATTGTTGTTCGAGTTGTTCCCGAAGGCGACGCGCGAGTGCAGGACTCTGTCCGGATGTCGAAATTGCGATCTGCAAATCTCCGCGTTTCACAAGGGCGGGGTAGTAAAAATCGCATTGTTCTGGATCATCGACCACGTTGCA
>Ga0207657_10003062_pt1 | contig 17893 bp, 22 predicted proteins | sample KBSC33metaG_FD_184316 | JGI IMG/M metagenome (GOLD analysis project Ga0207657, IMG submission 184316) | Corn rhizosphere microbial communities from Kellogg Biological Station, Michigan, USA - KBS C3-3 metaG (SPAdes) (version 2) | ecosystem: Host-associated > Plants > Roots > Rhizosphere > Soil ... | reverse complement strand
GGCACAGCGAAGGGCGGTGCTGCGCTAACGGCGGCCGCGGAACAGCTGGGGCAGGAGGCTGGCCAGGCGCGCGCGTTCGTCGCCCTGGGCACGGTGCAGGGCCTGTTGCGGGCCATGCAGGAATTTGGCGGTCAGGCCCTTGGACAGGGCTTCCAGCACGACGTCGACGTCTTCGCCGCGGGCCAACAGGCGGCGCGCGCGTTCCAGTTCGGCCAGGCGCAGCGCTTCGCTCGATTCGTGCAGGTCGCGGATGACCGGCACCACGGCGCGGTCGCCGATCCAGTGCATGAACGATTGCACGCGCGTCTCGATGATGGCTTCGGCCTGCGCGACGGCCGCCTGGCGGCTTTCGACGCCCGTGCGCACGACGTCGGCCAGGTCGTCGACCGTGTACAGGAACACGTCGTTCAGGCGGCCGACTTCGGGTTCGATGTCGCGCGGGACGGCCAGGTCGACCATGAACATCGGGCGGTGGCGGCGCGCCTTGATCGCGCGCTCGACGAGGCCCTTGCCGATCAGCGGCAGCGTGGACGCCGTCGACGAGATCACGATGTCGTAGCGCGACAGCTGCTCGGACAGTTCGGCCAGTGCGATGGCGCGGCCATTAAAACGCGTCGCCAGCGCCTCGCCGCGCGCCAGCGTGCGGTTGGCGATGGTGATGGATTTGGGGCCGTGGGCGGCGAAGTGGGTGGCGCACAGTTCGATCATTTCGCCCGCACCGATGAAGAGCACGTTCTGCTCGGTGATGCTGTCGAAAATGCGTTGCGCCAGACGCACGGCTGCGGCTGCCATCGATACGCTGTGTGCGCCGATTTCGGTGGTACTGCGCACTTCCTTGGCGACCGCGAAGGTGCGCTGGAACATCTGGTGCAGGTAGGTGCCGAGGCCGCCTGCAGCTTCGGCATGGCGCACCGCATCCTTCATTTGTCCAAGGATCTGCGGTTCGCCCAGCACCATCGAGTCCAGACCTGAGGCGACGCGGAATGCGTGGCGCACCGCGTTTTCTTGCGGCAGGGTGTACAGGTAGGGACGCAGTTCGCTGTATTGCAGTTTGTGATATTGCGCCAGGAAATGAGCGGTGCTGTCGATGGCTGCGTTCACGCCACCCGCTGTATTGCTGCTGGCGGCATAGAGTTCTGTGCGGTTGCAGGTGGAGAGAATCGCTGCTTCGTCGGCAGAGCCGGGGGACGTGTTGTGTCCGAACCAGGCGCGAGCGGCGGCGACTGCCTGACCGATCTGGTCCGCAGGGAAGGCTACTTTCTCGCGCAGCGATACCGGCGCGGTAGTGTGATTGATGCCGACGGCAAGAAGATGCATTCGGAGTACGGTATTCCGCGATTCAGCCCGCAATTATACGCCCATTGCCCTACGGGAACGGGAGGGTGTTGCTGGCGAGGTGTCATGGATGCGACGCTGCGAAAACTTCGATTGTTCCGGCCGCAACAGGTTCAGTCCGCCACTTGTTCCAGCCGATAGCCGAAGCTGTAGATCGGGATGAGTTGAAATCCGTGCTCAGGGTGCAATCCGAGCTTGGTGCGTACACGGGAGACATGCGTGTCAATCGTGCGCGAAGGAAGTTCGGTTTCGTGCGGCCATACGCTTTCGCGGAGGTAGGCGCGCGACAGCGGGCGGTTGAGGTTGCGAAAAAGCAGCAGGGCGACGGCGAATTCCTTTTGCGTGAGAGTGACGGGCTTGCCGTTTGCCCAAGCGCGTCCTGTTTGCGGCTCGAATGCATACCATCCGAATTGCAGTGTTTCCGCTTCGTGCTCGGGATATGCGGTTTTGAGCAGGGCCTGCAGGCGCAAGGTCAGTTCGGTACGGCGCAGCGGGGTAACAAGATAATCGTCAGCGGCGGTCAGCGCCGAAACCGCATCCTGCCGGGCAGTCGGTGCGATCAACGCGAGTACCGGCAGTTTGCCGTCGGTTGCATGGCGGATTGCATCAATGAGTTCCGGTGCGGGTATGTCCTGCACTTTCCAGTTGAGTATCAGCAGGTCACAGTCCTCGGCGCGCATCGCTTCCAATACAGCCTTGCCGGAATGGTATGGCAGACAGGAATGGCCGCCGGCCTTTACTACGTCCTGTATGACATTTGTCTGGACAGGATCGCTGTCGAGAACTGCGATGCGCATGTGATGAGAGGGAGATGTTTGATTCCGCGGCATCTTACCAGTCCGGCACAAGGCTGTAATCGGCTGCCACTGGTCGATCTGGCAAAAGAGAAAGTTTTCGGAATGCAACACATTCCATTGCCATTGGGAAATTTTGTGTATATATTGGGACAACCATGGCACACCCGAGTGAAAACCGGGGTCGCAAAGCCTCCGGTCTACCGTCCTCAGGGATCACGACAGCGGGGTTGCCAGGCTGGGTTAAGCCAGCTTGATATTCGCTGCGTTTTGCGGCGCGACCCCTCATTGGTGGTGTTGATGCACGACGTTCATTGTCTTGAGGGGATGCATGATGAATTGTTCTGTTGCACCTGCAGTGTTGGATTGCATTGCGGTCGATATGGTGTATCGCAGTGACAATGAATGCGTCGAGCCGGCTCTCCGTCTCATTGCAGGACAACTTGATTTTTATGCGGCACGATGAAAAAACAAATATCACCGCCCGGCCGCGCCGACCAGGCATCGCGCAGTAAACAGTCGGAAGCATTGCTCCGACTGGTGCAGGGGATGCGCGCGGATATAGCGGATTACCGCCGTCTGCGTGAACTTCTCGAACTGCAGTTTGATGCGGTGTTACGTCATCAATCCCAAGCACTTGTCGATGTCGCCGGCAAGATCACGGAACTGGTTGATACGCTTGAGCAGCGTCGCCAGGAGCGCGTGGTGTTGGCCTGTGATGTGATCGGTCCGGGAAAACCCGTGTCGATGCAGGGCGTGGTGCGGTTGCTGGCGGAATCGTCCCGCATCAAGGTCGAGGCGGATTGGGAAACGCTGGAGGGCCTGGTGCGCGAATGCAAGCAGGCAAACATGCGCAATTGCCGCTTGCTGACCGATCAGCATGAAATCATGCAACGTGTATTGAATCAGGAGGCCCATACGTATGTTCCGGCCTGATTTTCCTTCATCTTCATTCATATCCAACGGCAGCGCATCGTCCGTGGCTGCACCGTCCGGTCCTGGCGGGGGCGGCGGTTTCTCCGCGCTGTTCAACGAGGTGCGCGGCGAAGTGCTTGATTTCATCGAGCATGGCTCAAGCCGGATGGATGGCCCGCAAGCTACGACGGCAAGCTTCAGCGCCGAGGGGCGTTTTTATCAGGCGCAATTGGGCCAGAAGACTGTTGCCGGCAATGCGGCGGCTGGCATGGGTGACATTGGCGACCCCGTGCAACAGGCCTTCATCACATCGATTCTGCCGTACGCGCAGGAAGCGGGGCAGCAGCTCGGCGTGTCGCCTCATATTCTCGCCGCGCAGGCAGCGCTTGAGTCCGGCTGGGGGCAGCGTCCGCTGCGAGGGCCCGATGGCACGGATACGCATAACCTGTTCGGCGTGAAAGCTAGTGGACGTTGGCAGGGCGAGGCCGTCAATGCGCTGACTACCGAATACACCAATGGCAGCGCGCAACACGTGACCGACCGGTTCCGCAGCTTTCCGGACCATGCCAGTGCGTTCCGCGATTTTGTGCGACTGCTGCGCGATAACCCGCGTTACCAGATGGCGCTCAATACCGGCAGCGATGTCCGCGCTTATGCACAAGGCCTGGTGCGCGGCGGGTATGCCACCGATCCCGCTTATGCGGAAAAGCTGGCGAAGGTCGCCGCGCGTATTCAGTCTGTCGAATAAGAGGGAGCGGGAATGTCTACAGGTGCTACAGCAGCGCTGTCGATAACGCGGGCACGGATCACTTTTCCGGTCGCGACGTTGCGCACTTGTACGACTTCGTTCAGGCGGCCCGCTTCCAATGCTTCGCCGTCGGTGCTGACATCGATCGGTCCGCTGCGCGCAATGATGCGTACCGGAGCGCCTCGCTTAAACAGGATCGGCGCGGCCAGCCAGTTCTTTTGCACGACTTGGCCGGCACGCAGCGGACGCTGGCTGGAACGGTCGGCTACGGCGGCGGGATCGGACAGCGCATCGGGCGTCGTCGAGATCGTGCGCTTTTCCAGCGTCAGATCGGCGGCAGTAATCATGCGGTTGGCGGGAATGGCCGTTGCGGCCACGACCACGTCGGCAGAGATATCGGCGCGGACCACGAAGTCGCGCCGCCAGCCGTCGCTGGCGCAGCTTACGGCGAAGCGCATGCGGGTCGGGTATCGCGTGTCGGCGGGCGAAACGGTCAGCGGTTCGCGGCACGACGGCAATGCGCGATTCTGGTTTACCACCGTCACTTCGACGGCGGCATTGGCCAAGCCGTTGCGCTTGGCCTCGGCAAGCAGGAATTGGCGTGCTGCTCGCGCTACCTGGGCCTCGGGCGTTTCGGCAGCGTGCACCGTTGCCGCGCCCAAGGCACATAACAGCATCGTCATGCCGGCGCAATGAGCAGCAACATTTGAAGAGGAGATGAACATGGGCATCAACTTTGTAAAAGCGTTGGGAGTGCATCCGGATGCGCTGGAACTGCGGGCCGAGCGCACCAAAGTCCTGGCATCCAACATTGCCAACGAAAGCACGCCTGGTTACAAGGCGCGCGATCTTGATTTTGCTGCAACGCTGAAGCAAATGCAGGATGACGGCGACAACGGGCTGGCGCTCGATGACGGCGTCAATGCAAAGTATCGCATACCGTATCACCCTACGCGCGACGGCAATACCGTCGAACTTGGCGTTGAGCAGGCAGCATTCTCGCAAAACGCATCGGATTTCCAAACCAGTCTGACCTTCGTGGGTATGAAGATCAAAGGGCTGGCAAAAGCCATCGGAGGACAATAAGCATGTCGTTTCGGGATATCACACAGATTGCCGGTTCGGCGATGGCTGCGCAAAGCGTGCGGCTGAATACTGTCGCCAGTAACCTCGCCAATGCTCAATCGGCCGCCAGCACTGAGGCCCAGACCTACCATGCGCGCAAGCCGGTATTTGCGGCCATGGTTGACAGCAGTCGCGATCTCACAGGCAGCCGGGTGCAAGTGCTCGATGTGGTGGAGAGCCAGGAACCGTTGCGCAAGGTGTATGAGCCGGATAATCCGCTGGCGAACGAAGAGGGCATCGTCTTTTATCCGAACGTCAATCCGGTTGCTGAAATGACCGACATGATGTCTGCCTCGCGTGCCTTCGAAACCAATGTGGAAGTCATGCAGCGCGTGAAATCGATGCAGCAGTCGCTGCTTAAATTGGGAGAGGGATGATGATACAAACGACATCGGCGGACAACAGCAGCGCGCAGCAGGCTTCGTCCTCCAGTTCGGTGCTTGGCAATGTGCTCGGCGGCGATTCGACCGAACTGTTTACAAAGCTGCTGGTTGCGCAAATCAAGAACCAGGACCCGCTGCAGCCAAGCGACCCGACAGAGTATGTCAGCCAGTTGACGCAACTGAGCCAGGTGGAATCGTTGCAAAGGTTGTCCAGCCAGAATGCCAGCACTGTCTCGGCCTTGCAGCAACTGCAAGTGATGGGGCTCGGTTCGCAAGTCGGATCTCAAGTTTCGGTCGTCAGCGATCATGTCGTGCTCGACGGCCAGCCGGTGCAGGTCGGATTCAATCTGGACAACGCCAGTTCGGATGTGGCACTGGTATTGACCAGCGTGAGCGGCCAGGAAAAACGTATTCCCCTCGGTACGAAGACCGCAGGCGAAACTCAGTTCACGATCGACCCGTCTTCACTCGGTCTTGTCCCAGGCTCTTATGGAGTAAGAGTCGAAACCGCCAGCAAGGAGAACCCTTCGATTGAAGTGACCGGGCGGTTAAATAACGTCAGACTGGTATCCGGCAGCGACCCAGTCATCAATGTAAGCGGCGTCGGGCAAACGGCCCCGGCGAAGATTGCGCAATTCAACGGAAGCCGTACCTGACATAGCAGAAAGGAATTCCCATGAGTCTCGACATCGCACTCTCCGGCCTCAATGCAGTCAACACGAGCCTGGACACCATCAGTAACAATATCGCCAACGCCGGTACGTATGGCTTCAAGTCGGGTCGTGCCAACTTCGCATCGATATATGCCGGTTCGCAGCCAACCGGCACGGCGATCGATTCGATTACGCAAAGCATTGAAAAAGGAGGCAATGTCATTACCACTGGTCGCAACCTGGACGTATCGATCCAGGGGCGCGGTTTTTTTGCCACGCGCGATTCGAACGGGACAGCGAGCTATACCCGCGTCGGGATCTTCTCGGTTGACAAGAGCGGCTTCGTGGTCGATAGCTTCGGTCACAAGGTGCAGGGATATACGGCGACACCGGGTACGACGACGCTCGGGCCGATCGGCAGCCTGCAGGTGCCGACCGGACAGATCGCGGCGACGGCCACCGATACCATGTCTTATTCCGGCAATCTGTCGGCGGACTGGACTACGCCGGCCAATGCCTTCAACACCACCGATCCGACCACGTATAACAGTGCGCTATCGACCGTGGTCTATGACTCGTTGGGCACGCAGCACACGCTGACTCAGTATTTCGTCCATACCAATACCAGTGAAGTCACCGTGAACTATGCATTCGACGGCACGGACCTGGGTATCTCGCAGGTGCTCCAATTCGATACCTTGGGTGCGCTGACTTCTCCGACCACGCCGGTGACAGTTTCATTGGGAACGCCGAACGGCGCTAATCAGTTGGATGTCAACATCGACTATACCGACACCACCCAGTTCGCCGGCGAAGCGACCACGCTGACCAACGCCGCCAACGGCTACAGCGCCGGCGTGATGAAGGATCTGCAGATCGAGAAGGATGGCTCCGTGATGGCGCAGTACAGCAATGGCCAGAAGCAGTTGGTCGGCATGCTGGCGCTGGCGACTTTCCCGGACGAGAACTCCCTGGTGTCGGTCAGCGATACCGCATGGGCTGAGTCGAATGCCTCCGGCACGCCCTTGTTCTTCAAGCCTGGCACCGGCATTGCAGGCGATGTCACCGGCGGCACGCTCGAACAGTCCAACGTCGATGTGGCCAATGAGCTGGTCGGCCTGATGGTTTCGCAGCGCAATTATCAAGCGAACTCGAAAGTAATCTCGACCGAAAACCAGATGCTGCAATCGCTGATGCAAGCGGTATAAGGAGCGCCTGACTCATGGATGCGCTTATCTATACCGCCATGAGCGGCGCCGAGCGCGCACTGCGCGCTCAACAGGTGCATGCGAACAATCTGGCGAACCTTGAAACGGCCGGTTTTCGTGCCGACTTCGAACTGGCGACTCAGCAAGTCGTGCCGGGCTTCGGCTATGACACGCGCGTGATGAGCCGCATGCAGGCAAATGCCTTGAGCGCGCGCGAGGGGACGGTACGCGAAACCGGACGCGATCTCGATGTCGCCCTGCAGGGCAACGGCTATCTGGCGGTGGAATGGGGAGACGGCGAAGCCTATACCCGCGCCGGCAGCCTGACGGTGGATGCCGACGGCGCATTGACTGTCAACGGACGCCCGGTGCTCGGCGACGGCGGCCCGATCACGCTGCCGCCTTTCCAGCGTGTTGCGATCGGGACTGACGGCACCATCTCCGTCCAGCAGCCCGGGCAGGAAACCCTGCAGCCGGTCGACAAGCTCAAGCTGGTGAGAGCAGATGGCGCCGATCTGACCAAAAATGAAGCCGGTCTGATCGTGCCGCGCGACGGCGGGCAACTGGAGGTTGACAACACCGTGACTGTGCGCAGCCGTCATCTCGAAGGCAGCAATGTATCGGCGGTCGAGGAACTGGTCGCCACGATGAACCTGAATCGCGATTTTGAAATGCAGATGAAACTGTACAAGGCAAGCGATTCGATGGCTGAGGCGGGTAACCGTTTGATTCGGGATTAAGCCCGGGCCACCCACAACAATTTAAGGGGAAGACGATATGAATCCGGCATTGTGGATCAGCAAGACTGGCATGCAGGCGCAAGACGTGCGGCTGCAAACCATCGCCAACAACATCGCCAACGTTAATACGGTGGGCTTCAAGCGCGACCGTGCGGTTTTCGAAAACCTGTTTTACCAGGTCGAACGCCAGCCAGGCTCGCGTCGCGACGATGCGACTGTCAGTCCCAATGGCGTACAGCTCGGGAACGGCACCCATCTGGTAGGCACGCAAAAGATATTCACCACCGGCAATCTGCAAACCACCGGCCAATCGCTCGATGTGGCGATCGTCGGCAATGGCTTCCTGCAAGTGGAGATGGCCGACGGTACGGTGGGCTATACCCGAGCAGGGCAATTGCAGATCAATGGGGACGGACGCCTGGTCAATGCTCAGGGATTGCTGTTGCAGCCGCAGATCACCGTACCCAACAATGCCACCGCAGTCACGATCGCTGAAAACGGCATGGTCAGCGCGACAGTGGCCGGATCGACCACGCCGACCGAACTCGGGCAACTGACCTTGGCCAACTTCGTCAATCCCACCGGCCTGCTCGCATTGGGCGACAACCTGTATCGCGAAACCACGGCCAGCGGTGCGCCGATCACAGGTGTGGCCGGTACCGAAGCATTCGGCAAGATCAAGCAGGGCGCGCTGGAAAGCTCGAACGTGCAGGTCGTGGAAGAAATGGTGGACATGATCTCCGCGCAGCGGACCTATGAAATGAGCACCAAGGTCTTGTCGGCAGCGGACAACATGATGCAATTGCTGGCACAAGCCGCACGATGAGAAAACATCTCTTTTTGTGTCTTGCCGCAGTATCACTAACAGGCTGCTCGGCCATCACGCCGCAGCAGCCGCCGCCATTGGGCGAGGTGCCGCAGCCGCCGGTCAAGGTGGTGGCGCGCAAAGGGCAGGCGGGCGGCGTGTTCGTCGCCGAAACCATTTCCTCGCTCACGGCGGACAGACGCGCATTGCGCCCCGGCGATGTCTTGACGGTGACGCTGAACGAAACCACGCAAGCCAGCAAGAAGGCCGATACGAAAATCGGCAAGGGATCGAATGTCGGTATCCAGCCCTCCGTCATCGCCGGAAAGTCGAACAAGGTGACCAATATCGGGCTGGAGAGTCAGACCGATTTCAGCGGCAGTTCCACCAGCACGCAGCAAAACTCGCTGACCGGCGCGATCACGGTCGTGGTGCAGGAAGTGCTGCCGAACGGCCTGTTGCTGGTGCAGGGCGAGAAGAATCTATATCTCAACCAGGGCGAGGAGATGGTGCGCTTGAGCGGCTATGTGCGCGCGGAGGATATCGACAATGACAACCAGGTCTCGTCGCAGCGCGTCGCCAATGCACGCATCGTGTATTCAGGCACCGGGACGTTAGCGGATGCGAACAATCCTGGCTGGCTGACCCGTTTCTTCGTGAATCCGTGGTTCCCTTTCTGAAGTGCCGGATGATATGAAATCTCGAATCTTTCTGCCGTTGTGTGTGATGCTGTCGGTCATGGCGTCTTCCGCGATGGCGGCCGCCTCGCCCTTGCGCAACTTGGTCAGCGTGGAAGGCGTGCGTGACAACCAACTGATCGGCTATGGACTGGTCGTCGGCTTGAACGGCACCGGCGACAGCACGCAGGTCAAATCGACCACGCAATCGGTCGGCAACATGCTCAAGCAGTTCGGCGTGAAGCTGCCGACTGAGAACAAATCGAAGAACGCGGCGACGGTGATCGTCAGCGCGGTTTTCCCGCCCGGGTATCGCAAGGGCCAAACCATCGATGTCACCGTGTCGTCCCTGGGCGATGCCAAAAGCTTACGCGGCGGCGTATTGTTGCTGACACCGCTGAGTGCAGCCGACGGCCAAGTGTATGCGCTCTCGCAAGGCAACGTTGTCATCACCGGATTGGCCGCGCAAGGCAAAAGCGGATCGAGCGTTACCGTCAACACCCCCACTTCGGGCCGCATTCCGAACGGCGCAACTATCGAGCGCGAGATCGAATCGGATTTCGATACGCAGCCAGTCGTGCGCCTGAATCTGAAACGTCCGCACTTCAAGACCGCCACCAATATCGTGCAGGCCATCAACCGCCGTTACGGCAAGATCGCCAGCACGCGCGATGCGACCACGGTCGATGTTGTCGCACCATCGACGCCGACAGAACGGGTCGCTTTCGTCGCGGCGCTGGAAGATTTGTCGGTCGATGTCGGCCCGGAAGTGCCGAAAGTGATTTTCAATTCACGCACCGGCACGGTCGTCATCGCCGATGGTGTGCGTGTGAGGCCGGCAGCGGTATCGCACGGTTCGCTCAAGGTCGTGATCTCGGAAACGCCGGCTGTCAGCCAACCGGGGCCTTTGAGCAACGGCCAGACCACAGTGGTGCCGCGCTCGCAAATCGACGTACAGCAGGGCGGTGGACGAATGTTCAAATGGCCTTCCGGCGCGAGCCTGCAGGCGATCATCGACGTGCTCAACAGCACCGGCGCTACGCCGGACGACATCATGGCAATCCTGCAGGCGCTCGATCAGGCAGGCGCGATCGACGGCGAGTTGGTAGTCATCTGAAAAAAACGAGGCGATTATGTCCGCTATTCCTTCTTCTCTTTCGCACGAACTTCTGCAGAATGGAGTCGAGCGCGCCGAAGCTGGCACGCCCGCGCCGGCCGATGCGCAATTGCGCGCCAAGGCCAAGGACGCGGCGGAAAAATTCGAGGCTTATTTCATTGCGCACATGCTGCATCAGGCACGCAGGAGCGCACGCGAATTCGCAGGCGATACGGCGCAGTCGAAGAATGGCGGAGAAGAGATGCTGGACTGGGGAGATCAATTTCTTGCCGATGTACTCGCCGGACAACGCGCATTCGGCATTGCCGATGTGATGCTGCGTCAGTTGCTGCCGGCTGACGGTCCGCATCAAGGCGCGCATACGCCGGAAGCCAATGTGGTTGCCGTTGTCGGCCATACGAAGTAGAGCAATGTTGCAGCATTGTCCTTATTCATTCACATTCGCGAGGGGCCAAGCCTATGTCCTTTATCACTAATGCGCTTTCCGGCGTGCAGGCAGCGCAAATTGCGCTGGACACAACCAGCCAGAATGTGTCGAACATGATGACGCCCGGTTATACCCGTCAGGGCGCGCAGATTAACGCGGTCAACCTCCATGGCTACGGCACCATCTCGCCCGGCAACGGCGTGAATGTACCGAAGCTGTTGCGCTTTAGCGATAGCTACAAGGATTTGCAGTTGTGGCAGGCCAATTCGCAGCTCGGGCAGTACACGGCCGGCTACGATTATTTCACGCAGTTGGAGCAGGTGATGGCCGACGATTCGTCCAACATCAATGGCGGGCTGGACAATTTTTTCTCAGCGTTGAATGCCGCGAGCGTGGATCCGGCATCGACACCGCTGCGCCATCAGGTGATCACTGCGGCCGACGCGCTTGGAAAGCGTTTCAACACCTTGCGTGAGGTGTTGTCCAATCAGCAGTTGGCGGTGCATCAGCAACGCACCAGCATGGTCACGCAGGTGAATTCGCTGGCGAGCGATATTGCGGCGATGAACAAGAAAATCGTCTCCATGAGCACTGATCAGTTCACGCCATCGGGAGTGATTGACCAACGCAACCAGAAAATCGATGAACTCGCCAACCTCATCGGCATTCAGGTCGTGGATCAGGCAGATGGTTCGCGGAATGTATCGTTGCGCAGCGGCCAGCCGCTGGTAGCCGGTTCGGTGGCCTCGACCATGAGCGCCGTCAGCAATGTCAGCGGCGGGCAGGATCTCAAGCTCAACTTCCTCAATGAGTCGTTTACGCTCAACAGCGACAACATCGGCGGCAAGCTGGGCGGACTCGAAAATTATGAAAGCAACGTGCTGATGCCAACGACGCAGTCCATCATGGACATGGCAAGCAGCCTGGCGACCAATGTGAACGCGCAATTGGCGGCAGGCTTTGCCATGGATGGCACGCCCGGCCAGCCCTTGTTCAATTACGATCCGACCAGCGGCACGGCGATGCTGACCGTGAACACCAACCTGGTCGCCCAGGATCTCGGATTTTCTTCGTCTGCCACCGAGCCGGGCGACAGCGGCAATCTGCTAACGCTCATCGGTTTGAAAGACCAGCCAGTATCGGTCTCGTCACTTGGCAGCGTATTGCTCAACGATGCTTATACCCAGTTGGTCGGGCGTCTGGGGACGGACAGCCAGCAGAATTCAGTCTCGCTGGATACTGCGCAAACAGTACGCAAGCAATCCGAAGACAGTTGGAAGGCGACCAGCGGCGTCAATCAAGATGAAGAAGCCATCAACCTGATGCAGTACCAGCAAATGTACCAGGCCAACATGAAGGTAATTTCGGTGGCATCGCAATTGTTCGACAGCGTTCTGGACATGCTGCACTAAGGTGATTTAAGTCCATCACAGGTTCGAGGAGATATCATGCGCGTATCCAGCACCCAGTATTTCACGACGGTCAACAATGCATTGCAGGACAATAATGCCGCAATCCAGTATGTCACCGAACAGATCTCATCCGGGTATCGCATACAAAAGCCGTCGGACGATCCGGTAGGCAGCGTGCGGGTTTCACGCCTAGCGCGGGAGGATGCGGCGCTGACGCAATACAAGGACAACATCAGCGCGCTCAGTACGCGATTGAGCTATAACGAAACCACGCTGCAGAACATGACGGATGACATGCTGCAAGCGCGCGACACGCTGGTGTGGGCTGCGAACGGATCGAACCTTTCTGCCGATCTGAATGCGATGGCAAGCACGCTGGTGTCGTTACGCGATGCGATGTTCTTCTCCTCTAACACTAAGGATCAAGAGGGGCGCTATCTGTTTTCCGGTACGCTGACGTCGACTGCGGCCATCAGCTATGATTCGACAGCCGCGGTGGGATCGCGCTACACCTTCACGGGAAACACCAATCTTCAGAATGTGGTCATCGGCAACGGCATCACGCAAGCGGCCAATGTCCATGTGGCGGAAATGGCGCAATTGCTCAACACGCTCGATACGGCGATCGCGGCCATGCAATCGCCCACGGCCGATCCGAACAACCCCGCCACCCAAGCCGATCTCACGGCAGGACTGGACGCGATGGATACTGCCATCAATACGTTCAGTTTAAAAATCGCCGATCTTGGCGACGCGCAAAATCTCTTGCAGACTCTCGACGATTCGCATACGAACATGTCATTGTCCAACAAGCAGGCAACGACCCTACTCAATAACCTGGACTATGGTGAGGCGTCGATCAGGCTCAACGGTTACACGGCGGCGCTGCAGGCAACGCAGAAATCGTATGTCAAGGTCAACGCCCTTTCTTTATTCAACTTGCTGTAATGACGTCATATATCGCGTATGCGTATTGAATCGCTGAATCCTCAACCACTGGCGCCCGACTCCATCGAAGGCGCCGGTACGTCGGGCGCGCAGCCGGCGCAGGAGGGCTCATCCGTTGCGCCCAAACAGCCTGCTGTCAAACCATCCCGTGCCGATGCATCGCCGGGTTCGGGCTTGGCCGGCTGGGACCCGCAACTGAACCAGGACATCTCCGGCGCGCAAAGCGTCGATGATTTTCTCGGGCGGCTCGGTGACATGCTGCAGTCGCTCAAGGCAGACATCAGCGAAAAACTCGCCGCACGTCAAACAGGCGATGCGAAGCTGGAAAGCGAAGTGGAGCAATTCGCGGCAGTCTGGCGTTCACGCAGCGCAGCCACCGGTGCGAGCCTCGATGGTCAATTGAACTACGATGGAGCAGGGCGGGCGCGCCAGCGTTTTTATGTGCGCGGTCTGGATATGCGCAGTTTGCAATCGCGCGGCAGCGAGCGGATAGAATTTTCGGTCGGCGGCAACCAACGCGCCATGATGCTCTCGATCGAGCCCGGCATGTCGCAAGAGACGATTTTGCGCCGTTTGAACAAGACGCTTGCCGCAGCGGATATCAACGCCTCCACCGATGAAGACGGCATGCTTGTTCTGGATGCACCGCAGGACGTATGGACAAACGTGCGCGATACGTTTGCCATCAAGGGCGGCGGCGTGCGTTTTGCAAGCGGGCAGTTCAACCGTGTGCAGGCAGAGGCCGCGCCGGATGCGATCGCTCCGGATACTTGGCATACAGACAGCGCCGGTGCCTTGCGCAGCACCTTGGAAGGCGTCATCGATGCGCTCTCGCGCGTGCAGCAGGCGCGTCAATCAGTGGCGCAGACCATAGCCGAAGCGAGTCAGCGCTTCAATCTTGCAAGTTCGCCGGAAGGTCGCGATTGGGCTTTGTCTTTTTCGAAGCGCTTCGAGAACATCGCATCCCAGCCGCGTTATCAGGCTTCCGCACTCGTTGCTCCCGCACTTGCATCCATCAGTCGTCCCCGCGTACTGGCGCTGCTCGCGCTGGAGCCGAACAGGTGACTTGCATTTTCGATCTCACCAAGACAGGCAGACATAATGTAATCAACCAGCGAGTTGTATTAATGTCAGCCCATTCGAGCAAGGCGTTTTTCATTCCTGCATTTGGGAAATATGTGTCGTATAGTAACGGCATACTTCGCGCTCGGTGCAACTGACGTAATGGTCATACATGACGACGACTAAAAGAACAAATCCTCCTTCGTACCAGATTCTGGACCCTGCGACGCTTGGGCGTCCGATTCATTTGCTGCGTAATTTTTCAGCATTGCTTCGGGACGAACTGGTGGAGGTGCTGCGTACAACTTATAACCGCCGCTATCGCTCGCATTTCGATGTTGCCGATGTGTCGATCTCGCAGATCGATGGCGAATTGCCGCAGACACGCTGGCGTACTTATGGTTGCCCATCGGGCCGCATCGGTTTCTCCATCGACCGGCAACTGGCGCTTGCCATTCTCGGTTATCGCTATGGCGCGACCGAAAAGATGCCGGGCGAAGGCGAAGCGCTGCCGCCCGAAACGGCGTCGGAAGAGCGCCTGGCAGGCAACCTCGGCCAGAAGTTCGCCGAGCTTCTGGCCAAGTGCATCGAGATGCGTCCTGACGAAGCCGCCGCAGCAGAAGCAAAGCTTGCTCCTGTCGAGCTTGCGCTCATGGCCAACGGCACGCCTGCATTTGGTAAATGGATGGTCAAGGTGACTATTGTCGAACCCGCCATCAACGTTCGCGGCACCTTGACCCTGACGCTTGACGAATCGTGGATGGCGCGGCTGCTGCACAACCTTGCGCCGTTGCGCGACAAGCGTAGCGACAGCCTTGTCAAAACCCCGGTTGCTGCAAACCAGATTCCGTTGACCGTGGTGGCGCGGCTTCTGGAAAAGGAAATGCAGCTCGCGGATGTGCTCAACATACGCGTCGGCGAGGTGATCCCGATCAGCATGCGCGATGCCGACGTGTTGATCGACGGCTCGCGCCTGTTTATTGCAACGGTTGCCGAACAAGACGGCAAGCTTTGCTTAACCTGTTTTGAAGATGCTGAATAAGGAGGCAATCATGTTGAACAAGCTCGAGATCGATTCTCCGCCGGAAGAGCTGGAACTCCAGGAGGGCAATCCCGCTCCCGCTCCCGCTCCCGCTGCTGCTTCTGCTGCTTCTGCAGCTCCTGCTGCTGCAAGCCGTCCAAAGCGCGACCTGCCGGCCATGATGCGCAAGATTCCCGTCACGCTCACGCTCGAAGTCGGCAGCGCCCGCATGTCGCTGCAGGATCTGGTGGGAATCGACGAGGAGAGTGTCGTCGAACTCGATACGCTGGCAGGCGAACCGCTCGTGCTCAAGGTGAACGGCACACCGATCGGTCGCGCGCAGGTGGTTGTGGTCGGCGACAGCTATGGCTTGAAAGTCGTCGAATTGTCTGACCTGGATTTCGGCAGCTTCGGCAGATGAAACAAGCATTGGTCCGCGCGCGCGGACGCCTCTCATCCCGCATGATGCCGATATTCGGCATGCTGTCGTTCTGGTTGTTCTGTCATCCCGCTTTTGCCGGCACCATCGAAGTGCTTTCCAGCGCCAAGGGCGGTACCCCAACCGAATTCACGGTCAAGACCCAGGTCTTGATCATCATGACGCTGCTCGGGCTGTTGCCCGCGCTGATGTTGATGATGACCAGCTTCACGCGCTTCGTGATCGTGCTGGCTTTGCTGCGGCAGGCGCTCGGTTTGCAGCAGGGTCTGCCGACCCGCATCATTACCGGCACGGCATTGATCCTGACCTTGCTGGTGATGCGCCCGGTAGGCGAGCGTATTTGGACCGATGCCTTCGTCCCGTATGATCAGGACAAGATCGGCCTGCAGGAAGCCTTGAAGATCGCCGAGGTGCCGCTGTCGCGCTTCATGCTGGCGCAAACCAGCAAGAGCTCGCTGTCGCAGATCTCGGCGCTGGCCGGAGAAGGGAAGGTCGCTTCGCCGCAGGATCACAGTTTTCCCGTCAAGCTGGCGGCATTCGTGTTGAGCGAGCTGAAAACGGCATTCCAGATCGGTTGCATGCTGTTCATCCCGTTCCTGGTGATCGACCTGGTGGTGTCGTCGGTGCTGATGGCGATGGGTATGATGATGCTCTCGCCGCTGGTGATTTCGCTGCCGTTCAAGCTGCTGCTGTTCGTGCTGGTCGATGGCTGGACGCTCACCGTCAATACCCTTGTTACCAGCGTGCAGGCCTACTGATGCTTACTCCCGAAATCGCAGTCGATCTGGTCGGCGAAAGCCTGCACATCGTGATGATGCTGGTGCTGCTGCTGGTGGTGCCCGGACTGATCGTCGGTTTGATCGTCAGCTTGTTCCAGGCAGCCACGCAGATCAACGAGCAGACCTTGAGCTTTCTGCCCAGGTTGCTCGTGACGCTCCTGGTGGTCACCCTGACCGGGCACTGGACGACAGGGTATCTGATGGATTTCTGCGTATCGATCTTCAGACGCGCGGGCACCTTGGTCGGTTAGTAGATAGATGCCGGTCGAACTCCTGTTTGGTCAGTTGGTATCGCTGATCGCCGCCATGTGGTGGCCGTTCTGCCGCATTCTCGCGGCGTTTTCCACCGCGCCCATGCTTGGCGATGCGCTCGTGCCGATGCCGTTGCGCGCGTTGCTGTCGCTGGTGCTGACCATCGTGCTGCTGCCGGTGGCGCAGCCGTCCATTGCGATCAATCCATGGTCTATGCAAGGCATTCTTGCCACGGCGGAGCAGGCCGCCATTGGAGCGGCGCTCGGTCTGGCGTTTCATCTCGTGGTGGCGGTGATCATGGTGCTCGGTTACATGGTCTCGTCGCAGATGTCGCTGGCGATGGCTGTCATGAACGATCCGCTCAATGGCGCATCGTCCGACGTCGTGTCGGTGCTCTTGTATGTGCTGACCATCCTCGTGTTTTTTTCGATCGACGGCCACCTGGTCCTGACGGGCGTACTGGGCGCCAGCTTCAAGGCCTGGCCGGTTGGTGTGGGCATTAACGCACTGTCATTGCAGACGCTGGCGCTGAATGTCGCGTGGGTTTTTTCGGCTGCAATGCTTATCGCGGTGCCGATCATCTTTTCGACGGTCGTGGTGCAACTGGGCTTCGGTTTTCTGAACCGCATCTCACCGGCATTGAACCTGTTCTCGCTCGGTTTTTCGCTGGTGCTGATTTTCGGCGTGTTCATGCTCGGCCAGATCGTGCGTTCGCTGCCAGAACACTATCTGCATATGACCAACCGGGTGCTGGACATGCTCCAGCAGCAAATGCACGCGGGGCCGCATGGCTGACCAGTCGTCCCAGGAAAAAAGCGAGAAGGCGTCGGCGCAGAAGCTACGCAAAGCGCGTGAACAAGGGCAGGTGGTGCGTTCGCGCGATCTGGCAACGGCCCTTGGCATACTGCTCACGCTCAAGCTGATGATCATCCTGTGGCCGGACTATCTGGACGATTTTCGCCGCCTGTTCCTGCACTGTTTCGTGCCGCTCGACGGCGATGGAACGTTGGACAACGTCTGGTCCGAAATGCTTTCCGATGCATGTGCGCTGCT
>Ga0207657_10003061_pt1 | contig 17896 bp, 17 predicted proteins | sample KBSC33metaG_FD_184316 | JGI IMG/M metagenome (GOLD analysis project Ga0207657, IMG submission 184316) | Corn rhizosphere microbial communities from Kellogg Biological Station, Michigan, USA - KBS C3-3 metaG (SPAdes) (version 2) | ecosystem: Host-associated > Plants > Roots > Rhizosphere > Soil ... | reverse complement strand
CGCCACTGTTCCGCGTCGCCCGCCGGTGGTAGCTTCAACGCGTGCTCTTCGGAGCGACAGGCCGTCTGTCCCTCCTTCGCCGAAACCGAGGTTTCGCCCTGCTCTTCTGGGCCACGGCCGGGTCGGCGATCGGCTCGTACCTCGCGGCGCTCGCTCTCTCCGTCCACATCTACGACGAGACGGGATCCGGCCGCTGGCTCGCGACGCTCCTGATCGCCGACTTCCTGCCGATCGTCGTGATCGGGCTCGTGCTGGGACCGCTCGTCGACCGCCTGTCGCGCCGGCGGCTGATGATCGCCTCGGATCTCGTCCGGGCCGCGACCTTCGCGATCTTGCCGTTCGTGGACGAGCCGACCGCGATCGTCGCCGTCGCCGCGGTCAACGGCATCGCCACCGGGTTCTTCCGCCCTGCCGTGTGGGCCGGTCTCCCGAACCTCGTCACCGAGGAGGACCGCGAGCAGGCGACGTCTCTGCTCACGACGGTCGAGAACGTCGCGTGGACCATCGGGCCGGCCATAGCCGGGCTACTCCTCGCCTCGAACGGGGTCGACCTCGCGTACTGGACGAACGCCGCGACCTTCCTGCTCTCCGCCGTCCTCGTCGCGCGGATCGCGGGCAGCGCGCTCCGCTCCGACGCTCCGCTGACCAAGGGTCACTGGAGCGAGCTGCGCGAGGGGCTCGGCCTCGTCGTCAGCTCTCGACATCTCGTGACGGTGCTTGTCGTCTGGAGCACTGCGGCAGTCGCCACCGCGTGCATCAACGTGGCCGAGGTCATCTTCGCCAAGCATGACCTCGACGCGGGCAACATCGGGCTCGGCTTCCTCGTCAGCGCGACCGGGGTCGGGCTCGTGATCGGGAGCTTCTTCGCGGCCTCGGCGCTCGGTGCCTTCGGCATGCGCCGCGTGTATCCGGCGGCGCTCGCGCTGATGGCCGCGGGCTTCGGGCTCGCGTCCGCCTCGCCGACGATCGTGCTCGCCGCCATCCTCGCTGCTGTAGCCACAATAGGCAACGGAGCGGCGATCGTCTGCAACCAGGTACTCGTCCAGCGGGGTGCGCCGGACTCGATGCGCGGCAGGGCGCTCGCCGTCCTCATGTCGACGTACTACGCGATCCTCGGCCTCTCGATGGCCGCGGGCGGCCTGCTGGTGGACGCCGTCGGTGCGCGCGCGTCGTGGACGATCGCGAGCTGCATCTTCCTCGTCGCAGCGGCGCTGGCGGTCGTTCTCACGGCCCGACTGCGCGAGGAGGACGCGCCGGCCCTCGCGCCGAGCGGGCTCGAGCGGATCAGGACGCTGATGGACGAGATCGACGACACGCGCCAGCGCGAGCTCGAGCGGGGATCGCCGGAGGTCGCCGTGCTCGCTCCACGCGACGCCGAGAGCCGGTCCACGCCTTAGAGTCAGCCCAGATGGTTGATCGGCGATTGGCGCGAACCGGATGGCGCCCCAGACACGGCGCCGGATCACCCCGTCCGGTCACGGCCCGTACCTTCGAGTACGAGCCGCACCCGGCCGGTGCGCCCGGCTTGGTCTGGGACGTCCCCGGACGTCACGCCAATCACCGATCAACCACCTGATGGTTAGCCGCGGCTGGACGCAGGACGAGCTCGTCACCGGCGTCCTCGCCGGAGACCGGCGTGCGCTCGCCCGCTCGATCTCCCTCGTCGAGGACGGGGAGGAGGGGGGCGCCGAGATCGTGCGACGGATCTACCCGAGCACGGGTCGCGCCGCGTCGATCGGCGTCACCGGGCCGCCTGGCGTTGGCAAGTCGTCACTCGTCAGCGCGCTCGTCGGCCACGTGCGCGGCCTCGACAGGAGCGTCGGCGTCGTCTCCGTCGACCCGTCGAGCCCGTTCACTCGCGGCGCACTGCTCGGCGACCGCATCCGCCTTGCCGATCATTTTCTCGACCCGGACGTCTATATCCGCTCCATGGGAACACGCGGGCATCTCGGCGGCCTGGCCGAGGCGACGCTCCAGGCGCTCCTGCTCGTCGATGCGTCCGGGAAGGACGTGGTCTTCCTCGAGACGGTCGGCACCGGCCAGAGCGAGGTCGAGGTGATCGGGATCGCGGACGTCGTCCTGCTCGTGCTGATGCCCGGCTCCGGCGACGCCGTGCAGGCGCTCAAGGCCGGGATCATGGAGATCCCCGACGTGATCGCCGTCAACAAGATGGATCACCCTGCCGCGAAGACGATGCTCCAGGAGGTGCGGTCGATCGTCGCGCTCGACCCGGTTCGCGAACGGCGTCCTGCGATCCTGCTCACCGAGGCGCTCCGGGCCGAGGGAGTGCCCGAGCTCTGGGACGCGCTCGAAAAGCGGAGGGCGGAGCTGGACGAGCGCGGTGAGCTCGAAGCGCGACGCGAGCGCAACCTGAGCGGCGAGGTCGAGGCACTCGCCGTCGCACGGGTCCGGCGGCTCGTCCGGGAGGCGATGCGCGACGACGTCGCCGTGCGGGCGCTGGTGGAGGGCGTCCAGCGCCGCGAGGTCGATCCGGTGACCGCGGTCGCCGCCGTCGTGGACGCGGTGACGGGCGAACGCGCACCGTGAGCGAGCGTCCCACGATCGACGACGTCCGCGCCGCGCAGGACAGGCTGCACGGCGTCGCGCGCGTGACGCCCGTCTACTCCTCGGAGACTCTGTCGCGTCTCTCGGGGCGGACGGTCCTCCTCAAGGCCGAGAACCTGCAGCGCACGGGTGCATTCAAGATCCGCGGTGCGTACAACACGATCGCGCAGCTGTCGGCCGAGGAGCGCGGCCGCGGTGTCCTCACGGCGAGCGCCGGGAACCACGGCCAGGCCGTGGCCTGGGCCGCGCGGGAGGCGGGAATCGCCGCAACGATCTTCGTTCCGGAGGCCGCGCCGATGGCGAAGGTCGAGGCTGCGCGGGGCTACGGTGCGACGGTCGAGCTGGCGGGCGATGGGTTCGACGAGACGGTCGCGATGGCGCGGACGCGCGAGACGGAGACCGGTGCGACGTTCGTGCACGCGTTCGAGGACGCGCGCGTCGTCGCGGGGCAGGGCACGCTCGGCCTCGAGCTCGCCGGGCAGCTGCCGTCGGGTGAGCTGACGGTCGTGATCCCGGTCGGCGGCGGCGGCCTCGCGGCGGGAACCGCGATCGCGCTCCGCGCTCTCCGGCCCGAGGTGAGGATCGTCGGCGTCCAGTCGGCAGCCTGCGCTCCGTTTGCCGGGAGGGAGCCGGCAGGCGCCACGATCGCCGACGGCATCGCCGTCAAGCATCCCGGGACGCTCACCCGGGAGATCCTCGACGAGCTGATGGACGAGGTGGTGGTCGTCGACGACGAGGAGATCTCCCAGGCGATCGTCCTCCTCCTCGAGCGGTCGAAACTCGTTGTGGAGGGCGCAGGCGCCGCTCCGGTGGCGGCCGTCCTCGCCGGCCGCGTCGCCGGTGGCGGCACCGTGTGCGCTCTCCTCGCGGGCGGGAACATCGATGCGACGACGATGAGCTCGGTGATCCGCTACGGGATGACGGCCTCCGGCCGGTACCTCGTCGTCGCCCTGCTGATCCCCGACCGGCCTGGTGAGCTCGCGCACATCGTCGGGCTGATCGCCGGGCACCGCGCGAACGTGCTCGCGATCCAGCACCACCGCGAGGGTCGCAACATCGGCGTCCTCGAGACCGAGGCGGAGCTGACCCTCGAGACGCGCGACGAGGAGCACTCGCAGCTCCTCATCCGCACGCTGGCCGACGCGGGCTACACCGTTCGCCGGCTCCGCTGACAACCGACGCGCGGAGCAGCGTCGAAGACGGCCGTTGCGGCGCCGAAGGCGACGCCTTCAGGGATGTGCCCCGCCGTAGGCGGGGATCAAGCCGCAGGATTCGGCTGCTGCCGAATCCCGCTTGGCGAGCTAACTTCTGCTCAGTTCCCGCAGCGGCGAAAGCTGACCGCGGTCGCGCCTCGGGCGAGCCAGTCCGCCATGCCCCCGTCGACGACGGGGCGCGCGTCGTAGCCCTTCGCGCGGAGCATGCTGGCGGCGATGGCCGCTCGCGGCCCCGAGTTGCAGATCGTCACGATCGGCAGGTCGTCGGGGAGGTCCGGACAGCACGCTCGCATCAAGCGGTAAGGGATGTTCCGGCTGCCCGGGATGTAGCCCTCGTCCCGCTCGTCGTGCTCGCGCACGTCGACGATGGTCGCACCGGCGTCGATCAGGCCCTCGAGCTCGTCGATCGTGGCCTGCTGCGTGACCTCCGGGCCAGACCCGAGCACGTACCCGGCGATGTCGAGGAACGCGACGGAGTGGAGGCCGCGTACGGCCCGGCCTGCCTCGGAGGCGTCGGCGGCGAGCACCGTCACCGGGGTGGAGCCGTCCAGTACGAAGCCGGCCTTCGTCGAGAAGCTCGTGCCGGAGACGGGGACGCTGACCGCCCCCGGAAGGTGTCCCGCGAGGTGATCGGAGACCGGACGGACGTCGAGCAGCTGCGATTCGGGCGCCGGCAGCGGCAGCTCGGCGGGAGCGGGCTGCGCGCCGAGGAACGGCCCGTGGTTCAGCTCCACGATTCGGGCGAGGTTCGGCGGCTTCGGCGCCGACACGCCTGCCGACTCGGCCACGAACGCGTCCAGCTCGGCGATGGATGCCATCGGGTTGAAGCGTCGCTCGAAGCCGATCGTCGTCGAGCCGCGGCTGCTCATCGCGACGCCGCACAGCGAGCCGGCGACGTGGCCGGGAAACACCTCGACGCCGTCGGGCAGCTCCATCAGCCGCCGGAGCGAGTGGAAGAGCCCTTCGGCGCCCTCGGCGGCGCCGACAGCGAGATCGGGGCGGGCGGCGTCGCCGACCAAGAGTGAGTCACCGGTGAGGACGAGCCACGGCTCGTCAGCCCGGGTCCGGTCGATCACGGCGAGACAGCAGTGCTCGGGCCGGTGGCCGGGCGTGTGGATGCAGCGAAGCGTGACGTTCCCGACCGTGACCTCGGCACCGTCCTCGAGCGGGTCGTGCGGGTACTCGGCCCGGGCCGCCGGGTGGATGCTGACGGGCACGTCGTGCTCGAGCGCGAGGCGGCCGTGGCCCGAGACGTGGTCGGCGTGCGTGTGGGTCTCGAGCGTGCGGACGATGCGTACCTCGAGCCGCTCCGCCTCCGCCAGCACCTCCTCGATCGCGTACGGCGGATCGACGACGACGGCTTCGCCCGCCTCCTCGCAGCCGACGAGATACGAGGCGCACCCGAGATCGCCGTTCAGGATCTGCGCGAAGAGCACCGCGCGCGGGACGGTAGCAACGGCTGCCGCTATCGCTCTTGAAGTGGGCGGCGCCTGAGCAGCCGCAGCGCGAGGAAGCTGACGGCAATGACGACCAGACCGACGCCCCCTGCGAGGAGCGCGCGGTCGAGATGCTGGGAGGGCGCATCGGCGCCGGCCGCAGGGAGGACCGTCAGGCCGGCGTCCCAGCGCACGCTCTCCCCGTCGTCGTAGCCCTGCGTGGCTCTGAAGATCTCCGTGCCGGCGCGGGTGCGGGCGGTGACGACGAGCGGGAAGGCGACGGTGCGCCGTCCCTCGATCCGCCCCCCCGTCCAGCGTGCGCGGTCGTGCTCGAGCTGGAGCTTCCACCCCGCCGGTGGCGTCGTGGAGGCGAGCTGGACGCCGGGCGGCGCCTTCACCTCGAGCGAGATCGTCGCGTGCGGCGGCCGCTCGTTCGGCATCTCGAAAGACACCGTCGACTTCGCGTCGGCGTCGACGAACGGGGGAGTCATCGTCACGTGAGCCCAGGCGCTCCCGGGCAGCAAGAACGCGGCGCCCGCGGCTCCGGCGACGAGGAGCAGCCAACGGTGAGGGTTCCGTAAGGCCTTGCTCGATGTCGTTTCCGTAGGCGCCACTCGGGGAATTAGAAGCGAACTGACGTCCGTCCACTCAACCGGACGGCTCGACGAAAGGGGCTCCGATGAGGATAACCACGCGTGCGCTCGTGGCCGCGGCGATCGCCGGCTCTTTCGCCGTGCTCGCGGCCGGGTGCGGTGGAGGTGGCGCCGGGAGCAACGGCGGAGGACCGATCGACCAGGTGATCACCATCAACTGGGGCACCGAGCCCCCGTCGCTCGACCCGGGCCTGGCCACGGATACGACGTCGGCCGATGTGCTCCTGAACATCATGGACCCGCTCGTGAAGCTCGGTGACGATCTCGAGCCGGTTCCGAATCTCGCCAAGTCCTGGGACATCTCACAGGACGGCAAGACCGTGACGTTCCACCTCCGGGACGACGGTCGCTGGACGAACGGCGACCCCGTCACCGCGCACGACTTCGAATGGTCGTGGAAGCGCACGATCTCGCCGGACCTGGCGGCGGACTACGCCTATCAGTTCTTCGGGATCGTCGGCGCGTCCGAGTACAACTCGTGCGAGTCGGGCTGCGCCGCGATGCGCGACAAGGTCGGGATCAAGGCGCTAGACGACACGACTTTGCGGGTGGAGCTCACCTCGCCGCAGCCGTGGTTCGTCCAGCAGGTCGCGCATACGTCGTTCCTCGCCGTGAACCGCGCGACAGTCGAGAAGTACGGCAACAAGTGGACCGAGGCCGGGAACATTGTCACGGACGGTCCGTTCCGGCTGGCCCGCTGGGATCACAACTCTCGGCTCGACCTCGCGAAGTGGAACGACTGGCGCAACGCCGACACCGTGAAGCTGAAGCGGATCAACGGCCGGATGATCTCCGAGGGCACGACCGCCGTGCAGGCGTACGAGGCCGGCGAGATCGACATGACGGCAGGGCTGCCGCCCGAGGAACTGCCGCGGCTCAAGGACACCGACGCCTACAGCCAGTACCCCGGGCTCGGCACCTACTACTACGGCCTCAACGTCAAGACGATCCCGGACGTGAACCAGCGCCGGGCGATGGCCATGGCGATCGATCGGCGAACCATCATCGACAACATCGCCCAGGCCGATCAGCTGCCGGCGACCGGCTTCACGCCGCAGGGCATGCCGGGGTTCGACGAGATCAACCCCGACTCGCAGTGGCTGCCCGCGGCGGGTGACATCGACCAGGCGAAGGAGCTGATGAGCAAGGTCGCCAACCCGAACAAGAACATCTCGCTCCTGATCAACGACTCGCCGGGGCATCGGGAGATCGCCGTCGCGGTGCAGGCGATGTGGAAAGAGCTCGGGCTCAACGTAACCATCCGTCAGCAGGAGTGGGCGCAATTCCTCGAGTTCCTCGGCCCGCCGCCCGACGCCTCGGTCGACGCATACCGGCTCGGATGGATCGGCGACTACGTCGACGCGATGAACTTCCTCGAGCTCTGGACCTGCAAGTCCGGCAACAACAACTCGAACTACTGCGACCCCTCCTACGACGCGCTCGTTGCGAAGGCTCGCCAGACCGAGGACAACACCGAGCGGTACAAGATCTACGCGCAGCTCGAGGACAAGCTGTACGGCGAGAACGGCGCCGTCCCGATCGTGCCGATCTACTGGTACACGTACGTCCAGCTCGAGCGGCCGACGATCAAGGACTCCCTGAACGTCAACCTCCTCTCGCAGACCGACTACTCGAAGGTCGAAGAGGTCGAGCCGAGCTAGGGCATCGAGGCCGCGGCCCTTCCCGGGGCCGCGGCCTGCTCTCCTCGGGCCCCACGAGACATGACGAGACTGATCATCAGGCGGGTGCTCTGGACCGTGCCGGTGATCCTGCTCGTCATCCTGATGACGTTCCTCCTCATGCGCCAGATCGAGGGGAACCCCTTCCGCCACTCGGAGCGGGCGATCCCCGAGTCGATCCAGCGGAACCTCGAAGCGAAGTACGGGCTCGACGACCCGTGGTACGTGCAGTACGTCCGGTACGTGAGGGACGTCGCGACGTTCGACCTCGGCCCGTCGCTCGTGCTTCGAAACCGCGACGTGAACGACATCGTCCGCGAGCACTTCCCGCCCTCGCTCGAGCTCGGCGCCCTCGCGATGCTCTTCGCGCTCGTCTTCGGGATCCCGCTCGGTCTCCTCGCAGCGCTCCGGGCGAACAAGTGGCCGGACTACAGCGCGATGGTGGTCGCCAATGTCGGATTCGCGGTGCCGAGCTTCCTCGTCGCGACGCTGCTCATCTACTTCTTCGCGGTCCGCTGGGGCGACATCTTCGACGTGCCGACGAGCGGCTGGGACACGTGGCAGAGCAAGATCCTGCCGACGATCGCGCTCGGCCTCGGACCGATGGCGTACTTCGCTCGCCTCACGCGCGGCTCGGTGCTCGAGACGCTCCAGCAGGACTACATCCGCACCGCCCGCGCCAAGGGTCTGCGGAGGCGGCGCGTCGTCGTCGTCCACACGCTGCGCAACTCACTCATCCCGGTCGTGACGGCGGCAGGGCCGATCCTCGGGTTCCTCATCACCGGCTCGTTCGTGATCGAGCAGATCTTCGCGATCCCGGGGATAGGCCGGTACTACGTGACCGCCGTCACCGCGCGGGACTACTCCGTGGTGATGGGCCTCACGGTGCTGCTCGCAATGATCGTGATCATCGCGAACATGGTCGTCGACATCCTCTACGGGATCCTCGACCCGCGGACGAGAGAGGCCCGGTGATGTCGTCGACGCCGCAGGAGCACGGCGTCGGCCTCGCGCCGCTCCGCCAGCGGAAGGAGCGCCGGTACCCGACGCCACCCGACGGCGTGCAGACGGACGCCGGGGCACCGATCCGTGCCTCGAGCCTCTGGCGCGACGCCTGGTACCGCTACATCCGCAACCGTGCGGCCGTCATCGCCGGGGTGGCATTCCTGGTGCTCGTCGCCTACTGCCTGATCTGGCCGATCGTCTCACCGTACGATCCGTACGCGGTGGACTTCTCGCAGGCGAGCGACGGCCCCTCGCTCGCCCACCCGTTCGGCACGGACCAGTTCGGGCGCGACCTGTTCACGCGCACCGCGCTCGGCGGCCGGGTCTCTATCGGGATCGGCTTCGCGGCGACGTTCGTGATCCTCACCATCGGGGTCACCTACGGCGCCATCGCGGGCTTCCTCGGCGGGTTCGTGGACAATGGGCTGATGCGCGTCCTGGACGCGCTCTACGGGTTGCCGTACCTGCCGTTCGCGATCATCGTGCTCGCGATCTTCGGCGGCGGCAACTTCTGGACGATGGTCGTCGCGCTCTCGATCGCCTCGTGGTTCACGACGGCCCGGATCGTGCGCGGCCAGATCATCACCCTCAAGGAGAACGACTACGTCCGAGCAGCGCACGCGGTCGGCGCGCGCTGGCTCCGTGTCCTCGGTCGCCATCTGCTGCCGAACACGCTCGGCGTGCTCGTGATCGCCGTTTTCCTCGAGCTTCCCGGCGTGATCCTCGGCGAGGCCTTCCTCTCGTTCATCGGCCTCGGGATCAGCCCGCCCGACGCCTCCTGGGGCTCGATGGCGCAGGACGGCTACCGCGCGTACCGCACGGCGCCCCACATCATCATCGTCCCCTCGGTCGCGATCGCGTACCTCATCCTCTGCGCCAACTTCATCGCGGACGGCCTTCGCGACGCCCTCGACCCGAGGACGAGGGAGACATGAGCGCCCCGCTCCTCGAGGTGCGCGACCTGCGCACGCACTTCTTCACACGCGAGGGCGTGGTCAATGCGGTCGACGGTGTCAGCCTGTCGGTCGACCGCGGGCGGACGCTCGGCGTGGTCGGCGAGTCGGGCAGCGGAAAGTCCGTGACGGCGCTCTCGATCATCGGGCTCATCCCGAAGCCTCCGGCCCGCATTGTCAGCGGCGAGGTGATCTTCGACGGACGCGACCTGACGACGCTCTCCGAGCGCCAGCTCGAGGACGTGCGTGGCGAGCGGATAGCGATGATCTTCCAGGACCCGATGACGTCTCTCAACCCGACGCTCACCATCGAGACCCAGCTCGTCGAGACGATCCGCCGGCACACGGACGTCCCGAGGCGCGAGGCGCGGCGCCGGGCGATCGAGCTCCTGGACGAGGTAGGGATCCCGAATCCCGACGCGCGCATCAAGGACTACCCCCATCGGCTCTCGGGCGGGATGCGCCAGCGCGTGATGATCGCGATCGCGCTCTCCTGTGAGCCCGACCTCCTCATCGCCGACGAGCCGACGACCGCGCTCGACGTGACGGTCCAGGCCCAGGTGCTCGACCTGCTGGACGACCTGCGCCGCGAGCACGACATGGCGATGATCGTGATCACGCACGACATGGGGGTCATCGCCGAGGTCGCCGACGAGGTGGCGGTGATGTACGCCGGCCAGATCGTCGAGCACGCGAGCGCTGCGGCGCTGTTCGCCCGCCCCGAGCATCCCTACACCGAGGCGCTCCTCGGCGCGTTGCCGCAGCTCGAAGACCATGCCTCGCGCTCGGGCCGGCTGACCGCGATCCCCGGGCGGCCGCCGTCGCTCCTCGACCCGCCCCCGGGGTGCCGGTTCGCCGCACGCTGCCTGTACGCCGGCGAGCCCGACGGGTGCGCCGAGCACCCGCCGGAGCTCCGGGAGCTTCGGCCCGGGCATCTCGTGCGCTCGGAGCACCCCGCGAGCGAGCGCGCTCGCCCCCGTGAAGGGGCGCCGGCATGAGCGCGCTCCTGGAAGTGCGCGACCTCGTCAAGCGGTTCCCGGTGAAGCGCGGCCTGTTCTTCGAGCGGACGGTCGACTACGTCGAGGCTGTCGGCGGCGTCAGCTTCGACATCGCCGCGGGCGAGACGCTCGGCCTCGTCGGCGAGTCGGGATCCGGCAAGTCGACGACCGGCTACTGCGTCCTCCAGCTGATGCGGCCGACGAGCGGCTCCGTGCGCTTCGAGGGCCGCGAGCTGACCGAGCTCTCGGGCGAGGAGTTGCGACGCGTGCGCCGCAACGCACAGATCGTCTTCCAGGACCCCTACGCGTCGCTCGACCCGCGTATGACCGTCGGCAACATCGTCGCCGAGCCGCTCGTCGTGCACGATGTCGGCACGCGGCGAGATCGGCGTGCCCGTGTGCGCGAGCTGCTCGACGTCGTCGGATTCGACCCGGTGTACGTCAACCGCTATCCGCACGAGTTCTCGGGCGGCCAGCGGCAGCGCATCGGCATCGCCCGCGCACTCGCGCTGTCGCCGCGGCTGATCGTCTGCGACGAGCCGGTCTCCGCGCTCGACGTTTCGATCCAGGCGCAGATCATCAATCTGCTCAAGGACCTGCAGGCCGAGTTCGGACTCGCCTACCTGTTCATCGCGCACGACCTCGCCGTGGTGCGCTCGGTCAGCGACCGGATCGCGGTGATGCACCACGGCCGGATTGTCGAGACAGGCCTCGCGAAGGACGTCTACGAGCGCCCGAAGGACGCGTACACGAAGGCGCTCCTCGCGTCCGTGCCGGTTCCCGACCCGGCCCGGATGCAGGAGCGCAAGGCGGACCGGCGCAAGCTGCAGAGCGCCGTCGCGATGTGAGACCGGTCGCCGTCGCGCTCGCCGTCCTCTGCGCGGGCGCGTGCGTCGGCGCACTCTCCTCGGCGGGCGGAGCGTCCACATCCGCAGCCGACTGGGAGCGCGCCGCGTCGCTCTCGCAGCGGCGCAGCTACGCCGCCGCCGCCGCGATCGGCGGCCGGATCTACGTCGCGGGCGGGATGGTGGGGGAGACGGGACGGCCGCTTGCCACCGCCTCGCGCTACGACCCTCGGCGCGATGTCTGGACGACCCTGGCGCCGCTGCCGACGCCGACGCGGTCGGCGGCGGGCACGGCGTTCGACGGCCGGTTCGTCGTCGCGGGCGGCACGACGGCGGCGGGCAACGTCGCCACCGTCGTCGAGCTCGACCCGCGCGGCGGTGGCTGGCGGCGGCTCGCATCTCTCCCGGCGCCGCGGTTCAACCACCGGCTCGTCGCGCTCGGCGGGCGTCTGTACGCGCTCGGCGGGTACGACGCGGGACGCGAGCGGCGGGACGTCTTCGTGTACGAGCCGGCGGCCAACCGCTGGGGGCGCGGCACGCCGCTGCCGCGGCCCGTCCACGCGTTCGGGGCGGTGGCGTTCCACGGGGAACTGTGGGTCGTGGGCGGCCGGCGTGGCGAGAGCGCCGTGCGCGAGGTGTGGATTCTCGACCCGGGCACGGGACGCTGGCGCCGAGGGCCGACGCTGCCCAAGCCGATGGAGCTGCTCGGGCTCGCCGCTGACGGCGATCGCCTCCATGCGGTCGAGGAGTCGACGTACCAGGTGTACGACGCCTCGACCGGGCGCTGGCGAAGCGGCCCCTCGCCTCGTGTGCCGCGGCATGCGCTCGAGGCGTTCGCGGTCGCTGGGTCGCTCTACGCGGTCGGTGGCTGTACGACGGCGCTGCAGGACAGCCCGGTCGTGGAGCGGCTGGCTGTCCGGTGAGCGCGGTGGAGGGACCTCAGGTGTCCGACTGAAGTCGGACACCTGCTTGCGAAGGTGGCTGGGGCTCTGAGGCACCGCAAGCGGGGCCTCAGAGCCCCAGATGCTTCGCGATCACCATGCGCTGCACCTCGTTCGTGCCCTCGCCGATCTCGAGAATCTTCTGGTCGCGATAGAGGCGGGAGATCGGGAACTCGTCCATGAAGCCGTAGCCGCCGTGGATCTGGAGCGCCTGGTTGACGACGCGGTGCGAGAGCTCGCCCGTGTAGAGCTTCGCCATCGCCGCCTCGAGCGCGAACGGGCGACCTCGGTCCTTGAGCCACGCCGCCTTGAGGACGAGCTGCCGTCCCGCCTCGATCTCGACCGCCATGTCGGCGAGCTTGAACGCGACGGCCTGGAACGTGCCGATCGGGCGTCCGAACTGCTGCCGCTCCTGTGCGTAGGCGAAGGCGAGGTCGTACGCGCCCTGCGCGAGCCCGACGCCCATCGCCGCCACGGAGATGCGCCCACCGTCGAGGATCTCGAGGAACTGGTGAAAGCCCTTGCCGCGCGGCCCGAGCAGATTCCCGTCCGGGACCGCGCAGTCGGCGAACGTGAGCTCGCGCGTGTCAGAGGCCTTCCAGCCGAGCTTGTGGAGCGGCTCGGAGATCCCGTAGCCGGGCGTGCCGTTCTCGACAACGAGGTTCGAGATCTCGTCCTCACCCGTACGAGCGGTGATGGTGACGCCCCACGTCAGCTCTGTCCCGGCGTTGGTGATGAACATCTTCGAGCCGTTGACGACCCAGGTGCCGTCCCGCAGCTCGGCCGTCGTGCGGGCGGCGCCTGCATCCGATCCGGCATCCGGTTCGGTGAGCCCGAACGCGGCGAGCCGGCGGCCCGAGGCGAGGTCCGGGAGCCACCGTTCCTTCTGCTCCTCCGAGCCGAAGAGGTAGATCGGCATCGTCCCCAGCGAGGTGTGCGCGGCGACCGTGATCGCGACGGACGAGTCGATCCGCGTCAGCTCCTCGATCGCGACGGCGTAGGAGACGGTGTCGCCGCCCGCCCCGCCGTAGCGCTCGTCGATCGGGATGCCCATCAGGCCGAGCCCGGCCATCTCGCGAACGAGCTCGACGGGGAAGCGCGCCTCCCGGTCGAGCTCCTCGGCGACGGGTGCGACACGCTCACGCGCGAACGAGCGGACGGTGTCGCGGATCAGCTCCTGCTCGGAAGTGAGGTCGAAATCCACGCCGGGCGGGATCCTAGTGGCAGCCGCGCCGCGTCAGCGGTCGATCGCCCGGTACCGGCGGATGCCGAGCGGGACGAACACGAGCAGGATTGCCACGGTCCACAGGATCGAGAGCAGGTACGGGTGCTCGCTCGGGAAGGAGCCGGACGGGTAGGGGCTCGGGTTCCCGAACAGCTGGCGAGTCGCCTGCGTGAGCGCGCTGATCGGGTTCCACTCCGCGATCGGCTGCAGAACGGCGGGCAGCGTCGCGGTGGGGACGAACGCGTTCGAGAGGAAGGTCAGCGGGAAGATGATCAGGAACCCGAGCTGCTGCACTGTCTCGACTGTCGGCGCGACCAGGCCGAGGAAGACGCCGACCCAGGCCATCGCGTACGTGAAGAAGACCATCAGCGCCACGGCCAGGAGGAAGTCGCCGACCGAGGAATGGACGCGCCACCCTACGACGAGGCCGCTCAGCATCAGGACGACGAGGATCCCGAGCGTGTAGAGGACGTCGGCGAACGTCCTGCCGCTCAGAACCGCGGAGCGCGCCATCGGCAGCGATCGGAACCGGTCGATGATGCCCTTCGTCATGTCGTCGGCGAACGCGATCGCGGTGGTGATCGACGCGAACGCGAGCGTCTGGATGAAGATCCCGGGCATCAGGTACTCGCGGTAGCTCTCCCCGCCCGGGAGCGGGATCGCGCCGCCGAAGACGTACGCGAACAGCACCACGAACATGATCGACTGGAGGATCGCGAAGATCGCGAGCTCCGGAATGCGAGGCACCCGCTTGAGCGTGCGCCACGCGATCACCAGGCCGTCGGCGGCGGGGGCGGGGAGGCTGTTCACGCGTCGTCCTCGAACGGCAGCTCCTCGGCCGAGTGGCCGGTGAGCGCCAGGAACACGTCGTCGAGGGTGGGCCGGCGGAAGGCGATGTCGTCGATCCCGATGCCGGCCTCCCCCAGCGCGCGCACGACGTCGACGAGCTGCTGTGCGCCCCCGTCGGCGGAGATGGTGAGACGCTTCGTTCGCTCGTCGAGCGCCGCGGAGCCGTCCGGGGCGAGCACCCCGGCCGCCTCCGGGAGACGTGCGCGCTCGTGCACGACCACCTCGATGCGCTCCCCGCCGACCTGAGACTTGAGCTCGTCCGCGGTACCGCGGGCGATGATCCGGCCATGGTCGACGACGGCGATCTCGTCTGCGAGCTCGTCGGCCTCCTCGAGGTACTGCGTCGTCAGGAGCAGCGTGTTCCCCTCCCGCACCTGGTCGCGGATCACGTCCCAGAGGCCGAGACGGCTCCGCGGGTCGAGGCCGGTCGTCGGCTCGTCGAGGAAGAGCAGGCGAGGCCGGCCGACGAGCGCGCCTGCGAGGTCGAGCCGCCGGCGCATGCCGCCCGAGTAGGTCTTCGCGACCCGGTCGCCTGCGGCATCGAGCCCGAACTGCTCGAGCAGCTCGTCCGTGCGGCGCCGCGCCTCGGCGCTCGGGAGGTGGTACAGCCGTCCGAACATCCAGAGGTTCTCACGGCCTGTGAGGTTCTCGTCGACCGCCGCGTACTGGCCGGAGAGCCCGATCAGCCTGCGCACCTCGTTCGACTGCCGCCGGACGTCGAGCCCGCCGACGCGCGCCGTCCCGGCGTCGGCGTGGAGCAGCGTCGCCAGGATCCGCACCGTCGTCGTCTTGCCCGCCCCGTTCGGGCCGAGCAGCCCGAGGACGGTTCCGTCGCGCACCTCGAGGTCGACGCCGTCGAGCGCACGCACCTCGGTCTTGCGCGACCGATAGACCTTGACCAGCCCCTCTGCCTCGATCGCTGCCAAGTCGGGAAACCTACCCAGCCCTCCGCGGGCCAAAGGGTGCGGCAGACCGTACGTCTGCCGCGCGGAGCTCTCGGGGACGAGTAGCCTCGCGTCATGACCGGCGAGCTCGACCGGAGGGCGATGGTCACGCTCTCGGGCGGCCACCTGTCCGTCGACTTCGCCTCCGGAGCGGTGCCGGCGCTCCTGCCGTTCCTCTCCGACGAGTTCGACCTGTCGTACACGGCAACCGCGGCCCTGATCCTCGCGGTGCTCGTTTCCTCGTCGCTCCTCCAGCCACTGTTCGGCCTGTGGTCGGATCGACGCGGCGCGATGTGGCTGCTGCCGGGCGGCGTCGCACTCGCCGGAATCGGCTCGGGTCTCGCGGCGGTCGCTCCGTCGTACGCGCTCGTCGTGGTGCTGTTCTTCGTGGCCGGTGTGGGAATCGCTGCCTACCACCCGGAGGGCGCGAAGCTCGCGGCGTACGCGAGTGGCCGGAGGCGCGCGAGCGGGATGTCCTACTTCAACATCGGCGGCAACTCGGGGTATGCGCTCGCACCGATCCTGATCACGCCGCTCGTCATCTGGCTCGGCCTCGGCGGCGGCCTGCTCGCGATGATCCCGGTCGTCGCGTTCTCGCTCTTCCTGCTGCGCGTGCTGCCGTCCCTGCGACCGCTCGTCCCCTCCGTGACCGGCCGCCGCGTGGCCGTCGGCGAGGACGACACCCGGGCGATGTTCCTGCTCTCGCTCGTCATCGGGCTGCGGAGCGTCGCGTGGTTCGCGCTGCTCGCCTTCGTCCCGCTCTGGGTCGTCGCGAACGGCGGGACGGAGGGCGAGGGTGGCCGCGAGCTTGCGCTGATGCTGGTGTCGGGCGCCGTAGGCACGCTCGTGCTCGGCCCGGTCGCCGACCGTATCGGGCTGCGGCGCACGCTGCTCGTGACCCAGACCGCGCTCCCCGGGCTGATCGTCGTCTTCGTGGCCGTCGGCGGCCTGGTCGGAACGCTCGCGCTGATGCTCGTCGGCCTCTCCGTGGTCGGGACCTTCGGGGTGACGATGGTGCTGGGCCAGCTCTACCTGCCGCGCCGCGTCGGCATGGCCAGCGGGCTGACCATCGGGCTCGCGATGGGGATCGGCGGCATAGCCGCCGTCGTCCTCGGTGCCCTGGCGGATGCGATCGACCTCGAGACGGCGCTCTACGTCGCCGCGGCTGGGCCTGCGATCGGTGCAATCGTCTGCCTCTTCCTGCCGGCGCCCATCGTCCGCCTCCCGCAGGCGGTCGAGCCGGCGCCGGCGGTCATCGTCTAACCTTTCCCCCCGATTGAACGGTCAGTCAACGAGGAGGCGACCATGACGGTGCAGGAGTTCTTCGAGCAGCTTCCGGGACGCGCCGATCCGGCGAAGACGGCAGGGATGAACAACACGTACGTCTTCGACGTCGAGGGGGTCGGCCAGTGGACGGTCGCCGTCGACGACGGCAAGGTGAGCGTCAGCGAGGGCGCGGGCGAGGCGGACTGCACCCTCTCCGCGAGCGAGGACACGCTCATCAAGATCGCGAAGGGCGAGGCGAACGCGACGACCGCCTACATGACCGGGAAGCTCAAGATCAAGGGCGACATGGGGGCGGCGCTGAAGCTGCAGAAGCTGTTCTAGCTTGTTCGCGAGCAGGAATCCGCCGAGCGGATTCCTGCCGCTCGGATCCCCCGCCTGCGGCGGGGGCAGATCCCTGAAGGCGCCGGCTTCCGCCGTCGCAACAACGCTTCGTGCCGGTGTCGGACTTCAGTCCGACACCATCCGCAGCTGAAGGGCGTGGGGGTGTCCGACTGAAGTCGGACACCGGGCGGACACCGGGGCACCGGCGGGCACCCCGGCGATAGGCTCTCGGCCGTGAAGTGGCTCGTCCCGGCACTTGTCCAGTGGGGCATCAACGTGCTCGGGCTGATCGTGGCCGACTGGATCTTCTCGGGCTTCTCGATCGAGCGGTGGGGGCCGCTCCTCTTCGCCGGTGCGGTGCTCGGCCTCGCGAACGTGTTCCTGAAGCCGCTCCTCACGTTCATCGCCCTGCCACTGATCCTCCTGACCTTCGGCATCGCGTACTTCTTCGTCAACGTCGTGATGCTCCTGTTCACGGAGTGGGTCGTCCCCAACTTCTCGATCGACGGGTTCTGGACGTACGTCGGCGCGACGATCGTGATCTGGCTCGTCAACTGGCTCGTCTCGCAGCTCGTCTGGTCGGTGTCCGACAACCGTCCGTAAGGATGATCTGAAGAGGGTGGGATTCGGCTCCGCTCCTCGGTAGGGTCGCCGCACGTGGGTCGTGTCCTCGCTCTCGCCGCTGCGGCCCTCGCCGTCGCGGCCCTCGTCGCCGGGTCGGCACAGGCGGCTCCGGGCCTCCGGGTCGGGGTGACGGACGACGCCTGGCTCGAGTTCGGCCCGGGGACGCTCGAGGAGCGGGTCGCGGAGCTCCAGGAGATGGGCGTTCAGGTCGTCCGCGTGACGCTCGACTGGTACGAGATCGAGACGGAGCAGGGCACCTACGACTGGGCGCGCGACGGCCAGCTGCTCGACGCGCTTCGCGCGGCCGGGATCGAGCCGGTCGTCGCGATCTGGGGAACCCCGTCGTGGGCCAACGGC
>Ga0207657_10003060_pt1 | contig 17896 bp, 20 predicted proteins | sample KBSC33metaG_FD_184316 | JGI IMG/M metagenome (GOLD analysis project Ga0207657, IMG submission 184316) | Corn rhizosphere microbial communities from Kellogg Biological Station, Michigan, USA - KBS C3-3 metaG (SPAdes) (version 2) | ecosystem: Host-associated > Plants > Roots > Rhizosphere > Soil ... | reverse complement strand
CTCGCGCGAAGGGCCAGTAGGTTATATTCAGCCACGAATGGTTGGACCTGAGCCCCTATCCCAAGCGGACCAAGAGCTGTTCGCCTCGATCGAACTGACTCCGATCGCCGCGGTCGTGACCGACCCGCGCCGCCCGGACAATCCGATCGTCGCGGTCAACGACGCCTTCTGCCTCCTCACCGGCTATCGGAGGGAGGAGATCGTCGGACGCAATTGCCGATTCCTGGCGGGGCCGGAAACCGAGGCCTCCGCACAGGCGGTGCTCCGCGAGGCGGTGCGTGAAAAGCGGCCCGCTCTCGCGCAGATGTTGAACTACCGGAAGGACGGAAGCGCGTTCCGCAACCTTGTGATGATCGCGCCGGTGCTCGATTCGGGCGGCGAGGCGGCCTATTTCCTCGGCTCGCAGATGGAGGCCGGCGAGGGCATCCAGCTCCTCGATTCGCGGCGCCGGGCGGCAGCCGCCGGAGTCGCTTCGCTCACGCCCCGGCAGCGCCAGGTCCTCGGCTACATGATGTCGGGGTTTCGCAACAAGCAGATCGCCGGCTTCCTGGATATCGACGAGAAGACGGTGAAGATGCACCGAGCGGCGATGCTCGCCAGGCTCGGAGTGCCGAGCTCCGCCCAGGCGATCCGGATCGGGGTCGAGGCGGATCTCGAGATCAGCGCCGACGGTTGACGCAGAAGCGGGCGATTCCTTCCAGGAGCCGGGCCTGCTCGCCGAAGCAGCGCAGATGCTCTACCGCCTGCTCGACGAGAAGATCGGCCTGGCGGCGGGCGCGTTCGGGTCCGAGCAGCGTAAGGAAGGTCACCCGGCCGCGGTCCTCGTCCTTGCGCAGGCGCTTGCCCACCTCCTCCTCCGCTCCGTCATGGTCGAGCAGGTCGTCGGCGATCTGGAATGCGAGGCCGAGGCACTGGGCGTAGCCGCGCAGGCTGGTCCGCGAGTCGGCGGGAGCATGGCCCAGGATCGCTCCGGCCTCGACGCACCAGCCGATCAGCGCCCCGGTCTTGAGCCGCTGCATCCGGGTGATCGAATCGAGGTTCTCGCTTTCGCAGGAGGCGAGGAGGTCGAGCATCTGGCCGCCCGCCATGCCCCAGGCGCCGGCGGCCTTGGCGAGCTCGGCGGCAAGCTCCGCCCGAACCGCGCCGTCGGGATGGGTCCTCGGATCGGCGAGGATGCCGAAGGCGAGGGCGAGGAGCGCGTCGCCGGCGAGCACCGCGGTCGCCTCGTCGAAGGCGCGGTGAACGGTGGGCTTGCCTCGGCGCAGGTCGTCGTCGTCCATGCAGGGCAGGTCGTCGTGGACCAGCGAGTGGACGTGGACGCACTCGACCGCGAGCCCCGCCCGCACCGATTGCGGCCGGGGAACCCCGAACAGGCTCGCGGATGCGATGGTGAGAAGCGGGCGGAGCCGCTTCCCGCCGCCGATCGAGGCGTGGCGCATCGCCTCGAACAGCCGCCGGCGCGGGTCGGGCGGATCGGGAAGGAGGACCTCGAACAAAGTGTCGATCTCGGCCGCCGCCCGGGCGAGCGAAGGGCCAAGGCCGGCGGCCGGCTCGCGGGTTCCGATCAAGGTCATCCGACCATCACCCGCCGGAACTCAACCGTCTCGGCGGAGTCGCCGACGGCCTCCAGCCGGATTGCGAAGCGCCTCGAAAGGGCTCGGAAGACATCCTCCACGGCGATATCGGGGGTGGAAGCGGCGGCGGTGATTCCGAGCGTTCCACGGGCGGGCACGAGATCCCAGTCGATGCCCGAGGGATCGGCGACGAGCTGGACCCGCTCGCACCCGGCGGCGGCGGCGACCTCGGCGAGGCGGCAGGCATTGGAGGAGAAAGCCTCGCCGACGACGATCACGGCGTCGGCCCTTCGGGCGATCGCGGCGATGGCGGCCTGACGGTTGGTGGTGGCGTAGCAGATATCCGCCGAGGAGGGTTGGGCGACGTCGGGGAAACGCCGGATCACGGCGTCGGCGACATCCGCGGCTTCGTCGACCGAATAGGTGGTCTGGACTGCCAGGCCGATCGGCGTCTCCGGCGGAAAGGGGAGGTCGGCGACGTCGGCCGCGGTCGCGACCAGGGTCGCCGCGCCTTCCGGAAGATGACCGAGCGTCCCGACGATCTCGGGGTGGCCGAAATGGCCGGCGAGGATCACGTGGCGGCCTTCCTTGTGGTGGCGTTCCACTTCGCGATGGACCTTGGCGACGAGCGGGCAGACCGCGTCGTAGGCGATCAGGCCGCGCTGGCGCGCTTCCTGCGCCACCGAGGGCGGAACGCCGTGCGCGGAAAGGATCACCACGGCGCCCGCAGGAACGGAGTCGAGTTCCTCGACGAACACGGCGCCCTGCGCTTCCAGGTCGCGGACGACGATCATGTTGTGGACGATCGGCCGGCGCACGTAGACCGGCGCGCCGTGGACTCGGAGCGCGTCCCGGACCGCATCGATCGCCCGGCGCACTCCGGCGCAGAAGCCGCGGGGCGAGGCGAGGAGGACGTTGAGCGGGGGGGGCGCCTTTCCTTCGTCGGCGCGGAACTGCCGCGGAAGAATTGCGATAGGCGCGGGGTCGTTCTCGAACATCATCGTCCTGCTCGTCGCCCCCGGTGCAGGTTAGGAGGAAGGCGAAATCCGATCCACATGGACTAAAGGACGTATTGCATCTGAACGACCTGTCGGGAGAAGCCCGCCGGCAGATCGATGCGAACCTGCCGAAACTTCGGCGCTCCGAAGCGCACCACAGGATTTCGCGAAAAGCCGAAGCCCTCGCGAGGAATCATCAGCGTCATATCGAGCTTTCGATTGCGATTCTCGTCATGAAAGACGGAGAGCGCATATCCGCCGGGCGTGAGGCCGGAGAAGCGAACGACGCGGGTCGCGGCGGGAACGGTTCGGGTCACCGCCCGGGGATCGCCGCCGCAATCGGGGAAGTGGGCGGCCTCGCGGGTGAGGCAGAGCTGGAGCTCCCCTTTCCCGTTCCGCAGATGCTCGAGGGTCACTTCCAGCTCGGCGGCGGGCGCCGCTCCGCCGAGGAGCAGCGGCAGGGACAGCAGGGCGGCGGCGAGGGCGGGGCGAACGGGCATAGCTCCCCGCGCTACCCTCCGGAGCGGCCCGCTTCGAGATGGCCTTTAGGCCGGGGCCGCTGGTGAACGGCCCGAAGCCCCTGGTCATCGTCGGCGGCGGCCTCGCCGGCAGCCTGGCCGCCCTGGCGCTGACGGAGCGGCGCCCGGAACTGCCGCTTCTCCTGCTCGAGGCGGGAGAGCGGTTCGGCGGGACTCACGTCTGGTCGTTCTTCGACACCGATCTCGGCGAGCCGGAGCGGGGCCTGATCGCGCCGATGGTGACCCGGCGCTGGAGCGACCATGAGGTCCGCTTCCCGGCCCGCGAGCGCGTTCTCGCCCTCGGCTATAACAGCGTCCGGTCCGCCGATCTCGACGCCCGGGTGCGCGCCGCGCTGCCGAGCGATCGCTATCGGCTCGGCGCGGCGGCGGCATCCGTCGGCGAGGATCATGTGATCCTGAAGGGCGGCGAGAGGATAGAGGCCGCGGCGGTGATCGACGCCCGCGGGCCGGGGCCGATGCCCGGCCTCGACCTCGCCTGGCAGAAATTCGTCGGCCGGACCTACCGCTTCGATCGGCCGCACGGCGTGGAGCGGCCGGTGATCATGGACGCCTGCGTCGATCAGGACAGCGGCTACCGCTTCGTCTACTCGCTGCCGTTCGGCGAAGAGACGCTGATGGTGGAGGATACCTACTACTCCACCTCGCCGGTGCTCGACGTGCCGATGCTCGGCTGCCGCACCGACAGCTATGCGCGTGCCCGCGGCCTCGCGCCGGCGGCGGTGATCGAGGAGGAGACGGGCGTCCTTCCGGTTCTGCTCGGCGGCGAGTGCGCCTCGCTCTGGCCGGGCGAGGAGGCGCCGGTGGCCCGGCTCGGGCTTCGCGGCGGCTTCTTCCACCCCACCACCGGCTATTCGCTGGCCGACGCGGCGCGCAACGCGATCCTGCTCGCCGGCCTCTCCGAGCTCGGCAGCCGACGCCTCCATGATTTCTTCCGGGCCCGGGCGGAGGGGCTGTGGAAGGAACGGCGGTTCTACCAGCGGCTCAACCGGATGCTGTTCCGGGCGGCCGACCCGCCGCAGCGCTACCGCGTCCTCGAGCATTTCTACCGGCTTCCCGAAGCCGTCGTCGGCCGCTTCTACGCCGGCCGGACGACGGCTCTGGACAAGGTGAGGATCCTTAGCGGACGGCCGCCCGTCCCGCTGGGCCGGGCGCTTCGGGCGCTTCGGGAGCAAAGGCGATGAACCGGACCGCGGCGGTGATCGGCTCCGGCTTCGGCGGGCTCGCCCTGGCCATCCGCCTCCAGTCGGCGGGGATCTCCACCACCATCGTGGAGGGCCGCGACAAGCCGGGCGGGAGGGCTTATTATTGGGAGAAGGACGGCCACGTCTTCGACGCGGGCCCGACGGTCATCACCGATCCGGCCTGCCTCACCGAGCTGTGGGGACTGACCGGCGCCGACATGGCCGCCGACGTCGAGCTTCTGCCGGTGTCGCCTTTCTACCGCCTGTCGTGGCCGGACGGGACGGTGTTCGACTATCTCGACGACGACCGGCGGCTCGCCGAGCAGATCGAGGCGCTCGAGCCCCGCGATGTCGAAGGCTATCGCCGCTTCCTCGACTATTCGGCGGGGGTCTATGCCGAGGGCTATGAGAAGCTCGGGGCCGTGCCGTTCCTCGATTTCCGCTCGATGCTCCGAGCCGCGCCCGCGCTTGCCCGCTACCAGGCGTGGCGATCGGTCTATTCGGTGGTCTCGGGCTTCGTCCGCAACGACAAGCTAAGGCAGGCGCTCTCCTTCCACACGCTCCTCGTCGGCGGAAACCCGATGACGACCAGCGCCATCTACGCCCTGATCCACAAGCTGGAGCGGGACGGCGGCGTGTGGTTCGCGCGCGGCGGCACCAACGCCCTGGTGAAGGGCATGATCAGGCATTTCGAAAGGCTCGGAGGGACCGTGCGCCTCGGCGATCCCGTCGAGCGCATCGAGACGGAGGGCGGCCGGGCCCGGACCGTCCGGACGACAGGCGGCTGGAGCGGCCGGTTCGACGCGGTGGCGTCCAACGCCGACGTAGTCCGCACCTACGACATGCTCGGCGACCCGCGTGGGCCCAAGGCGGCGGCGAAGCTTCGGCGCAAGCGTTTCTCCCCCTCGCTGTTCGTCGTCCATTTCTCGACGGCCGGCGAGTGGCCCGGCGTTCCGCATCACTCGATCCTGTTCGGTCCGCGCTACGGCGGGCTGCTTCGCGACATCTATCGCGGAAGCGCGCTCGCCGACGATCCGTCGCTCTACCTCCATCATCCGACCGCCACGGATCCGGCCATGGCTCCGGCGGGAAAGTCGACCTTCTACGTCCTGGCGCCGGTGCCTCACCTCGGCGCCGCTCCGCTCGACTGGGAGAAGGAGGGGCCGGCTTACGCCCGGCACATCCTCCGCCTCGTCGAGGAAAGGGCGCTGCCCGGCCTTTCGGGCCGGCTCGAGACGATCTTCCATTTCGGCCCGGCGGATTTCGAGCGCGAGCTCAACTCCCACCTCGGCTCCGCCTTCAGCCTCGAGCCGCTCCTGACCCAGAGCGCCTGGTTCCGGGTCCACAATCGCGACGACCGGATCCCAAACCTCTATTTCGTCGGAGCGGGAACCCACCCCGGCGCCGGAATCCCCGGAGTGGTCGGAAGCGCCAAGGCGACGGCGGGCCTGATGATCGAGGACCTCGCCGGATGACCCGCGAGGAGATCGTCGCCGAGGCGGAAGCGGTGATCCATCAGGGCTCGCGCTCGTTCCGGATGGCGAGCCGGCTGTTCGACCGCACCACTCGCGAGCGGGCCTGGCTTCTCTATTGCTGGTGCCGCCATTGCGACGACGTCTGCGACGGGCAGGACCTGGGGGCGCGGGCGGTGCGCGGCGGCGACAGCCTCGCCGAGACGCGAAGCCTGACGGCGCTCGCCTTGGCCGGACAACCCACGGGGCGGCTGCCCTTCGATGCCTTGGCCGCAGTACTCGCCGAATGCGCGATACCGAGGCGCTTCGTCGACGATCATCTCGAAGGGTTCCGGCTCGACGAGAGCGGCTGGAGGCCCGCCGACGAGGCGGACCTGCTTCGCTATTGCTACCATGTCGCGGGCGCGGTCGGATGCATGATGGCGGTGGTGATGGGCGTTCCGGCGGAGGAGGAGGACACGCTTCAACGCGCCGCCGAGCTCGGAATCGCCTTCCAATTGTCCAACATCGCCCGCGACATAGCGGACGATCACGGCGCCGGGCGATGCTACATCCCCCAGGCGTGGCTGGAGGCGCAGGGGCTGAACCAGCACAATCTGCTTCAGCCGGCGAACCGCGACCGCCTCGTCTCGCTCGTCCGGCGGATCTGCGACCTCGCCGAGGCCTATGAAAGCTCGGCTCGCGCCGGAGTCGCCCGGCTTCCCTTCCGGTCGCGCTGGGCGATCCTCGCCGCCGCCGGGATATATGGGCGGATCGGCCGGCGGGTGGCCGCGCTCGGCCCGGCGGCCTGGGACCGACGCGTGGTCGTCCCGCGGCGCGACAAGGCCGCGATCATGCTGTCGGCGCTGCGCGAGGCGATGGCCGCCTGAAGGCCCGGGTGCATTTCGCCTTCTTCTGCCCGCCGCTGATCGGCCATGTCCGCCCGCTCGCGGTGCTGGCGCGGGAATTGGAGCGGCGCGGGCATCGCGCGACCTTTGTCCATCACGAGAGCGTCGCTCCGGTGTTCGAGGGGAGCGGCGCCCGGTTCGCGGCGGTCGGCGAGGGCACCATCGGGAGCCACGGCGGCGTTCGCGGAACGGTGCGCGAGATGGCGCGGCAGACCGACCTGCTCTGCCGCCACGCGCCCGCTTTGCTAAGCCGCCTCGGCATCGACGCGGTGGTCGGCGACCAGCTCGAGCCGGCCGGGGGCCTCGTCGCGGAGCGGCTCGGGCTCCCCTTCGCGACCATCGCCTGCGCCCTTCCGGTCGACCGAGAGCCCGGGGTGCCTCCGCCTTATGTCGGCTGGCGCTTCGATCCGACCCCCCGCGGGCTCGCCTGGAATGCCGGCGGATGGCGGGTGACGGACCTGCTGATGCGCCCGCTCGGGGCGGTGATAAGCGGCTATTGCGAGGCCTGGGGGCTTCCTCCCCGCGATCGGCTCGAGGCGTGTTTTTCGCCCCGGCTGGAACTGGCGCAGGCGGTGCGGTCGATCGATTTCCCCCGCGAGGCGCTGCCGCCCCACTTCCACTATCTCGGCCCGTTCCGCGAACCCGAGCCGGGGCGAATCGACCTGCCGCCGGAGGGGCGCCTCGTCTATTGCTCGCTCGGCACGACCTCCCGAGCGGGCGGCGCACGCCTCTTCCGCGCGGTCGCCGGCGCCTGCGCGGATCTCGGGGTCAGCCTCGTCCTGGCCCATTGCGGACGGCTGTCGCCGAGCGAGATCGAGGCGCTTCCGGGCGCGCCGCTGGTCCACGATTTCGTGCCGCAGGCGGAGGTGCTCCGCCGGGCCGACGCGGTCGTCACCAATTGCGGGTTCAACACCGTTCTCGATTCACTCGCGGCGGGCCTGCCGATGGTCGCGGTGCCGCTGGCGTTCGAGCAGCCGGCGATCGCTGCCCGGATCGAGCATGCCGGGGTTGGACGGATTGTCCGGCCGCGCCCGCCGCTCCGGCGCCGACTGCGCTCGGCGCTCGAGACGGTGCTGGACTCGCGGGATTACCGGCGGCGCGCCGAGGCGGTTCGCGAGGACATAAGGGAGGCGGGAGGAGTGACGCGCGCCGCCGATCTCATCGAGAGCGCCTTAGGCTGAGTTCCCAAAACGCTCCGCCGGAAGCCGCCACCAGGGCAGTTGGGGCGCCCGGTGATGCTCGTGATGATAGCCGAAATGGAAGCAGGTGAGGAGCGAGGCGAGGCGGCCGTAGCCGTTGCTCCGGGCACGGTGGGAATCGGCGAAGGGCGAGTCCGCCTCGCGGTGCGGAAGGAAGGTGCCGAACAGGAAGAGCTGGAGCGAGGAGAGGATCGCGGGGAGCGCCCAGAAGAGGAGCAGGTTCGCCCAGGCGGCGCGCAGGACGAGGACGTAGACGGCGACCAGGGCGGTCAGGACGAGCAGCTCGCGAAGGCCGAAATATTGCCTGAAGAAGGCGGCGTACCAGGGCCAGAAGCGGCGCGGATGGCGGCTGCTGAAGTCGGGATCCTCGACGGTGCCCGAGTGGCGGTGATGGGCATGATGCTTGGCGATCAGACGGTCGAAGGAGAAGCCGGCGTAGAGAGCGAGCGCCGCCCGGCCGGCCCAGCGGTTCAACGCCGGCCGTCCCGGAGCCAGCGAGCCGTGCATCGCGTCGTGGGCGACGATGAACAGGCCGACGTTCAGCCAGCAGAGCAGGGCGACGAGCAAAGGCGCGGCGAGCGCGGCCGGCCCGTGCAGCGGCTGGAAGAAGACCGACCAGACGTGGAGCGCCGCCCAGGCGACGGCGATCGCGGCGGCGAGGGACAGGCCGATCGCGGCCTGGCGGCGGCGGGTCAAGGCTCTGCCCGGCTTCGGCGAAGCCGGCGGCGCAGATCGGCGGCCGGGGGCGCGTAAAGGAAGCCGAACGACACGGCGCCGTCGCGCGAGCGGACCGAGTGGTGAAGCCGGTGGGCCTGGACGAGTCGCTTCAGATAGCCGCGTCGGGGCGTGGCGGGCGCGGGCAGGCGGCGGTGCACGAGGCCGTCGTGGAGCGCCGCGTAGAGCAGCCCGTAGGCGAGCATTCCGAGCCCCACCCACCACAAAGCCGGCCACGCATCGGCGAGGCTGGAAAAGAAAAGCAGGCTGATCGCTGCGAAGACGAGCCCGTAAAGGTCGTTGCGCTCCACCTTTCGGACGCCCGGCTCGTGGTGCGAGCGGTGCCAGCCCCACCCCCAGCCATGCATGACGTGGCGGTGGACGAGGGTGGCGACGACTTCCATCGCCGCGACCGTGGCGGTGACGATAAGCAATCGGACCGGCCAGGATTCCAGCATTGGGCGGAAATAGGCGCGTGGGCAGGGCCCGTCCACGCGGGACGCCGCGATACCGCACAAAGCAGGTAGGAACGGCGCCCGGCCACGGCAGGTTTTCCCCGGGAGCCGGCTGGCCGGCAGCGAAGAGGAGAAGAAAGATGGCTGACCCTAAGGCGCTCGAGGAGCGCTTCTGGAAGGCGCTTAAATCGGACAGGACGATGATGCTCGGCCTCGACGGCGTGGAGGATGGGCACGCCCGGCCGATGACCGGCCAGTTCGAGGAGGAGGGCGGCCCGATCTGGTTCTTCACCAGCAAGACCAATGCGCTGGTCGAGAAGCTCGGCCCCGGCAGCCGCGCCATCGCGACCTTCGTGTCGAAGGGCCACGACCTGTTCGCGACCGTCCACGGCGCGCTTGCGCTCGACACGGACCGGGCGGTGGTCGACCGGCTGTGGAATCCGTTCGTCGCCGCCTGGTTCGAGGGCGGCAAGGACGATCCCAAGCTCGCCCTGATCCGGCTCGACGCGGAGCGGGCCGAGATCTGGCTCGACGGATCCAGCCTCGTTGCCGGAGTTAAGGCGCTGCTCGGGCGCGACCCGAAGAAGGATTATGCGGACAAGGTGGCCGAGGTCGAGCTCGGAAGCGGCTGAGCGGCTAGTTTACCAGCTTGATCTGCGACCGTTCGGCCGTCGCCGCCTCGGCCTTGAGCAGGTCGGCGACATCGAGCAGCCTCGCCCGCATCTCCGGATCGGTGGCGGCTGCGGCGAGGCGGCGGGCCTGCTCTTCCTTCTTCCGAATGTCGGCGGCGGCGGACATGGCGCGACTCTTCCGTCCCGGGACCGGCGCGTAAATATGGGCTTTGGGAGGTGCCCGGGCCCGGCGTCCACCTAGACGCGCATCATATGCCGAAGGGCGCGGGCGCAGGCGCGCAGCGAACGGGGATCCTGCTCGGCCTTGGCGATCGACATGGCGCCGGTGAACATCGCGACCACCGTGTCCGCCAGTCCCTCGGCGTCGTCGCCGACGAACGGCGCCCGGCCCGCCTCGAAGTCACGCTTGAGGCAGGTGGCCAGCGCCGAGCGCCAGGTCCGGTATTCGACCTCGATCGCTTCGCGAAGGATCTCGTCGGCGAGCGCCAGCTCGGGCGCGAGGTTGCCGAGCGGGCAGCCCGACACGGCGCCCTGCGAATCGAGCGCGTCGGCCACGCCCTCGAAGACGGAGACGATGCCTTCCGCCGCGCTGGGAGCGGCCTCGACCGCGGCGATCCAGGTCGAGCCTATCTCCCGGGCCACGCGCTCCGAGATGACCGCGCGCGCAAGGTCGCGCTTGGTCGCGAAATGGTGGTGGAGGGCCCCTCCGGTCACTCCGGCGGCGGTGACGATGTCCTGCATGCTCGACCCGCGATAGCCCTGCGCCTGGAAGGACGCCGCGGCGGCGTCGAGCACCCGGGCGCGAAGGCCTTGCGGATCGTTCGTCCTGATGCGTCCGCGCGGTGCTCGAGCCATGTCCTAGCCTACCGTCATTGACAAAACAGGACAACCGGTCTGTTGTGGCGGGATGAGCGACTTCGATTTCCTGCACGGCGCCTGGACGGTGCGGCACCGAAAGCTTCGGCGCCGCCTCGCCGGGGACCGAACGTGGACCGAGTTCGGCGGGACGATGTCATGCCGGCCAATCCTCGCGGGCGCCGGCAATTTCGACGAGAACAGGTTGGACGATCCGGATGGCGCCTACCGCGCCTGCACGTTGAGGCTGCACGACCCGGAATCGGGACATTGGAGCATTTACTGGATCGACGGCCGCCGTCTCCGCCTGGACCCGCCGGTGACCGGCCGCTTCCACGACGGCGAGGGGCGCTTCTCCGGAGAGGACGTCCATGAAGGCCGGCCCATTCTGGTCCGCTTCGTCTGGTCGCGCCTCACCGGGCCCTCGCCGCGATGGGAGCAGGCCTTTTCGGACGACGGAGGAGCCGGCTGGGAGACGAACTGGATCATGGACTTCGATCCGGTCGCTGGAACGGGAAGGGAATGAGGATGCTGACGAGAAGACACGCGATCGCCGCTTTGTCGCTGGCCGCCGCCCTTCCGGCGTGGAGCCTCGCTGCCCAGGTGGCGGTTCCCGCGCCCGGGCCCGTGGTCGAGCTTAGGCAGTACAAGATCGTCCACGGCAGGCGGGAGGAGTTCATCCCGTTCTTCGAGCGCGAGTTCGTCGAAACCCAGGACTCCGCAGGGATGCCGCTGATCGGCCAGTTCCGCGACCTGGACGATGCCGACCGGTTCGTGTGGCTGCGTTCGTTCAGCGACATGGCCGAGCGGCAGCGCGCCCTGACCGACTTCTATACCGGCCCGGTGTGGAAGGCCCACCGGGACCGGGCGAACCCGATGCTCGACGACAATGACAATGTGCTTCTGCTCAAGCCGGCCAGCCCGGGCAGCGGCTTCGAGGCGCCGCCGCCGCGTCCGGCGCCCGGGACGGGCCTTCAGGCCCGAAGCGTCGTCGTGGTGAACATCCACTATCTCTGGAAAGATCCGGGCGAAGGGTTCTCCGCCTTCTTCCTAAGCCGGATGGCGCCGAGGCTGAGCGCCGGCGGCATTCCGGTGCTCGGCGCCTACGTGACGGAAACCTCCCCCAACACCTTCCCGCGGCTGCCGGTGAGGCAGTCGGAGAAGGTGTTCGTCTGGTTCACCCGCGCTCCCGACGCGGCCCACTACAAGGCGGCGTGGGGACGAGTGAATTCGAGCCGGGCATGGAAGGAGTCGGTGGCTTCCGCGCTTGCCGACTATGAGGAGCGCGCCGCCCAGACCCTGTATCTCTCGCCGACCGCCCGCTCGGCCCTCCGCTGATCCGGCTCGCTGGCGGGAAGAGGGATCAAGGGGTTTCCTTGGAAGGGCTGACGAAGATGTCCTCGATCGCGACTCCGAACAGCTCGGCGATCCGGAAGGCGAGCGGGAGGGAGGGATCGTAGCGGCCCGTTTCGATGGCGTTGACGCTCTGCCGGGAGACCTGGAGGCGATCGGCGAGGTCGCCCTGGCTCCAGTCGCGTTCCGCGCGGAGCACCTTGAGGCGGTTGTTCATGCGCCCCTCGCGACCGTCAGCCGGTTGATCCCCGCGCCGACGCCCAGGCCGCCGAACCAGAGCACCGCCACGTAATAAGGCTCGATGTGGCGGACGAGCTCGAAGCTTTCGAGGAAGCCCCAGATCGTCGCCAGGCTCAACGCGAACCCGCTCGCCCACAGGGTCTGCCGGACCATCAACATGCGGACATATTCATCCTCCTCCTCGACGAGATAGAGGCCGATGGCGGCGAAGATGCCGATGATCGGGAGCGCCGGCAGGATCGCCGCCGCATAGGCGGCAGGCCCGCTGAGCAGCTGGTGGTTGAACGCGTAGATCGCTCCGCAAAGGAACACGGCATAGCCCAGGGAAAGCCACAGCACCCTACGGTTGTATCGGCGGATGGCCGGGTTCTTCAGCATGTAAAGCTTCCTTTTCTAGTAGGAAAGCATCCTTTACACCCAAGAACGCTGTTGTCAAGGCACCTGGACATTATATACATGACAAAGCATGGCGATTCGCCTACACCGGCAGGGCGTGACAGGCCGGCAATCAGGGCTACGGGTGGGGAGCCATCAACCGGGCGGGTAGTCCTTCCCCTCGAAAACCGTCTCAAAAATCTTGATGACCTTGCCGACGAGGTTAGCGCCCTCAACCAGCGAGCTGAGGACTGGCTTTCCGGGAAGACGACTTTCTGGCGGGAAAAGTATGTCGGTGGAGTAATCGAACTCCGCCTTCGTTTCAGGCGTAGCGCCCCGGATCGTGATTGGAGGGCGTGTAAACCCGGCGAACGAAACGTTCTTAAAGCTCATTTCGCCCGGTTCCCCAACGTGGCCTTCCTTGATACGTGCGAGGCTGATTACGGGGCTCAGGAGCCTGTGTTTGTCGATGTTGTCCATTGTGATCAGGCGCCAGAGGAAATCGCCCATCGCACCGGCTCCATCGCTCGCGCTATATGGCTGGATGATATCGAGGATGATCTTTTTGAGGTCAGGATACGCCCCATATACGGCATAAAGCGCACCGGCGCGGCGCCGTTTGCCACTCACTGGCGAGAACGATTCGGCGACGCGTTGCCGTTTCTCGTTGAACGGGAAAATGGTGCTGTCCTCGGGCAGCGTTTTCGAGCGGGCGAGCGCCGACACGAGATAGTCGAGGGCGCTTCTCAAACACCGGAGCGTATCGCTAATCGCGAGACGGAAGTCCGGTGGAGGGCCCATGTCGGTGCGCAGACGGTGCGTTCCCTTAGCCGCATCGAATTCCAGCCGAACCAGCTCATTATCAAGGTCCATGAAACCTTCCCACACGAGGCTCGCTGTGAGGGTGTGGTAGCGTGCTCGGTACAGCTTCATCCTGCTTTCGTGGAACATCGAAGCGCCGTCTATGATGGGCTTTTCAGGCTCCCCGACCTTGATCGACTTGGACAGGTTGCGGCCATCTGGACGGCGTGCAAATCTGGGATCAAGTGTAACGGAATTATCCATCCAGATCATATTCACGAGTGGCAAATCAGAGGGCTCAAGCATGTCGGACACTCACCAGCTTCCCCACGAGGACGACGTTCTCCGGCGCATGCTGGCGACACCGCCGGATAAGCACAAGCCGCTAGGCAACGCGATAACGGGCAAGCGCCCCAAGCGCGCAAAGCCGGATCAGACATAGCTGGTGGATGCTGGGGGCCGAGGACGCCCGTGGTACGCGCTCCGGCCCCCGCCCCCGCCGTCCCCTGAGCAACCCGCCAAAATGCCGCAGAAGCCATGGCCGCAGTAAATCTTCCCTCGGGCTCGTGAATTACACGATGCGAAAAGGGGGCGGGCCGGAGCTCGCCCCCTCCCGAAGCTAGAGGAAACTCGGTTGCGCGGGGTCGCTCCCACGCTTCCCGGTATTCACCTCCGAGACGCGCCCTTGGTTCCAGCCTAGGTCCGCCGCGATGTCGTGCTGAAGCTCGCCGAGAGCGAGCCGACGCTTAACCTCGCGGTAGATTTCAGTGCTGTAGGGCACTCGCTTACGCTTGGGTCGTTCGTAATTCACGGGATATCCTTCCGTGCATAACGACCGGCTTGACGGGGGCCCGGATCGTGTGGGATTGCTCCCACAACGGTTCGGGGGTTTATCCCGCTCCTGCTGCCGGCCAAGGTGAAGCAGGAGTTGCCCCGGCCAGAGGCCCCGGTGTTCGCGCACCGGGGCTCTCGCTTTATGGGGCAATCAGAATCCATTGATTCCGAGGGATTGGCCGGGAGTCGATCCCCCCTGACCGACTTTTCCACAAGTTTCGTTCTCCCCTGAAACCTTTCGGCAACAGGTCAGGAACGCGTCCAGCGCTTGCGCCGCTCGCCTACAGGCTTGTGGAGCCTGTAATTGTCAGGCGGCGAGTTGACTAATCCGCCGATAGGTGAGCCGCTTCCCGACTATGCCCTTAAGGGCTTCGGCGGCGCGGTCGTCGTCGTTGAAGCCGTTGGCGATGCGGTTCGTGTAGCGGAAATCGAACTCGGCCAGATACCGGTGAAGGTGCTGCTGCCCGCAATGCTGGTAGATGCCCTTCATCCCGCGCTTGAAGATGCCGAAGAAGCCTTCGATCGTGTTGGTGTGAATCGTGGCGTCGTCGCGGCGGACGTACTCACCAGCGCCGTGGTTGACGCTGTAGTGGGCGGCGAACTCGCGACCGGGGCGCTTGTAGTGGTGGGCTTCGTCGGTCTGTAGCGTGCTGGTACGGTGAACGTTCGTGTAGAGGATGTCGGACACCGTGTTGGCGTTCAGGGCAGCCGTCACAACGAAGCTCGTTGCGCGGCCCGTCGAGCGGTCAACGAGCGAGACGATCTTGTTCATGTTGCGGATCGGGGTGCGCGAGCGCGCGGCGTTCTTGTCCTTGCCGAAGTAGGTTTCGTCGGCCTCGACCGTGACACCGGGGCCTCCCATCGGGCCACCGTCCTGCTTCATCGCTTCGCGAATGCGGTGCGTCATGAACCAAGCGGTCTTGTAGGTGACGCCCAACATGCGGTGGATCTGATGCGAGCTGATCCCCTTCTTGCTGGCGCAAAGAAGGTGGGTGGCGAGAAGCCACTTGTTCAGCGGCACCTTGGAGCGCTCGAAAACGGTCCCGACGGTGACGGTGAACTGCTGGCGGCAGTCGTTACACTGGACGGTGCCAGGGCGAGCCTTGGACCCCTGAAGCCGGGTTGCGTCGAACGAACCGCAGTGAGGGCAGAACGGGCCATTCGGCCAGCGCAAAGCCTCGAGATGCTCGCGGGCCTTGTCGGCATCGGTGAAGCGGGGGGCGGTGAGGTTCGTCATTCCCCTTAGCTACGGGGCGACGGCTGCTTTGTCAAGTATATAATGTCCAGGCACCTTTACAGCGGCCCGCGTGTGCGGTGGCCTCGGCCCGCGAGGCAAGGATGGCGTTTGCACCTGCGACTACTCGTGTTATCGAGGCGGCCGGATCCGAGGTCACGCGGCTCCTCGAACGCTCCGGCCACCCAAGTCGGGGCGTTCCTTTTTCAACACGGAGGGAAATCAAATGAAGCTCATCCTCAAGGCCGCGGCGCTCTCGGCCGCCTTCGCTCTGGCCGCCTGCGGCGGCAACAAGGGCGCTGAGCAGGACAATGGCGCGAACGCGGCGATGACCGAGGTCAATCAGCTCGACGCCGCCGCCGCGACGATCGAGAACGTTCAGGACAATGCCAGCGGCAACATGGCCGACGCGCTCTCCAACCAGGCCGATGCGGTGAACAATGCCGCCGACGCCCAGAAGGACGCGATGGACAACGCCAGCTCGAACAAGAAGTAAGGCGAAGGCGGCCTTGCGCCGCCTTTTGCCGTGGAGGAAGCGCTCGAGCCCGACGGCTCGGGCGCTTTCTTCGTTCATGCCGATTGGCGGCGGCCGGTGCTCCTCGAGGGGATCGGAACGGGGGCGGAAAGTTGGCAACCGGTGCCGCCCGACCACGTTTCTTGATCGAAATCAGGTTCGAACGGTTCCGAACGAGGAAGGCGATAAGATTGTGCCCGGCAAGCCAAGACCAGACGGAGATGCGGCGCTTCGCGCGCTGAGCCGAGGCGTCGACGGTGCCAGGCGCCTCATCGACCGCTATCGTGCGGTACTGATCGCGCTTCAGGGCCCGCAATCGCGGCGGCCGGGAACGGGCGGCCTGAGGCGCAGCGGACGGAGCGACGCCTAGCTGGCGCTGCGCGGCACCGGCTCGACGAGCGGTTCCGGCTGTGCACAGCCCGTTTCTTCAGGCGCGCCGTCCTTGCGCCGGGACAGCAGAAGGTCGACGTCCGCGATCATCCTGTCGTTCGCGTCGATGCTCGAGCGGAGGCTCTGGAAAGCCTCGCCGTCATGATCGTCGGTATTGGGAGGTCCGCTAGCCACGAATGTTCGACATTCATTCAACTCAGTGCCGATCCAACGTCCCGGGCGACGCTGGTTTCCGGCGCCGAAACTAATTCCTCCATTGTGGACTTCAAGTCACAGAGGAGGCGGATGGGGACGCCGGCGGCGAGACGGGCCGGCGGGCGGCAATGGCGGCTTAACGAAATGCGTGCGACTGCATTTTTCGAGTGCCCGCGCCAGCGGCTTTGCTATGTTGCGCCAAACCGGCCGGGGGGCCGGTGCCATTTTCGCGGGGGGAGGACGCGTTCGAAGGAGAGTTGAGTGAACATCCAGACCCCGCGCGAGTTTCTCGATCGCCGTCAGCTCGTCTCCGCACTCCGCAGCCTTAGGCGCGGCGATTTCAGCGTTCGCCTGCCGGAAGACAGCGACAGCCTCGATTCCGAGGTCGCGACCCTCTTCAACGAAGTCGTCACCCTCAATCAGGAGATGACCCGAGAGTTCGAGCGGCTTTCCCAGGTCGTCGGCAAGGAGGGCAAGATCACCCAGCGCGGGCGGGTGAAGAGCGCCACCGGCGGATGGGAGACGGCGATCCGATCGGTCAACGAGCTGATCGAGGACATGGTCCAGCCGACCGCGGAGGTCGCGCGAGTGATCGGAGCGGTCGCCAAGGGCGACCTTTCGCAGTCGATGACGGTCGAGATCGACGGCCGGCCGCTGCGCGGCGAATTCCTCCGCATCGGCAAGATCGTGAATACCATGGTGGAGCAGCTCGCCTCCTTCGCCTCCGAGGTGACCCGGGTGGCGCGCGAGGTCGGAACCGAGGGCAAGCTCGGCGGCCAGGCCAATGTGAAGGGCGTCGCCGGCACCTGGAAGGACCTGACCGACAACGTCAACGCGATGGCGACCAACCTTACGGGCCAGGTGCGCAACATCGCCGAAGTGACGACGGCGGTGGCCTCGGGCGATCTGTCGAAGAAGATCACCGTCGAGGTGAAGGGCGAGATCCTCGAGCTGAAGAACACGATCAACACGATGGTGGACCAGCTCAACTCGTTCGCCTCCGAGGTGACCCGAGTGGCCAGGGAGGTCGGAACCGAGGGCCGGCTCGGCGGCCAGGCGCAGGTGCCCGGAGTCGCCGGCACGTGGAAGGATCTGACCGACAACGTCAACCTGATGGCCGAGAACCTGACCGGCCAGGTGCGCAACATCGCCGAGGTGACGACCGCCGTCGCCTCGGGCGACCTTTCCAAGAAGATCACCGTCGACGTGAAGGGCGAGATTCTCGAGCTCAAGAACACGATCAACGTCATGGTCGACCAGCTGAACGGCTTCGCCTCGGAGGTGACTCGCGTCGCGAGGGAGGTCGGCACCGAAGGCAAGCTCGGCGGCCAGGCGCAGGTGCCGGGCGTCGCCGGCACGTGGAAGGACCTGACCGACAACGTGAACCTGATGGCCGACAATCTGACCGGCCAGGTCCGCAACATCGCCGAGGTGACGACCGCCGTCGCCTCGGG
>Ga0207657_10003059_pt1 | contig 17896 bp, 20 predicted proteins | sample KBSC33metaG_FD_184316 | JGI IMG/M metagenome (GOLD analysis project Ga0207657, IMG submission 184316) | Corn rhizosphere microbial communities from Kellogg Biological Station, Michigan, USA - KBS C3-3 metaG (SPAdes) (version 2) | ecosystem: Host-associated > Plants > Roots > Rhizosphere > Soil ... | reverse complement strand
TGTTACTCACTGCCACCTCAAGGCAGCGCGTCTACCAATTCCGCCACGAGCGCTTTAAGAGATCGGCACGGGATTTGCGCCGGCCCCGATCAACGGCGCCGATGTAACAAATCAATGATGGAGGGACAAGGCCTGCTGGCGTGGTGGTTCTGGCTAGCGGGTGCCCGGCAGTCGCGGCAGCATCTGCTTGACTTCGACTGCGATCCGGTTGCGATCGACAAGCACCACGCCGCTGGCGACCGGCAGGTTGTTGGCGAGGATCTTGACCTCGTCCGCTTCGGTCGCGTCCAGTTCGATGATGGCGCCACGGCTCAGGCGCATTACCTGATGAATGGGCATCGATGTGGTCCCGAGGACCACCATGAGATCGACGGTGACTTTATCGAGGGTTGGCACTGGGGACCCGAACTGACAAATGCAAAATTGCGTGGTTCCAGATCACCACGTTATGGTTAGCCAATGGTTAATGACCGCCAAAACCTCGATTTGACGACGTTTGCGCGCCCTGCCGGCGGTGGCGCGGTCGAATGGCGGATATCCGACGCGCCGGTGCCCTATCTGGAGGCCGTCGCGACCATGGAGGTGCGGGTTGCGGCCATCGCGGCTGGCGAAGCGCCCGAGCTGATCTGGCTCTTGGAGCATCCCCCGCTCTATACCTCCGGGACCAGCGGCAAACCCGGTGACCTGCGCAACCCCCGTTTCCCGATGTTTGCCACCGGGCGCGGCGGGCAGCTCACCTATCACGGCCCTGGCCAACGGGTGGCCTATGTCATGCTCGACCTGAAGCGGCGGCGGCCGGACGTGCGGGCCTATGTCGCGAGCCTTGAGGAATGGATCATCCGGACGCTCGCCGCCTTCCATGTGCGGGGCGAGCGCCGCGAGGATCGGGTCGGCGTCTGGGTCAGCCGGCCGGACAAGGGTCCTGGGTTTGAAGACAAGATCGCCGCTATCGGCGTGCGGTTGCGGCGCTGGGTGTCGTTCCACGGCATCTCGATCAATGTGGAGCCGGACCTTTCGCACTTCGCGGCGATCGTTTCTTGCGGTGTCGTCGACCCGCGCTACGGCGTCACCAGCCTCTGCGATCTCGGCCATCCCGTGACCATGGCCGATCTCGATATCGCGCTACGCCAGGGGTTCGAGGAAGTGTTTGGCTCCGCGAGATTGCCTCTACCGGAAGCGACGATTTGATCAGCGTTCATCGGCCCGCCCCTGCCACGCGCTGGTTGCAGCACGTGACCGGTTGGGCATTTGGCCTGAGCTCAATAAAACGGATAATAGGGTGGGCAAATTACTCGGCCCCACCGATAGCTGAAGTAGCAGCCTGGACCTACGTAGCCGCCCCACCCCCATCCGAAACCGCGGCCACGGCCACGGAAGCCACCGCCGCGGAAGCCGCCGCCGCGAAAACCGCCACCGCGGAAGCCTCCACCACCGCGAAAACCACCGCCACCTCCGCGGCCGCCGCCCCCTCGGGCATCCGCCGCGGTCGTCGACGCCGTCAACACCAGCGCCGAGGTGCCGACGATGCCGGCACAATAGATGCAGAACAGCACGCCCACTGCCAGGCAGCGGCTCACGATGCTGCGGAAAGTCGAAATGTTCCTGTTCATAAACGGGTCTCCTCCATACCGGCGTCGCCGAGACACGCGACACCAGATAAACCATCAAGGCCCAAGGGCTATTCCGGTTCCAGAAAAATCCCCCGATCACGATTTCGAAACACCGATTTGTTGCCGGGGTAATGAGCCCGTGAAGGTCGCCAACGCTCGCCAGCGCTCAAGCCATGGCCGGGGATGCACCATCGCCTTGAGCCGCGATTGCCATCGGCCACGGTGATAGGTTTCGACGGCCGCGCGCCACGCGTCGGCAGTGTTCCACTCGATCTTGAAAACGCGCGCCAGCGGCTCAACCGACTCGCCGGAGGCATCGACCGTGAGCATCAGGGGCGATCGGTGCGGATAGTAGGTAACCCTCACACCGTTGCGCTCGGCAACCAGGAACGACACAGCGTCGTGTTGCCAGCGACCATGCTTGCTGACAAAGCTCACGGCCAGCACCCGCGCCTCGTATAGCTCGGGCGCCCAATCCGGATCATCGGTCAGGATTTTCATCGCGTTGTCCCGAATGATGTCGCACCCATCAGGCGCATATTTTCGGGCGGAATTCAGGTCGGTCGCAGGCCCTGACGGCGGAACCAGGCAAACCCGCAGCAGTTGGCTGAGTGGACGTTTCGGAAGGCGAGAGCCCATGAGCGGTCATCTCACGCGCAATCGTTTGCTCCGCCGCATAGCTGGCGCAGTGTTTCTGCTGATCTTGACCTGCATCGCCATATTTGGCGTCGCGCATTACTTCGTTGCTTGAGCGGCGCATCGCAGCATTTCCTGTGCGGCCCTTCGGCATCATTCCCCCGAGGCCGGAGCGCATCGCCATCGAAAACCCCGATAATTCCTGATCCGAACTGATCCCGAGCCGCATCCGGCTCACTTATCGCTCTCCGCCCTCTGCTCTTGCCGCTCCGCTTCTCGGGCTCGATCTTCCCACGCCTCTGCCATCTTAAGCAGAGCCCCTCAGGCCGCGGGAAGCCGTGCGGCGGTATGGATACGCGTGATATCTCGCGGGTGGCTTCCGCGCGTGGCCGGGTGGCGCTATCGTTTGCCAGGTGCCGCTCCTAAAGCGGCGTCATTCCGACGAAAGCAAAGCACCATGCCTGAAATCATCAACTTCGGCTCGCTTGAGCTGAAATTCCTGCAAACCAAGGACGATACCGCGGGCAGCATCGACATGTTCGAAATGACGCTGCAGCCGAATGCGCGGATGCCGATACCGCACTACCACGACAGTTGGGACGAGACGATCTACGGACTCACGGGCACAACGACCTGGCGGGTTGCCGGCAAGGATATCGACGTCACGCCCGGCGAGAGCGTCTTTATCAAACGCGGCATTGTGCACGGCTTTACCAATCGCAGCCCAGCGCCGGCGACATGTCTTTGCATACTCAACCCGGGCGTACTCGGTCCGCAGTATTTTAGGGATATGGCAGGACTTTTGGCAGCTCCGACGCCAGATCCGGCACGGATGAAGGAAACCATGCTGCGCTACGGGCTGATACCCGCGCCGCCCTCATAAGCCAACAATCCAGGCTCTGTTGCAGCGAAAGTTCTTGAATTTTCTTGATGGCGGGTGTTCGCATCAGGCGGAACGATTTCAGGCGCGGTGCCTTGATTTGCGATTGATGCAGCCGTGATTTGTTCTGGAGGCGACAATGTCCGGAAAGTCAATAATTCTACTCCTGGTTCTCGGCCTCGCGATAACGCTCCTGAATCTGGCAATTCTGGTCGGTCAAATTTCAACCCCGGCCACCGCGCGCGGGGGAACCAGCGCCAGCAAAATGCTCGACGACGAAGATTTCACCGATGGCCTGACCAAGATCATCAGGAAAACCGTTCGCGATTACTGTACGGTCGGCAAGCGAAGCGCCATCGACTGCTAGGGCGTGGACCCATAGATTTGGATTGGCGGACATCCGCTTTGGTGGGCATAACGGACTCAAGTCGGACATCGCGCCATGTCCGAAAAGTGCCAGAAACGGAAATGGCTTGCTTAGAGCAAAACTGCTAACCAGGCGGAGCATTCGCAAACGGCTCGGGATTCTTGCTGTATGCGTCGTCGAATCTTCTGGGCGGTCATCGGAGCACCCCTGGCGCTGATCATCATCGGTGCAGGGGCAGCTTTTTCCCTGCCGATGACACGCCACATGATCTCGGCCTTGTGGAATTTGCCCGACCGATTGCCCGCCCTGTCCATCAATAGCCAAGTGCACTATCAGCCGGGCGCTGAGGATTTTGCTCGTGACGTTGCAGCGCTGTACCCAGAGGCCATCGCGCGGGTTGAAGCGGTGCATGGTCGACGCTTCGCGCATCCTGTCACAGTGGGCGCGTATGCGACGGCGGAAGCGTATGCGGCTGCAAACGGCGTGGGTTCCGACATTCCCGTGGGCGTCACGTTCGCCGGTCGGGTGAACCTGTCGCCCAAGCTGTTCTGGCCGCAACACCGGCGCCTCCGCGCGCTCCTGACGCACGAGCTCTCGCATGCTCACATTCAGGGGTGGATCGGTGAATACAAATACGTCTACCTGCCAACTTGGTTCAAGGAAGGCTTGGCAGTTATGGCCTCTGAGGGCGGGGGCGCCGAATTGGTCAGCGAAGACGAAGCGCGAGCCGCAATTCAGCGCGGCGAACGATTGGTTATCAATGACGCTGTTAGTCTGCCAAACTCGATTGACGTTCGGCTTGAAAAAGCACCTGCAAATACTCCGCCTTGGTATCCAGTTGTGCTGGCCTATCGAGAAGCTGGAATGTTTTTGAGCTACCTTCGAGAGTCCGATCGACCGGCCTTTGACCGCACGATGAACGCCATTCTGGACGGCCGCCCGTTTGTAGAGGCGGTAACCGTCGGTTACCACGATGACGTGCGGTCACTGTGGGAGGCATTCATCAAGTCGAGTTCCGACCGAAAATGATTTCGTTGGGTCGTTCGCCCCGAGACGTCTTACGTGCCCAGCAGCCAATGTCAGCTCTGGGTCCTTCCGGACAAGCGCGTGGCATTCCCCGTGTTGACGACCGGCGCGTCCTGAACGGTATCTTTTGGTCTTGAGCTAGGTGCTGGCGCGATCTGCCGGAAACCCATGGTCCCCGCACCACTTGCTATAATCGCTTCGTTCACTGGCGGCAGGCTGGCGTCTGGGACCAGATCATGGATGCGCTGGCCGCCGGTGATGACGCGGCGGTGCAGATGATCGATACCTCCGTCGTGCGCGTGCACCAGCAGACTGGATCAGGGAACTTGCCTGCCAGCAAGGAAGCATAAGCAAACATTCCGCCGGAGAAATCAGGCAGACGATAGCCGAATGCCATCGATCCTAGATGGTCGGCAATACCGAAAACCGCTCGCCCGGCCGCTGTAAATTCAGCGCATCGGGACTGGCGGGCTCTTCCTGAACAGCTTCGACCCGCGCCGATGGCGGGCCGCGCCGGCAGATTCCTATCATTTCAACCACGACGTCCGCCGGCCCCGCAAACAGCGCCTCGACGGCGCCGTCGCGACGGTTGCGCACCCATCCTTCGAGTCCGCGCGTCATTGCCTCCTGCTCGACCCAGTACCGAAAGCCGACGCCCTGCACCCGGCCCCGGATCGTCACCTGACGGATGGTTGCGCTCATCTACTTCTTGAGCCCGAGAAATTCGGCGCCGCGAATCTTCGTCTCCGCGTCACGGGCGACGCGGCCCGTCAGCTCGGACGACGCAAGGCCTTTCAAATTCTTCGGCGACACGCCCTCGCGCAACGCTTTCAGCGTTTCGTAAACCGCCAGCGTCGCCGCCGCGAACGGCGCGTGGCCCTGTAACGCGATCCGCACCCGCTGATTGACGAGATAATCGCGATCGGTCATCTCCTCGGGCGCACCGCCCAGCACGATCGGCAGTTTGGTCGCGGCCGCGATGGCTTCCAATTCCCTGCGGGCCTTTACGCCGGTGAAGAACAACGCATCGACGCCGATGCCCTCATAGGCGACCGCGCGCGCGATCGCGTCATCGAGCGAGGTGATCGAGACCGCGCCGGTCCGCGCCATGATCACCAGCGCCGGATCGTCCCGCGCATCAAGCGCGGCCTTCATCTTGCCGACGCCCTCTTCGAGCGGAATCAGTTGCGTCCCGGTTTGCCCAAAGGCCTGCGGCAGCAACGTGTCCTCGATAGTCAGGCCGGCGGCGCCCGCCACTTCCAACTCCTCAACCGTGCGCCGGACGTTCAACGCATTGCCGTAGCCGTGGTCGGCATCGACCAGCACCGGCAGGGATGCCGCGCGCGACATCCGGCGCATCTGTTCGGCGAGTTCGGTCAGCGTGATCAGCGCGATATCGGGGTCGCCGAGCACCGCCAGCGACGCTACCGATCCGCCGAACATGCCGACTTCGAAACCGAGGTCCTCGGCAATACGGATCGAAATCGCGTCATAGACCGAGCCGGGGTGAATGCAGGTCGATCCGGTCAGGATCAAACGCAATGCTTCGCGGCGCTTTCGGAACGTCATGGCAAATCCCTCAGAGTTCGTCATTGCGAGGAGCGACGCGACGAAGCAATCCCGTCTGCCGTGATTCCGGATTGCTTCGCTGCTTTCGCAAGGACGGTATTAGGCGAATTCGAGAATCAGCGCGTCCACCGCCAGCGTCGCGCCGGCGCTGGCGTGAATTTTCTTGACCGTGCCGTCGCGCTCGGCGCGCAGCACGTTCTGCATCTTCATCGCCTCGACCACCGCTAGCGTTTCGCCGGCCTTGACTTCCTGGCCCTCGCTCACCGCGATCGACACCACCAGCCCGGGCATCGGGCACAGCAGTTTCTTGCCGCTATCGGCCGCGGATTTAACCGGCATCAGCCGCGCCGCCGCGGCTTCGGTCTCGGTAAAGACATTGACCGCGACCTCATACCCCTGATGCGCAAGCCGGAAGCCGTTGGCAATGGGGCGCACTTGCATCGCCGCCGGATGGCCGTCGATGGTGCCCTGCCAGACCGGATCGCCCGGCGTCCACGGCGAGACCAGATGATGCGGATTGCCCGGCGTGCCGTCGGCGCCGGCAAAGCGCACCGCGATTCCGTCGGCTTCGCGCGCAATATCGAGCGCGATTTCGTTGCGCTCCAGCCATACCGCGCGGCGGCGCTCGCGCTGCACCAACCGGCCGTTCAGCTGGCCGGATATCTGCCGCTTGCGCTCGCCGAGCACATGATCGATGGCAGCCGCAACCGCCGCCAGCCGGCGGGTGATCTCGCCTTCGGGCGCACGAACCGCAAATCCCCCGGGAAATTCCTCCGATATGAAGCCGGTGGAAAGATTGCCCTCGCGCCAGCGCGGATGATGCATCAGCGCCGAGAGGAACGGAATGTTGTGACGGATGCCATCGATGTAGAATGAATCGAGCGCGGTCGCCTGCGCCTCGATTGCCGCGGCGCGCGACGGCGCGTGGGTCACAAGCTTGGCGATCATCGGATCGTAATAGATCGAGATCTCGCCGCCTTCCTGCACGCCGGTGTCGTTGCGAACGGTAATGCCGTCGACGCTGCTCTCGATCGGCGGGCGGTATTTCACCAGCCGCCCGATCGAGGGCAGGAAGTTGCGGAACGGGTCTTCCGCATAAACCCGCGACTCCACCGCCCATCCGGTCAGCGTGACGTCCTTTTGCGTCAGCGACAGCTTTTCGCCGGCGGCCACCCGGATCATCTGTTCGACCAGATCGATCCCGGTGACCAATTCGGTCACGGGATGTTCGACCTGCAGCCGGGTGTTCATCTCCAGGAAATAGAAACTCTTGTCCTGGCCTGCGACGAATTCGACGGTTCCGGCGGAATCGTAATTCACCGCCTTGGCGAGAGCGACGGCCTGTTCGCCCATTTGGCGGCGGGTGGTCTCGTCGAGCAGCGGCGACGGGGCTTCCTCGATCACCTTCTGATTGCGCCGCTGGATCGAACATTCGCGCTCGCCGAGATGGATCACGTTGCCGTGCTTGTCCCCTAACACCTGGATTTCAACGTGGCGGGGATCGACGATGAATTTCTCGATGAAAACGCGGTCGTCGCCGAACGACGATTTGGCTTCCGCCTTGGCGAGACCGAACCCTTCGGCGACTTCTGAAGTCGAATGCGCAATCCGCATCCCCTTGCCGCCGCCGCCGGCGGACGCCTTGATCATGACGGGATAGCCGATCTGGTCGGCGATCTTCACCGCGTGCTTTTCGTCCTCGATGACGCCGAGATGGCCCGGCACCGTCGAGACTTTTGCCTTCGCTGCGGCCTTTTTGGACTCGATCTTGTCGCCCATCGCAGCGATGGCGCCAGGATTGGGGCCGATGAAGACGATGCCGGCCTTGCCAAGCGCGCGCGGAAAGGCTTCGCGCTCGGACAAGAAACCATAGCCCGGATGCACGGCCTCGGCGCCGGTCTTGCGGCAGGCCTCGACGATCTTCTCCATCGAGAGATAGCTTTCGGCGGCGGCCGGCGGTCCGATCAGAACCGCGTCATCGGCCATTTCGACGTGGAGTGCGTCGCGGTCGGCCTCGGAATAGACCGCGACCGTCTCTATTCCCATGCGGCGGGCAGTCTTGATAACCCGGCAGGCGATCTCGCCGCGATTTGCGATCAGGATTCGTTTGAACATGTGCTGCTTACTTGGAACCTTTGGGCGGGGTCCAGCCTCGCGGGCCAATCTGGCATGCGGGGATGGATGTAACAATTCCGTCGTACAGCAAAACTGAACGGAGGCAACGGCTGTTTTGGGCCGAAATTTGCCCGCCGGGAGACTATTCAGGCTTCTGAAGATCGCATTCGTTTCCGCTGGATGAATGGCCAAGCCTGATAGCGCTGCTGGTCCGGATGCGACCGAACGTGGGGCGTAAATCGGCCGAGGTATTGGCACGCCGCACTGGTTCGATCTCGGCGCCGATGAATGCAAGCGTGCGCGATCTCGGCGCGGTGCTCAAATCACGAAGGGCAATCTGCCGCATTGCAGCGGGGACCGCCCCGTGAAATACCTCTTGGCGTTCGTTGGGTGCCGGACAGACCCCCTTGTCAGCATCGCATCGTAATAAGGAGGGGGCGGTAGCGAGTGAGGAGAGGAAACGGCGATGGCGGCAGTTGGAGCGGTTTTTCAGCCCGAGCTAATCGAATTGATGAGAGCAGTCCTTGACGATGCCACGGCAATGCTTCCCGAAGCCAAGCGCACGTCGACGATGAAAGCAGAGATCGCGTCGCAGATTCTCGCCTGTGCCGCAAAAGGCGAGCGAGACCCAACCGTGCTGAAGAACGCCGCACTTCTAGCCGTCGTGGAGTGTACGCACTACTCTCACGATATCTCGCCGGAACGCCGGGCGGTTTGAGGCGACCGCGCCCTCAACATACAAAGTAATGCCCAAGAATTCGATCCAAACCGCATGGCGCGCTTCCCTTTCTGGAAGCTAATGTCCAAAAATGCAGCAACGCCAGATTGAGGCGCGCTCGAATTATCCCGCTGAGGTCCCTACAAGAAGCCGAAATCGAGACGAGAATCGCGGCGTGTTTGCCCCTCTGGTCATGGGTCGGCTAGGGGCCAACTGGCGTTCCCAACAAAACAACTGTCGGCCCGGGCAAGTGTGGTATCAAGCAGATAGCCCCATCATCTCTCGTGGCGATCGCTTCCGATCCAACCGATCATCGAGGGAGCCGGTCAAATCGGCTGGCCGGCGTGTCTGCTCCGCCGCACAGGCACCCACAGCAGGGTACGATGTCTCGCCGCGAGACTACGGAGATTTTTATAAGCCCTGAAAGCAGGAAGCGGGGATAGGCATGGCTAAAACCAGGATTTCGAGCTCTGATTTGGTTTGGATTTTTACGGAGAAGCTAAGGTCGTTCGACGAGTGCTCTCCCGGTACAAACATTGCGATCGTGCCCAGCGAGGATGGCTGGACGGCCGTGACGGGCGGACGGAGACGAGGTCAACATCGCCGCTGCGACCGGCGCATCGAGCAGATTCAAAAACAGCTTCGCGAGATTTACGTTCTGGCGAGGGATTGATATTCGGTTGGCCGGCGCCGCCGGACCTCAACTAGGTACCGGCCGGGCAACCGACCGAGTGTAACAAATCCGTCGTGTAGTAAAACTAAACAGAGGCGACGGCTGATAGGCCGGAAATCCGCTTCTCAGGGGAGACTTTCATGCGCCGCTCAATCATGTTGCTATCCGCCGGGCTGATCACGCTGTTGGCGGGCGCGGCATCAGCGCAAAACGACAAGCCCAGAAATCTGATCCTGTTCATACCGGACGGATTACGGGCGTTGAAGGTTACGCCCGAGACCGCCCCTGCGATGGCGGAAGTCCGCGACAACGGCGTCAATTTCAAAAATCCCCACTCGCTGTTTCCGACCTTCACCACCGCCAACGCCTCTGCAATGGCGACTGGCCATTACCTCGGCGATACCGGCGATTTCAGCAACACGATCTACACCGGTTATCCCGTCGCGCACGCCAACGGTACCGTGACGCCGTTTCTCGAGGTTGATCCCGTCATTCTGGATATCGATGAGCATTTCGGCGGCGATTATCTGAATGAGGAGACCATATTGAAGATGGCGCGCGCGAAAGGCTACAGCACGGCGGCGATCGGCAAGTTGGGCCCCACCCTGATTTTCGATCATACCGACAAGACCGGCGATGCCGGACTGCATTCGATCGTGATCGACGACGCCACCGGTGGCAAAAACGGCGTCCCCATCTCGGATGAAATGAAGCTTGCCTTGACCAAGGCCAATCTGCCACTGGCAACGCCGTCGCGCGGCGACAACGGCAAGGCCGGTGACGCCAGGACGCCGGGCACGCTGGTGCCGAATACGGCGCAGCAGGCCTGGTTCGCCGACGTCGCGAGCAAAATCGTGCTGCCGATGTTCAGGGAGCGCGGCAAGCCGTTCGTGCTGGTGTTCTGGTCGCGCGATCCCGACGGCAGCCAGCACAACACGGGCGACAGCCTCAACAGCGTGACGCCCGGCATCAACGGCCCGACTTCGCTCGCCGGCATCAAGAACGCCGACAACAATCTGGCGCAGTTGCGCAAAGCGCTCGACGATCTCGGTTTGACGGCCACCACCAACCTCATGATCGCGGCCGACCACGGCTTCTCGACGATTTCGAAGGAGAGCAAGACCAGCCCCTCGGCTAAAGCGACCTATGAGGACACGCCGAAGGATTTCCTCCCGATGGGGTTCCTTGCGATCGACCTTGCGAAAGCGCTTGACCTGCCGCTGTTCGATCCGAACGACAAGAACGCGCGCATTGGCGACAATGCCCACCCCAAGGCCGGCAACGGTGTGCTCGGCCAGGATCCCGCAAAACCCGATCTGGTGGTTGCCACCAACGGCGGATCAGACCTGATCTACCTGCCGAACAAGGACAAAAAGCTGGCGACCCGTACCGTGAAGGCGCTCCTGGAGCAGGACTATGTCAGCGGCATCTTCGTTGACGACAGTCTCGGGCGCTTCCCCGGCGCTTTGCCGATGTCGCAGCTCGGGCTGAAGGGCAAGGCGGTGACGCCGACGCCCTCGATCGTGGTCAATTTCCGCTCCTATGTGGCCGGATGCGGGGAGCCGACCAACTGCTCCGTCGAAGTCGCCGACACGGTGCTGCGGCAAGGCCAGGGCATGCATGGCAGTTTTGGGCGCGGCGACACCATGAATTTCATGGCGGCGATCGGGCCGAATTTCAAGGCCGGCTATGTCGATGCATTGCCGGTCAGCAACGCCGATGTCGGCGCAACCGCCGCACGGTTGCTCAATCTCACGCCAAAGCCCAAGGGCAATCTGATCGGGCGGGTAATAACGGAGGCGATGCCCAACGGCGCCACGCCGCGGGCGTTTTCCGGCACGGTCAAATCGCAACCGTCAGCCGGCGGCCTGCGCACCGTGCTGAATTTTCAGCGCGTGCTGACGCAACGCTACTTCGATGCGGCGGGATTTCCGGGCCGCACCGTCGGGCTTGATGCTGAAGGCGGCAAACAAAAAACGGCGGGGAAGTAACCCCGCCGTTCTAACCCGCGGTTGCGCGCTTGATCACATCCCGATGTCGAACACGTTCGGCAGCTGCGCCAACGGCAGTGCCGCCGCGCCGATGATGGTGGCGACCAGCCGCATCAGGGTGCGGTTGCTGCGGCGCTTGCCGCGCATCTGGCTTGCGATCCATTCCAGTACCTCGGTATCGACACCGACGGCTCGCGTCGGCGCCCAGCTCTCGATCGCCGTTTCCGGCGACAGCGCGACGGTGCGCGGCGGCACCGGCAGACCGGATTGGGACGCTGCGTGATGCACGACGGCCTTGGCCAACAGATCGTCGAAACGTCCGTCGTCGCTGCGCTCGGCGGCGGCATCGTCGATCGCAAACAGCGCTTCGGCTTCCGCCCGGCTGACCGGTTGATGCTCGACTGCGCTGGCGGTCAGGATGCGCGCGCACCAGGCGGCGTCATCGGCATCCAGCGCGCGGGAAAAATGAATGCGGCCTTTGGTGGTGGGGCCCTCGCCGGTGATCACGCCATCGCGCACGATCGTCAGCGCGTGCGCGGCGGTATTGCGGCAGGAAATCTTCGATGGTTCGAGCGCGCCGATCGGTTCGGCGATGTGAGCGACAGGGGCAGACATTGGTAGTTTTCTTTTCTCATTTTCTTGTTCTCGCGGCCAGCATGTCCATGCGGGCGTAAACGAGTGGTTAACGATTCGAAAATCGCATCGCGTGGTTTTTAGAGGGTTGCGGATTTGTCGTTGTGACGTCGGTCACGGTTCAAGGCAATCGCAGGGGGTCGCAACCCCGTCCGGCGGCGATGGGCGCGCAAGCGGCAATACCGGGGCAATCGGGCTTTGGCGGCCGCTGTGGTTTTTTCGTCGCAGGGGCGCCATTCAAAAGAAGATGCTAGAAGTTCCTCGGGGCGGAGAAGGATTTTATCCTTTGCTGGCTGCCGTTTCACTTAAGGACTTCCACCCCTATATGATGGTAGAGACGAATTTACCTGTAACTTGAATGACATGAGGTCGTAACATGGCTCTCCAGATAGGCGCTGTGGCCCCGGATTTCGAGGCCGAAACCACCGACGGCAAAATCAAGTTCCATGACTGGATCGGCAACAGCTGGGCGCTTCTGTTCTCGCACCCAAAGGATTTCACCCCGGTCTGCACCACTGAACTGGGCGCGCTGGCGAAACTGAAACCTGAATTCGACAAGCGCGGCGTCAAGCTGATGGGGCTTAGCGTCGACCCCGTCGACAAGCACGCGAAATGGTCCGAGGACATCAAGGAAACCCAGGGCGCAGCGCCGAATTATCCGATGATCGGCGATACCGACTTCAAGGTTTCGAAACTGTACGACATGCTGCCGGCCTCCACCTCCGGCGATGCCGCCACCCGCACGGCCGCCGACAACCAGACCGTCCGCAACGTCTTCGTCATCGGGCCGGACAAAAAGATAAAACTGGTGATGGTCTATCCCATGACGACGGGACGCAATTTCCAGGAGATCCTGCGCTCGATCGACTCGCTGCAGATGACCGCGAAGCATCGCGTCGCGACGCCATCCGACTGGAAACAGGGCGAAGACGTCATTATCGCGGGTTCGGTTTCCGACGACGAGGCCAAGACGATTTACCCCCAAGGCTGGAAATCGCCGAAACCCTATATCCGGATCGTGCCGCAGCCGAAGTAGCGGCCATCTCGTCATTGCATTGCGAGGAGTCAACGGGTCGGCGCGAAGCGCCGCCCGATGATAAACTCCGCGACGAAGCAATCCGATCACGCACGCCGGTTGACCAGGAACACCGCGGCGGCGCACGCGATCATGCCTGATATCGCCACCGCATCGAGCCGCTCGTCGAACAGCACATAGGCCATGACCGCGGTCACCGCCGGCACCAGGTAGAACAGGCTTGCCACCGAGGTGGCCGCGGAGCGTCGGATCAGCCAGTACAATAGCCCGATCGACCCGATCGAGAGCACCACGGCGAGCCAGATCAGCGACAGCACAAACTCGCTGGTCCAGTGCACCACATTGCTCTCGAACCACTCCGCGCCAGCGGCGAAGAACATCGTCACCGCGATGTACTGCACGAGATTGCCGGAACGCCAGTCGATCCTGCCGCAATAGCGCCGCTGATACAGCGTCCCCAGGGTGATGCTGACCAGCGACACGCCCGAGGCCAGCCAGCCCCAGCCCGCCTCCCCGCTCATCGGGCGATCGTGCAGGATCAGCGCCACGCCGGCGAGCCCGAGCAATAGCCCGACCCATTGCAGCGGCGTGACGCGCTCGCCGAACCAGCGGTTCGCCAGGGTCGAGGTCAGGATCGGCTGCAGGCCCGGAATCAGCGCCGAGAGCCCGGCGGGAATAGAGTGGGCGATCGCGACCGCGGTCCCGCCGAGATAGAATCCATGCACCAGAATGCCCGCGACGACACTGTGGGCAATGCCTGCCCGATCCGGCCATTGCGGCCGCGCGATCGCGACGATAACGGCCATCAGCGCCACCACCACGGCCATGCGGATCGCGAGATAGGTCAGCGGCTCGGCGTTGTGCAGTACGTATTTGGTGGCGACAAAGCCGGTACTCCAAAGCACGACAAAGATCGCGGGCGCCGCGCGCGCTGCAAAATTCTCTAAATTATGGTTCATTTGCCGCCTTGAGTGCCCGATCGCATGCGGCGCGGCAACGCCAATCTGCGCGGGCCGGCTCGCGCGCTATGACATGGCGAAATTCGAATGCGGATATGACCGCATGGATGTTCGCGCCGCCGCTGCTGTCCTGGCCGGTCGAACGCATGAAGCGCGGCGAACCCGTTCGCGGCGTGGTCGCACGGTCAAGCCGGGCGATGACAACTACTGTAGATCAAAACTCTTCCGGACAGGGATCGACGATCTTCCAGAGCTCTTCGCCGTTCTTGATCTTCTTCATCTCGGTGGTGAGCCCGCCGTTGCGGCGGATCCAGTCCTTCACCGGCTGTGGATAATAGGACATCAGGTCCGATGTCCCCTCGGCGCTAGTGACCTTGATGCCGAAGGTAAACGCCTTGTCGTAATAGGCCTGGTGGAAGCCGAGGCTGGCGCGCGGCGTCACGCACACCTTGTTCATCGGCACGATGCCGAACACCAGCGTGCAGGCCGAATTGCAGATGCCATCGATGATGACGCGCTCCTTGCGGTCGCGGATGCGCTCATACTTCGCCTTGTATTCGCTGACATAGCCGCCGTGATCGCGCGTGATATGGAGATCGGCGCGCGCCGGCGTCGCGGCCGGAAGCGAGAGCAACAGCAGGGCGAGAGGCGTGATGCGCATGGATCGGTCAGGGAACCGGATAGAGCCAGTCGGGACGCGGGAAAGCCGGGTCCCTAAGCGGACCAGACGAGACAACTCTGGCCATACTGTGTTGGAATTTGGTTAAGCATCCAGGCTGGGCCAAAAATCCCGGTGCTGTGGCAAAATTTCCTCACCTTTTGGGGCATTCCGCCGCTAGATCGAAACCGCTTTTGGCCTAAGATGTCTTCCTTTCATGCATCTTTCGGAGAAGCCAGATGATCCGCCTGAAGCTCCTCTCTGCCGCCGCCCTTCTGTCCGCGCTGGCCGTAGCGCCAAGCGTGGCGGCGGAGCTCGCGGTCCACCATGTTCGCGTCCACCACGTTCGGTCTCACTACGGGCTGCCCTACGAAATCAGCTACCTCCACAATTACGGGCCTGGCCTCCAGCCCGGCACCTTCGCGTATTATGACGGTCCCTCGACAGTTGCCTGCGCGCAGAGCGCGGCGACCTATCTCGGCCAGGACCGCCGCAGGTACCCCTGCAACTGATCCGTTCTGCCTGATTGATCCGCAGCGACCCCTGCTTTTGGACCGGGGCTATGCGCTCCGACGCGCCGAATGGGTCCGTTTTGTGCCCAGAAGCGGACATCCTCCAAGTCGCTTACAGCGTCCCTCAACGACGGGCAGTATCGCGATCTACGTGGCGTAGATCGAGGATTTCGGCAGCGGGAAGACCGGCTCCTGCGTGCGGATATTGGTCGGCCAAACCACCGAAATATGCTCGCCGGCGTTTTGCATCACCACTGGCGTCGAGCGTTCGTTCTGGCCCGAGAGCGGCGTATCGGGCGGGAAGAATTTAACGCCGTAGCCCTGGATAGTGCCGCCGGGCGGGATATCGACGTCGAGCGCCGCCTTGCGAACCGCCTCAGGATCGAAACCGCCGTATTTCGCCTTGGCGACGGGCAGGACATTGTTGAGCAGGACCCAGGTCTGATTGAACCCCATCGAACAGTGCGGCGGAACGTCGGTCGCGCCGGTTTTCGCCTTGTAGCGCTCGACCATGGTCTTGGTGAGATCGCCGATGCCGGGAGCCAGCTTTGCGGGGTCGAGCAATTGCGCCGGCACCGGATCGATATTGCAGAAATTGTCGATGTCCGCGCCGAAGCTTGTGCGCAATTTGTCGAGCTGGCTGTAGCCGGCGCCAGCGCCAAAAAGCATCTTGAAATGCAGGCCGTTCTCGCGGGCCTGGCGCAGGAACAGCGTGATGTCGGGATTGTATCCGGCGTGCGAGATCACGTCCGCGCGGGCGCGCTTGAGCTTGGTCACTAGCACCGAGAGGTCAGGGGCCGCGGCCGAATAGCCCTCTTTCAACACAACCTGCAGTCCTGCCTGCTTCGCGTAGGCTTCGTCAGCGGCGGCCACGCCGACGCCATAGGGGCCGTCCTCGTGAATGAGCGCAACCTTGACGTCCTTGGGCTCGATGCCGAGCTTTTCCTTGGCGTGCTCGGTCAAGAAGCCCGCAAAGGCCTGGCCGTACTGATCGGAGTGGATCTGCGCGCGGAAGACGTAATGAAGGTTTTTGTCCTTGAACACGGCGGTCGCAACCGCCGTGGTGATCCAGAGGATCTTCTTCTGCTGCTCTACCTTGGCTGCGAGCGGAACCGCGTGCGCGCTCGCATAGATTCCGTTGATGATGTCGATCTTCTCCTGGCTAATCAGGCGTTCGGCCTCGTTGATCGCAACGTCGGGCTTGCTCTGGGAATCGGCGGCGATAGGGACGATCTTGTACTTGCCGCCGACGCCGCCCTTCTCGTTGACGAGGTCGATCGCAATCTGCGTGCCGACGGAGGAGGCGACCGAGCCGCCTGCGGCAAACGGACCGGTCAGATCGTAGATCACGCCGAGGCGAACGGTCTCAGCTTCCGCCCGCGCGCGCGTCCAATCGAGGTTGAGTGCGGCTGCTGCGGCCGCGGCATTCTTCAGCAGCGTCCTGCGTGAAGTCGTCATAGCGTTCCTCCCCGAGACTGAATCGTCGCTGTTTTGGACCGTCTTTTTTCTTTTGTTTGGTCAAGTATTTAAAGGATGCGTCGGAAAGTCAACACGCAGCACTCATCCGGACGTATCGCTGGCAGCCTGGTTGCCAGCAACGCGTGCATTGCGGCGCTTCGCTCGATCACTTCGTCGGCGATCGGGAGCAATCCGGGGGAGAGACTGAGACCAAGCAATTCAGCGGTCTTCAGATTGATAACCAGCAGGAATCCAGTCGGCTGCATGATCGGTAAATCTGCCGGCTTTGGTGCCCTTGAATTCGACCAATAGACGCCCGCCTGGCGGTACACATCGGGGAGATCGATGCCGTAGTTTATCAGCCCGCCGGACCGCCGCGGATACCCTTGCAACCGATCCGTTGGGCCGGCCCCTTTGGGACCGGCCGCAGGCTGCTGGCCCTGTCCGGCCAAGTCTGGTAATCGAGCCCCCGGCACGCGCTCGTAGCTCAGCTGGATAGAGCATCGGACTTCGAATCCGAGGGTCGGGAGTTCGAATCTCTCCGAGCGCGCCATTGTACGCTACAGCCAGGGCCTCGCCGGCGTGTGCGGCTTCAGGCAGGGTTCTCGCAGCCATGCCGCGTCGGCTCCCAAACAAAATATCGAAAACAACCCCATGCAAAGTAGGCAGGCGGTCGCCGGCCCGGGACGCTTTGGGCCAATACTTGGCCGAGCCGCCGCGCTTGCGACGCGCGCGCCGGGGCATGTGGCTCGACATTGTCGACGACAATCTCCCAGCCGCTCGTCGAACAACTCGCCAAACCACGCCTCGAACAGGCGATCTCGGCATCGGTCACCGGCACGTCTTCCGGCGCCACCTTAAATCGCAAAATATCGAATTCACCATGAAGCGCTTGCGCGAGCCGGTCGAACCCGGTAGCTGACCGTGGCTGGAAATGTCGGTTCGATGAACCTATCCCGTTGCCGGGCGGGCGCCAGAATGCCAAGCGCATCCAAAAGCTGATGGGACACAGCACCATCCAGATGACGTTCGACGTTTACGGCGATCTGTTAACC
>Ga0207657_10003057_pt1 | contig 17904 bp, 14 predicted proteins | sample KBSC33metaG_FD_184316 | JGI IMG/M metagenome (GOLD analysis project Ga0207657, IMG submission 184316) | Corn rhizosphere microbial communities from Kellogg Biological Station, Michigan, USA - KBS C3-3 metaG (SPAdes) (version 2) | ecosystem: Host-associated > Plants > Roots > Rhizosphere > Soil ... | reverse complement strand
TGCGGGTGGAGACGTCTGCGTCCTCATGCCGGACACCGCGACCTCGATCCGCTGGGTGCACGACGACGCCCCGGCGCTGAAGGCTGCGTTCAAGGCTGCGAACGTCTCCGCGCAGTTCTACAACGCGGACCAGGACGCACAGAAGCAGGTGTCGCAGGCGAATCAGTGCCTCGGCAACGGCGCGAAGGTGATCATCGAGGTCGCTCTCGACGCAGGCTCGGCCACGACGATCGAGAAGACCGCGAAGGCCAAGGGCGTGCCCTCGATCGACTACGACCGTCAGGTGAAGGGCGGCGTCGCGTCGATCTACGTCTCGTTCGACGGCGGTGCCGTCGGCATCATCCAGGGCAAGGCTCTCGTGGCTGCCCTGAAGGCGAACGGCAAGTACTCCCAGCATCCGGTGATCGCCGAGCTGAACGGCGGCAGCACGGACGCGAACTCGTTCCTGTTCAAGGGCGGCTACGACAAGATCCTCAAGCCGCTCTACAAGAACGGCACGTTCAAGAAGGGCCCGGATCAGTTCGTGCCCGACTGGGACAACCAGAAGGCAGCGACGATCTTCGATCAGATGCTCGTGAAGACGGGCAACAAGATCGACGGCGTCGTGGCAGCGAACGACGGCATCGCGGCTTCGGTCGTGGCGGACCTGCAGAAGCACGGTCTCAAGCCGATCCCGCTGACCGGCCAGGATGCAACGCCGCAGGGCCTCCAGTACATCATCGCCGGCTGGCAGTCGATGACCGTCTGGAAGGACACGCGTCTCCTCGCGAAGGCCGCGGCGAGCGCAGCGATCGCACTGCTGAACGGCAATACGCCCAAGACGACGGGCACCGTGCCGAACGGCAAGCTGAAGGAGCCGGCGTACATCATCCCGCCGATCATGGTCACGAAGGCCAACTGGAGGAAGCTCTACACGAGCGGCTTCCTGAAGAAGAGCGAGATCTGCAACGGGTCGTTCAAGAAGTACTGCTAAGGATCGGATGAATCGCGGTCGGGACGCCCCGCACGGGGCGTCCCGACTGTGTTAGGAACAGAACCTTCGTGGCCGACGAAACCCCACTCCTCGAGCTCCGGGATATCTCCAAGTCCTTCGGCTCGGTCCAGGCGCTGACGGACGTCGATCTCGTCGTGCACCGCGGCGAGGTGGTAGCGCTCGTCGGCGACAACGGCGCCGGCAAGTCGACGCTGATCAAGACGATCGCCGGGATCCACGGCGCGGACTCCGGTGAGATCATCTTCGAGGGCGAGCCCGTGCACATCTCCGGGCCGAAAGACGCGGCGCACCTCGGAATCGAGGTCGTGTACCAGGATCTCGCGCTGTGCGACAACCTCGATGTCGTGCAGAACATGTTCCTCGGTCGCGAGTCGCACGACTTCTTCCAGAGGCTCAACGAGCCGGTGATGGAGCGGCGGACCGCCGAGACGCTGAAGACGTTGCGCGTCACGACGATCCGCTCGATCCGGCAAGCCGTTGCGACGCTCTCCGGCGGGCAGCGCCAGTCGGTCGCCGTCGCGCGCGCGGTGATGTGGAACTCGAAGCTCGTCATCCTCGACGAGCCGACCGCCGCCCTCGGCGTCGCGCAGACCGAGCAGGTTCTCGAGCTCGTCGAGCGGCTCGCGCACCAGGGGCTCGCGGTCATCCTCATCTCCCACAACCTGCACGATGTTTTCGCCGTCGGGGACAAGATCTTCGTGCTGCGGCTTGGCCGCAACGCGGGCGTCTTCGACCGGAAGACGACGACGCAGGACGCGGTCGTTCATGCGATCACCGCCGGTCAACCGACGAAGGTGTCGGGCATCACCGACGGAGCGACCGCGTGACCACCGAGACGGTCGAAGTCACGCCGAGCGTCGAGCCGCCGTTCGAGAGCTTCGGCACCCGGCTTTGGGAGAACATCAAGGGCGGGAATCTCGGCAGCGCGCCGGTGGCGATCGGCCTGACGATCATCGTCATCGTCTTCAGCCTGACGGCGGACAACTTCTTCACCCCCGTCAACTTCAACAACATCATCACGCAGATGGTGGGAACGACGATGCTCGCCTTCGGCGTCGTCTTCGTCCTGCTGCTCGGCGAGATCGACCTCTCGATCGCGTACCTGAGCGGCATCGCAGGGCTCGTCGCCGCGGAGCTCCAGCAGCCGGACAGCGGTCATTTCCTGCCCGGGATCTGGCCGATCCTGATCGCGCTCGCCGTCGCGGTGGCGATCGGCGCGTTCCAGGGCTCGTTCGTCGCCTTGATCGGCGTGCCGGCGTTCGTCGTCACGCTCGCCGGACTGCTCGCGTGGCAGGGCGTGATCCAGGTCGGGATCGGCTCGGGCGGACCGATCATCATCCAGAACCGGTGGATCAACTACACCGAGTCGTACTTCTTCTCGAAGGACGCGGGCTGGCTGATCGCGGGGTTGCTGAGCGCCGCGTACGTCGGCGGGACCGCCGCATCGATCCTCTCGCAGCGCCGGCACGGCGTCACGATCCGCTACCCGTACTTCGTCGCGGCCAAGCTCATTGCCATCCCGGCACTTGCGTTCCTCGTCGTCACCATCAGCAACAGGGACCGCGGCCTCCCGCTTGCCGGGCTCGAGATCATCTTCTTCCTGCTCTTCTGGACATTCATCGCGAAGAGGACGACGTTCGGCCGCCATGTCTATGCCGTCGGCGGCAACGCCGAAGCGGCGCGGCGCGCGGGCATCAGCGTGGCGCGCATCCGGATCCTCGTCTTCATGATCTCCGGGTTCATGGCCGGGGTCGGCGGCATCGTGCTCGCCGCGAACGTCCGCTCCGTTGCGCCGGGCCAGGGTGGCGGCACGCTGCTTCTCGACGCGATCTCCGCGGCGGTGATCGGCGGTACGAGCCTCTTCGGCGGCCGCGGCAACATCCGCAGCGCGGTGCTCGGCGCAGCCGTGATCGCGACGATCGCGAACGGCCTCTTCATCTTCCAGTTCTCGCCCGGCGTCATCTTCATCACGACGGGCTGCATCCTGCTCTTCGCCGTCACGCTCGACACGATCGCGCGCAAGCGGCAGGCGAAGACCGGCCGTTAGCCCGCGCGCGTCACCGTAAGCACGCGGTTGACGCGTACGTGCGCGAGCCGCGTGCGAGACCCGTCCGGCCACTGCACCACCACGGAGACGGGGGCGTTGCTCGCGCCGAGCCCGAAGTGCACGCGCGGATCCTCCGACGAGAGGTAGCTGCCGCCCGCCTGCACCTCCCGAACGAGCCGCGTGCTTCCCAGCCGCACGACGGTCACGAGCGCGCCGGGCGAGAACGGCTTCACGTTCACCTCGAGCCAGTGTGCGACCGGGCCCGTGTTGTGGAGCAGGACGAGCCGGCCGCCGATCGTGTTGACCGCGACGTCGACCCGCCCGTCGTTGTCGTAGTCGGCGGCTGCGAGCCCGCGTCCGTTCACGACGATGCGCGGCGTGAGGCCGGCCTCGACGAAATTCCCGTTGGGCTGCTGCGCGACGACACGGATCGGGCTCGCGTTCTTCGCGAGGTTCGTGACGGGGATCGCGCCGTTCGCGAGGACGAGGTCGAGTTTGCCGTCGTTGTTGAGGTCGATCCACGAGTCGCCCCAGCCCGCGTAGAACGTGCCGAGCACCGAGGTGAACGCCGTGCGCGCGTCGGCGAACAGCGTCCGCTTCGCGCTGGCGTAGAAGGCGTGCGTCTGCTCGCGCGAGTTGGTGACGAAGAGATCGGGCTTGCCGTCACCGTTGTAGTCGGCATTTGCGATACCCATGCCGGCGTTCGGATCGGCGACCCCCGCAGCGCGCGCGTCGTCGACGAAGTGAAACCCGAGCGGGCCGCCCGGCTCGTTCAGGTACAGGCGGTTCGGGTCCTCGTCGTTCGCGACGTAGAGATCGGGTCGCCCGTCGCCGTTGAAGTCCGCGAACGAGGCGCCGAGACTGTGGTCGTACGGGGACTTGTCGAGGCCGGCTGCAACACCGACCTCGCGGAACTTCCGCTTCCCCTCGTTCAGGAAGAGCAGGTCGCGCTCGCCCTCGTGGTTGCCGGGGAACCCTTCGACGGAGCTCGCGATCGGGCGAATCATGTTCGTGTATCCGGCGACGAACAGGTCGGGCCGTCCGTCACCGTTCACGTCTGCGATCGCGGCGCCCGCGTGCCAGCCGGCCGACACGACGCCTGCCTTGCGTGCTCCTTCCGTGAACGTGCCGTTGCCGTTGTTCCAGAGGAGCGCGTCGTTCGTCGCCGTTGTGACGTAGATGTCAGGGCGGCCATCGCCGTTGAGGTCTCCGGTGACGCAGCCTTCGCCGCGCGTCTGAAGTCCCGCGCCCGAGCGGCTCGTGACGTTCACGAAGTGACCGTGGACGTTGTGGAAGAGCTGCGTGCGCGGCAGGCCGCCATGGGCCTCCCAGTCGGGCAGCTGGTCGTCCGTGTACGAGTTGACGACGAAGAGGTCGGGCCAGCCGTCGTTGTCGTAGTCGATCCAGCAGAGCCCGCCACCCATCATCGCGGGGGTGTCGCTGCCGACGATGCCGAAGCGGAAGGCGCCCTCGCGGAAGTCGAGCCCGGCCGAGCGTGCGACGTTCGTCAGGCGATAGCCCGCGAGTGGTGGCGCCGCGAGCGGGGCGGTCGGTGCGGGAGCGCCGCCGGGACGGCTGATCGACCACCGCGTCCCGTTCGTCTTCAGGTCGATCGTCTCGGTCTTGCCCTGCATGCCGGTCAGCACGGCGACCGCAATCGGCGGCTCCTGTCCCTCACCGGGCTCGAGCCAGAGCCGCACGCGATCGGCATAGGCCGCGGCCGGCAGACCCCTGACGAGATCGCGCGTGATGCGTCGCGCCGTCGGCTGGTCGAGCTGCGATATGACCCCGCGCGACGGCTCGATCGTGATCGGCGGCAGGCCGGCGGCGCTCACCGCGCTCCCGGTTGCCGCCGTCGAGCGCGCCGGCAGGCTCGCCGTGACGAGCACGCCGACGTAGACCGCGAGTGCAGCAGTGCCCGCGAGCAGGAGGCCACGGCGGGCGAGCCGCAATCGCAGCGGCAGCAGCTTGACGAGCGGCCCTGCCGCACAGACGATCGCGAGCGAGCTGAGCACTGCGACCTTCGTCGCGTACTCGGTGCGGACCGGTGCGATCAAGAGCGCCGAGAGCAGCCCGACGCTCACCGCGTACGCGAGCCGGGCTCGGCGCGTCGTCGGAGCCGTCTTCGGGTCGGTGATCATGAAGAAGAGGAAGACGAGGATCTCCGGCGAGGTCACGAGCACGCTCCAGAAGTGGATGCCGGTGATCGGGCCGAGATGCCAGCGCGCCGACATCGCATGCCCGCTCGCCGCGAGGATCCCGATCCCGGCGGCGAACGCGACCCAGAAGCCGACCGCGACGACGAGCAGTCGCAGCCGCGACAGGATCACGAGCCCGCCGGCCACGATGATCGCAGTGGCGAGCGCGAGCCACCACGACATCGGGCCCCACCAGAAGTCGAGTGGCTCCGCGCGGGTGCGTCCGAGGATCAGGAAGCAGAGGACGAGGCCGATGTTCGACGGGTTGAAGATGTGCGCGCCGCGCCACACGATCAGGTACTTCGAGAGCAGCGACACCGCCGCGGTGCCGGCGAAGATCCACCAGCCGCGCGTGCTCCACCAGTCGCCGTGCGTCGTGCCGGGGACGCGCAGAATGAACGCGACGCCGTTGCCGGTGAGCATCGCGCTCGCGGGCCACATGATCATGTGCTGGCGGCGGAACGCGATGCCGACCTCGAGCACGGCGCACGTGAGGAGCGCGATGAGGATCTGCGCGATGGAGACGCGGAAGCTGAACTCCACCTGGCCGAGCACCTGCAGCGAGGTGATCACTGCAGCGAGGTGAAGCCGAGGGTCGCTCAGCTTCGGCAATAGGACCGGGTACGGCGTGCCCCGAATCACGAGCGTCGGGCGGCCGGCGGCGGGTGCGGCTTGCGCGCTCATCGCCGCCGTCATGCTACTGACGCCCTGCGGGCATTACGAGTCAGTCAAGATGTGGCCGTGAAGCTCGCGCAGGCACAGGCCGTGGTCGATCACGTCGTCTCCGCGGCGGCACGGCCGGTCTCGGTGTTCGTCGCCGACGATCATGGAGAGCTCGTGGCCGCCGCGACGATGGACGGAGCGGCGCCTGACACGCGACTGAACGCGCAGCGGAAGGCCTACACCGCGGCGCGCAGCGATGCTCGCGCGACGTCGGAGCTCGCGGAGAAGGTGCGCGACGACCCCGTCGAGCGCGCGAGCTTCGATCCGTTCTTCACGTTCTTCCTCGGCGGCGTCGCCGCGTTCGACGGCGACGTGCGAGTCGGCGCCGTCGGCGTCAGCGGGCTGCCGGGCGAGGTCGACGAGCAGCTGGCACGCGCGGCGATCGCGGCCGCGGGCCTCTCGACTTAGAGCGCGACCGGCCCGCCGGCCGTCGCCGACCGGTGCAGCGCCTCGAGCGTGCGCGCCTGGCCGATCGCGTCGTCGCGCCCGAGCAGGAGCTCGGCCTCGCCGCGGATCGCGTCGCTCACGTTCTCGAGCTCGAGTCGGTAGGAGTCCTCGCGCTCGACCTCGATCCGCTCGACGGTGCCGTCGCGACGCAGCTCGATCACCGGCACGTTGCAGTGCCAGGGGTCGTCGAGGAAGAGCGAGCCCTCGCTGCCGATCGCCTCGAGCTCGTCGCGGTTCGGCATCGCGGTGCCGCAGTCGAAGAGCGCGATCACGTCGCCGGGGAAGCGAAGCGTTCCGCCGAAGACCCAGTCGGTGCCCGAAGGCCCGAACCACGCCTGTCCGTACGCCGTCTCCGGCTCGCCGCCGAAGAGCCGCGAGCCGCTGACGCAGTAGCACCCGACGTCCATCAGCGAGCCGCCCTCGACGTCGGTGCGCAGGCGGATGTTCTCCTCGTCGTAGAGCGTGTAGCTGAACGCGCTGCGCACGAGGCGGAGCTCGCCGATCGCGCCTTCGTCGAGGAGCGCGCGCACCTTCTTCGTCTGCGGGTTGTGGCGGTACATGAACGCCTCGCTCAGGAGCCGTCCGGTGCGGTCGGCGGCGTCGAACGCCGCCTCGACCTCGTCCAGGTGGCGTGAGAGCGGCTTCTCGCAGAGCACGTGCTTGCCTGCCTCGAGTGCGCGGACGGACCACTCGCAGTGCATCGTGTTCGGCAGCGAGATGTAGACGGCCTCGATGTCCGGGTCGGCGAGCAGTGCGTCGTACGAGCCGTACGCGCGCTCGATCTCCCACTCGCGCGCGTACGCGTCGGCTCGAGCCTGGTCGCGGCTGGCGACGGCGACGAGGTCGACCTTCGGCGACGCCTTCGCACCGGGGATCAGCTTCCGATTGATGTCGGCGGTGGAGATGATTCCCCACTTGACGGCTAGCCCCACGAGGCCTCTTTCATGGGGCGGAACGCCGTCTCGAGGATCCGCATCCCGCGCGGGCGGGTGAGCACGAAGAGCACGACCTCGGCGACGTCCTCGCCGGTCATCATCCCCTCGAGCGCGTCCTGCGGCCGGCCGTAGCCGTCGGCGAGCGCGAAGTCGGTGGCGACGCCGCCGGGGCAGACGTTGGTCGCCCGGATGCCGAGCGGGCGCAGCTCGCCGTCGAGCGCGCGCGTCAGGCCGACCTGGCCGAACTTCGATGCGCAATAGACCGCCTCGCCGGGGAAGCCGCGGCGCCCGGCCTCCGACGCGAGCGTGATCACGTCGGCCGCGGGGGACTTCTTCAGGTACGGCAGCGCCGCCCGGATCGTGTAGATCGTGCCCTTGAGGTTGACGTCGATCATCTCCTCGACGTGCTCGAGCGGCTCCTCGCCGAACGGGTGGTACGAGCCGACGCCGGCGTTCGCGACGACGATGTCGAGCCCGCCGAAACGGTCGACCGTGGCTGCGACTGCCGCCTCCACCTGGCCGATGTCGCGCACGTCGCAGGTGAGCCCGGCCGCGTCGGGGAGGCCCAGGTCGCTGCCCCGCCGCGAGGCGAGACCGAGCTTGACGCCTTCTGCCGACAGCGACCGCGCGACGGCCGCACCGATTCCCGCGCTCGCCCCGGTGACGAACGCAACCTTGCCCTCGAGCTTCAACGTTCCCTCCTTGGAAGACGACGCGTAGTATCGCGAACCGATGGGCGAAATCGGCGTCGGGATGCTCGGTTATGCGTTCATGGGCAAGGCCCACTCGAACGCACTGAAGAAGATCGCGTACATGACGTGGCCGCCGCCGCTCGTGCCGCGGCTCGTCGGCATCGCGGGGCGGAACGCGGAGGCGGTCGGCGAGGCCGCGACTCGCTACGGCTACGACTACGCGACAACCGACTGGCAGGAGCTGATCTCCGACGACCGCATCGGCCTCTTCGACAACGGTGGCCCGAACTCGCTCCACGCGGAACCGACGATCGCCGCGGCAGAGGCCGGGAAGCACGTGATCTGCGAGAAGCCGCTCGGCCGCGACGCAGCCGAGAGCTTCGAGATCTGGCAGCGCGTGGCCGCGACGGGCGTGAAGCATCTCTGCGCCTTCAACTACCGCTTCGTGCCGGCCGTCCGGCTCGCCCGCGAGATGATCGAGGCCGGCGAGCTCGGCGAGGTCAGGCACTTCCGGGGCCGCTATCTCCAGGACTGGGGAGACGATCCGGGGCTCGACACGTGGCGGTTCCAGCCGGACGCTGCAGGGTCGGGCGCGCTCGGCGACCTCGGAGCGCACGTCATCGACCTCGCGCGCTACCTGAACGGCGAGATCGCGTCGGTCGCCGGTCTCGTGAAGACGTTCCTGCCCGGGCGGCAGGTCGACGACGCGATCGAGGCGACGGTCGAGTTCGACAACGGGTCCGTCGGGACGATCGAGTCGACGCGACTCGCGCTCGGCCGGCGCAACGCGCTCCAGTGGGAGATCAACGGCTCGAAGGGATCGCTCGCGTTCGACATGGAGCGTCTCAACGAGTTGCAGGTGTTCCGTGACGACGGCGACCGCGCGCGCGGGTTCAAGACCGTGCTCGTGAGCGAGGGCAACCATCCGTACTGGGAGCACTGGTGGCCGCCGGGACACATCATCGGCTGGGGCGAGACGTTCGTCCACGAGCTGCACCACCTGCTGAAGGCGATCGCCGACGACACGGACGTCGCGCCCTACGGCGCAACCTTCGAGGACGGCTACCGCGCCGCCGAGGTGTGCGATGCCATCGTGCGCTCGAGCGCCGGCGGGCAGCGCGAGCAGCTGTCCTACCGCTCGCTCTAAGTCCGCAGAACGACTTCGAGCGCCGTGCCGCGCCCCGGAATCGAGCGGAGAGAGAACCCGCCCTCGATCGACTCGGCGCGGGCCCGCATGTTCTTCAGGCCTTGGCCGGCTTCCGCTTCCTCACCGTCGAAGCCGTCGCCATCGTCGGTGACCGTGACGAACCGCTCTCCGAACGGGCGCTGACCGATCGTCACCTCGGCCCGGGTCGCGTTCGCATGCTTGCGGACATTCGCGAGCCCCTCCTGGACGATGCGGAAGATCTCGATCTGCTCGTCGGGTGCGAGGCGGATCGTCCGGTCGACCTCGAGCTCGACCTCGAGCCCGCCGTCGGCCGTCAGCACGTCGACGTAGCGGCGCAACGCAGCGTCGAACGGTGCCGTGCCGCTCGCAGAAGAGAGCGCGAGGATCGCGAAGCGCGCTTCCTGCTGCGCGAGGATCGCGGCCTCCTTGATCCGCGGAGCGCACTCCTCGACGGGCGCGCCCGCCTCGAGCATCGACGCGTGGGTCGAGACGGCGAACAGGTACTGCGCCAGCCCGTCGTGGATCTCACGTGCGACGCGCGCCCGCTCGTCTGCGACCGCACGCCCGAACTCGGCGAACTGAATCGCGCGCCAGGCGCCGATCAGGAAGACGACGAACGCGAGCATGCGCAGGAAGTCGCCCTGCGACACGAGTGAGCTCGCGAGCAGCGGCTGGAAGACGAGATGCAGCGCTGCGAAGAGCATGAGCGTGAAGCCGAGCGCCAGCCAGCGTGCGAGGTCGTCGCCGCGGCGCACGAAGCGCATGCCCCAGCCGACGACCGCGACGAGCGTCACGAGCGCCTGGAGCGCGAGCGTGCCGGTGAGGTAGAACGGCTGCTGGTCGTGCGGCGGGTTGAGACCGGGAAGCGCAGGGCCGAGCGCGCGCAGCAACGACCACGCGACGAAGAGGCTGATGCCCGCCGCGGCGACGGCGTTCGCGATCGACCAGTCGCGGTACTTGCTGCGCCCGCGCGTGAACGGCGCCGCTGCGATGAGCGCCATGCCGAGGATCCCGCCGATCAGAGCTGACCAGCTCTCGGCCGGCTTGACCTCGTGGCCGCCGAAGTGGGGGCCGATCGCGAAGACGGCGGACGAGAGCGAGGTGACGAAGAAGCCGCTCGCGAGGAGCAGGTCGACGCGGCGCCCCTCGGTCGAGTAGCGGGCGCCTGCGAGCACGGCGACGAGGAGGCCGGCGAGGGCCATCGTCGTCTGGAGGACGAGGCGGAGCTCCGGCAGGTCGTACGAGGTCCGGAGCACCGGGTAGTTCAGGAACAGGGCCAGGCTGGCGCCGAGCAGGCCGGCGAGGAGGATCTCTCCCCACAGCCAGTTCTGGTATTCGGTCCGCCGCTTGGCCTTGCTCACTTCCCTCTTGTCGGCAGAAGGGTCGCTGCCGATAAGAGGAACCAGTGGCTGCGCGCATCCTCATCGTCGACGACCACCCGCTGACCCGCGAGGCCCTGTCCTCGCTGCTCGGCGCTCACGGCTTCGACGTCTGCGGCAGCGCATCCGACGGCGCCCAGGCGATCGTCGAGGCCGCCCGGCTCCGGCCGGACGTCGTCCTGCTCGACCTCTCGATGCCCGGCCTCGACGGCCTGAGCGCGCTGCCGCGCCTCCGCGAGGCAGCCCCGGACACCGAAGTCGTCGTCCTGACCGCCTCGGGAACCGAGGAAAACCTCCTCGCCGCGATCCGCGCCGGCGCCGCGGGCTACCTCTTGAAGACCGAGCCGCCGGAGCGAATCGCCGCGTTTCTCGACGGTGTCGTGAACGGCGAGGCCGCACTCTCGGGCACGGTCGCCCGCCGCCTGCTCGAACAGGTGCGCCACGGCAACGGCCGCGGCGTCGGCGTCCCCGACTCGATCGCCGCGACCCTCTCCGCCCGCGAGCTCGAGGTGCTGCTCCTGCTCGACGAGCATCTCGGCACCGACGAGATCGCAAAGCGCCTCTTCATCTCGGAGCACACCGTGCGCTCGCACGTGAAAAGCCTGCTCCGGAAGCTCGGCGTGTCCTCGCGCCGCGAGGCGCTCGAGCACCTCGCCGTCGCTCGCGCCGCGTAGTTCGTTGGCGCAAGCGTAGGCATCCGCTAGCGCGGACGCCTACGCGCGCGAAGACCCCTGAAGGCGTCCGCGTTTGCGGCCGCTGAGATGCCACACAGAGAGCCTCAGCTCCATATCCCCCACGGTGGGGGATGCCGTTCACCAGTGCCGGGGCACGACCCGGCGGGGAATCGGGCCGATCATCTGATCAGACACCAAGCCTTCCTCAAGCGAGCGAGGGAGAGTTGGCGGAGATGGAGCGGCAGCAAAAAGGGCCCTGAGAGGGGCCCTTTTTGCTACCCGAATCCGTCCAGGGCGGCCTGGACGAGACCGGGGAGCGTCTCGAGCTCGTAGCCGCCCTCGAGCACGGCCGCGACGCGAGGCCCGAGCGCGCTCGAGCGCTGCGCCAGCTCCCGGAACCCGGCCTCGGTGACGCGCATCTCCGCGAGCGGGTCGTCCTCGTGCGCGTCGAAACCGGCCGAGACGAGAACGAGCTCCGGTGCGAAGCGGGCGACGGCCGGCTCGACCTTCTCCTCGAAGGCGCGCATGTACTCCGCATCGCCCGACCCGGCCGGAAGCGGAATGTTGATCGACGTCTCAGCCTGATCGTCGGGCCCGCCCGTGCCCGGGTAGAAGGGCCACTGGTGCATCGACACGAAGAGCACGGAGTCGTCGCCGCGGAAGATCGCGTCCGTCCCGTTGCCGTGATGCACGTCCCAGTCGACGATCGCAACGCGTTCGATCGCGAGCTCCCGCTGTGCGACACGCGCGGCGACGGCGACGTTGTTGAAGACGCAGAAGCCCATCGCGCGCTCACGCAACGCGTGGTGGCCCGGCGGGCGCACGAGCGCGAAGCCGCCGTTGAGCGCCGCCTCGATCGCCGTGCCGGCGGCGAGCAGCGCGGCCTCGTAGGTCGAGTCGGTCGCCATCGTGTCGTAGTCGAGCCACTCCGGCGACTCGACGCGGCGCACGTGCGCGATGTGCTCTGCCGTGTGGCAGAGCCGCACGTCTTCCTCGCTCGCCGCGCGCCCCTCGGTCCAGCCCTCGAAATGCTCGAGGAGCACGGCGAGCCGCTCGGGCCGTTCGGGATGGACGCCGGTGGGGTGCAGGCGCGCGAACGCCGGATGCGTCAGGACGTCGATCGGACGATCTGGTCGAGCTCGGCGAGCGAGGCCACGCCGGGCCGCGCCCGGCCGAGCAGGTAACAGAGGAGCGGCGCGTTCGTCCGCACGCCGCTCGAGTGGGCCGCGAGCGCTGCCAGCTCGAGCACGGCGTCGATCTCCTCGGGCGAGAGCTCGAGCGCGTCGCGGTCGATGCCGGTCGCGTCGGCCAGCGCGTCCGCGCGCTCTGCGAGCCACTCGTTCACGCGACGGAGGCTAGTCGCTCGGCGACGCCGTCGAGCCCGAGCTTCCTGAAGAAGGGAGACGCCTCCGCCCAGTGTGGTGTCTGGTGCTTGAGGGGAGGAAGGGGAGCGGAGGCGTCCATTTGGGCTATTCGCCTGAAGAGGCGCAAGTCCTCCGCCTCCGAGGCGAACCGTCCGGAGGCGAGGACGTCTTCGAGCGTCCGGTACTCGGCGAGGATCTCCGCGGCCTTCTTCGGCCCGATGCCGCGGGCGCCCGGCAGCTTGTCGGACGGGTCGCCGCGCAGCGCGATCAGGTCGGGCACCTGCTCCGGATCGACGCCGTAGCGGGTGCGCACCTCGTCGGGGTCGATGCGCGCGACTTCGCTCACGCCCTTCGTGGGGGCGAGCACGGTGACGCGGTCGGTGACGAGCTGGTACGCGTCGCGATCCGACGTGGCGACGAGCACCGGGCCGGGCCACGCCTGCGCGGCCGCCGCGAGAAAGTCGTCCGCCTCGTAGCCCGGCGCCTTCGCGACGAGGAAGCCCAGCTTCTCGCACACGGCCGGCAGCAGTGCGAGCTGCTCGAGCAGCGGCTCGTCGAAGACGCGGCCGGACTGGTACGACTCGTACGCCTGGTGGCGGTACGTCGGCGTCTCGAGCGAGTCCCAGCCGACGAGGACCGCGTCCGGCCGCTCGGCCTGCCAGAGCCGCATCATCATGTTCGTGAAGCCGACGACGGCGTTCAGCGCGATCGTCTTCGGCAGGCCGTGGTAGGCGCGGTGGGCGAACGAGTCGCCGTCGACGGCGAGAAGCGCGCTCAGAGCGACCCCTCGAGCTCGAGGATCTTCACCATCAGGCGGTTGGTCGCTTCCGCGGCGGCCTCGCCGATCTCGCGGTCGCGCAGGTCGTCGATCTCGACGGGCGGCCCGTAGGCGATACGGATCTTGCCGAGGCGAAGCAGCTTGTCGGTGCCCGCGACCGCGGCCGGCACGAGCGGGACGCCGGCCTCGAGTGCGATGCGTGCGGCGCCGGTGCGCGGACGCGCCTCGAAGCGCTTGACGAGCCCCTTCGTGCGTCGCGTGCCCTCGGGGAACATCGCAACGGGATGGCCGTCGTGCGCGAGGCGCACGGCAGTCTCGATCGCGGCGACGTCGCGCTGGCCCCGGCGGACCGGAAATGCACCGACGCCGTTCAGGACGAGCGTCAGCGGCCACCAGTAGAGCTCGGACTTCGCCATGAAGCGCAATTGCCGCTTCGGCCAGAGCGGGAGGCCGAGCGGCCAGGGGTCGAAGCTCGAGACGTGGTTGCAGGCGAGCACGCAGCCGCCGGAGACCGGGACGTTGTCCATGCCACGCGCCTGCAGCCGGTAGAGGCCCCGAAGGACAGGCCAGGAAAGGAGGCCGATGACGTTGTAGAGGGGGCTCGGCCGCACCCGAGGAGTATTCATCACCTTGACACCCCGGTATCGTGACCCGCCCGTGGCTGAGAACAAAAAGGACAAGCGCCTCGTCATCGTCGAGTCTCCGGCGAAGGCGCGGACGATCAAGGGCTTCCTCGGCGACGACTATGTCGTCGAGTCGAGCGTTGGTCACATTCGTGACTTGCCCGAGCGCGCGGCCGACATTCCGGAGGAGTACAAGAAGGAGAAATGGGCGCGGCTCGGCGTCGACGTCGAGCACGACTTCTTGCCGCTCTACATCGTCGACCCGGACAAGAAGAAGAAGGTCAGCGAGCTGAAGAAGCTCCTGAAGGAATCCTCCGAGCTCCTGCTCGCGACGGACGAAGACCGCGAGGGCGAGGCGATCGCCTGGCATCTGCTCGAGGTGCTGCAGCCGAAGGTGCCGGTCAAGCGCATGGTCTTCCACGAGATCACGAAGGAGGCGATCAACAAGGCGCTCGGCGAGACGCGCGAGATCGACGAGCGCCTCGTGAACGCGCAGGAGACGCGCCGCATCCTCGACCGCCTCTACGGCTACGAGGTGTCGCCCGTCCTCTGGAAGAAGATCACCCGCGGCCTCTCCGCCGGGCGTGTGCAGTCGGTTGCGACGCGGCTCGTCGTCGAGCGTGAGCGCGAGCGGATGGCGTTCCGTGCAGCGCAGTGGTGGGACATCGAGGCGACGTTCGACCCCGAGACCTTCCGTGCGCGGCTCGTCTCGGTCGACGGCAAGCGGGTCGCGCAGGGGCGCGACTTCGGCCCGGACGGGAAGCTGCGGAACGACGACGCGCTCCAGCTCGACGAGGACGGCGCGCGGGGTCTCGCCGGCCGTCTCGCGGATTCGCCGTTCGCCGTCTCGCGGCGCGAGCAGAAGCCGTATTCGCGCCGGCCGAGCGCGCCGTTCATCACGTCGACGCTGCAGCAGGAGGCGAGCCGCAAGCTCCGCTACTCCGCGCAGACGACCATGCGCATCGCGCAGCGCCTCTACGAGAACGGCTACATCACGTACATGCGCACCGACTCGACGACGCTGTCGGAGTCGGCGCTCGGTGCGGCGCGCCGGCAGGCGACCGAGCTCTACGGCGCCGAGTACGTGCCGGACAAGCCGCGCCAGTACGAAGGCAAGGTCAAGAACGCGCAGGAGGCGCACGAGGCGATCAGGCCGTCGGGCGACTCGTTCCGCACGCCGAAGGAACTACAGGGTGAGCTGAACCGCGACGAGTTCGCGCTCTACGAGCTGATCTGGATGCGCACGATCGCGTCGCAGATGAAGGACGCGGCGGGCCAGACGGTGTCGCTCCGCATCGCCGGCACGTCGTCTTCGGGCGAGAAGGCAGAGTTCGGCGCTTCCGGAACCGTGATCACGTTCCGCGGGTTCCTCGCCGCGTACGAGGAGGGCCGCGACACCGACGACACCGCCGACGAGGACGAGCGGCGGCTGCCCAACGTCGCCGAGGGCGACGCGCTCCAGCTCGTCGAGCTCGAGCCGCAGGGTCACGAGACGAATCCGCCGGCGCGGTACACGGAAGCGACGCTCGTGCGCACGCTCGAGGAGCTCGGCATCGGCCGCCCGTCGACGTACGCGTCGATCATCGGCACGATCCTCGACCGCGGCTACGTGTTCAAGCGAGGCACCGCGCTCGTGCCGTCATTCCTTGCGTTCTCGGTCGTCACGCTGCTGGAGCAGCACTTCGGGCGGCTCGTCGACTACGGCTTCACGGCGTCGATGGAGGACGATCTCGACCGCATCGCGGCCGGCGACGAGCAGCGCGTCGACTGGCTGCACCGGTTCTACTTCGGCCAGAACGACGGCAAGGGCCTGCACGAGCTCGTCTCGGATCTCGGCGCGATCGACGCGAAGGAGATCAACTCGATCCGGCTCGACGGCGACAGCGGCATCGTGATCCGCGTCGGGCGGTACGGCCCGTATCTCGAGCGGGGCGAGCAGCGCGCGAACATCCCGGAGGATCTCGTGCCGGACGAGCTGACCGTCGAGAAGGCGCAGGAGCTGCTCGACCAGCCGTCGGGCGACCGCGACCTCGGCACACATCCCGACACGGGGCGCGAGATCGTCGCGCGGACGGGCCGCTACGGCCCGTACGTGACGGAGGTCCTCGAGGACGGCTCGAAGGACAAGCCGCACACCGCCTCGCTCTTCAAGTCGATGTCGCTCGACACGATCACGCTCGACGACGCACTGCAGCTGCTCGCGCTGCCCCGCGTGCTCGGCGTCGGCCCCGACGGCGAAGAGGTGACGGTTCGCAACGGCCGCTACGGGCCGTACGTGCAGCACGGGAAGGAGACGCGGTCGCTCGAGTCGGAGGAGCAGCTGCTCACGATCTCGCTCGAGGACGCGCAGGCGCTGCTCGCGCAGCCGCGGCAGCGGCGCGGCCGCGGCCAGGCGAAGCCGCCGCTGAAGGAGCTCGGCCCCGATCCGGTGACCGGCAAGGCGATGATCGTGAAGGAGGGCCGCTTCGGCCCGTACGTGACCGACGGCGAGACGAACGCGAGCTTGCGGCAGGGCGACGATCCCGAGTCGCTGACGGTCGAGCGGGCGCAGGAGCTTCTCGCCGACCGGCGTGCGCGGGGCCCCGCGAAGAAGCCGGCGCGCAAGCCCGCCGCGAAGAAGCCCGCGGCCCGGAAGCCCAAGTCGTAAAGAGCCAACTTTCGCTCGCCGCCGCGCGTCGTAGACTGTGTCCAGACGGACTCGTTCGCGCGCGCCAAAACCAATTTCCGGGGCAAACCGGAATCACGAAGCCGCGACGCACGTTTCCCCTGGCAGGCGGAGGATTTGCCTCCTAGAGTGAGAAGGCTTCGTGACGGTCTCCGACGCAAGACCGAAAGGACTGAGCAGGCTCTGACGCAGAATCAGCTGCACGAATTGCTGGAAACCGACCAGGCGCGCGCGATGGTCGAGACCGCGCAGGAGCGGGGCTATCTCGAGCCCGCGGAGCTCGAGGCGTTCGCGGTCGAGCTCGACCTGAACGAGGAAGAGGTCGAGGAGCTGACGACCGAGCTCGAGCGCATCGGGCTCGAGATCACGTCGCCCGCGGCTGCCGCCGCCGCCGAGGAACAGAAGGAAAAGGAGAAGGAGGCGGAGCTCGCCGCCGCCGAGGCTGCCGCGGCGATGAGCGGCGCGGCCGACAGCCTGCAGCTCTTCCTCGCCGACGTCGGCCGGCACAAGCTGCTGACCGCTGCCGACGAGGTCATCCTCGCGAAGCAGATCGAGCGCGGCGACCCGACGGCGAAGCGCCGGATGATCGAGTCGAACCTGCGGCTCGTCGTCTCGATCGCGAAGGGCTACCGCGGCCTCGGTGTACCGTTCCTCGACCTGATTCAGGAGGGAACGCTCGGCCTGAACCGCGCGGTCGAGAAGTTCGACTGGCGCCGCGGCTTCAAGTTCTCGACGTATGCGACCTGGTGGATCCGCCAGTCGGTGCAGCGCGCGGTCGCCAACCATGCGCGCACGATTCGCGTCCCCGTGCACGTGGTCGAGCGGCAGCAGAAGCTGTCGCGCGCTGCGCGCCGGCTCGAGGTCGAGCTCGGCCGCGAGGCGACGAAGGAGGAGCTCGCGGAGGCGACCGGCCTGCCGATGCAGCACGTCGACGAGGCGCTCGGCGCCGCGCACGCGTCCGTCTCGCTGAACCAGACGGTCGGTGCCGACGACGAGGGCGAGCTCGGCGATCTCTTCGCCGACCGCGAGGCCGCCGACCCGTTCGAAGAGGCCGAGGAATCGCTTCGCCGGCAGGGCGTGCGGCGTGCACTCGACGCGCTCCCCGAGCGCGAGCGGCGCATCCTCGAGCTGCGCTTCGGCTTCGAAGGCGAGCCGTGGACGCTCGAGGCGATCGGCCACGAGCTCGACCTGACGCGCGAGCGCGTCCGTCAGCTCGA
>Ga0207657_10003056_pt1 | contig 17905 bp, 14 predicted proteins | sample KBSC33metaG_FD_184316 | JGI IMG/M metagenome (GOLD analysis project Ga0207657, IMG submission 184316) | Corn rhizosphere microbial communities from Kellogg Biological Station, Michigan, USA - KBS C3-3 metaG (SPAdes) (version 2) | ecosystem: Host-associated > Plants > Roots > Rhizosphere > Soil ... | reverse complement strand
TAATCTTCTCAACCAATGGAAAATTGAAAAATAATTAGTAAACTTTGAAGCAAATTGTAAGCTTATGAAAAAAATAATTTTACCTTTTTTTATTAGCATTATTTCTTTCGCAACAATTACAAGCTGTAAAAAAGAAGCAAAAGTACCGACTGCTACAAATGCAAGTTCAGCTACAGGAAAAACGCCAACTACAAACACCACCACTACTACCCAAACACCTGGTCAACCGACAACTCAAAGCGGTCATTCAGGTTGCCATAATGGAAATGGTGGTCATGGCGGATATGACGGCGGGACTCATTAATTCAGCAATTACCGTTTACCTGCAGGGTTTTTTAATAAGTGAAGTAGATTGATGCAGTCTGAAAAATTTTATTACAAAGCTGCTCAAAAATTCATTCAGTTGAAGCGTGCGATCCTTCGACAAGCTCAGGATAAACCTCAGAGATTATGCCATGAAAAACTGCTGCCGGTAACCTAATTATTATTCAACAATTTACTTAGAGAAACTTTTCGAAGAACTTTTCTCTTATTTTATTTTCGGCTTAACGTAGTTGTTTTAAAAATTCTCTCTCCGTTTGCTGAAATACCTGTTACAGTTACAACGTAGGTAGCAGGTATATCTGCTGTGAAAAAATTTACAGAGGACTTTCCATCTTTATCTGTAATGATATCGCCGTTCCAGTAAATGGTAGTTCGCAGGTCCGGGCTCTTTGAATTTTTTATTTCCTTTTTGCTGTAATTGGGCATATCAAAAGGCTGAGGAGCATAAAAACCTTTTGGATAAACCATTTTTAACCCGTTTCCTAAAGCATGATTGGAAGCTTTGCTTGCTGTATGAATTTCGATAACTCCATGCCCCCCTCTTACTCCATAAATTCCGGCTTCATTTCCTGATAAAACTTTAATATAGTCTATTTGTTCTGCAGGTACTGTTTTTAAAAAAGTAAGAACAGGACTTTTTTCGATATTGTCGGTAGAAACCGAAACTTCCTGTCCGTCCATAAATACTTTTGGTTCATCTGATTCTGAAGGAGCGAAACCATTGGGACCACCCTCCATCATATATCCACTTACCAAATGAAATCTTCCCGTCTGCAATACAGCCAATCCTATGTTATTAAAACCACTTTGCTCCAGCATTTCCCGGGTAATTACATTTGTTTGTATGTTGTTTTTTTTCTTCTTATCGCTTTCATTAGTGCTCACCGTTACCGGTATCAGCCATCCTTTAGAGGAGCCATTAAGTATTAGTGAATCAACTGAATGATCTTCTATCCTGAAAACAACTGAATTGTCTGTAAAAAATTTTTGTTTCAATGAAACAGGAGTTGCAAAACGAGGAAAATAAACCGGATTCAAAATAACGTCGTAATCTTCTTTAACGCCCCTCAGATCGGTTACCTGTAAACTAAATTGAGAGCCATCATTGTAATCAGGCATCGTAAAAGAAAATTTTCCTGTTGCATCAGTTGTGTCCTGCAATACGAAAGGGTTTTCGCTATGCGACATAAACATTACAACATAATTTGGCATTGGCTCCTTCTTTTTGTTGACTACTGTTCCTCCTATCATTAATGACGTATCACTTATTGTTAATGAGCCTGATTGGTTATTGAAACTCATCCAACCTTGTACTTCCGGCTTTTGGGTAAGCATAACAAGATCGGCATCGGCAGGTGAAAGATCACTAAGTGTATCCCGTTGAAGATTATTTATTGTATCAGCTAAGCGGCTATCAACCACAGAAACTGCAAGCGCAGCCAATAAAGGTTTACCATTTACATCTGCTACACTAATATCTAATTTTGCATTTTCTCTTGCTGCATAGTTTGATTTATCCGCAGCAATATTTACGTTAACAGGTTTTTTATTAATGTAAATATTTCTTTCACTGATCACCTCCTTTTTTCCATTAAAAAGAATAAGTTTTGCAACGCCGGCAGGGAAATTAGAAAGAGGAATATTCAATTCATACATGCCCCTTCCTACACCAGCAAAACACAAACTGTCCTTACTTAAGCCAAGTATATAAGTTGTATAGTTATCGGTATAAACCGAATCTTCAAGCATCACTCTTATTTTCACTGATTGTTCATTTTGTTCTTCGACCGCAAGCTGCCCTGCATAAGGATTTACGCGAGGTATTACGCCAACTGAATCGTATTTTTCTTTATTAAGTACAAACACTTTATACTTTCCATACCACGTAGGAGAGAAAGTAAATTTCGCCAACCCGTTATTATTTGTTGTAAATTTTGCAACGACTGTATCCCTGTTATCTTTTACAATACCTGAAGCAAAAACCGGATTATTATTTTCATCATGAAGTTTTAAAGCAACCAAAGAGTTAGTGCCTGATATCAACCATCCTCCTTCCGGATAAACATCAGCAAAAATTTTGGTACCAGTGGTGGCTGTTGCATTCATAGTTGCAACATCATCGGTTTTATTTTTGCTTTTATTATTCGCCACATACACGCGTTGCAGCCCTATGTTATTAATGTTGTCATCTATCATTTTTCTGGTGTATGCTCTCAGCCAGTAATAACCTTGCAGTGATGAATCACTTAAAACAATACTCCCGTTAATGCTTGTTTCGTCTGCATGCAGGAGCAATTCACTGATCACACTGTCTTTATCATTCACAAGATCCACATACAAAATTTTATTGTTGTATGTCACTCTGTTCTTTAAAGAATCAACAATAAAAGCTTTAAACCATATTGTTTCTCCCTGTGCATATATCTTCTTATCCGTTTGAAGAAGGATATGTTCCTTATCTTTTTGTCGCAGTTTTGTAATCAAAGAAGCAGTGATAGATTCCACATCTGCAGTAGTATTTTCCTGGGAAAAACAGTAAGAAGGGATTATTATGCATAAAGTAAAAAACGTTCTAAGTAGTTGCATATGGAAAGCGGTTTGCATATTAAAATAAGAAGCTCTCTAAGCTAATGAAGGTAATAATTTGATACGCAATTTTGCGACGAAGGACTAAAAAAGATATACTAAAGTATTTTTTTTACCCGACAACATTAACGCAGATTGAACTTCCGTTGCGTCGCACTCTTATACTGAAAAACTTTAATCATCAATTCAATTCAGCTTCAGCCAATATTTTCAACTTTATATTTTTTCAACTTCTGTTAAAGGTTTCACTTCATAAATCGGGCTAAAAAGATAAACAAGGTTTGTGTGTGTTTCACTGCATTTAAAACGTTTGCGCAACTTTTCACCTTTTTGAAATATTCTTCCATCTTTTATTTTAAACAAAGAACCATAAGGCAATTCTTCAAGAAAACAAACACCATTTTTTCTTTCGTCGTATTTACGAAGTATGCGCAATACTAACCCTGTCTTGTCTTCAAAACGACTTCCATACACCATCCACTTGCCATCTTTTGAAAGCACAGGTGTAAATGCGGAACCATATCTCGATGTCACATAATTCCATTTACCTTTTTCCCTGTCGTAGCAACCAACCTGGTATTGCGGAAGTATTGCATTATAATTCCACGCCCTGTTTCGCACGGAGAAATAAATGTATCGCCCATCTGCACTCACTGCAGGATCGATCGTTTTTAAATCCGAAGGAGAATCTATCAATTGCGCGCCACCACCGCCTTTGCGATACACCATATACATTTTTATATTGCGGCGTCCTTTTGTGTACACAACATATTCACCATCCGGTGTCCAGCATGCATCAGGAAAATATTGGTTGTTATCATTCGTGAGTTGAACCGTATCTTTTTTCTCCATGTCGAAGCACCAAACATTATCAGCGCCGCTGCGGTCAGAAATAAAAAGAATTTTTTTACCATCAGGACTGTAACGCGGGTGCACATCATACGCCAAACCCTTTGTAAGCCGCGTTGCATTACCGCCCGAAACAGGAACAGTGTACAAACCTCCCATGAGGTCGAATGCAATTGTTTGCCCGTCTGGACTTACATCAACACTCATCCATGAGCCTTCATTTGTAGTGAAATTTATTTTGCGTGCGGGCTTTAGCGGTAAGCTTTTGTATTCCTCATATTTTGCGGAATCTTTTTTTGTTGTATCAGCAAGCGGATGTTTAAAATTGAAATTTTTGAAATGCGCATTTACATCAGAGAACATGAAGAAAGAGAAAACAATAATAGGAAGTTTACCAATGGCAAACTGTTTACAATATCTCATACCAGTGTGATTTGAAAAGTAAATTATGAAAGTTCAATGTATGATACTAACATCACACAAAATAATTTTATGAAAGGTAAAGTAAAAGGTTATTATGAGCCCGGCTGCATTGCTGCTATTGAGCTTTCGTTGCGCCTTGCCTTCGCCTTCGGTCGTCGAAGGCTTGCCGCAGGTGAAACCGAAGCGACGCGAAGGCATAGTCGTACTCGTGTACGTTCAGATCCTTTTTTGAGCAACAACATACATACGTAAACATTAATTGTTTTGTGTTTACAACATTGCTCTTTACTTTCTTTGCCTTGATGCAAAGAAAGTAACAAAGAAAAATCAAGGACAACCCGAAACCCTCCGGGCGTTTGTCCGGCTCACGCCACACATCTCGCTTCAAAAAATGAATTTGCACCCTCAAAATGATATGCGAATTTGAAATTATGAAGCGTTCACTAAAGTTCTATCGCTGAAGTCACAGTAGCACTAAAGCCCAATCAAGGCGCCAGAAAGAAAAGTGTTGTATATCTTTTCTTTCTTGACTTTTTGGTTCTTTTGGGTCAAGCCAAAAGAACATAAACTCTCATTCAAAATCTAATAAATTTTTCAACGGAATTTTAATTCATTCGCTATATGAAGCAGATAAAAAACGGAAGGATTGATTCTGCTTTTTTCTAAACGGTTTAAGCTTTGCCTGTCTTAGCAATGTTGTTATTAAAGTGTCACTCGATAAAATTGCTGAATAACTTTTGAAAGTACAAGTGAGTGATCCTTCGACAAGCTCAGGATAAACTGCTACGCTCAGTTCCCATGAAAGTGGAACTTTGAACTGAGCGTAGCAACAGGCGTTCAATAATGTTGCTACAGCCGGTAACCAAAAATAATAATTCAAACATTTACTTCATCAAGTCAACAACCTGTTGGAATGATCTTTCATTAGAAGGTTCATTCAATGCAGCTTCGATATCGATTTTTTCTGAAGCGGTTAAATGAAAGCTGAGAGCAGCATTGGCATTGGTTTTTGAAGGGACATACTGAAATGAAATTTTAGAAAACTGCGGACCGAATGCTTGTGCAGCATAATTCAATTCATCTATCTGAAAATAATCCTGCAAACGATACCAATTGTTTTGCAAAAGAAAAATCGGTTTCGTTAAAGGACTGAAAACACTACCCGGCTCGTAAGGTCTTTCCCAATCGCCAACAGGTCTGTCGCGAATTTGTATCAGCACAACCTTGCTTGTATTTTGCTGCAGCCAATCTTTAAAATTATTGATGAAACGCAAAGAAGTTTGCTGCCCGAAATTATCGCGGAGACCTGCATCCATTACATCGATAACGGGATTTGTTGGCAACCAAACATTCGGCAATACATAAGGAAATGTAGCGTTCATGCGCAGTGCAGAAAGTACACGAAGATTAAGCGGATTTTGTTTTTGAAAGAATGAAGTGAAATCAATTGCGTCAGGATCGGTTAATCGCATGTGTTGCGAATCAATTAAGGGCTGCATAAGAAATCTTGCGGGATGTGTGCTTATTATCATTTCCCTTCCGTCTCTTGTTATCACTGAATTGAAAAACATTACAGGTATGGCTGCATGCTCTTCAGGAATTTTATAATCACCAATCGTTTTATCAAGAACGCCTCTTGTGTTATCATTTAATTTTTCTTCAAAAGCATAACCTCTGTCGCGAATGTAAGCGCCGCCATTTATTTCGACTTCTCTTACCGGACCTAAAAGATCTCTTGAAACCAGTGACGAGAATAAAGGATTAAGAAGATCACGCGAAATATTTTTTTCATAAGAGTTATCCTGCAAATGAATAGAGGAGTCCTTTAATTTTTTCCAATATAACTCTCTGAAATAAGCTGCGCCAAGAAGCCCGCCCGATGCTCCATTCATTAAAAATGTATGCGGCATTAACTGACCATTCGTAATACTATCCAGCTTTTGTAAAACATCCAAGGTAAACGTTGCGCTTCTTGTGCCGCCACCGCTTGAATTAATGATAAATAAAACCGGTTTATCAGTCGTTTGTTTTCTCTTCCAGTTTTGCAGCATGTTAAGAAAAGTCTTTTTATCAGCTTCAATATTTTCAGAAGAGGTCATTTTTTTTATTGCATCGCGACTATACAAAGGGCGCTGTGAACGATTGTTATAATTCAAACCATACGCTTTGTTGCGGGGGTCAATAATATTTTGCTGATACAAAAAATTTAAAACAAGACCTGCTGCGATGAGTGCGGGAATGCTCCAGTTACCAAGATACAATGCAATAGCAGCCGCAACCCCGATGAGTATGCCAAAGAAAACGGTGATGCTTGCTGCGGCGGGTATCTGGAAAATTTTATTGTCCGAGAAATAACCTATTATCAACAAAAAAATAAATGAAAGCAATATGGCAACCACTGCTGCAAAATGATGTCGTTTAAAAATACTGTCAAGAAATTCCTCGCTGTAATGCTGAACGTTTCTTGGTTTGCGCAAACCGAATTTTGCGCTTAAAAACCAATCGCAACGTATCACTCCTTTTTCCTGGGGTCGTTGTCTTCTGCGTATTGATTTTTCATAGCGCTTATTTTCAGAAACAATAACATGACCAATACGGCGGTAAATGTTTATATCAGCACTAAAAAAATATATGAAAGAAATAAAAACACACAGGATGAATCCACCAAGAAAACCACTCAAAAGAATAATAATATCAAACGCGTTAAGCAATTCAAGGTTTAAGTTGTAGTTGATGAAATAAACAAAATAAAAAATAAGAAAGAACAAAGGAAGCACTGCATTGTTGATACAAAACTTTAAAAAAGGTTGCGCTGTTGTCGCAAGAAATTTTATGTGTTTCGTATGCAAAATAAAAGTGGTGATGTTCCAGCTCATTATAAACACACCTACTGCAAAACCAACAATAGCCATGCTTAGCGCATTTACATTGGCAAGATATTCAGGAGCAAGAAAGAGAGAGTTGGCGCCGTAAGGTTGTAAGAAATGACCGCTTACTGTTGCAAAAAGTATGTACCAGAAAATAAGCAACACCTGGTAACGTCTGAAATGTAACAGCAGCAGTTGAACAGGTAATGAAAAATAAAAACCAACCAGATATTTCTTCATCGTATGCTTTATTTGTCGAATATGCTTTCCCGCATCAATTAATGTTTTTTGTTGTTGAGACGATCAAGAATATCATTCATCATGTCAACCTGTATTTGTTGTATCTCCATTAATTTTTCCTGCTGATTAATAATTAAGTGATCAATTTTTTCGTGAAGCAGCCGTATCTCCATTTCAGATTTTAAATTGATCATATAATCGTTCTGTGCACGTTCACGATCTTTTTGTTCCTGCCTGTTTTGACTCATCATGATGATGGGAGCTTGTATTGCAGCAAGACATGAAAGAATAAGATTCAATAAAATAAAAGGATAAGGATCAAAACTTCTGTTGGCAAGAATAATTATATTGGTGAGCATCCATACAAGAAGAAAGATTCCAAAGATAGATATGAAAGTCCAGCTACCGCCGAAGGATGCTACTTTATCCGCAAGTCTTTGCCCGTAAGTAAGTTTATCAGATTTGTCTTCACTGAGTTTATCTGTGATCAGTTGATCATTCTGTAATGTTTGTACAACCTGCTTTTCAAGATCGGTTAATGTGCCAAGCTCTTTGGCTAGTGAATTTTGAATATACAGGTTGCGATAGTGATTCACCTCTTCAAGTGAAAGAAGATTATGCGCATTAAAATCAGGATGTTCTTTTTTTATTTCATCAGCAATGCATTGCCTTACTGCATTCCCTGAAATTTTTTGGGTTACAGGAAACGTTTTTCCCGAGAGATCGCTTTTAAAAAACTGCATAAAAAAATTTATGCAGAAAAGTTAATACAAAAATGATTCTTCAACATGCAATCTTGTTCACACGTTTGTTAATATGAAAATTGAATTAAAATTTTATCGCGCTGACGGTTTTAAAATGTATAACACGGTAAGCATACACAATAACAATAACATTCCTGTTAATTGATGCAATTCTGCAAGCCATTCAAACACGCCAAATTCCCCTGCTACAATTGATGTACTGCTGATCACAGTAAGGATGCCAAGCGTAACCTGTACTATCACGAGCATGAGCAACCAGTTCTTCGCATTGTTGAATGCGGAAGAAATATTTTCTTTTCTTGCTTTCCACCACCAAACGATGATAAGAACAAAAAGTATGTAAGCCAGTGTTCGATGAATAAATTGAATGGCGATAGGATCATGCAATGCGTTTTGAATAAAATTATCTGAAAAAATATTTGCAGGAGCAAAACTTCCATTGATGGAAGGCCACGTTGGCGCTGTGTTTGCAGCTTTAAGTCCCGCCATAAATGCGCCATACACAAGTTGCAAGGTGAGCAACACAATAATGAAGTATGCAAAACTTTTTAACGAAGAATTTCTTACACGTTGCTTTTTTGGTACAAGCAAAGCAAGTGCAAAGATCAAAGTGTAACCAATCAATATCATTGCCGCGATAAAATGTATCGCAAGACTGAAATGTGTTACATAAAGATTCTGATCATTCAAACCCGTGCTTACCATAATCCAGCCGATCAGTCCCTGCATACCGCCAAGTACAAACAACATAGCAAGCGGAACTATCATCCATTTTTTAAAGTAACCTTTCAGTAAAAAATAAATGAACGGAATTAAAAACACAATAGCCATCAATCTCGCCCACAAACGATGAAACCACTCCCAGAAGAAAATAAATTTAAAATCGCCCAGCGTAAAGTTGTTGTTCAAATATTTGAACTGCGCAATTTGCTTATACCCGTGAAATGCCTGTTGCCACTGTGTTTCATTCAACGGAGGTATGACACCCATTATCGGGTCCCACTCGGTTATCGAAAGTCCCGAACCCGTTAATCTTGTTATGCCGCCAAGCAACACCTGCACTATCAACATGCCTACGCCAATCAATAACCATCTTGCAATTATGCGATTTTGTTTTTCCGCGCTGATCATTTTTAGTTTATACTTTGTAATTATTTTTTGTGTACCGGGCTGCATTGCATCTATTAAACTTCGTTGCGTCGCACACTTGTACTGCAGCCGCACAGAGCAACTTTCGCGAAACGTCAAACGTGAGACGTGAGAATTGTTTCGCCTTTCACGTTACTCGTCCCACGTTTAACGAAAAGATTTGCACACATTCAAAATTTTCTTTCTGTGAATTATTTTAAAATTTGTGTGCAAAGGTATTGGCAGAATTGTTGATAAATTTTTTTTGATAAACGTTTATCAGAAATAGTTAGTAGTTCGATATTCGCAGTGTCAAATCATGCTGAAACGTTTTTATCAAAAGGAGTTAGTAGAAGCCGGCTGCGATGAAGCGGGACGCGGATGTTATGCAGGTCCTGTATTTGCCGCTGCTGTGGTCTTACCAAAAAAATTTCGTCACCCCGATTTGAACGACAGCAAGCAAGTTGCCGTTGAAAAAAGATTTGAATTAAGAACTTACATTGAAAAACACGCGATTGCTTGTGCTGTGGCAATGGTTGATCACGAAGAAATAGATGTGATCAATATTTTAAGAGCATCTTTTAAAGCAATGCATAAAGCGTTGGATGCATTAAACGCACAACCGCAATTATTATTGATCGACGGTAACAGGTTCACTCCTTACAAAACTGTTCCTCACCGTTGCATTGTTGATGGTGATGCAACTTATGCAAGTATTGCTGCTGCAAGCATTCTCGCCAAAACTTACCGTGATGAATACATGATAAATCTTCACCAGGAATTTCCGCAGTACAATTGGAAAAGCAATAAGGGTTATGGAACATTGGAACATCGCACTGCTATTGACCAATTCGGATTGTGCAAATATCACAGAAGAAGTTTCGATATAGATCCTAATCAACTCCAATTAGAATTTTAATAACTTATAAATTGCTGATTTTAGAATTGTGTGATTATTGATTGATTACATTGGTTCGTCACTAAATAAAAAAATCTCAAAATCAGAAATCTCGGAATAGTAATAATAACAAAAGCTGCTTCATAAATTGCTCTCTTACTCCACCAACTCCCATTCACCTGCTCCCATTCGCAGTAATTCATAAGGTTCTTTTGTACAATCAATAACTGTTGAAGGAACTGTTCCGCCAATGCCTCCATCAACAACAATATCAACGATGTTTTTAAAATTTTCGTAGATAAGGTCGGGATCTGTATATTCCTCTACCATTTCTCCCGGCAACGAACTTGAAAGAATCGGATGACCAAGATTTTCAATGATGGTACATGCAATTTTATTATCAGGCACTCTTATGCCAACAGTATTTTTTTTACTCTTTAATATTTTAGGCACTTCTTTGCTTGCAGGTAAAATAAAAGTATAGGGACCGGGCAAATAATTTTTCAATAACCTATACAAGGGTGTTGAAATGCTTTTGGTGTATTTACTCAAATCACTCAAATCATAACAAACAAAACTAAAGTTTGCTTTTGCAGGATCAATTTGTTTTATACGTGCAATTCGTTCAATTGCCTTAGGCTGAAAAATATCGCAACCCAAACCATAAATGGTATCTGTCGGATAAATTATAATGCCTCCGTTTTGTAAAGTTTCTACAATTGTTCTTATATGACGTGAATTTGGATTCTGATTGTTTACATGAAGTATCATAAGAGAAATATAAATTTAGAATTCAGTGTTCATAAATTTTGTTGCCATTAACTATCGTAATATCAAAACAATGACGAGTAGAAAATGTTCAATGAAGTTCGGAATGTACAAGTGTCCCGATGAATCGGGATGAAACAAGATGACACACGGAAATTTAATAGTATTACTACAGCCGGTAAACAAAAAATTTTCTAAATAAACATTTCTGCTTTTTAAATGCATTCTCATCACACCTGGCATTTGTTAGCTTTGTTGCAGAAAGTTATCTTTAAAACAGAAAATAATTTTTATGCAAAAACTGGCGAATTATGTTTTAGGAAAATGGATGCACGGAGATGGAAGCGGTCAACAGTTATATAATGCAGTTACCGGAGAAACAATTGCCTTTGCATCTACTGCCGGGCTTGATTTTGATGCGATTTTACATTACGGAAGAAATGTTGGTTCACCTGCTTTAAGAAAAATGACTTTTCATGAAAGAGGATTGATGTTGCGTGCTCTTGCATTGCATTTGAGAAATTATTTAGACAAATTTTATGAAATGAGTTATATGACCGGCGCCACAAAAGCGGATAGCTGGATAGATATTGAAGGCGGCATTGGAAATCTTTTTGCAAACGCATCACTGCGCAGAAAATTTTCTGATGAAAGTTTTTGTTTGGATGGTGAAGGACATAATCTCAGCAAGAACAACACTTTCATGGCGCAACATATTTTAGTGCCTAAAGAAGGAGTTGCCATTCACATCAACGCATTTAATTTTCCTGTGTGGGGCATGCTTGAAAAAATTGCAGTGAATTTGCTTGCAGGTGTTGCTGCAATCGTAAAACCTGCTACCATCACTTCTTATTTAACGGAGACTGTAGTGAGAGAAATTATTGCTTCAAACATTTTGCCGGAAGGGGCGCTGCAATTGATCTGTGGCTCTGCCGGCGATATGCTTGATCATGTAACATCACAAGATGTAATTACTTTCACGGGTTCCGCATCAACCGGATTGAAACTGAAAAGCAATCCGAATATTTTATGTGAGAATGTTCCATTCAACATGGAAGCGGATTCCCTCAACTGCATTGTGCTTGGCGATGATGTTATTCCATCAATGCCGGAGTGGGATATTTTTATAAAGGAAGTACGAAAAGAGATCACTGTAAAAGCAGGGCAAAAATGTACAGCCATAAGAAGAATATTTGTTCCGGCGAATAAACTTGAAGACATTCATATCGCATTAGGCAAGGCATTGGCACAGACGACGATCGGTAATCCATTAAATGAAAAAGTTAGAATGGGTGCATTAGCAGGAGAGAGCCAAAGGACAGAAGTGAAAACTCAGATTCAAAAACTGCTTGCCTCATCGCAAATAATTTATGGTTCCCTTGACAGCGTTGAAGTGATTGACGCGGATGCAACAAAAGGCGCATTCATCAGTCCTGTGTTGTTGTTGAATGAAAATCCTTTGCGAACTAAAGAGGCGCATGAAGTGGAAGCATTCGGACCTGTTTCTACGCTGATGCCTTACAATTCGATGGATGAAGCGATTCATCTTTCAAAGATGGGCAAAGGTTCTTTGTGTTCAACCATTGTAACTGCTGATAACAAAATTGCAAAGCAGTATGTGCTTGGTGCGGCAACATATCACGGAAGAATTCTTGTATTAAATAATGAATGTGCAAAAGAAAGTACAGGTCACGGCTCGCCCCTGCCATTGCTTGTGCATGGCGGTCCTGGTCGTGCTGGTGGTGGAGAAGAAATGGGTGGAGTGCGTGGCGTAAAACATTATATGCAACGTGTAGCTGTGCAAGGATCTCCAACAAGTATTACTGCTATCACGAATGTTTATCAGCCCAATGCAAAAGGACGTGAAGATGTAATCCATCCGTTCAGAAAATATTTTGAAGAAATACAGATCGGAGATCAATTGATAACGGGAAAACGCACCATCACCGAAAGCGATATCATCAATTTTGCAAATCTTAGCTGGGATCATTTTTACGCGCATGTTGATACAACTTCTCTTGAAGGAACACTTTTTGAAAAACCCGTTGCGCATGGTTATTTAATTCTCAGCGCCGCTGCCGGTTTGTTTGTCGAGAACAGTCTGAAATGCCCGGTGCTGTTAAATTACGGCATTGATGAACTTCGTTTTACCAAACCTGTTTATGCAGGTAATACAATACAAGTCCGCTTTACATGCAAAGAAAAAATTCCACAAGATCTTAAAGATGAAAATGATATTCCAAAAGGAATTGTAAAATGGTATGTTGAAGTGATGAATGACACAAATGAACAGGTTGCGGTTGCGACGATATTAACGATGGTTGCAAAAAAAGAAAAAGTTCCTAAGTAATTCGTATGAAATTTAATGTACTTAACTGCAGTAATTCTTTTGAGCTTTCCTTGCGTCGCACACTTATACGTTTTGATTCTTTATTCAGTAACTTAAACTCCCTGCTTGCATAAATTCCTTCCATTGTTTTTCATAATTGGAGTTAACTTTATAGTGCTGCTTTTGTTCACAAGAATTACTAATAGTTGAAGAGTGCGACGCAAGTAAAGTTAAATAGTAATTCAGTTGCTGGCTACATAAAAAACACCAGGCTCTAAAAAAAAATTTCATCTAAATCACTTAATCTATGATACAGGAATTTAAAGAAGGCTACGTAAAAATAGAGAGGGAACACGGCATTGCCACGATTGAATTTTTTCATCCTCAAAGCAATTCTTTGCCTTTAAAAATTTTGGAGACACTTGCATCGGACATCCACAGTGAAAGCATAAATGTGGATACAAGAGTTATTGTTTTGAGATCGGCAGGAGACAAAGCTTTTTGCGCAGGTGCTTCATTTGATGAACTGATAACAATTGCCAATGAACATGAAGGTTTGAATTTTTTTATGGGCTTTGCAAATGTGATCAATGCAATGCGTAAATGTCATAAACTTATTATTGCACGTGTGCAGGGAAAAAGTGTTGGCGGCGGCGTCGGTATCGTGGCAGCGGCTGATTATGCGATTGCTACGGAAACCGCTGAAGTTAAATTGAGTGAATTAACGATAGGTATTGCACCATTTGTTGTGGGCCCGGTAATTGAAAGAAAAATGGGATTGTCTGCATTTAGTCAATTAGCGATTGACGGAGGCAAATGGAGAACAGCGGACTGGGCGAGACGAAAAGGTTTGTTTGCAGAAGTACATACAACCATTGAAACGCTTGATGATGCTGTTGATGTACTTTCTAACATGCTTGCTCATTCAAGTGTGGAAGCAATGCAGGAATTAAAAAAAGTGCTTTGGCATGGAACGGAACAGTGGGATCAGTTATTGAAAGAAAGAGCCGGAATAAGCGGCAGATTGATATTGACAAAGTATGCTAAAGATGCCATTCAAAAATTTAAAGAAAGAGCGAGAATAAAAGAATCATAATTTTTGTTCAGGTTTTTCAATTCTTTTTTTATCAGTTTATGAAATAATTTGGAGAAATTATTTTTATCGTGTCCGTTATTTTTGAATTTTTAAAGAATAATGGACAGCTTCGACAAAAATAATTTTCTTTCACTTTGCGATAGTTTAGCTGAAAGAGACAAAGACTTAAAAAATATCATTATACAATTTGGTTATCCTCCTTTGTGGAGTCGTACCCCGTCTTTTGCTACACTTATTCATATCATTCTCGAACAACAGGTCTCACTTGCTTCTGCTAAAGCAGCGTTTTTAAAACTCGAATCAGCAATTGGTCATATCACTCCTGAAAAAATTTTGCAGTTGAGCGATGAAGAAATGAAAGCTTGTTATTTCAGCAGGCAGAAAACTAAGTATGCAAAGCATCTTGCTGAAGTTATTTTAAATGGTGAATTAAATATTGATGCTTTACAAACTTTGCCTGATAACGCTGTAAGAACCGAATTAAAAAAAGTAAAAGGAATAGGCGATTGGACAGTTGATGTTTTTTTAATGATGGTGCTTCACCGTAATGATTGTTTTGCAACAGGTGATATTGCATTGATGAAAAGCATAAAAGAAGTGAAAGGCTTAGTGCCTCTTACTTCAAAGGCAGAAATTTTATTGATTACAGAAACATGGAAACCTTACAGAACGTTAGCCGCGTTTTTGTTATGGCATGCATACATCAGGAAAAGAAATTTAGCATATTAATTTGGAGCAAATAGAATTTTTAGTTTACTTTGTAATTCAAAGTACTTTTAAATACTTCTATTATGACTACACAAAACAAAAGGCTTACGGTCATTATGCTCTCAGTAGTACTTTTATTGCTCGTTCCTTTAATAGCAATGCAAGTCACAAATGAAGTGAACTGGTCTCTGCCTGATTTTGTTGTCATGGGTATCTTACTGTTCGGAACCGGTCTCATGTGCGAACTCGTAATGAGGAAGGTAAAGAGAACCAGCTACCGGCTTGCTCTCGTTGGAACTATTCTGATAGTGTTCCTCCTCATTTGGGCGGAGCTTGCGGTCGGCATCTTTGGAACTCCCTTCGCCGGAAGTTAGTGAAGCGACGAACCAATATCAGGATATGTAACCACCTTTTGTTTCGCACTTCCCAAACCATCAATACCTAATTCAACTACATCACCTGCTTTTAGGTAAACCGGCGGATTCATTCCTAACCCAACACCGGCAGGGGTTCCGGTTGATATAACATCACCCGGCAGTAAAGTCATAAATTGGCTTATATAAGAAACGAGGAAAGGAATTCTAAAGATAAGGTCTGCGGTAGTTCCGTTTTGCATGGAATGACCGTTCACTGTTAACCATAAATTCAAATCGTCAACATTTTTTATCTCATCTTTTGTAACAAGCCAGGGACCGAGAGGAGCAAACGTGTCACAACCTTTCCCTTTATCCCATGTGCCATGTCGTTCTAATTGAAATTCACGTTCACTTACATCATTGTGCAAACAATAACCGGCAACATAATTTATTGCTTCGGCTTCATCAATATAAGATGCTTTCTTTTCAATTACTACTGCAAGCTCAACTTCCCAGTCTGTTTTCTTTGAATTTTTTGGAATAATGATGTTATCGTTTGGTCCGATCAGTGATGTTGTGGATTTCATAAATATGATCGGTTCTTTCGGAAGCTGGGCACCTGATTCTTTTGCATGATCTGCATAATTTAAACCAATACAAACAATCTTTGATGGTCTTGCAACCGGGCTTCCAAGTCTTGTTGCCTCCGGGATTTTTTCCAATTTATTTTTATTTGATTCAACAAACTGTTGTAATCTTTTTAATCCATCCGTTTCAAAAAATTGTTCATTGTAATCTTCTCCAAATGCTGATGTATCATACATCACGTCATTAATCACCATTCCTGTTTTTTCCTGGTTTAACTTTCCGTAGCGAATCAGTTTCATTCTCTAAAATTTTTTTAGTGGTTCGAAATTATTCCTCCCTTCAGGGAGGTTAGGTGGAGTTTATGGATTATTCAATTTAATAAATCCGCCATCAATGTTGTAATCACTTCCCGTTATAAAGCTCGCTTCATCAGAACATAAGTATAAAATGAGATATGCAATTTCTTCCGGCGTTGCCATCCTGCCGATCGGTTGTGTTTTGGATAATTTTTCAAACATCTCCTTTTCTTTGCCGGGATAATTTTTTGCAAGATAATTATCAACAAAAGGTGTATGTACTCTTCCCGGCAATATGCAATTGCAACGAATATTATCATTCACGTAATCTTTTGCTACGCTCATTGTCATTGCATAAACAGCGCCTTTACTTGTGGAATAAGCAAAACGATCAGGAATACCTACAAGCGCCACTGTAGAAGACATGTTGAGAATAACACCGCCTCCATGTTGTATCATCAAGGGAAGAGCAGCAAACAAACTGTTGTAAATACCTTTTACATTTACTTTCATGATCCTGTCAAAATCTTCTTCACTTGTAGTATGTGCTTTGCCGATATGTGAAATGCCTGCATTGTTCACGAGTATGTGTATCGTTGAAATTTGTTTATACAATTCAACAACCTGTTGCTGTTGCGTTACATCACATACACGTGCATAAGCCTCGCCTTCTAAGTCGTTAATTTCTTTCGTTGTTTCCTTTGCCTGTTCTTCATTAATGTCAACCACATTAATCACTGCTCCTTGTTTTGCAAATAATAAACATGTTGCCTTACCAATACCGCTGCCTCCGCCTGTTATTACTGCTGTTTTTCCTGTAAGATCGAACATTGATGTTTTTATATTTTGGTGTTTAATGGAGCTGGCAAATTTAGGGATATGTTTATTGATTATTGAATAAAGTTGAAGATGATAAAGTAGACGGAATTAATGTTGATGATTAAAGATTTAACGTTGAAGTGTGCGACGCAACAAAAGTTCAATCGGTATTACAGTTGGGCACAAAAAAATTATCGCAAAAAAAGCGAATCGATGTTGATTCGCTTTTGTAAACATTATAATTATCAATATCATTGTAATCCTTCTAATAATTGGTTTGTATTATTCCTCCGCCGATCACTTCATCGCCTTCATAAAACACAGCACTTTGTCCTGGTGCAATGCTTTTTACATTTTCATAAAAACGAACGCGAATGCCATTTTCATCATTGTATAAATTGCTCAATGCGCCTTTGTCTTTGTAACGGATCTTCGTGAGCGCTTCCATTCCGTCTGTAATGCTATCGTACTTCACCCAATTGAGTTTGCTAACGAGCATGTCATTTTGTTCAAGATCATTTTCGCCACCGAGTACAACGGTGTTTGTTGCGGGATCAATTGCAGTTACATACACAGGCTTGCCAAACGCGATCTCCAAACCTTTGCGCTGACCAATTGTATAAAACGGATAACCTTTGTGATGACCTAACCTTTTCCCTTCCTTATCAACAAACCAACCACCGGAAACTTTTTCTTCAAGCCCTTCAACACGGCGTTTTAAAAAACCACGATAATCATTATCAGGAACAAAACAAATTTCATAGCTCTCGCTTTTCTTTGCCAATTCAGGATAACCGTAGTCCATTGCCATTTGTCTTATCGCAGTTTTACGATATTTACCCAGCGGCATGATCGTTCTTGAAAGC
>Ga0207657_10003053_pt1 | contig 17908 bp, 16 predicted proteins | sample KBSC33metaG_FD_184316 | JGI IMG/M metagenome (GOLD analysis project Ga0207657, IMG submission 184316) | Corn rhizosphere microbial communities from Kellogg Biological Station, Michigan, USA - KBS C3-3 metaG (SPAdes) (version 2) | ecosystem: Host-associated > Plants > Roots > Rhizosphere > Soil ... | reverse complement strand
GCAGGGGCCGGTAGCGCCAGATTTCCGGTTTCGCTTGGGCCAGAGTAGAGCGATCATGGACAGGCGGCGCGCTCGTGCGCTGGACCCATCGGATCCCTTCGCCTGGCACTACCGGCGCGCTTATTGTTTGACAATGCTTGACTAAACGGGCGAGCGATCTCCTGTTTGGTCGTACGCGCATCGAGACGCCGATGCGCTTGCTGCAGCGAGGTTGCGTGCCGGATTGCTGCGCGCACCGTGGGCGCCCGATGTAGAACCGAAGGAGACGGCAGTGAGAGCGAGAGCACTACCCGAACACGGCAAGACGATCAAACGGCCCGCCGGGCCGCCGCGCGAGCCGCGCATCAAGCTTCGCCTCGCTCATGCGAGCATGAAATCATATGGGCTGACGGCCGTCGTGCTGGCGATAGCGGTCCTGTTGTGGCAGGTGGTGTCGATGGCGGGTGTGTTTCCCGCCTTCGCCCTGCCTTCGCCGGTGGCGGTATGGCGCGCTTTCGTCGACATCACGCGCGACGGTTACGGCGGGCAGTCGCTCGTCGGCGACATTTTGATCAGTTGCTTTCGCATCGTCATCGGTTTCGTCGGCGCGGTGGCGATCGGCGTGCCCGTGGGCCTCTTGATGTCGCGCAACAAGATCGTGAACGACATCATCGATCCGTTGCTGCAATTCGTGCGGCCCGTGCCGCCGCTCGCCTACATCCCGCTGCTGGTCGTCTGGTTCGGCATCGGCGAGTTGCCCAAGGCCATTCTGATCCTCGTCGGCACGATTCCCGTCATCATCATCGGCACCATGTCCGGCGTCAAAAGCACGCCGCCGCTGCGCATCGCGGTCGCGCGCACGCTCGGTGCGACCAACGCGCAAATCTTCCGAAGAATCGTGCTGCCTTCGGCGTTGCCGGAGATCTTCACGGCCATGCGCGTCGGGATCGGCGTCGCCTGGACCTGTCTCGTCGCGGCCGAACTGATCGCCGCCAGCAGTGGCTTGGGCTGGCTCGTGCAGTTCGCGGGGCAAGCGTTGCAAGTCAGTGTGGTCATCGTCGGCATCGTCATCATCGGGCTGATCGGCTACGCCATGGAATTGGTCATACGCAAAGCCGAGAACTGGGTCGTGCCTTGGCGCGGGCATGACTGATTCCACTCATCGAGGAGACGAAACATGAAAACGAAACACGGGATGGGAGCGGTTGCCGCGGCGTTGCTGGCCGCCGGTAATTTGGCGGGCGGCATGGCGTACGCGCAGAGCAAGCCCGAGGTCATCATCGGCTATGAAGACAACGGCGCCGATCCGTACATGGTGTCGATGGCCGAGCATTTGTTCGAACGGCACATGAACGCCGACGTGCAGTACAAGCTCTTCAGTTCCGGCCCGGCGGCCATGAGCGCGCTGGCGTCCAACAGCTTGACGTTCATGTGCGGCCTCGGCGTTCCGCCGCTCGTGACGGCGATCGCCCAGGGTTTGCCGATGACGATCGTCTATAACCAGGAGCGCTACACCAACGCGGCCGGCATCGTCGTCAAGCCCGAAAGCGGGATTCGCGATGTGGCGGGCCTGCAGGGCAAGAAAATCGCGATCGTTGCCGGCTCGCAAGCGTCGTTCGAATTGGCGACGTTTCTCGCCCAAGCGCACGTGCCGTATGCGGCCGTGACGCAAATCAACATGGCGCCGCCGCAAATGCGCACGTCCTGGGTGACGGGGGCGATCGATGCGGCCATTGTTTGGGACCCGGTATTTAGCGCACTGCGCGCGGCGGGCGGTAAGGCGATCAAGACCGACGGCGATCTACCGCGCGAGGCGTCGAGCTACAACGTGTGCATCGCGAACGCCGATTGGGCCAAGGCCCATCCCGAGTTGACGGCCGGCTTCGTCGCGGCGCTCGACGAAGGCTATCAAGTGACGCAGGCTCATCGCGATCGCGCGCTGGCGGAGATGGCGCGGCAAACGGGTGTGACGGTCCCGGTGGCACAAAGCGAATTGGCCGGCTATGAGCTTTTTTCCGGCGCGGATCAGACCACGGCAAAGGTGATGGGCTCCGGCGCGGGTGTGAAGACATCGGCCACCTACCAAACCTTGGTCAACACCGCGAAGGTGCTCAACACGATCGGCCGCATTCAGTCGGTACCGGCCAGTTTCGATGCGAACGTTGCACCGCAGTATTCGCAATCGCTTGCCCATTGAGCGCGTCGCAGCGCCGTAGGAGACGGATTTGAACATCGTCATCGATTCGCTATACAAGACGTTCGGCGCCACTTCGGCGCTCGAGAACATCAATCTGCAGTTCCAAGGCGGCGAATTCGTCACCGTGCTCGGCGCATCGGGCTGCGGCAAGACCACCTTGCTGCACCTGCTCGCCGGGCTCACGTCTCCTTCGCGCGGCAACATCTACATCGACGGCGAGGCCAAGAGTGCGCCCGGGGCTGATCGCGTCGTCGTCTTCCAGCAGGCCGGGTTGCTGCCCTGGCTGAGCGTGGAGGAGAACATCGAGTTCGGTCTTTCACTGCACGGCGTGCCGAAGGCGAAACGGCGGCAGGCGTCGGCCGAGATCCTGCGGACGATCGGCCTCGAAGCGTTCGGACACGCCAAGACCTACGAGCTATCGGGCGGTATGCAGCAGCGCGTGGCGATCGCGCGTGCGCTCGTGATGAAGCCCAAGGTCTTGCTGATGGATGAGCCCTTCGGCGCGTTGGACGCGCAAACGCGCACGGCCATGCAGCGGTTCCTGACTGAGCTATGGGAGCAATTGCATTGCACGATCGTGTTCATCACGCACGACATCGACGAAGCGGTCTTTCTAGGCACGCGCCTCGTGGTGTTGTCGTCGCGGCCGGGGCGCGTCGCGCTCGATGTGCCGATCGAGTTGGATCGGCCGCGCACGCCGCAAACCGCGTTCGAGCCGCATTTTCTAGCGCTCAAAAAACGGGCGATGGACATCCTGGCGCATTGACCCGCAACGCGCTGTCTGCGCGTGCGCCAGCGCCGGCATGTGCGCGGTTAAACGCGGCTCGCGTGGAGCAGCGGCGCGAGCCCGCTGGCAGCTTCTTTCATCTGCGGCACGGCTCTGAGTAGATCGTCGAGCGTCGCGCGCGCGGTCGGCGCATGAACGGCCAGCGACGCCAGCACATGGCCGTCGTCCGCGTCTTTCACGGGCACCGCGACCGCCACCATGCCGCGCACGAACTCCTCGTTGTCGATGCCGACGCCGCGCGGGCCGAGGCGGTCGAGTTCGGCGGCGAGTGTTTTCGGGTCGGTGAGCGTGCGGTGCGTCATCTTCTTGAGCGTCATGCGCGCGAGCATGGCGTTGCGCTCGAGCAGCGTCATTTGCGAAAGAAACAGCTTGCCGCTCGCCGTGCAATGCAACGGCACGCGCATGCCGGGGCGCATTTCGAGCCGTAGCGGTTCGGTGGTCTCGACGCGCTCGACGTACAGCACCGCGTCGTTATCGAGCGCGGTCAGATTGCAGGTCTCGCCGAGCACCTCGACGAGCGCACGCAGCACCGAGCGGCAGCCACGCGTGAAGGTGTTGTTCGATAGGGTGGCCAACGCGAATTGCGCCGAGCGCGGACCGAGCGCGATCGCGCGATCGTGGCCGCGCGAATCGGGCATATGCATGACATAGCCGCGCGATTCCAAGGCTTCGATCATCCGCAGCAGCGTGGCCTTCGGGATGCGCAGCCGCGCGGACAGCTGCGACAGCGTATAGGGCTGTCCCGCGGCCGCTAGCGCTTCGAGCACGGCAAGCGCGCGCAGCACGCGCGCTTCGTCGGCAGGTGTGGCGTCGGGTGATGGAGAGGCGGTGTCGGACATACGTATCGGTTCGTCGCGGACGACGAGATAAATGAACCGTTTTGTACCACTTCATAGCGTGCGGCATGAAATTGCGGCTGCCTATGCTGGTTTATGCCGATACGGCACGCGGCTCGTTCGACGCGACGACGATCGCATGCGTCGGCTTGCCGGCATGGCATGGCATGGCGTCCGCGCTCGGTGCCCTGGTCCAAGCGAATCTGCGCCACTGGTTCTACCTGCGCCAAATTGGCCTACCTACACTTTCTTCGACGGATCGCCGCATCGAAAGCGTTGCGCGCGAAGGAGTGGAAAGAACAACCAGGAGATAGAGATGGGCAACAGGCATTGCGCAGGGCGCGAGGGCGCGGCAAGCGTGGCCGGCGCGAGCGGTCACGAAGGCGGCGGTCCGAGCACGGCGGCCGCGCACGCCAAGCACGGCCCTGCGCGCGTCGCACCGGTCAATTATTAGGAGTCCTAATTATGGAATACAGCTCAGTCGAGCGGGCGGCGAGCGGCTTTGCGCCGGACCCGGCGACCGACCGGCGCTACGATCCGAAGTACGATCCGCTCGTCTCTCCGGGGCCCGGGCACGGCAAGGACTACGCGCCGACGTACTGGGTCGCGACCGCCGGCACGCCGCCGGCCGACGATGGCCCGATCGTCAAGGACATCGACGTCGATGTCGCGATCATCGGTGGCGGCTATACCGGGCTGGCGACGGCGTTGTGCCTGGCGCGCGAGCATGGCATCAAGGCGGTCGTGCTCGAAGCCAATCGCACGAGCTGGGGCTGCAGCAGCCGCAACGGCGGGCAGGCGCAAAACGCATCGGGTCGCCTGTCGCGCTCGCAGTGGGTCGAGCGCTGGGGCAAGGACGTCGCGCTCAAGATGCATGAAGAGATCCTCGAAGGCTTCGAGCACTTCAAGTCGTTTGTTGCCGAGATCGATTGCGATCCGCAACCGGGCGGGCACTTTCTCATCGCGCATCGTCCCCGCATGATGGAAAAGCTCGCCGCCGAAGCGAGAGTTTGGAAGGACGTGTTCGGTTACCCGTCTGAGTTGCTGAGCGCGCAAACCTTCCGCCGGGAATTCATCGACGATCACGAGGCGGCCGGCGCACTGCACGAGCCCGAGGGGATCGGCATTCACGCGCTCAAGCTCGCCTTCGGGTACCTGCGACTTGCGCGAGCGGCGGGCGCGCGCGTGCATACGAGCAGCCCCGTGACCGGTTGGGAGACGATTGGCGGCGTGCATCATCTGCACACGCCGGGCGGCGTGGTGCGCGCCCGCTCCGTGGGCATTGCAACGGGCGCGTATACGGCCCAGACGTTGCACCCGGCGCTGCGCAGCAAGGTGATGCCGATTCTGTCGAATTCGATGGTCACGCGCGTGCTGACCGACGCCGAAATCGCCGCGTGCAACTTTCGCACGACGCAGGTGCTGACCGATACGCGCACGCTGCGGTTCTACTACCGCTTTCTGCCCGATCGGCGCTTGCAGATCGGCAGTCGCAGCGCGATCACGGGCGAGGACGCGCCGAACCCGCGCCATCTGGATCTGCTCAAGGAAGGCATGGCGCGCAAGTTTCCGGCATTGAGCGGCGTGGATATCGACTATTCGTGGTGGGGCTGGGTAGACGTGAGCCATGACATGATGCCGCGCGTGTGCCAGCCCGATCCGAAGCAGTCGGTCTACTATGCGCTCGGCTACGGCGGCAACGGCGTGTCGTATTCGCAGCAAGCCGGACGAAGGCTGGCCGAGCGCATCGCGGGCAAGAGCGCGCACCAGACGCTGCCGATTTTCACGAGCCCGCTGCCGGGCCACCCGTTCGCGCCGTTCCGCAGAATCGGCCAACGCATGCTCTATTTTCAATACTTCAGGCGCGACGAGCGGGCGTAAGCCACGCGCGGCGATCGCCGCTATCGCCGTCATGCACGCCCGGCCGGTGGCAGGCCGGGCCTCGCATCGCCCATTACAACAGCAATAAAACCCGTCCATGCGGCGGGGAGCGCGCATGCCTTTGCGTGCGCGTTTGAAGGCGCGCGCCATTGCCCAGGCAATTGCTAATTGGCAGTTTCGCCTCGACAGCGGTTATATCACTAGATATGGAGAAGACATGCAACCCTCGATGGATAACAGCACACTGAAATGCGGGCTCAAGCAGCGTCATATGACGATGATTGCGCTTGGCGGCGTGATTGGGGCAGGGCTCTTCGTGGGTAGCGGGGTCGTCATTCAGCAAACGGGCCCCGCCGCCATTCTGTCGTTTCTGATCACGGGCGTGCTCGTCGTGCTCGTGATGCGCATGCTCGGCGAGATGGCTTGCGCCATGCCCGCCGTCGGGTCCTTCTACGAATATGCGCGGCTCGCATTCGCGAACCGGCGGGGGCCGGGCAGGCTCGCCGGGTTCTTGACCGGGTGGATGTACTGGTACTTCTGGGTCATCGTGGTTGCGCTCGAGGCGGTGGCGGGCGCGAAGCTCGTGCAGTTCTGGCTGCCGGACACGCCCGCATGGCTCATCAGCCTCGTCCTGCTCGTGGTACTCACGGCGACGAACCTGATTTCGGTCGGCAGCTACGGTGAGTTCGAGTTTTGGTTTTCGTCGATCAAAGTCGGGGCGATCATCGTTTTCCTGTTTCTCGGCGGCCTCTATGTGCTGGGTTTGTGGCCGGCGTCGTTGCACACGAGCGCCGTGCTGCCAACGTTGCTCGGTCATGGCGGCTTCATGCCGCTCGGCATCGGGCCGGTATTGAGTGGCGCGGTGGCGGCCACGGGTTTCTACTTCGGGGCGGAGATCGTGACCATTGCTGCGGCTGAGGCGCACGAGCCGGCGCGGGCGGTGGCCAAGGCCACCAACTCGGTGATCACACGCGTGCTCGTGTTCTACGTGGGATCGGTCGCGCTCGTCGTCGCGCTGGTGCCGTGGAATTCGGCACGCATGGCAACGCCTTATGTCAGCGCGTTGCAGGTGATGGGATTGCCCGCCGCGGCGCACGTCATGAATGCGATCGTGCTGACCGCCGTGCTCTCCGCGCTCAACTCCGGGCTCTATGCCGCATCGCGCATGCTGTTTGCTTTGACGCGCAACGGCGACGCGCCGAGGTCGCTCGCGAAGGTCAATCGGCGCGGCGTGCCGGTGCGCGCGATTTTGCTGGGCACGCTGTTCGGGTACGTTTCGGTCGTCATGTCATACGTTTCGCCCGATACCGTGTTCGCATTTCTCGTCGATTCGTACGGGACCGTTGCAATCTTCGTCTACGTGTTGATCGCGTTTTCCCAACTGCGCTTGCGCAGCCGGCTCGATCGCGCGCAAGCGGACCGCCTTCGCGTGAAGATGTGGGGCTTCCCGTATCTCACCTGGCTCTCGATCGCCGGCATGATCGGCATCCTGGTTGCGATGGCGTTCATACCCGATCAGCGTAAGCCGCTCTGGCTCGGCGTCGCGAGCCTGGGGATGCTGCTGCTCGCCTATGCCCTGTTCGTGCGGCGGCGCCGCGAGCGCGCCGTCGACGAGCACGAGTTGGTTTCCTATCCCCCTCGCTGAATTATCGCCGCGGCCGATAGTTTCGATCATCGAATACAACTTTTAGCCGGCCGCGGACGCACCTACCATAGCCCTATCCCACTGCGGGCGCTGCTTCGTCGAAGCCGCGCGCCGCGTTGCGCAAACGAGAGAGCACGATGGACCATCACGCGCGTACGCAAAACGAGAAGCTCGAGTTCAAGACGACGACGTGCTACATGTGCGCCTGCCGTTGCGGCATTCGCGTGCATCTGCGCGACGGCGAAGTGCGTTACATCGACGGCAACCCCGAGCACCCGCTCAACCAGGGCGTGATTTGCGCCAAGGGCGCCTCGGGCATCATGAAGCAGTATTCGCCCGCGCGGCTCACGCAGCCATTGATGCGCAAGGCGGGCGCCGAGCGGGGCGAGGCCCGGTTCGAGCCGGTCTCGTGGGAGGTCGCGTTCGACGTGCTGGAGAAACGTCTTTCGCATTTGCGCGCGACCGACCCGAAGCAGTTCGCGCTCTTCACGGGCCGCGACCAGATGCAAGCGCTCACGGGCCTCTTCGCCAAGCAGTTCGGCACGCCCAATTACGCCGCCCATGGCGGCTTTTGTTCGGCCAACATGGCGGCCGGCATGATCTACACGATGGGCGGTTCGTTTTGGGAGTTCGGCGGCCCGGATTTGGATCACGCCAAGCTCTTCTTCATGATCGGCACCGCCGAAGATCATCATTCGAATCCATTGAAGATCGCGTTGTCCAAGTTCAAGCGGGCAGGGGGGCGCTTCATTGCCATCAACCCCGTGCGCACCGGGTACGCGGCGATTGCAGACGAATGGGTCCCAATTCGGCCCGGCACCGATGGCGCGTTGTTCATGGCATTGATCCGCGAATTGATCGAACACGATGCCTACGATCGTGCGTTCGTCGAACGGTTTTCGAATGCAGCCGAGCTCGTCGATTTGCGCGAGGACCGCGATACCTTCGGGCTGTTCGTACGCGATCCATGTGCGCCCGAAGTGAATGCGCTCTATCCCCAGAATCATCTATGGTGGGATACGCGCACCGATCGCGCCGTGCTGCATCACACGGAGGGCGCGCAGCCCGCGCTCGAGGGCCGTTATGTGCTCGAGGACGATACGCCCGTCGCGCCGTCGTTCGCATTGCTGCGAGAGCAGGTTACCCACTGCACCCCGCAATGGGCGGAGAGAATCACGGGCATCGCTGCCGAGACGATCGTGCGTATCGCGCGCGAAATGGCGACGGTCGCGCGCGAGCGGCGCATCGTGTTGCCGGTGCAGTGGACCGATTCGTGGGGCAAGACGCACGATACGGTGGAGGGCGCACCGGTTGCGTTTCATGCCATGCGGGGCTTGGCGGCGCATTCGAACGGATTTCAAACGATCCGCGCGATGGCCGTATTGATGTCGTTGCTCGGCACCATCGACCGGCCGGGCGGCTTTCGGCACAAGTCGCCGTATCCGCGTGCGGCGCCGCCTTCGGCGAAACCGCCCAACGACCCGGCCTCGATCAAGCCGAATACGCCGCTTGCATCGGGGCCGCTCGGCTGGCCCGCTTCGCCTGCGGATCTGTTCGTGCACGAGGACGGTTCGCCTGCGCGCATCGACAAAGCATTTTCATGGGAGTACCCGCTGGCGGTGCACGGCCTCATGCATTCGGTGATCACGAACGCTTGGCGCGGCGATCCCTATCCGATCGACACGCTGCTGATCTTCATGGCGAACATGGCATGGAATTCGTCGATGAATCCGGGCCAAGTGCGCAACATGCTCGTCGATAAGCGCGAGGACGGCCAATACAAGATTCCGTTTCTCGTGGTGTGCGATGCGTTTCAGTCGGAGATGACCGCGTTTGCCGATTTGATTCTGCCCGACACGACTTATCTCGAGCGGCACGATGTGATGTCGATGCTCGACCGTCCGATCTCGGAATTCGACGGGCCCGTCGATTCGGTGCGGGTGCCGGTCGTGCCGCCGACCGGCGAATGTAAGCCATTCCAGGAAGTGCTGATCGAACTCGCGAGCCGCTTGAAACTTCCCGCGTTCACGACGCCGGAAGGCACGCGCAAGTTCCGCGACTATCCGGACTTCATCGTCAATTTCCAGACGGCGCCCGATTCGGGCACGGGTTTTCTGATCGGCTGGCGCGGCAAGGATGGCGACAAGGCGGTGGTCGGCGAGCCGAATCCGAAGCAGTGGGAACAGTACGCGAGCAACAACTGCGTGTATCACCATAGGTTGCCCGAATCGCTGCAGTACATGCGCAATTGCAACGGCCCATATATGCAATGGGCTGTCGATAACGGCATGCGCAAGTTCGGTTTGCCGATCGTCATTCAACTCTATTCGGAAGCGATGCAGACGTTTCGCCTAGCGGCGCAGGGCAAGACGAGCGGGCGGCAGCCGCCCGATCATTTGCGCGAGCGGATCGTCCGTCATTTCGATCCGCTGCCGTTCTGGTATCCGCCGCTCGAAATGGATGTGACCGATCTGAACCGCTATCCGCTCGCGGCAATCACGCAGCGGCCGATGGCGATGTATCACTCATGGGATTCGCAGAATGCGTGGCTGCGGCAGATTCATGGCGAAAACCACCTATTCGTCAACCCCGCGACGGCCGCCGCAGCCGGGATCGACGACGACGGATGGATCTACGTCGAATCGCCATGGGGCAAGGTCCGTTGCCGCGCGCGCTATAGCGAGGCGGTGGAACCCGGCACCGTCTGGACCTGGAATGCGATCGGCAAGGCGGCCGGCGCATGGAATCTCGGGCCTGGCGCGGGGGAATCTCAACGCGGCTTTTTACTGAACCACGTGATCACCGACGAGTTGCCGAGCGATATGCAAGCCGGGGAGCGGATCTCGAATTCCGATCCCATCACCGGGCAGGCCGGTTGGTACGACGTGCGCGTGCGCATTTATCGCGCCGAAGCCGATGCCGCGACGACACTGCCGCAATTCGAGCCGATGCAGCCGTTGCCCGGTTCGACGAACGTGTTGCAGCGCATGCAGGCGTATTTCGCCGGCAAGGGTGAGTTCGCGGCGAGACTGCGCCGCAAGGTGGCAACCGGCGTGTCGCCGAGCGAAGCGGTGCAGCGAGAAGGAGATCGATCATGACGCAGATGGCGCTTGTCATCGACCTGAACGTTTGCGTGGGTTGCCACGCATGCGTAACGAGTTGCAAGGAGTGGAACACGTCCGGCGAGGCGGGCAGTCTTGCCGATGTTCACCCGTATGAGGACGATCCGTCCGGGACCTTCTTCAATCGCGTGCAGACGTATGAAGCGGGCGTGTTCCCGATGACCGATACGATCCACTTTCCGAAATCGTGCCTGCATTGCGAGGATCCGCCATGTGTGCCCGTCTGCCCGACGGGTGCGAGCTACAAGCGCAAGTCCGACGGCATCGTGCTGGTCGACTACGACAAGTGCATCGGGTGCAAGTACTGTGCATGGGCTTGCCCCTATGGCGCGCGCGAGCTCGACGAAGGTCGCAAGGAGATGACCAAATGCACGTTGTGCGCGGACCGCATCGACAACGAGGCACTGCCGGAGCGCGATCGCAAGCCTGCGTGCGTCCTGGCCTGCCCGACTTCGGCGCGCTTGTTCGGGGATATCCACGATCCGCAGTCGGAAGTTTCGCGCGCGATCAGCGAGCGCGGCGGCTATCAACTCATGCCGGAGTGGGATACGAAGCCCTCGAACCATTACTTGCCCCGCGTCACCACCGCATCTTCTTGCGGTTGCGGCAGCGGTAGCGCTTGCGGCGCGGCGTCCGGCGCGCAACCGGCATCGCTCGAAGCGAAACTCGAACGCGGTGAAATTGCGCTTGCCGCACTGGCCGTGCAGCGTTGAGGTTCACGCATTCGCTCAATTCAAACAGCATCGACGGAGAGCCCCATGCGGCCCGCTTTTTCAGTCATTTTCCTCACGACGCTTTGCGGTGCGGCGCAAGGCCTGCTGCTCACCCTCGTCGCGCTCGAAGCCACCGCACGCTTTGCAGCAGGCGTGGCCGTGCCTTCGGCGTTCTATGTCGTTGGCGCCGCGCTCGCGGTCGTGCTGGGCGCCCTCGGCCTGCTCGCATCGTTTTTTCACCTGGGCCACCCTGAGCGAGCCTGGCGCGCGATCGCCATGTGGCGCACGTCGTGGCTCTCGCGCGAATGCATCGCACTGCCGGCGTTTTTATCGTTCACGACCGTGTATGGACTCGCGCATTGGCTCGGATGGGGCGATACGCTTGCAATCGGTTTGATTGCCGCCGCGGCGAGTATCGTCTTGTTCGTGTGCACCGCGATGATCTATGCCTGCTTGCGCTTTCTGCAGGAATGGGCGAGTCCGCTCACGCTCGTGAACTTCACCCTGCTCGGTTGTGCTTCCGGCTGCACGCTCGCAACGGCATATGCGGCGTGGCTCGCACCGGCGCTCGTCGTCATGCTCGCGCCATGCGCATGTGTGTTGACGCTCGCCGGTTGCACGAGCCGCTTGGCCTCGCTCATGCGTAACGCGCGCCTGAAGCCGAAATCGACCGTGCAGAGCGCAACCGGTATTCGCCACGGCAAGGTCGAGCAGAACTCGCGCGGCTTCACCGCGAGCGCATTCAATACGCGCGAGTTCTTTCATGGGCAGAACGCCGGCACGCTGCGCGCGATCAAGGCGGGGTTCGTGACGGCTGCGTTCGCCGCGCCGTTCGTGCTGATCGGCGCGGGCGCGCTCGCGCCGAGATCGGGCGCGGCGGCGCTCGTGCTAGGCGCCGCGTTCGTGATTCAGTATGTGGGGCTCATCGCCGAGCGCTGGTTCTTCTTCGCCGATGCGGCGCATCCGCAGAACATCTACTATCAGCGCGCGTCGTAAAACTGGCCCCGGCTACACGGTGGGCCGCTGCGTGCGCACGCATTGCGCGAGCGCCCGTACGCCGGGCTCGATCCGATCCAGCGCAATCGCCGAGAATCCCATGCGGAAGTAGCGCCGCGCGTCCTGATCGTCGTTCATGAAGAAGACGTTGCCCGGCTCGATCAGCACGCCGACGGCTTGCGCATCGGCAGCCAGCCGTTCGGCATCGAGCCATTGCGGCCCTTCCACCCACGACGATGCGCCGCCCGTAATGGGCACGTAGCGCGCTTCCGGCATATGCGTATCGAGCGCGGCCATCAGCGCTTGCGAGCGCTCTCGGTACGCATGCGCGAGCCGCCGCAGCAGCGCATCGTGATGACCGAGGGCGAGAAACGTCGCGAACGCGCGTTGAACGTAGCCGACCGGATGCCGCACCATCAAACGCCGCAACGCCCGCAACTCGCGAATCAGCTCGCGCGGGCCGACGACATAGCCCAGCCGCAAACCGGGGGCGAAGGTCTTGGAAAGGCTGCCGACGTAGATCACGCGATCGGCGGTATCGAGGCTTTTTAGCGCCGGGTGCGGCGTGCCCGAGAACGTGTTTTCGCTCTCGTAGTCGTCTTCGACGATGACGAAGTCATGCTGCTGCGCCAACTCGAGCAGGGCGCGCCGTCGTTCGATCGGCATCGTCGCGGTCGTGGGGCATTGATGGCTGGGCGTGACATAGAGGTAGTCACAGCGGGCAAGCGAGGCGGCGAGCGCATCGGGCGCGATGCCATGACCGTCCACGCGCAGTGGCAGAAGCTGCGCGTTGCGGTTTTCGAAGATGTTGCGCGCATCGGGATAACCGGGGTTCTCGAAACCGACGGTCGTCTCTTCGCCGCAGAGCAAATCGGCCACCAAGTACAAGGCCTGCTGGCAACCGTTCGTGATGATGATTTCTTCGGGCGCTGCGAATACGCCGCGCCGCGGCAGCACGCGCGTGCGGATTTGCTGGATCAGCGATTCGTCGTCGCGCTCGATCAAATCGGGTGCCCAATTGCGGATCTCCATGATCGACAGCGCTTTCATGCAGCACTCGCGCCAATCGTTGGTCGGAAATAGCGACTGGTCGAATTGTCCGTAGATGAACGGAAATTCGTAATGCTGCCAATTCGCCGGCTTGACGATATTGCGTTGCGCCGAAGGTGGATGCGCGATGCGTTGCCGCCAAACGGGACGGCCGGCCGCTTCGCCGTCGGCTGCGCTCGTTGCGGCAGGCGCTCTCGCGTCGAAGCGCGGCAGGCTGCGCAGCATTTCAGGATTGACGAAGTGTCCGCTGCGCTCGCGCGAGATCAAATAGCCTTCTTCGACGAGCATCTGGTATGCGAGCACGACGGTGTTGCGTGCGACGCCCAACTGATCGGCGAGTTCGCGGCTCGACGGCAGGGCTACGTTGGGTGCGAGTTGGCCGTCGAGGATCGCGGCGACGAGCATTTGCCGGATTTGATCCTGCAGGCTCTGCTTCGACCCCGACGAGCGCTGAAATTGCTGGGCCCATAACGCGGTCGGGGTGCGGCTCGGCATGCTCTCTCCTTGGGGCGTTCCGGATGGCGAGCGGCGCGCGAGGCTGCTCGGCGGCGCGGCTTCACGGGGGCATCCGAATTGGCGGTGTGCGCATCGTGATGATTGTTCGAATCATACTGAACTCGGGTGCGCATCGGCGATCGGGAGAAACATCCTTGGCAAATGGTGCCGAGCAACAAGTGCAACACCTGACCCAGCGCGCACTGCATCTGTTCCGGCCCGAATTGATAGGCCGGAAGCACCGGGCAGCTTGTTGGAAGAGATCGGCCGACGAGTAGCCGGCCGGGCGAAACGTGAAATCAGATCGGCGAATCAGGCAGCACCGACTTCAATGGAACGAATGCACCGCTGCAATCGACAGGCGCCGCATTGCCGGGCGAGCCCGATACGGTCACGTCGGCAGCTGTCGATGTCACGATCGAGTTGGCAAAGCTGACCGGGCCCGGGCCCAGCGTGAAATGGGTATAGGCCGGCAATACGGACGGGCCGCCGTTATGCCCTGTCGCAAGAGCCGGTTGCGTGCCATCGAACACCACGTTGTCGAGCGTGATCTCCAACGGCTTCACGACGCCGTTCGTGGCATACCCCGAAAAGGTCACCTGGCTGCTCTGCGAAGCGGCGCTGCCCAGATCGCGGAACCCGCTGATGACGATGCCGGTGAAGCTCGGATACAGGGAGCCTTTGGACGAACTGTAGTACGGGTCGAACACGAGCGGTTGGCGAACATTGCGCATGCATACCTGCTCATAACGAACATCGCTCACCATGCCGCCGCGCGAGGAATCCGACTTGATGCGCAGCCCGTTTCCGTTGGGGCTGTCGTAGCCGTCCATCGTCAAGTCCGTGACGGCGACGTTATTGACGCCCGAGTTCGTCTCGCTGCCGATCGACATGCCGTGCCCATAATAAAAATGATTGTGGGCGAAGGTCAGATTATTGCTGGCCGGTGCCTTGCTCGCCTTGACTGCAACGTCATCGTCGCCCGTACTGATGTAGGAGTAGGCGAGCACGACATTGCTCGATTGACCGGGATCGAAACCGTCGGTGTTCTTGACGGTGTCGGGCGTAAAGCAAGTCGCGGGCGTGTGCGCATCGGGCGTCGTGCCGCTCGGGCACGCGTAACGCGCTTTCGTGTATTCAAGGCTCGGCGAGAGAATCTTGATGCCCCAAGCAGTGACACCGGCGACGCTATCGAGTACCACGTGAAAGTTCGGCGAGTTTTCGAGCGTGATGTCGTGCAGCGTGAAGGCCGAACCCTTCGAAACCTGCACGAGCCGAGGGTTCTGCTGATTGAGGCCCATCGTCTTGTTCTGATACGCGACGTCCCACCAACTGCGCTTGCCCGCGTTCGGCCCGCTGGTCAGCAGGCTGCCGCCGCGGCCATCGATCACGCCCTTCCCGACGATCCCGCTACCTGCCGTGTCGCTCGCGAGTATCAACGGGTTGCACGACTTGGTTTTGGAAGCCGTTGCCGTACCGCACGCTCCCACGCCGTTGTCATAGTTGGCCGGGTTGCGCGAAGCGAAGAGCGTGACACCTTGGTCGATCCACAGTGTCACACCGGACTTGAGCCGGAGCGGGCCGCTGAGAAAGCCCGACTCGCCGGAGTAGCCCGCCGTCAACTTGACCGCCTGGCCGGCCGGACAAGCATCCATCGCCGCCTGGATGCGGGCGGCATCCGGTTGGGAATTGGCGGGGTCGGCGTCGAGCGTGTCGATGAGCCGGACGAAAAATTGCCGCCGATGGCGAACTATATGTTGCGCGGCCACGGGAAATATCCCCTGCAACGTGCGCTCTATAAAGCTAAAGCGCCGTCGCTCACCGTCGTCCGAACGAGCCCAAGCTGCACATCGCAGACTTGCTGGACGTTCGGTATTTCGTGCTACCGCTCGGATTCCGGCCGCCCGTTGTTCAGCGAGTCACCTTGAACCTCCAGCCAGCCCAACCCAACTGCTTGTTCAACCAGTTTGACCACGGGGAGGAATGCTTCGCTTGCTGAACACTTGGCCGTGCCGGCCAAGATATCGGCCAGGTCTCCCAGCGTACGAGGCCGATCCAGCGCCTGGAAAAGGATGCAAGCCGACTTGTTGATATGCGCCGCGGTCAGCGTCCGATCGTCGACGAGAAGCGCCGCGCCGTCGGCCTCCTCCCGCAAATGAATCGAGCTGGCCCTCCGAATCGTCGCGCCGGACATCTGACCGGCCCCGTGCTCGTCATATGCCATCGAGTCGAGCCTCCGTAGCGATGAAGTCGAAATGAGCACCGTTCAAGCCGTTCCCGACGCCTATATGGATGCCGGTGGCCCCTTCGTTGAGCACGCTGTTGAGACTCCACTCCACTCGGCCCAGCGGCAGTGCTCCGGTGCCAATGGCTACCTCCGTCAACGCGTACTGGTATTGTGGCCCGCTCAGCGCGTGAATTGCCTCAGCCCATTCGCCAAAGCCATCGACGACCCTGTTGTCTTCAATGACCACCTGAAACGGGCAAGCTCTGCGAAGTTTTGCCGCAAGCGCCTCCGCCGCCCCGAACGACGATGCACTTTCGCGCCGCATCTCGCGGTGCTTGGCGACCAGTACCGAATCGACGCGCACTACGCCCGAGACGGACATCGACGTGTCGATGCCGCCCGCCATGTCGGCGGGAGACATTCCCACCTCGAAGTAGTTGCCGAGGGTCGAGTGCTCATCGTGGAGCAGTGCCACACGCGTGCGTCCCACGGAATGCAGCGTATCCGGCAACCTGATTTTCAATGCGGTATCCGGCCCCGTCATCGTAATTTCCTCGCGCGCCATGAGCAGCCGCGTGATCACCCGGCGGTTCATGGCCACCGACTGCGAAACGTCGACTTCGGAAAACATCTCCATCGAGTATTTCGCCGTTTCCAGATCGGACGTGAAGGACGCAAGCGGCAACCACAAAACGCTCGTCGCCGACCACTTGTCGCGCAATACCTGGCGTGACGGCACGCGGTTCCAATCGAGCGGGACGGCCAGTGCCCGCTTCGGCACGTCGGCATCGCCCGCGGCGATCTCATCGAACGTCGCGGCCGGGACATAACGGGCCGCCAGCCACTCAGCCAAGCGCCAATCGTCAGTCACAACAGCCGCCCGCTCGCCTGCAAAGATCGATTTCAGGTTTCTGCTCAGGCCATCGCGCATGTCCCACCTCGCTCGCCGGATTCGTCCTCGATGTCATTCAAGCCCACATCGAGGCACGGGCATGACGCCACATCGCCCACGTTGGCTTTGACGATCGTCGCACGTTTGCGCTGAACATCCGTCCCGATTGCTTGCGGCGACGAGGCCAGACGAGATGAGTTGGCATCGGGCAACTGCAATGCGCGCCCATACATTTCGCCGTCGGTCGCGTAGCCTTCGGCAATCCATATGCGTCTAGACATTCCGGGCCTTTTTGTTAAGACTTTAAAAATGAAGGAGACTGGTGCCCGTTGCAAAAGGGCACCAGAAAACAAACGACCTTCAGACGTCCCAAATTCAGATCGCGTTATAGATGATCGCAAAGATCGGCTTGTTGCTGACAGTCGAGAGGCTCAAGTCCGTCGTACCCTGGGAATCGTCAAGCGAGCCGAGCAGGGTGATGGACGGAACTTCGAAAGTACCTGCCGATTCTTGAGAAAGTTCCTGCCGATCCATGATGCAACCGTTCATATTTAGTTCTCCTAAATGGATTATGGCGAGTATCGCACGGCGGCGAGAAATTACGTCCCACACATCGCGCGTTTTGACTATGCCACGCATGATCAGCTTCGGCAAGGTCGGCATTGACATGCCGAATTTCGAGAAAAATTACTCCCGTCCCAGGCCATCGAGGATAGAAAAATCCCAAATAGCGGGCGCAGGACTTGTTAAGTCGATGATTTATAACGAATTCAATAAATATAAAATGAAAAAAACCGTGTGCGGGATGCAAGGAATTTATCCATTCCCAATTCGTCAGGAAATCCTGAATTTGATGTAATCAATATACCGAGATCATATTTATAATCGAAATAAACGGGAGAAAACGATTTCAATCGCACGCAAGAATGTTTTAATCCAACTCGGAAATCAGGGAGCCTGGCAGGTGAGGACGAGCAGAGCTTCGCTCTGTCTTGCTCCGCCAATGCCGAGCGCAACGGCGCCAACCACGCACCGAAGGAATAAACGCGAGGGCGGATTCGTTTAAAGACATCCTCGGACACACGCGC
>Ga0207657_10003051_pt1 | contig 17914 bp, 23 predicted proteins | sample KBSC33metaG_FD_184316 | JGI IMG/M metagenome (GOLD analysis project Ga0207657, IMG submission 184316) | Corn rhizosphere microbial communities from Kellogg Biological Station, Michigan, USA - KBS C3-3 metaG (SPAdes) (version 2) | ecosystem: Host-associated > Plants > Roots > Rhizosphere > Soil ... | reverse complement strand
TCTTCTTCGACGCGCGCGGGCGCTATCCCTACGTGAGCCGGGCGTCCCAGGCGGCGATCCGTGGGGTCTTTCGCGTCGACTGAACGGGGCGGGAGGAAATGACCGTCTGGACGATCGGACATGGAACTCGGCCCGCGGAAGAGCTTGTGCTCGTTGTGCGCGAGGCCGGCGTGCGCACGCTCATCGACGTGCGTCGCTTTCCCGGCTCACGCCACAACCCCCAGTTCAACGAGCCGGCGCTCAGAGAAGTGCTCGAGAAGGGCGGGATCGCGTATCGGCACACGGTCGAGCTGGGCGGCCGGCTTGCCCATGAGCCCGGCGAGGATCGCTTCCCCTGCCTGCGCGTCGCCGCCTTCCGCAGCTATGCCGCCCGCATGGGCACCGACAGGTGGCAGGCGGCGCTCGCCGCGGCAGTGGCAGAGGAAGCACCCTGCTTCATGTGCTCGGAGACACTGTGGTGGCGTTGCCACCGGCGCCTGATCGCCGAGTTGCTGCACGCCCGCGGCGTGCACGTGGTGCACCTCCTCGCGCCCGGCAAGCAGCAGGAGCACAAGCCGTTCCTCGAAGCAGCCTCGCGGGACGGCCGTCTCTATCTCTGCGGCGCCCTGGTCGCGTAGTCGCGCGGGCCTACTCGACGGCGCCGCGCGACGCAAGACGGTCGAGCAGCAGATGGAAGTACACGAGCCCCGCATAGGGGCGCCAGCCGGCAACTGCGCGCCCCACCCCGGCATAGTCAAGAGGCTTCTCGAGCCCGAGCCAGCGCGCGAGGTTCTTTCGCGCGCCGACGTCGTCGCCGGGGAAGACGTGCAGCCGGCCGAGCCCACGCAGAAGGGTGTACTCGGCGCTCCAACGCCCGAGCCCGGGGATCGAGGTGAGGCGCTCGACCACCTCTTCGTCCGTCCGGGTCGCGAGTGACTCGAGAACGAGTCGGCCCTCGGCGGCCGCGGTTGCGATCGCGACGATCGTGGTCGCCTTTCTCAGGCTGAACCCGAGCGCATGAATCGACTCTGGTCGAGCTCCCGCCAGCTCGGCATGTCCGGGGAAAGCGCACACGCGGCTTCCCGTTGTCGAAGCGGAGGCGCCGTAGGCGCGCGTCAGCCGGTTGACGAGGGTGAGGCCCGCGTCCAATGAAAGCTGCTGCAGGGCGATTGCGTTCACGAGGCACTCGAAGACGCTCGCGAAGCGCGGCGGGCGAAGACCGCGAAAGCGCCAGGCGAGGGAGGCCAGCATCGGATCCGCGCCGGCGAGGGTGTAGAACGGGTCGATGTCGAGCCCGGGTGACAGCATCTTCTCGAGAGCGGCGCGCACCTCACCGCGTGCGCTCTCGCTCGCTGCGCTCCGCAGGCCCTCGAACGCGACGTGGAGCACGGGCGCCTCCGTCCCACCTTCCTGGGTCACGCCGATCTCGACGGGTTCGCCGTCGAGCACGAGCACGCGACGATACGTCGACCCGTCCCAGGCATCGACCTCGTTGAGCGCTCTGCGCCGTAGCGCCCAGACGGTCAGGTCGAGCCTGAACGGCGCACGCGCGCGCACGACGAGAGGAGGCGAAGGTGGCAGTCGGCGTGCTACGGCTGGATCAGTCCGCGACGGATCGCGTAGCGCGTCAGCTCGACGCGGTCGCGCATCCCGAGCTTGTCGAGGATGTTCTGGCGGTGGCGGTCAACGGTCTTGACGCTGATGAAGAGGGCCGCGGCGATGTCCTTCGATGTTTGCGCCTCGGCGATCAGCTTCAGCACCTCGAGCTCGCGCGGAGTGAGTATGTCGAACTGCTCCTCGCCGGTTCCGCCGCGTGCGACGTAGTCGCGAACGAGCGTCGTCACCGCCGACGGGTAGAGGAACGAGTCTCCGCGCATCGCAGAACGGCACGCCTCGACGATGTCGGTGTCCGCGCCGGACTTCAGCACGTAGCCCGAGGCACCCGCCTTGAGTGCCTCGAAGAGGAACTGTTCGCTGTCGTGCATCGAGAGCATCAACGTCTTCAACTCCGGCTTGCGCTTGTGCAGCTCGGCCGCCGCCTGGATGCCGGTCATGCGTGGCATCGAGACGTCGAGGATGACCAGATGAATGTCCTCGCTGAGCGCCTTCTCGACCGCCTCGGCACCGTCTTCGGCCTCGGCAACAACCTCGAGATCGGGGGCAGCGTCAAGGACTTTCTTCAAGCCGGAGCGAACGATCGGATAGTCGTCGGCGACGAGGATCCGGGTGACAAGCGGTATCGGCATCAAGTCCCCACTCCTACAGTTTGCACGGTCGCGGTTGCCGGGACCTCGAGACGGATCTCGACGCCGCCGTGACGGCCCTGCTTGACCGCAAGCGCGCCGTCGATCAGGAGCGCACGCTCGCGCATGCTGCGCAGCCCGCCATGCTCCTCCGGTGGGCCATCGAAACCGCGGCCGTCGTCGGTGACGCTGAGAACGACGCTGCCGGGGCCGCGCTCGAGGGCGATCGTGACCCCGGTCGCGGACGCATGACGCGCGACATTGGTCAGGCCCTCTTGAGCGATACGGTAGACGGCGAGCTCTGTATCGGGCGAGAGCTTCGGCAGCCCAGGGTCGAACTGGCGCTCAACACGTAGCCCCGACACGCGAGCGAACGTCGTCGAGAGCTCGGTCAACGCGCTGACGAGCCCGAGGTGCTCGAGCATCTCGGGCCGGAGCTCGCTGGAGATTCTCCGTACCTCGTCGAGCGCGAGGCGGACAGCCTGCTTGGCCGAGTCGATCTCGTCGCGATGTGTGGGGACCGCTTCGGCGATCGAGTTCAAGTGCAGGAGCACGCCGGTCAGCACCTGCCCGACCTCGTCGTGCAGATCGCGGGCGATGCCGACCCGCTCGGCCTCCTGCGCCGCGAGCACGCGGCGGCCGCTCTGCTCGCGCTCGCTCTCGAGCCGGTCGAGCATGCGGTTGAAGGCCCGGACAACCCGGCCGACCTCGTCGTCGCGCTGCGCCTCGATCCGCTGGCCGCGGCGCAAGAGGTCGACGGTCTCCATCCTCCGTGCCAGATGCCCGAGCGGAGCGACCACGTGTCTCAGAAGCAGCACATTCGCCCCCAAGGTGATCACCAGGCCGATGACGATGATCAGCGCCTGCTCGAGCTTGATCGGCGCGCTGATCGTCACCGGAGTAACGATCAGCAGGATCGCAATGACCGCCAGGAGAGCTCCGTTGACGGCGAACACGCGCCATAAGAGAGGGATGGTGCGCGGCATCCTCCGACGTTAGCGCGCTGAGTTCGCGACGGCTGCGTTTCTCCGGCGGCCGTTTGCGGGCGGCGCGATCAGGATGGGCACGGGAGTCTCGCTCTCGAGCTGCTCGGCAAGCCTGCTCTCGATGCCGCGCCCCGGCCAGCGACGAGCCCGCGAGCCCACCACGATCACGTCGGCGGCCTCCTCAGCGGCGATCTGGCCGACGAGCAGAGCCGGCTCGCCGACGGCGACACGGCATTCAGCGGTGTCACCGACGCCGTGTTCCCGAGCCAGCCGCGCCAGGAAGACCTCCCCTCCACGGCGGCTGCCCTTCATCGTCACGCTTTCGTTGTCGTCACCGGCACCGTCGCCGTCGAGCGGCGAGAGACCCTGGGCCACATGCGCCAGTACCAGCCGCAGGCCGAGCCGCCGGCTGAGCTCCACGCCAAGCTCGAGCGCCGCGTGCCCTTCGGCGCCGTCGGTCACGCCACAGACGATCGTTCCCCGCACTGCTCCTCCTTCGTTCGTTGTGTCCCCAGTCTCGCCGTGAAAGCCGGCGACGCCCATCGGGGAAGAACCCGATTTCGGCGCCGGCATCGCCCCGCCTCAATGGCGGGCCGCCGCGGCGGAAATGGAGCCACGGCCCGATCGCCGGAGCGCCGGACAGGGGGCAGTCTGAGAAGCATGGTGAGCGACTCCGACGCCCGCAGAGAACCGCTCGTCGAGGCTCGCCTGGGGCGCCATGCGGTCGGCTACCGCGTCGACGCCCCGGAGGGCTACCTCGGGCTCGTCCAGAGTGTCCCGGAGGCCGGCCGGCCGCCGCGGCCCCTCGTTCTCGTCGTCTCCGACGGAGAGACCGTCCGCTTCGTCACTCTGCGGCGAGTCGCCGCCGTCTTGCCGGACGAGGGTCGCATCGTCCTCGGGCCGCGACCGATCGCAGCAGTCTCACGCAAACGCGTTGCGCCGCTGCCGCAAGCCGCCTGATGAATCCCGACGTCATGGTCACCATCGCTTTCGTCACCTACGCCGTCCTCGTTGCCCTCGCCGGGAGCCTCGGGTTCATCCTCACGCGCGGCCCGGGCGGGCGCTGAGTGAGGCACAGATCGAAATGGGGCCGCCGCCCGATTGCGGCTCTGCGGCCGACGAGGAACCATCGCTTTCAGGGACGAGTACACGTCACGTCCCCCCGATCTTCGAGAAAGGAGCCCACGATGGACACGTTCGACGACCCCCTGCTGGTCACAGCCGCCGGCTATCAGGAGCTGGAGCGCGAGTATCTGGAGCTCACGGCCAACGGTCGCCGGCGTTTGAGCGAACGGGTGCGCGATGCCCGCCTCGACGGCGGAATCGCCGAGAACCCGGCTCTCTTCGAGCTCCTCGAGGAACAGCTCCAACTCGAGTCGCGGATCGCGTCGCTCTCCGCGAAGCTTGCGGCGGCGCAGATCGCGACGCCGCCCGCCGACGGGCGCGCAGGAGTCGGCAGTGCAGTCCGCGTCCGCCACCGTGAGAGTGGCGACGTCGCCGAGTACGAGCTCGTCGGCACGATCGAGTCCGGCCTCGGACAGCGGCGTGTCTCGATCGGCGCCCCTGTCGGGCGAGCATTGCTCGGCCATCTTCCCGGGGCGCTGGTTGAGGTCACGACCCCGCGCGGCCAGCTGGCGCTCGAGGTCATCGGCGTGCGGCACGCGAGCTTCATCGATGAAGCGGCGTGACAGAGAGATGAACGAGGTCACCTTCGACGGACTCGTCCTGACGACGGCCCCAGGACTGGTCATGACGCCACGCATGACCAGTGAGCGACTGGTCGCCGAGAGCTCGGCTCGCATTGGTTCGCGCGCAGCTCGTGTCGTCGACGTCGGAACCGGCTCGGGTGCTATCGCGATCGCGATCGCCGCGCGTTGCCCTCGCGCCTCCGTGTGGGCCACCGACATCGACCGCCGCGCAGTTGCACTCGCGCGCGCCAACGTCGTTCGCCATCGGCTCGACGATCGTGTCTTCGTCCGCCTCGGCGATCTGCTCGAGCCGGTGCCGGCGCCGGTCGATCTAATCGTCGCGAACCTGCCGTATCTGGCAGTCGCTTCTGTCGCCGAGCACGCGGAGCTCCGGACCGAGCCCCTCTCAACGGTGTTCGCCGCCGGCGACGGTCTCGATCCGTACCGCCGACTGGTCGAAGCTGCCCCCAGGTGGCTCGCCCCCGACGGCGTGGTGCTGTTGCAACTCCACCGCCGAATCGTCGTCGCCGGCCGCGAACAGCTGCAGGCACTCGGCGTCGCGCTCTCTGCCGGCAGCGATGAGGCGATCCACGGAGTCGTCGCACGTTTCGCGGCCTGACGCCGGTCAGCCGAGACTGCTGTAGCCGTTCTGCGGCACCTTCACCGCAACGGCTTGCCACGCCGTTTCGCGGCGACACATCGGGCAGCGTTCCGGCGCCTCGCGGCTGACCACGCCGTAGCCGCACGAGGAACAGGAGAAGTCCCTGCGCGGCGTGAGCGCGGCGACGGTCGCCTGCCCATGGCCGCGCCAGAGGTCCGCCTGCCACTCGACCCAGGCGACCAGACCCTCGAGATCCAGCTTGTCGAACACGGTGAACCCGAGACCGGCCGCGCGCTTCTCAAGGCCGCCGGGGTCTGCGCTATGCAGGACGACGCGTGTCGACGGACGCTCGCGTCGGAGGCGAAGCGCGGCTTCGACCCCGTCGAGTCGCGGCATGTTGAAGTCGAGGACCGCGATCTCGCAGCGCGAGCTGCGTGCAATGCGCACGGCTTCGAGGCCGTCCGAGGCGTCGACCAACGACGAGACACCGGCAACGTCGCGAAGGAGGGTTGAATAGAGCCTACGCATCGCGTCGTCGTCATCTGCGACGAGCACACGCGCTCCCGACACCGTCTGTTTGCGCTGTCCGCCGCCCGCGGACCGTTCACCTAGCGACACAGCTCAACCCTCCCGATTCGACCTAAGGAGGACGGTGCCAGGCGATCAGATCGGCGGCTATGGGCACGCGACCCCATCTTGGCGAGCGACACACGCGCCGGCCACTCAGGATCTGCGCGGACAGAAATGGGGTGGCCGACCGATAGCCCCGACCACGGCCAACGGCGACGCTGGGAAAAAGAGAAGGGAGAAGCCAAATGGACAAATCCATCGTCTGCGGTGTCGACGGTTCGGCCGACTCACAGGCCGCGCTCGCCGCCGCTATCGACCTGGCCGCACGGCTTCAACTGAGGCTCATCATGGCCAACGTCGTCGAACCGAGCCACGCTCCGTACGTGGGCTCGGCCTCGCTCGGCGGCGGCATGCTGCGTCCGGAGCTCCCGACAACCGACCAGCAGGAAGACGCCGCGAACGAGCTGCTCATCGCGCTCAGCACGAGAATGGGAGTCGAGCAGGCCGATCGACGCGTCGTGATCGGCTACGCAGCCGAGCGGCTCGCCGATCTCGCCGACGACGAAGAAGCCGAAATGATCGTCGTTGGCTCCCGAGGACGCGGCGCATTCAAAGCGGCGCTCCTCGGTAGCGTCTCGACCAGCCTCATCGGCGTCGCGCGCTGCCCCGTTCTGGTTGTACCGCCCGGCGCCCGCTCCGGGGCCTAGAAACGACGCGCGACGCTTACAAGGGGCTTGCGCGCGACCGCAGTCAGCGTGAGCGTCTGCCCGCGCGCACGATCGCGGCCAACACGACTGCGTCGTTGTGTTCCTCGTCATGCGCTCCGTAGACGAGCGTCAACGTTCCTTGTCGTGCCCGGCGTCGCAGCTCACGCAGTTTCTCCTCCTGTCCCGCCAATTCGGCCGTATAGCGGCGGCGAAACTCCGTAAAGCGAGCGGGGTCGTGGCCGAACCAACGCCGCAGGTCGTCGCTCGGCGCTAGTTCCTTCGCCCACTCGTCCAGTTCAGCACGTTCTCGCTTGACGCCTCGCGGCCACAGACGGTCGATCAACACGCGGTGGCCGTCCGAGGCCGCCGGCGGTTCGTAGGCGCGCTTGATCCGAACGTCCATCACGACTCCGGCGCGTACACGTACTTGAGCGCGTCTGCCGGGTCAGGGTCGGTCCCCGCCTTCGCGAACTCGACGGACTCATCGGCGACACGCTGCGCCTCGGCGTCGAGTTGGCTCCACTCGTCGTCGGTGAGCTCCAGCCGCTCCCGCAGATTACGAATCGGATCACGCGTCATGCGGAGCCGCTGGAGCTCGTCCTTGTCGCGGTAGACCTGGGCATCGCCGATGTAATGACCGTCGAGACGCTCGGTGTTGCAAAGCAGGAAGACCGGGCCCTGGCCCGAGCGCGCGAACTCGAGCGACTCGACGGTGGCGAGATGCACGGCCTCGACGTCCTGCCCGTCCACGTGAAGCGCATGCATTCCGTAGGCAGCCGCACGCTCGGTCAAATCTCGGATCGGCTGATGTTGGGATTGCGGCGTCGACTCCGACCAGTGGTTGTTCTCGCAGACGAAGACGACCGGCAAGCGCCAAAGCTGCGCGAGATTCATGGACTCGTGGAAGGTGCCGATATTCGTCGCACCGTCACCGAAAAACGCGAGAGACACGCGGGGCTCGTTGCGCATGTTGAATGCCAAGGCCGCACCGACGGCTGCCGGTAGGCCACCACCGACGACCGCATTCGCGCCCATCGTTCCGCGTTTCACATCGTAGAGGTGCATGGAGCCGCCGTAGCCGCGCGAGCAGCCTTCGACCTTGCCGTATAGCTCCGCCATCACCTCACGCGGCGGCGTGCCGTTCGCGATCACATGTCCGTGTGCTCGATGCGTCGATGCCATCACGTCGCCGTCGCCGAGCGCCCGGCAGACGCCGACGGCAGTCGCCTCCTGGCCGATGCAAGCGTGCAGGAACCCAGCGAGCTCGCCGGCGCGGAACCGCTCGATCACCTTCTCCTCGAAGCGGCGGATCAATAGCATCTCGCCCAAGAACTGGAGCAGCCGTTCGCGTGGCAGCGAGATCGCGGACGGCATTTTCAGAATCGTCTCCGGAGGTCACTCGCGGCTCGACTCGCCATCAGCAGGAGCATCGCGTCGACGGCGGGCGACCGCCATGGGGCTCCGACCCCATATCAGAGCTGCTGCGCCCCTTTTCGCTCGAGGAACAAGCGGCTCAACCGCGAATCGCCAGACTCGCCTGACCGCCGGCCACTGCGTCCGCGCGCCGAATGACGAGCCAACTTCTGCACGCGTTCGATGTCCTCGACCATCACCTGCGGTCGATCGGTTGGGGCGCGCTCGCGGCGGCGATGGGCCTGCACAGCGCGAAGATCGTTGCGCGCACCCGCGCCTGGAGGAACATCCTCGCTGCCGCGTATCCAGCGGCGGAGGTGCGCTGGCGTAGCGTCTTCGGATCGTATGTCTCCGGAGCGGCGGTCAATGCCTTGCTCCCAGCCCGGAGCGGCGACGTGCTCAAGCTCTACTTGATCAAGCACCGCATCGAAGGATCCGCCTACCCGACGCTCGTCGCGACGCTCGCGGTCGAGACGCTCTTCGATCTCGTCGCTTCTACGGCGCTGCTCATCTGGGCGCTTCATCTCGGCGTCCTCCCCGGTCTCGACGTCCTGCCTCGGCTGCGCGCGATCGACTGGTCATGGGTCTACAGGAACCCGCACCTGGCGCTGGTCGTTGGCGCGGTCGTCGTCGTGTCCGCGGTCGCCGCGGCGCTCTGGCTTCGGCGTCGGCTCCGCGCGTTCGGCTCTCGACTTCGAGCAGGGGGCGCCATCCTGCGTCAGCCCGGACGCTACCTCCGCGGGGTCGTCAGCTGGCAGCTAGCGGACTGGGCATTGCGGCTCGCCACGAACTACTGGCTGCTTCGTTCATTCGGACTACCGGCGAACATGCACAACGCGCTGCTTGTGCAGCTGACGCAGAGCCTCTCGACCGTGTTCCCACTGACTCCCGCAGGCATCGGCACCGAGCAGGGCCTGATCGCGTACGTCTTCTCAGGGGTAGCGCCGGTCGCAAGCGTGCTCAGCTTCAGCGTTGGGATGAAGCTTGCGCTGATGACGGTCAATCTCGTGATTGGCTTCTCCGCGATCGCGCTTATGCTCGGCACGTTTCGCTGGCGAAAGGCGATCGCCGTAGGTCGTCGGTGACTCGTCCGCACCCGCCGTACTTCGAGAACGACGGTGCTCAGATAGAGATCTGAAGCCGGATAGTGCGAGGCTCACGCAACGTGCGCCGCGAGCGCGCCGCGCTCGACCGGCTCGCCGGCCCGGATCAGCTCGCGCGCGGCGTCGACCTGGCCAAAGACGTTCCAGAGCAGGATTCCACGGGGACGGCGGTCGCTGTCGCGGTAGTAATAGATGTTCTTCCCCACACCGAGTTCGTCTCGGTCAGCGAGCGTGTCAAGCCGCGGGTCGAGCTCGCCCACTGCCTCGTAGCCCAGATCGAAGAGATCTGAGTAGAAGAACGGCAGGTGGTCATAGGGTCGGTCGGCGCCGGCCATATTCGCGCCCACCTGCTCACCGTGGTTCTTTGCGTGGTCCTCGTGCTCGACCCGCAGGTCACTGCCGAGTCCCGCTACGGGGAAACGCGCGACATCGCCCGCGGCGAAAACGTCGTCACGACTCCCGGCCCGTCCGAAGGCGTCGACGACGATCCCGTTCTTGACGGGCAGCCCGGCCGCGGCGGCAAGCTCGACGTTCGGCTCGATTCCGAGTCCGGCCACAATCGCGGCCGCTTCAAGTTTCTGTCCGTCCCCTAGGACGACATGGCCGCGCTCGATCCCCGCCACCGACGAACGGGGCACGAGCTCGACGCCCCGGTCGCGGTAGTAGTCGTTGAGCGCAGCCGACAGCGATGCCGGGAAGATTCGCGCGCCGATTCCGGGCTCAGGGAAGACCATCTTGACGGGGCAGTCGTTGAGAGCGAGCGCGGCCGCGATCTCCGAGCCGATGAAGCCGCCGCCGATCACGACGAAGCTGGCAGCCTGGTCGGCGAGCGCGCGGAGATGTCGGTAGTCGTCGAGGGTGCGGAAGTAGATCACCTCGTCGCCGCCGAACGGGAGTCGCCGCGGCCGACCACCGGTGGCGAGAAGCACTCTCTCATATCTGTAGTTCGTCCCGTGGCCGTCGACCGCGACCTTTGCTTCGAGATCGAGCCCGACAATCCGCCGGCCGAGCCTCATGTCGACGCCGAGCTTCTCGGTTCCCCGCCAGATCGTGTCCTCGTCATCGCCTTTCCATAGCGCCTTCGAAAGGGGTGGCCGCGCGTACGGCGGGTGTGGCTCCTCGGCCACGAGCACGATCTTGCCGTTCGGGTCGACGTCGCGGATGCCTCTGCAGGCGGCGTCTGCCGTGAGGCCCCCGCCGATGATCAGGTACCGGGTGTCTTGCATTGCTCGCCTCGCTCTCTCAGTCACGTTCAGTGATCTCGACTGCGCGCCTCGGCAAGGAACTCGCGTCGGAGCTCCGGCTGTTCGCTGTATCCGCCACGCCATACGGTTGTCACCGTGTGGGACTGTTCCTCCCTGACGCCGCGCATCTGGGTGCAGAGGTGGACAGCGTCGATGTGAACTGCGACGCCGTGCGGCTCCATCAGCTCAGCGAGCGCGTCCGCCATCTGCTCTCCCAGGCGCTCTTGCACCGTGAAGCGGCGCGCGAAGAGGCGCACCAGCCGCGTCAGCTTCGAGATGCCGATGATCCGCTCGTGCGCCACATAGCCGATGTGGACGAAACCGTGGAACGGCAGCGCGTGATGTTCGCAGAGCGAGTAGAAGGAGATCGGGCCTTCGATGATCTGGCTGACGAGGCAGTCGGTGTCGCAGCGGCACTCGGTCGGGAACGCAGTCAGAAGGTTGTGGTCCCCCTCGTAACCGGAAGTCGCGTCGTAGAGGGCCTTCAGGAAGCGTGCCGGTGTCCGTTCCGTGCCGGGCGTGCCGAGGTTCATCCCGAACGTCGTGAAGATCTCCGCCATCGAGTCCTCGAATCGCGACCAGTCCGCCGGCTGGACGCACCGCGGCTCGATGTGCTCCGAGGGCGCCTCCTCGCCGTCGCGGGTCTGCAGCCCGAGGCGATGTACACCCGCGGGGTCCTGCGTCGCAAGGCCGATCCGGGACCGCCGCGCGACAGATCCGGTTCCGGTGTGTCGCTGGGATACCTTGCTCGAGTCGCGATGTGTCTTCGCCATCTGACCGAGCTTCGCGTCGTCGTCGGGTGAACGCCATCGGGCACCGACCCCATTTCACCCTTGCCGCGCTCGCGGGAGCACGGGCTCACAAATGGTGTGCCGCCCCCATTGGTTTCGGACCGATCTGCGTGGCAGCCTTCGAGAGCGGGCAACCGGGGAGGAGAAAGCTGAGATGACCGCGAGGGCCGCGACTGGCTTCAAGAGCGAGCGTCCAAGCGTCGAGCGCGGGGCTCCGAACGTGTCACGCGCGATGGTCGCGCTTGAGCAAGAGATCAAGCTCGAGCCAGTCGTACGCGAGTTGGTCAAGGTGCGAGCATCGATCCTCAACGGTTGCGCATACTGCATCGACAGGCATACCAAGCGAGCGCGGAGAGCCGGCGAGTCCGAACAGCGTCTCTACGCGCTTGCTGCCTGGCGAGACGCGCCGTTCTTCACTGAGCGCGAACGTGCCGCCCTGGCGTTGACCGATGCTGTGACCGTTGTCGCTGAGGCACATGTCCCGATCGAGGTCTACGAGGAAGCCGCTCGGCATTTCGACTCGGACGAGCTCGCGTACCTGATCTGGCAGATAGCGGCCATCAATGTTTGGAACCGAGTCGCGATAGCGACGCGTACACCCGTTGGCACCTACCAGCCGTAGCCCGTGACGTGAGCCTTCACTACGGTGACCCGCAGATCGCGATCGGCGCAGTCTTCGCCGCCCTCGCACTGCTCCTCGGCGGCCCGCGCTCCGCGGCAACGTCGTGATCTCGATACACGCGGCTCTGGCGTCAACGTGAGGCGGTGGCATCTACCGACGCTCGCGCCTTCTTCTGACAAGCAGCACGAGCGCGAGCCCGGCCCCGAGGCACCGCGAGTGGCGACAGTCGGGCGGTCGAAGCCGCGCGTGCTCTTTTCCGAGCCTGAATGCCGAGTCGTTGTCATCGATCTCCGTGTGGGCGAGGAAATGGGCAATCACGCCGTGCACGAGCGGGCCGTGATCGAAGTTCTCAGCGGGCGCATCGCAATGACGTCGGCGGTCGAGACCATCGACTGCGAGTCCGGCACGCTCATCACTCTCGAACCAGGGGAGCACCATGCGGTCAGCGCGCTCGCCGATTCACGGTTGCTTCTCGTCCTGGCCCCATGGCCGGCCAAGAAGAACGACACAGAAGCCGGAGGAGACCCGCATCATCTTCCTCGCAACGCGACTGCACCGCCCGAAGACGAGACAAGGGGATGACCGCAGCTGCGGTGAAACCGGCGCTTGGACAGCGACCGCTCGACGCCTCAATCGGCGTCACTGCTCCGGCCAACCCCAGCGTCAACTTGCTCCTTTGAGCAATGTGCTTCCGGGAAATGGGTGCGCGACCCGATAGGAGGACGCGAGCGCCCCAGTCATCCTTTGGGCGTGACTCGAGATCAACACAACGACGCCGCCATTGCGCCCTTCGACGCAGCGTTGCCCTACCCCGCAGCCGCAGCGCTCAGCATCGCCATGAATGGCTCGACCATGCGCAAGACCGAGCAATGACCACGCTAAGCCACCAACCACGGCGTCGAATACTCGAACCACCTCATGCTTTCGACATCACCGGGGCCAGAGCTCGCCTCTGCGCCGGTGACGGGGGATACGAGATCCTCCACGAGTCGACACGGCTTCAGATCGTCGTGTATGCGCTTGCCGCGCCTGAGTCTGACCGTCGGCTGCTGCATGCGGAGGATCAGCTCTACATCGTCCTCGAGGGGACCGGCATGCTCGATGTCGACGGAGAACGGCTGGAGCTTCGGGAAGGTGGCGTGGCGTTCGTCCCTGCCGGGGCCGACCACTGTTTCACTGCCTATGAGCACCTCACCGTCCTCACGATCCATGCAAAAGAGGGTGCGAGACCCCCGAGCGCTGGCCGAAGGCGGGGGCCGACGCTAAGGCGGCTTCGACGAGTCCTCGCCCTCGGCTAACCCTGTCCCCAGCCGCCCGTCCTGCCATTCCGCCGGACAGGCGTAACTCGAACGCCCAATCGAAAGGAGTCGCTCGGTGCGACGCATGATTCTCGCCATGGTCGCGGTCGTGTCCTTCTTCGCGCTCACGGCTACGGCCGCCTTCCCTGCCGGGAACGCGAACAGGTTGACCGGCACGGACGGCCCCGGCTTCACGATCACGATGAGCAAGAAGGCCGTGAAGGCGGGCATCTACAAGATTGTCATCCGAGACCGCTCGTCGATACACAACTTCCACCTGACCGGACCCGGCGTCAACAAGAAGACGGGGGTCGCCGCGGTCGGCACGACGACATGGACGGTGAAGCTGAAGAGGGGCACCTACAAGTTCGTCTGCGACCCGCACGCCTCGATCATGCACGGAGTGCTCAGAGTCACCTGAGCTGCCAGACCGATCGGCCTGCCGTGCACCCAGGACGACTGTCCGCCCTGCCCGGCACCGGTGATCGACACCATAGGCGGCGGCCAAGCCAACGCGTCTCTCCAAACGACGAAGGGGTCGCGGTCTCATCCCCGACAACCTCGAGAGAGCGTCGAGTCAAGCTAGCCCGACCCCGGCCGTACGACTCCGTGCTCGTAGGCGAAGACGACGGCCTGGATCCGGTCGCGGAGTCCGAGCTTCGCGAGCAGGCTTGCCACGTGGGATTTGATCGTCGACGCCTCGACGACGAGCTGTTCTGCGATCTCCGCATTCGTGAGGCCGCGCGCGAGCAGGCGCAGCACGTCGCGTTCGCGTGGGGTCAACTCCTCGAGCGTGGCCGCTTCGTCATTCGCGAGTGCGAATTGCTCGATCAGCCTGCGCGTGCTTGCAGGCGCAAGTAACGCATCGCCGTCGTGAATCGTCCGGACGGCCGCGATCAGCTGGTGCGGCGGCGCCGTCTTGAGCACGAATCCAGAAGCGCCGGCACGGAAGGCGTCGACGACGTATTCGTCGAGGTCGAAGGTCGTAAGGATCAGCACCCGCGTCGTGTCTAGCTGCGCGAGCAGCTGCCGCGTCGCCTGGATGCCGTCGAGCTTGGGCATCCGGATGTCCATCAGCGCGACGTCAGGCCGTGTCTCGAGACCGCGGGCAACAGCCTCTTCGCCATCACCTGCCTCGGCGACGACCTCCAGATCGCGTTCTGCCTCGAGGATCAGCCGGAAGCCGCCGCGCACGAGCGCCTGGTCGTCGGCGAGCAGGATGCGCATCAGGCCGAGGTCGGGTCGAGGGGCAGTCTGGCGCGAACGGTGAAGCCACCAACGCCGCGGCCCGCTTCGAGCTCGCCGCCGAACATCGCCACGCGCTCGCGCATCCCGATCAGGCCGTGGCCCATGCCCGCACCGTTCGCGACGCCTGCGCCGTCATCGCGTACCTCCAGCTCGACGGTCGGCCCCTTGTAGCGGATCGTCACCTCTGCACGTGCGGGCCCGGCGTGCTTGAGCACGTTGGTCAGCGCTTCCTGCACGATGCGAAAGGCAGAGAGGTCGACCGGCGGCGGCAACGCAGACGGGGTTCCTTCGACATGCAGGTCGACCGGCAGGCCGGCGTCGCGCACATTGCGGACGAGCTCGTCTAGGTCGGCGAGCCCGGGCTGCGGGCTGAGTGCCAGGCCGTCCTCGTTGGTGCGGAGCACGCCGAGCAGCGTGCGCATCTCGTCGACCGTCTCGCGGCCGGTCTGCGCGATCGTCGCCAGCGCGGCGCGAACGTGCGGCTGATCGCCTTCGAGCACGCGGTCGGCGGCGCCTGCCTGCACGACAATCATCGAGACGTTGTGCGCGACGACGTCGTGCAGCTCGCGTGCGATGCGTCCACGCTCGATCGTCACCGCCGCCTGCGCCTGCAGGTCACGCTGCGCCTCGAGCTCACGGGTCAGCGCCTCGAGCTCGACCGTGCGCAGGCGGCGGCTGCGGATTATGCGGCCGATCGTCCATCCACCGAGCAGGAAGACGATCGGCGGCAGCAGGTTCCCGGTCGCAGCGCCACGCGCGTCGGCGGCGATCGTGAAGCCGATGCCTACGGCGAACATCGCGGCCAGCGCGGCGGTCGCGCACCGCGTCGACGTGTGGGCGCCGAGTGAGTAGAACGCGACGATCAGTGCGACGAACGGCTCGAACGCCGGCTGGTGCGGAGCGGCGACGACGAGCAGCACGCCGCTCGCAACGTTCACAACGGTGACGACGGCAACCGGGAAGCGCGCCCGCCACGCCAGTGGCAGCGTGACGAGCAGTGCCAGCGTGACTTGACCGGCGCCCCGTCCTCCCCACGCGACCCGATCGTCGGCGACGTCGACGAGTGCCGCCACGGCCAACACGGCGGCCAGTGCGGAGTCGGCGGCGAGACGGACGCGCCGATCGGCGAGCAGTCTCTCGACCCGATGCAGCATGGGTCCGACGTTAGCCGGTGCGCCGTCGAGCCGCATCCGCCACACGGCGGAACTCGATTTCCCCCTCCCGGCGGAACCAGGTTCGGCAGCCCGGCCGATGACGCGCCGACACGCCCGCTCCTACCGTCGAGCGAACGGTCACTTCGCCAAGGAGGAACGACATGCAGATCCGCCACCTAATCCGACGTTGCGCGGGCGCACTCGTCTTCGCAGCCGCCACCTGTTCCGCTGCATCGGCCTCGCCAACCGCCGGCCCCGCCCCCGTCGTTACCGCGACGCTGACCAGCCACGGTCCGGCGATCGTCGGACCGCGCAACTGGCGTCCCGGTGCCGCACGCATCGCCGTCGTCTCGAAGGTCGAGGACCAGGAGCTCACGCTCATCCACTTCCGGCCGGGATACACCTACGCGCGCTTCCTCGCTGACGGAAACCGCGCACAAGGCCACACCGCCGCCGCGCGCACGGCACTACGGCAAATCTTCGCCGAGACGGTCTTCGACGGCGGCGTCGACGTCTTCGCGGGCCAGTCCGCCGGCTTCACCGTCACCGTCCACCCCGGCACCTACTACCTCGGTGAGATGACCGGCCGCCCACAGTTCACACCAATCCGCGTCGCCGGAGCGCGCGAGGTCAAGCCGATCGTTTCGGCAGCGACGATCACCGAGACCGACGCCGGCTACCGCCTCACTGCACGCGCACTCCCGGCCGGCGGCACGATCACGATCCGCAACGCCGGCGAACGTCCACATCGGCTCAACCTGATCCCCGTGAAGCCAGGCACCACCCGCACACAACTCGGCGCCTACCTCCGCAAGACCGGGGCCGCCGACAACGCGCCCCCGCCGCCCTTCGCCCTCCACCGCGCACGAGTCGGAACGGCAGACCTCTCCGCGCACCACCAGATGCAGCTCACCTACAAGCTGCCGCCCGGCGAGTACGCGCTGATCGACTTCGACCACGACATGACCACCGGCCGCCCGCAAGCGCTCGAGGGGATGTACGCGATCACGACACTCCGTTGACGCGGCCTCGTCCTGCCGAAGGAGGGCGACGCTCGACCCTGAGAGGATACGGATGCGCTTCGCCCGCGGCGGGCGGGCGATCGAGTGGACGCCAGGGAGGTCGATGCGGTGCAAGACCTCTCCCGCCTGCGCGTGGAGGTCGACGAGCTGCGGGCGCTACGGGTCGAAGCACTACAACCATCCGCTTGTCGGAGACATCACGGTGTTGCACGAGGCAACGCAGCTCGCCGAGGGCGATCAGTACCTGTTGCTGTACGCGGTCGAGCCGGGCTCGCCCTCGGAAGACGCGATGCACCTGCTCGAGTCGATGGTTGCAACGCAGGCGGAACAGGAACCGTCGAACCTGCTCCTCGCGTAAAGCTCAGCCGGTCGACCATCGCGGCGGCGGCCTCGAGGGCTGCCCCGATCCGGTCGTGGCCGGGCTGGCCAAGAACGACGCCGGTGATCGTCGTCCGCGCACCGTCGATCCAGCGGATGGCCCGGAAGGCGAAGCAGCCACCGGCCGCCGCGTCCGAGCCGGTCTTGACGCCGACGAACCCGTAGCGCCCGAGCAATGCGTTCGTGTTGTGCACGATGCCGGCGACCGGCAGCACTGCGGTCGGTGTGCCAACGATGCTCGCGAACACCGGCACGCGCATGGCGCGATCGACAATGCGCACCTGGTCGGCTGCAGTCGACACGGTCGCGTCGTCGTAGCCGCTCGGGTCGGTGTAGCGAGTGTGGGTCATGCCGAGCGAACGTGCGATGGCATTCATCCTGGCGACGAACCGGTCCTCCGAGCCTGCGGCCCACCGCGCGAGAACCGCGGCGATGTTGTTCGCCGACGGCAGTAGCAACGCCTGCAGCGCCTGACGTTCGGTCAATTGCTCTCCGGCGGCAATGGACACGACCGACTCCTCCTGTCGGCGCCGGCGGTCGGTATCGGTGACGTCAGCTTCGGTCAGCGTGATCGTCGGGCCGTCCTCCCCGGGCCGCAGCGGGCGGTCACGGAGCACGAGATACGCCGTCATCACCTTCGCGACGCTCGCGATCGCAGCAGCGTGCTGGTTCGGACCGACGTGAATCTCCGACTGTCCCGCTTGCACGAACGCGGCTTGGCCCTCTGCCGGCCACACCGTGCTGGGCGGCGCGCCAAGCGCACCGCGGTGTTCACCGCGAATGACATCGGTCGGTGTCGTAGCCGTCGAGGGCGAGGACGCGAGCAACCGGGAGCCCAGGATTGCGGCGATCGCCGCGACGACGACG
>Ga0207657_10003045_pt1 | contig 17927 bp, 21 predicted proteins | sample KBSC33metaG_FD_184316 | JGI IMG/M metagenome (GOLD analysis project Ga0207657, IMG submission 184316) | Corn rhizosphere microbial communities from Kellogg Biological Station, Michigan, USA - KBS C3-3 metaG (SPAdes) (version 2) | ecosystem: Host-associated > Plants > Roots > Rhizosphere > Soil ... | reverse complement strand
ACGCCGATGCCGAGCAGCAGGATAAAGCCGAGGATGAGGTTCTTCGCGCTCTCGCTGTCCTTCGGCTGCACCACGGCGATGACGATGGCGAGGAACAGGCCGGCAATCGCCGCCGCGCCTGCCGCGACGGTGATCGGGACGTGGAACCGGCGCCAGTGGACCCAGGCGGCGCCCGCGGCGATCAGTGCGCTGACTCCGCCGACGAGCGCGGCCAGCGCTTCATTATCGTTGTTGAACGATCCCGGGCCGATGATCTGGATCAGCAGGAACGCGCTCGTCGTCAGCACCGCGCCAACGAAGGCGAGCAACAGCAGGATCGACGGAAGCGCCATGCGGCGCTTGCCGGTGAAATAGGTCGCCAGCCCCCACGCGGTCGCCGCCGTGAACAGCGGCGCGAGGAAGCTCGGCCCGGTCTCGCCATGTTCGGAGACGATCATGTGGGTGGCTTGCCCGAGGCTTTGCCCGATCCAGCCGACCGCGATCAGCAGGATGGCGGCAGCGATCGAGACGAAGATGTCGTTGAAACCGGTAATCAGCCGGAACTGCTCTTCATCCGGAATCGCGGTCGAGCGCTGAGATTCGACGTGAGCGCGCAGGGCGTCGGCGGCGCTTGCCGTGAGTGCGCCCGACGCGACCGCGTCATCCAATTCCTGTTGAGAATACATTTGGGCCCTCCTGTTTGACGGCAATCTAGCGCGCGGTGTATTAGCGTGTCAATACAGCATGGCTGGGCTGAAATACGGGCCCGGGGATACGGCGTTGCTTATGCGAGTTAAGTCCGGGACGAGAGATTTCAGGAGCAAACTGATGGCCAAGACGACCACCGCGAAGAAGACCAGCAAGATCAAAAGCAAGCCGCGCCGAGCAACCGGCACCTCGGTCGCGCGCGCAACATCGTCCACCCGGAGCGACCGATCGACGTCGGACGGCTTCGACGCCAGCGAGGCGTTCATCAAACTGCTGCAGAGTCCACTCGTGGCGGAACTGGTGGCAGTCGCGGCCACGGCGGCGTTGGCCGCTCTTGCCGAGCAAGGCTTCAACTCCGGCAGCACCCGGCGTGGGAAGGCTGGCAATGCCGTCAAGGCGGCGGGCAAAGCGGCCGCTGCGGCAGTCGGCCGCCGCCTGGGCAATGAGATGGACGAGATCCGCGCGGCGGCGGGGGCGGCTAAGCGCGGCGCAGCAGCGTAAGCCTGGCACGGCCGACATCGCGGATGGTGTCGATAGTTAGTTCGCCGGGGTCGATCCTATCGTCCCGGCTCGTCTCGACGCTCAACCATCCCCCCGGCGCGAGCCACCCTGCTTTGATCACCGACCCGACGACCGCCGTGCCTGCGCTGGCGGCATAGGGCGGATCGGCCAAAATGAGGTCGAACATGTCATTTTTGGGCAGGGACAGCGCGGATAACGGCAACACATCGACGGTCGCGCCCAGCTTCGCCGCGTTGCGCCGGATTGCCGCGATTGCTCCCGCATTGCGTTCCACCAACGTTGCTCCCGCCGCGCCGCGCGAGAGCGCTTCGAGCCCCAGCGCCCCGCTTCCCGCGAACAGGTCGGCTACGCGCAGGCCCTCAAAGGTGCCCAATCGGCTGGCAAGCATCGAAAACAAGGTCTCGCGAACCCGGTCCGCGGTTGGCCGTGTCGCCATTCCGGGCGGCACTTCGAGCGTCCGGCCGCGCCATTGGCCGGCGATGATCCTCATTTGAGCGTCTTGCGAAACGCCTCGAGTTCGCCCTCGGGGACCTCTTCGACCTGTCCGGTCTGCAGGTCCTCAAGCGTCAACGGACCGTAGGCCGTTCGGATCAGCCGCGATACGCGCAGGCCGAGGTGCGCCAGCACATTGCGGACTTCGCGATTCTTGCCCTCGGCCAGGCTCATCTCGACCCAGCAATTGCTGCCCGTCCGCCGCTCCAGATTGGCGTTGATCGAACCATAGCGGACTCCGTCCACGGTTACGCCGTCAGCCAGGTCTTCGAGCTGTGCCTGGGTGATCTGACCGTATGCACGGGCGCGATAGGTGCGCACCACGCCCGTTCGCGGCAGTTCCAGCGTGCGCTTCAATTCCCCGTCGTTGGTGAGCAGCAGCAATCCCTCGGTCAGGAAGTCGAGCCGGCCAACCGGCATCAGGCGGGGGAGGCCCGGCGGCAAGCGGTCGTAGATGGTCGCCCGCCCCTTGGGATCGTGCGCCGCGGTAATCGTCCCCTGCGGCTTGTAGAACCGGTACAGGCGCGTCGACTTGGCCGGTCTGACGGGGCGGCCGTCCACCGTGATGCCCGCAACATCTTCCACCAGGGTTGCCGGAGTCGTCAGCTTCTCGCCGTTGAGCGCGATTCGTCCCTCGGCGATCATCCGTTCGATTTCCCGCCGCGACGCAATCCCCGCGCGCGCCAGCAATTTGGCGATCCGTTGGGGTCCGCCATCGGCCGATTGTGGTAAGGGCGACACAGGGCGCCGCGCACCGCGAGATCGGGGCGGCACTGGTTTGCGGTTCGTTCGTTGCGGTGGCGTTGTCATTGTCGGGGTCCAGATGCTGTTCGGGAAGCGTAAGCAGGTCGTCAAGCGTATCCTCATCGTCGAGGATGAGCCGCTGACCGCGTTCGACAATGAAAACACGCTCGCGGAAGCCGGGTATGAGATCGTCGCGACCGTCGACGACCTCGACGAGGCGCTCGACGTGCTCGACCGTGAAACCGTGGATCTCATCGTCAGCGACGTCCGCTTGCGCACGCAGAAATCGGGCATCGAACTGGCCACCACCGCCAAGCGGAGAGGCATTCCGACCTTGTTCGCAACCGGCCACACCTATCCCGGCGCGGCAAAAATCGCGGTCGGGTGCCTGCTCAAGCCCTACACCGAGCGGCAATTGTGCAAGGCGATCGCTTCGGTCGACCGGCATCTGCAGGGCGAAAAGGTAAAGAAGACCAAAGGCCTCGAACTGTTCACGCTCGTCGACGAAGCGGAATAACCGCCACTAGCCACCGCTTCCGCGCCTGCTAACATCGCCGCGCAAGCGCCGAGGGGAGGATAGATGGCCACTGCATCACGAGACGCGGGCAGCGGCTTATCCGAAGGCATTCGCCCGTATCTGGAGCCGGCACCGCTGACGGCGCTGTTCCTCGGCATCTCATCGGGCTTTCCGTTCGCGCTGCTCGCCGCGACGCTGACCCAGCGACTGTCCGAGGCCGGCATCGAGAAAAAATCCATCTCGGCCTTCGCGCTCGCCCTACTGGTATACAGCTTGAAATGGGCCTGGGCCCCGCTGATCGACCGGATCAAGCTCCCCGGCTCCAAGGCTTTCGGCCAACGTCGCACCTGGCTTTGGCTGGCCGCGATCCTTGTCGCTGGCGCCGTTGCCGTTCTTGGATCTGCCGATCCGACCAGGGACATTCAGTCGGTGGTGATCGGCGCGCTGCTGCTTGGTTTTGCGGGTGCGACCTTCGACATCGTTATCGACGCCTACCGCATCGAGATTCTCGAACCGCGCCAGCTCGGGGTGGGCTCGGGCATGTCGCAATATGGCTGGCGGCTCGGCGCGTTCTTCGCCGCGTCGATCGCGCTGTTCGTCGCTGCTCGCAGCAATTGGACCGTGGGTTATCTCGCCTGCATTCCGCTGGCTTTCAGCGGCCCGATCGCTTCTTTGTTCATGGGGGAGCCCGAGCGGCACCATGAGCCCAAGCCGGTCAAGGGCGGCCGCGCCCTGCTCGACGCCTTCTGGGGCCCTCTCGGCGACTTCCTCAAGCGCGAGGGGGCGCTGCTCGTCCTGCTGTTCGTGCTGATCCACAAGATCGGCGACACCATGGCCAATTTGATGATCCGCGATCTGCTGGTGGGCCTCGGCTTCACCAAGGACGAGATCCTCTACGGCGATGTGTGGGTCGGCTTCTTCGCGCTGCTCGCCGGCATCTTCGTCGGCGGCGTGCTCTACGCCAAGATGGGCATGAAGCGCTCGGTCCTCGTCAGCCTCGTGCTGATGGCCATTTCCAACCTCAGCTTCGCGGGCTTGGCCGCGGTCGGCCATTCGATGCCGATGCTGGCGTGGGCCGTCGGCTTCGAGAATTTCGCCAGCGGCATCGGTGGCGTTGTCGTCGTCGCTTACCTCTCGGCGCTGTGCAATCTCCGCTATACGGCGACCCAATTCGCGCTGCTTTCAGCGGCGGCCGCGATCGTCGGACGGTTCCTGACTGGAACCACCGCGGGCTCGCTCATCGAGAGCATGGGCTACGTCAACTTCTACCTGCTGACGACCGTCATCGCGCTGCCGGGCGTGTTCCTCTACGCCTACATGCTGAAAGCGGGTCTGATCGATGAATCGATCGGCGACGCCGGCACCGAAGGCGAGGGCGACGCCCGCGCGGAGGCGATAACCTAGTCGAGCATTTCGTCGTTCGCGGCGAGCACCTGTCCAGCGAGGTAGAGCGAACCGGCCACCAGCCGCGGCCCGGGCACGGCCGCAAGCGCCGCCTCGATTTCCGGCATGGCCTGTCCGCTGAATTCGCGCGCGAGTTCATCCGGATCGTGATGCGCATGATCGGCGACGGGCACGAACGTCAGCGACAGCGCGTGCGGCGCCAGCTTCCCAACGATGCTGGCCGCATCCTTGTTCGCGAGGATGCCGAGGATGAGGTGCATCGGTCCGCGCTCGGCGAGCAGCGCCGCGAGCGCTTCTGCCGCCGCGGCGTTATGCGCGCCATCGACCCAGGTTTCGGCAATGCGGGCGACAGGACCGTCGCCGAGCTTTTGAAAGCGCGCCGGCCACCGCGCCCTGGCGATTCCTGTCTGGAAGTCGTCGTAAGTGACCGCCAGCACCCGCTGCGCCGCAAGCATCTGCCAGGCTAGCGCGCTGTTGCGACGCTGATGGGCGCCGGCGAGGCCGGGCCGCAACTTGGTGTCGACCGTCCAGTCGCGCCCCTCGAGAAACAGCCGGGCGCCTCGCTCCTGCGCGATGCGCAGAATCGCCTGCTCCGCTTCCGGCGGTTGGGCGAGGCTGACGAGCGGGACGCCGCGTTTGGCGATGGCCGCCTTCTCCGCGGCAATCTCGGCCAGCGTGCTGCCCAGATATTGCTCATGATCGAGGCCCAGGCTGGCGATGCCGGTCGCCACCGGTGCCTCGATGACATTGGTGGCATCGAGCCGGCCGCCGAGGCCCACCTCGAGGATGCAGGCATCCGCGGCCGTGCGCGCAAAGGCGAGAAACGCAACCGCCGTCGCGACCTCGAAAAAGCTGGGCTCGATGTCCGCGCACGCGTCGATCACCTCGGTCAACAGTTCGGCGAGCTGGTCGTCCTCGATCAGACGCCCCGCGACTCTGATGCGCTCGTTGAACCGGACCAGATGCGGGCTGGTGAACGCGTGCACTGTCCGCCCGCTGGCTTCGAGGGCGGCGCGAAGGAAGGCGACGGTCGAGCCTTTCCCGTTGGTGCCGGCGACGTGGAAGACGGGCGGCAGGCGATCCTGCGGTCTGCCCAGCCGTTCAAGCAGCGCCGCGACCCGCTCGAGGCCGAGCCGGTCACCGGCCGGCGACGTCATCGATAAACGGTCGAGCTGCGCCTGGACGCCCGGATGAACCGAACGCGCGAAGTCGGCCATCAGGCGGCCTTCCTGTCCTCCGGCGCAAGATAGGAGACGAGCAACGCAAGCTTCTCTTTAAGGTCGCCGCGCCAGACCACCATGTCGATCATGCCATGCTCGAGCAGATATTCTGCACGCTGGAACCCTTCCGGAAGCTTCTCACGGATGGTCTGCTCGATCACCCGCTGTCCGGCGAAACCGATCAGCGCGCCCGGCTCGGCGATCTGCACGTCGCCGAGCATTGCGTAGGAGGCGGTGACGCCGCCGGTGGTCGGATCGGTCAGCACGACGATGTAGGGCAAGCCTGCCTCGCGCAGCTCCGCCAGCGCCACCGTCGTGCGCGGCATCTGCATCAGGCTCAGGATGCCCTCCTGCATGCGTGCGCCGCCGGCGGCGGTAAACAGGATGTATGGCGTCCGGTCTTCGATCGCGGCCCGCACACCGGCGACGAAGGCGGCGCCGACGGCAATGCCCATCGATCCGCCCATGAAAGCGAAGTCCTGGACGCCGATGATCACCTTGTGGCCGTCGATCCTGCCGCGCGCATTGACCAGCGCATCGCGCTCGCCATTGGCGGCGCGGGCCGTCTTCAGCCGGTCGGTGTAGCGCTTGGTATCGCGGAACCGCAGCGGGTCCTCGCGGACCTCCGGCGCGGGCAGTAGCTCGTACTGGGCGGCGTCGAACAATTGCTCGAACCGTGTCGGCGGGCCGATCCGGTCATGAAAGTTGCAGCGCGGACAAACGCTGTAATTCTCTTCCCATTCCTTGACGAACACCATCGTCCCGCACTGCTTGCACTTGTGCCACAGATTTTCGGCGCTCTGCCGCTTGGGAAGAAAGGGGATGCCGTTGCGCACCCGGTCCAACCAACTCATGCAATGATCCTTTTAGGTCAGGCGGGCATCTGCGACAGGCCGGCGGCGATGTCCATGATCGCCCGCGCCGGGTCGGCCGCCTCGGTGATCGGACGCCCGATCACCAATACCGAAGCGCCATCGTCCAAGGCCCGCGCGGGGGTCACCACACGCTTCTGATCGCCAGTCTCCGCCCCAGGTGGACGCAGGCCGGGCACGACGAAAAAACCTCTTGGCCAGGCGTTTCGCGCCGCCGCCACTTCCGCGCCGGAACAGACGATCCCGTCCACGCCCGAATCGCGCGCGACCCAAGCTAGCCGCGCAACCTGATCGGCGGGCGAACGCTCGATGCCGAGGTCGCTCAGGTCGCCGGCGTCGAGGCTGGTCAGCAGCGTGACCGCCACCACCTTGGTATTGGGTGAGGCCGCGGTCTTTGCCGCGCGGAGCATCTCATGCCCGCCGGCCGCATGGACCGTCAGGATCGCGGGCGCGATCGGCGCCAGCGCGGCCACCGCCTTGGCAACCGTGTTGGGGATGTCGTGCAGCTTGAGGTCGAGGAAGATCGGCAAGCCCAGACCGGCGATCTGCTCGACTCCCGCTGGGCCGTTGGCCGCGAAGAATTCCAACCCCAGCTTCAGCCCGCCCGCGTGGCCGCTCACGGCTTTCGCGATCGTCCGCGCCCGCGCGAGGTCCGGTGTGTCGATGGCGACGAAGATCGGGTTCATCCGACGGGCGCCCGCGTGTCGGCCACCGGGTCGGCGACCGGCTCTTGCGGAAGCGCCGCGATCCTGTTCCGCTCCATCGCATCCAGCCGGCGGTCGAGCGCCCAGATCCTGGCACGTAGCACTAGCCAGGTCGGCAGAAACCCCAGCAGGAAAATGATCAGCATCAGCACCGGCAGCTTGATGTCGGCCTGGATGTCGCCCCACAGGTTGACCGTCACTTCGGACCAGTTGCGGCTGGCGAACAGGGCCACCAGCACCGCGATCAGGACCCAGAAAAGGGTCTTCAGAAATTGCATGGTGGGTCGTTTAGGCCAGCCGTGCGTTGAAGGCGAGTCGCGCGGCGTTCCACCGCGCAGCAGAGTCGCTTCGTCGCAAGCGAGCCATCGCGGCGTTGAGAGGACGAAGCCCCACAGTCACAAGTGTCAACGGGTGGGGAGAAGATCGGTTTTGCAAAAAGCGCACAAGTACGGCCTCGGCGCGTTCGTATTGTTGATGGGTGCATCGCTGCTGGCGATGCGGCCGCATCCGGCTGAGCCCGTCGCGGCCAAGCCTACTGCGGCCCATCTGAAGCTCGCGTCGCTTTCCACCGACGCCCGGCGCGACGTCGACTATCGATTGCTCGATGCGCGGCTGCGGCAGCTGATTGCCAAGCCCACGATGGTCGGCATGGCCGTCGGCGTGGTCGAAAACGGCCGCATCACTTTCCTCAAAGGCTATGGCGAAACGGCCGCCGGGTCGGGCGATCCGGTCACCCCGGAAACCGTGTTCCGCTGGGCGTCCTGCTCGAAGGGCGTCGCCGCGACGATGGTCGCCAAGCTTGCCGAGCAGGGCAAGCTCGACCTCAACGCTCCGATCGCCAATTACGCGCCGGACCTGAAGTTGCCCGCCGGCAATGAATATCGGGCCACGGTCGGCGATGTGCTGTCGCACCGCGTCGGCCTTTATCGCAACGCCTTCGACAACAAATTGGAGGAGGGGCAGGACCCCAGCATGCTGCGTGCCTCGCTGTCGCAGCTCAATGCGACCTGCGCCCCGGGCACCTGCTGGTCCTACCAGAACATCGCCTACGATTCGTCGAGCGAGATCGTCTCGCGCCTCACCGGCATGCCGTATGAGCAGGCGGTCAAGCACATGCTGTTCGACCCGATCGGCATGACCAGCGGCAGCGTCTCCATGGCGGGGCTGGAGTCGAACAAGAGCTGGGCGCGTCCCCACAGCGTGGGTCGGCGCGAACTGCCGATGGTTGACACCTACTACAAGGTCCCCGGGGCGGGCGGCATCAACAGCAACATCAAGGACATGTCGCTGTGGATGCTCGCGCAAATGGGCGAGATGCCCGACGTCGTCGATGCCAAGGTGCTCGACACCATCCACGCTCCCTACGTCGTCACCCCGACCGAGCGTGGCCGCCTGCGCAAATTCCTCGAGCGGCTGGGAACCGCCTGGTACGGCTATGGCTGGCGCAGCTACGATTATGCCGGGCACCACATCGTCGGCCACCGCGGGGGCATCAATGGCTATCGCTCGCTGATCCTGTTCGACCCGGCGAAGAAGAGCGGCGTGGTCGCCTTGTGGAACAGCAACACCAGCCAGCCGGGCGGCGTCGAGTTCGAGGTGATGGACATGCTGTACCATTTGCCCTTCCGCGACTGGCTGGAGCTCAACAAGAGCGCGTCTCAATCGGTTGCGGCAGTTCCGGACGCGGAGCCCGAGAATGGAAGCGGCGACCGCTCCTAGCCGCTAGTCGCCCAGCCGCCGCTGGAGCGCCGCGATCCGCGCGGCCTGGCGATCGTTCAAGCCTCCGACTTCTTCCGCGGCGCGCTGGATTGCCGCGAAATCATTGGGAGCAATGCCGCCCCTGGTCTGCAGGGCGGTCGCGGCGATCGCATCGATGTCGCCCGCAGCCCGCGTCACCGGCGCGCGCGCGGCGATCGCGGCCGTCAGCGCCTGCTGCGCGGCAATCCAGCTCTCGCTTGTCCTTCCGCCCGCATTCCCCGCCAGCCGCTCGGCGGCCGCGGCCGCGCTGTCGAATGCCGCGCTGCCGTTTCGCGCCTGCTCGACGAGGGTCGACAGCCGGCCGGCCAGCTCACCGGAAACCGGCTTGTCGTTGATCGGCCGCTCTACCGGCAGCCGCGGATCGATTGTCTCCGCGGCGCGCGGCTGCAGCGACGGATATGGCCCGCCCGGCGCGCTGCAGGCGGCGAGGATCAGGATGGGAGACAGGATGGCACCGCGCATTGGCGGGGATCTGTAGGTGCGGCGTTAGCGGCTGACAATCAGCCGTTAACGTTGCTCGCCGAGACGCGGCCGCCACAGCACTGGCCCATAGGCGATGAGGAAGAGCAGCAGGGCCGCGCCCCAGGCCGAGCCCGCAACGTCGAGCCCGATGCGAGTATTCATCAGCCCGAGCGCGGCGGCGACCCGCAAGACCGCACCCGCAGTGACGAGGACATAGAGAAGGGTCGTGGCGGCATTGGCCTTGAGGTCGCGCGCGGTATGGCCGAGGCTGGCGCGAGTCATGACGGCGAGGATCATCGTCGCCATCGCGCCCGTGGTCAGCGCGTGAATGGCCGCACTGCGCGGGACGAGGTTCATCAGGCTGAGACCCAGCAGCGCCAGCCCGACCGGCACCCAAGCGTAGCCGACGTGCAGGATGAGGACGAGGGGGTCGGCCACCGTCCGGATGCCGCTCCACCGCGCCAGGCGTGCCGCCTGCATGACCGCCGCCAGCAAAATCAGCGCACCGATCGGCGCTTCCGCCGGGCCGCTTAGCCACGCCAGCAGCGCGACCGCAGTCACGCCGATCACGGCGATGTCGAATTTGCCTGGCTGTGTCGGCAGGCCGTGTTTCCGGCCGCGCTTCGCCATCCAGTTGCGGGTGAACGACGGGATGATCCGTCCGCCGATCAGCGAGATGAGCAGGACCACGATGGCAATCGCTAGCTGCCAGCCAAGGTCGGGCGCGGGAATAACCTCCGCCACCGCGAGGTAGTCGATGGCGTTGGCGGCGGCGAAGAGGAGCACCATGCCCACGATCGGGGTGTTGCGGTTGTTCGGCCCCATCACCTCGCGCGCGGCGAGCAAGCCGAGGGTGAGGAAGAAACCGACGTCCAGCGCGGCACTCAGCCACAGGCCGGTGAAGCTCGAGAACAGCAGCGACAATCGCGCCGCGATCCACAAGCCGAACAGCGCCGCGAGCGGCCACCCGGCGATCGGCAGGCGCCCGGTCCAGTTGGGGATGGCGGTTAGCAGGAAGCCGGCGATCACCGCGCCGACGAAGCCGAACAGCATTTCGTGCCGGTGCCAGGCGAGCGCGTCGATGGCGGTGGGGAGCGTGACCCCGCCCGTCAGCGACAGCAGCCACAAGGTAATCGCGATGAGCGCCCAGGCGGGCCCGCCGAAGAAGAACGGCCGGAAGCCGCCGCGAAAGAAGGGGTGCGCCGCCGCCATCCGCCGCCTCCGCAAGGCAAGCATCTGCTCGCCGCGTGTCACGCTTCCGCTCGCCACAACTTCTGTCATGCCTCGGATCTACCCACTATCCGTCAGGCGCCCAATACGTAGAACCCCTACGGACAGGCGATCAGTCGGCAGTCAGCGAAAGTGGCGCGCCCGGAAGGATTCGAACCTCCGGCCCCCAGATTCGTAGTCTGGTGCTCTATCCAGCTGAGCTACGGGCGCGCGGTGCCGAAAGCGGCAGGGGCGCGACATAGGAGAGGGTTGGGATTGGCGCAACCCTCGTCGTGAGGCGAGGATTGCGCGGGGAAATTAGCCTGCGACTTGTATCGCGGAGGCGTAAGCCGGGGCGGGGCAGGCGATCGCCCGCTGCGCGAAATCTTCAGCCAGTTTGCTGTGCCAGGCACGCGCCGCCTCGGTCACCGCGCGCTGCGCCGCCATTCGTTCCTCGACCGCCCGCCGGCGGTAATAACGCTCGTTGGACTCCACTTGCCCCTCCGCTCCGCACCGATCGACCATCGCTCGCGAATGGCTAAGCAATGGTTAATATCCACAAGGGCGAAAAACCGGTCGTCGCGGCTCCGAAACGGTTCCCCGCGCTTTGTCCCGCCATGAAACAGGGGCGTGTCGCCAGAGTGACACCTTGGGCGCAAACACGGATCGTCGATGAAACATAACGATTCGACGCTCGTTGATGGTTCGAAATGGTTTCGAAGGAACACACGATGCTTAGTCCGATCGAGTCTCGCCGGCCGGCATACAATCCCAGTTCGCGGGGATATCACGCCGTCTATCACGACGGAGAGGTCAACCACTGTCCGGGCTGCGGCCGCACGCACTGGATCATCGGCCGTCTGTCCGCCGAATGCGCTTTCTGCTCGACCGCGCTGCCGCTCAAGGATGCGCTGACCAGCGGGCCGGCATCGGCACCGGTATTCTGGAGCGGGACGCGGCCGACCTACGCCGACCTCGCCGCCTGACACTCACGTAAATTCCGATTTTCGCAACATGCGTCCGGGCTTATGCTCGGACGCATGACGCGACTCATGATCCTCGCCGCGTTGGTGGCCGCTGCAACGCCAGCCCTTGCTGACGGAGCGGCGGATTTTCTGCTGGTCAACGGCACCGGCGCTCCGCTCGCCGAACTGTCGATCCGGCGCGCCGGCACCGAGGAGTGGAAGCCGCTCGGACAAGCGCCGTCGGCGGGCGCAAAGACGTCGCTCAAGTTCAAGGATCCCGACTGCGCGTTCGACATCCGGGCAAACGTGCCGGGCGCGGGGCCGGTGACCTGGGCCGGCGTCAATCTGTGCGGCGCGAAATCCGTGACATTGAACCGCGACGGTTCGGCAGGCGCGTGGGTCGATTACGACCAGTGACCTGATGGCGGCGGAGCGGCGTCCGCTGACCCGCGTGCGCCAATGCTGGAGCCGCCGGACGAACGCTATCCAGAAGCTTCCCGCCGGCGATGAAGACGACGCCGGTGCACGCCAGCGCCAGCATCCAGCCGCCATAGCCGGGATAGGTATCGAGATAGAGCCGGCCGCGCTCGACCGCGCCCAGCGCGATCGCGTAGATGACCAGCCACGCCTCCGTGCGCGTCTTGATCTGGAAGAGCCGTCCGATTTTTTTCAGCATGACCATCGTTAACGTTTGAACGCCGCAACGACGGTTTTGAGCCGGATTTTTCTTACTGAACAGGGTTAATTTGGAATTAAACCGAATCCCGTTCCGGGACTAGGCAAGCTCCGGTAACTCCAGCATTTCGAGCAAGCGAAGGCGCGCCTGCTCGACTTGCGCGACGAGAGCCGGCCGCTGAAGTTCTTCGTGATGAATCTCGGCGGGCCAGGATGCGCTGATCACCTCGGCCAATCGGTCCAGCTTCGCCTCGTCGACCAGGAAGCGCGGGTCCACCGCGGCCGGATCCGAGACCACGCGCAGGCGCAGGCAAGCCGGGCCGCCGCCATTGGCCATCGACTGCCGCACATCGACGACTTCGACGCGGCGGATCGGACCGTTGCCCGCGACATGCCGTTCGATCCATCGCCACACCGATGGTGTCTCGCGCGCCTCTGCGGGAAGGATCAGCGTCGGCTGCCCGTCGGGCGGCGTGACCAGCTGCGCGTTGAACAGGTATGCGCGGATCGCGTCGGCGAGCGGCACCTCGGCCGCGGGGACCTCGACATATTCGAAGCCCGGCACCAGCCGCTCCAGCGCGCCGATGAGCGCGCCTTTGTCCGCAAAGGCCAGTTCGTGCGCGAACAGGACGCGCTCATTGGCGACGGCGACGACATCATTATGGAAGGCGCCGGCCGCAATCGCCTCCGCCGACTGCTCGGCAAAGATGGTGCGGCCGGGATCGAGCCCATGGAGCCGCGCGATCGCTCTCGACGCTTCCAGATGCTGGCGCGCCGGGAAGGCGCCGCCGGAGACGCCGTACACGAACACTTCGACGCCCGGCTCGCCATGGTTGCCGCACAGCCGCATATGATTGGCGGCGCCCTCGTCGCCGAAGGCGGTCGGGACGGGCGCGTGGACTGCAAAGGCCGCGTTGCCGAAGGCCAGTTCCAGCTGCGCGAGCGTGGCCGGCCATTCGTGGCTGCGGTGCGGCATAGTCTTCAGATTGGCGACCGTCAGGTGGCAGCGGCCGTCGGCCGTGTCCTGGGCGGGGGAAACCGTCGCCGCATTGGCCGCCCACATTGCCGAGGCGGACATGGCGTTGGCGGCCAGTACCGGCTCGGCATCCTCGATCGTTGTGCCCAGCGCGGCCAGCCAATGGCGATTGGGCCGCGGCTGCGGCACGAACAGGCCCTGTACCAGGCCAAGCGCCAGATTGGCGCGCATCTTGTCCAGCCCCTGCAGCGCCGCCGCTCGCGGCTGGGAGACATCGCCTGCGTTGCGCGCGGAGGCCAGATTGCCCAGGCTCAGACCCGCATAATTGTGGCTCGGCCCGACTATCCCGTCGAAGTTGATTTCGCGCAGGCTCACTCGCTCAGCGGTCCGCCAGCCACAGCTTTGCGCCCGGCTCGACGCCCAGCATCGCCCGCGCTTCCGCGTCGAGCGACACCTGTCCACCGCCGCAGTCGGCAACGCGACCGTAGCAGGCAACAAAATTGCTCAGCTCGCCGCTCGCGATCATCATCGTCTTGCCATATTCGGCCGGTTCCTCGGCCAGGGTCGCCTGCGAGCATTCGCGGACCGTGCGGATGTTGTCGGTGCGCGCGGTGACCGTCGGACCGCCGTCGAATACGTCGACATAGCTGTCCCACACGAATCCTTCGGTCTCCAGCATCTTGAGCGCCGCGCGCCCCGTCGGATGCGGTTGCCCGATCACCGCGCGCGCGCTTTCCGGCAGCATCGACATGTAAATCGGCGTTTTGGGAAACAGATCGGCGATGAATTGCGTGCCGTGGACGGCGTTGAACTCGTCGGCTTCGGGAAAGGTCAGGCCGAAGAAGCGGCCGCCGAGCGCATCCCAGAAGGGCGCGTTGCCGGCCTCGTCCATCACCCCGCGAAGCTCGGCCAGCACGGTGTCGCCGAACCGTTTCCGGTGCGCCTTGATGAACAGATAACGCGACCGCGCCAGCAGCATCCCGAGCCCGCCCGCGCGCTCCTGCGGATGAAGGAACAGCCCGCCGACTTCGCTCGATCCTTCGAGATCGGTGGTCAGCGTCAGCGTCTGGTTACGGAAGGTACGGCCCAGCTCCGCGCTCTTCTGCGTCAGGGTCGAAATCAGGTAGCTGTAGAATGGCGACTCGTTGCCGACCGCGCCGAACACCTGGCAGGTGCCGATGATCTGCTTGTCGGCGAACCTCTCCAGCATGAAGATGTACAGATCGTCGCCCGGCGTGTTGCCCGGCCGTTCGAAGCCAGCGACGCTCCGCTCCAGCTTTCGCTCGAGCGTGCCCTTCTCGGCCGGCAGGTTGGTGAACCCGCCGCCGGTCAGCTTGGAAAGGTTGTAGAACGCCCGCAGGTCGCTCTTTCGCGCGGCGCGGATCCGGCAGCTCATGGTTGCGCCAGCCGCAGGATGGTCAACGCGCTCAGCGCCGCGCGCTCGGCCAGGCTGTCGACGATCAGATATTCCTCCTCGCTGTGGATCTTGCCGCCGCGAACCCCCATCGTATCGACCACCGGCACGCCGCATGCGGCGATATTGTTGCCGTCGCACACCCCGCCCGACGGTTGCCAGCCGATCGTCTGCCCGAGATCGCTGCCGGCCTGTTTGACCAGTCCGAACAGCGCTTCCGCATGTTCATCGAGCGGCTTGGGCGGCCGTCCGAACCCACCATGCGCCTCGATATAGACGTCATGCGCCTTCGCGGTTTCCTCGAGTGCCTTGGCGATTAGCCGCGAAGCGATCTCCTGGTCGTCGGTCGTGCGCGGCCGCAAATTGACGCGCAGTATGGCAAGGTCGGGCACGACATTGTTGGGCGATCCGCCGTCGATCTTCGCGGGGTTGATCGACAGCCCCGGCGTCTTCGACAGCGACAGCCGCAGCGCGAGCTCCGCCGCCGCGACCAGCGCATTGCGTCCGTCCTCGGGGTTCCGCCCCGCATGGGCCGAGCGTCCCTTCACGACGAAGTCGAAATTGCCACTGCCCGGCCGCGCGCCGGCCAGCGTTCCGTCCGGCAGTGCGGCGGGCTCATAGGTCAGCGCCGCGCGCTTCCCCTGCGCCGCTTGCGCGAGTAGGGCGCCGGATGACAGCGAGCCGACCTCTTCGTCGCTGTTGATGACGACTTCGTAGCCAATGCGATCCGCAAGCGGGCTCGCTTCAACCGCCTTCAACGCCGCCAGCATCACGGCAATCCCGCCCTTCATGTCGGCGATGCCGGGGCCGTTCAGCACGCCGTCCTCCAGCCATTGCGTCGCCTGGAACGCGTGGTCGGCGGCGTAGACGGTGTCCATGTGCCCGGTCAGCAGCAACTGCACAGGTGCGTCCGGCCGCACCGCGAGGTGAAGATGCCGGCCATGGTCGATCTCAAAGGTTCGTCCGGAGGCATCAACGGAAGTCACCGGCATCGGCGGCTTAAGCTCGAACTCTCCCGGCAGAGCTCCAAACACATCCGCGAGCACGTCAGCCATGGCCGCCAGCCCGGCCAGGTTGCGCGACCCGCTGTTGATCGCCGCCCACGCCAGCACCTGGTCGAGCATCGGCTCGGCCCCCGCGCGTTCGACGACCTGCTGTTCGACTGCCGTTAGCCCCATGCCCGTCAGCCCTAGCTGCGCGGCACGTCTAACGCCACACCGGCAGGCTTCAGTGCGCGGTTTTGATGAACTTCAGCACATATTGGCCGGTGTATCGGTCAGCAACTGGCTCGTTGCTGGTGACGGCCTCTTGAATATCAGTGTATTATTCTTACAATACACTTGAAGCCAGGAGAAAGAACGATGCTCGAAAACCCTGTCGCAAAGCGCGCTGCCGTGGCTGCCGCGATCGGCGCCGTTGTCGCCATTCCTTTGCCATTCATCGGTCCGATCCTCGGCGCCATTGTCGGCGGCGGCATCGGCTATTTCACCGCGCCTCAAAGATAACCGGCGAATTCCGTGATCAACCGCCGATAAAGGTCGCGCTTGAAGGGCACGATCAGCGTCGGCAGCACCGCGGGCTCAACCCACTTCCACTCGCGGAACTCGGGATGCGCCGTGGCGATGTTCACATCGCTGTCCTGGCCCAGGAAGCGGGCGAGGAACCAGTCCTGGTCCTGGCCCAGCCACTTGTCCCCCCACAGCCGTCCGCGCAGCTCTTCGGGCAGGTCATAGCGGATGCGTTCGGGGCACTCGGCGACGCGCTCGATGAGGTGGGGCGCGATGCCCGTCTCCTCCTCCAGCTCGCGAAGCGCTGTCGCCCACGGCTCCTCGCCCTCGTCGATCCCGCCCTGCGGCATCTGCCAGGCGTCGTCCGGGTTATCGATCCGAGCGCCGACCCACACCTTGTGCCCGGTGTTCAGTAGCATGACGCCGACGCCGCGGCGGTAGGAGGTGGGAGCCATGGCCATCGGGCGGCTTTAGCCCGGTGGCCACGGTCCGCAATGGGTCAGAACGCCTTGCCGAGCGACAGCGTCAGCCGGTACCGGTTGTTGGGGTGCGATGCGCGGATTCGCTGCCAGACCGGCACCGCCAGCGCCAATCCCGCCGACCAGCCCGCCGCCGCATTGTAGCGCACGCCCGGCGCAACATAGATCCACGATCCGCCGCTGTCCGGTTCGACTTCGCCGGCCACCTTCTGCCGCCCCTCCCATTCGCCGCCCAGTTCGACGAACGCGTCCCAGGACGATCGCGCGTGCGCGTGCTGTTCGTCGAGTTCGTCGCCGTGGTGGTGATTGACGCTCTTGTGCGGCTCATGACCCTCACCGCCGAACCGGTGCGACACGGCGATGCCCCCCTGGAATCGATCGCCGAGCCGAGTCTGCTGCGCGCCTCTGCTCGACAGCTGGTAGATGCCGCTCGCCGTCAGCTGCACGGCTCCAACATTCGCCGAGCCGGACGCGCCGAAGATCGGGTCCCAGCTTCCGGTGCCTGGCTGGTGCTCGGTTTCCAGCCGCTCGCCGTCAAGGCTTCGGCGGTGCGCGCTTCCGGTCGGCAGCTTGATCCCGCCGATCAGTGCAAAACCGAAGCGCTCATCATCCGTCAGGCGATATCTGGCGAGCAGGTTGGCGTCGCCGATGCCACTGACGCTGCCCAGTTGCTCGACCCCGTTGATGGCGACGCCGCCGGCGTGGGCATGCGTGCCCTCGCGCAGATCGTCGCGGCGGAGATAGGGCAGTTCCGCCGACAGTGTGAGGTGATGATTGATGCCGAAAGCGATGCCCGCCGACGCGTTCAGATTATAGTCGCTGTTGTGCGCATGGACGTGCTGTGCGGCCAAGGCGGCCAGTTCGGCGTCCGAACGCCGTTGCGGTCGTGTGTACGACAGGCGGAAGCCCGCCGCCCAATGGCCGGCATCAAGGGTGTCGGGCGTGAATACGCTCATCCCGCCGCCCGCACCGAACCCACTAGGCCCCATATGGTCGGCAAGGGCAGGCGTGGCCGTACCAAGCGCGACGCTGAGCAACAAAGCCCGCCTCAAGGCAGGCGCGAAGAATGGGTTGATCATGAAATTTCCTCACTGGCCCACGCAGGCGCGGGCGCATCAAATTCGCTTCGATCGGACTAAGTGAGGAGTGGGGGCCCGGTCGCCGGGGGACGGAGCCAGTTGGAAGTGCTGGGAGTCTGTGTGTTCGCCGCGATCACCCATGCGACGGCAAACGCAACCACCAGCGCGATCGCCACGTCCTCGGCGTTCACCGTTCCGAAGGCGGAGGCCGCAGCATAGGGGCAGGGCTGCGCGGTCTTC